>Ga0209491_10001787_pt1 | contig 40418 bp, 33 predicted proteins | sample BON02_FD_187213 | JGI IMG/M metagenome (GOLD analysis project Ga0209491, IMG submission 187213) | Freshwater microbial communities from Lake Bonney liftoff mats and glacier meltwater in Antarctica - BON-02 (SPAdes) (version 2) | ecosystem: Environmental > Aquatic > Freshwater > Ice > Glacier... | reverse complement strand
TAGTGACAGCGCCAGTCACCTACGCCGACGTAGTGCAAAAAGCTTGAATATTTTGGGTTCAACAATACAATGCAAAATACTGGGTATTTATCCAGCTTTCATTTCTGATGGAGCTAAGTGGATACCCCTCATGCATTAACAGTTTTTGTGTTTGGTCGCGTGCACGCTTGTCGTCCCTGCGCAGCCAGGCCATCCGTATGGACGAGACGCAATCCACACCCTTGGCTGACCGCCCCGACGTCCCCGGCCTGACGCGCCACCAGGCCCGGCGCCTGCGCGAGGTCTACCGCTCCGCCGGATGGCCGAGCCAGGACGCGCTCGAGATCGAGTTGCTGGCGGGCGGCATGCTCGAGCGGGTGGCTGATCCGGGCGGGTTCGAAAAAATCCGGTTGACCGACGGCGGTATCAACGCCCTGGCGCAGGCGCTGGGCCGCAACAAGCGGGCCTTGTCGGCCCACGACGCATTGGTGGCGAAGGTGGCGCAGATGTTGCTGCGCGATGGCCGCGTCGTCTGGACGGGCTTGTCCGTGCGGGCGCGCCTGTCTCCGGCCCTGGACGCTGCGGCGCTGGCGCCATTTGCTGTGCTGCCTGTTGCGACACCCTCGGCGGCCCCGGTGCGCGACATGCCCGGTCAGCCAGCCCTTGCATCCGCGTCTGGTGCACCGAAGCGGGATTTTCAACTCGATCCCGGTGCGACGCCGCCGCCCGGCGCACGCTGGAAGGTCTGCAAGCCCGACGTGTTTTCCATACGCAATACCTCCGTGGCGGCCTACCTGCAACCAGTGGTGCATGAAATCAAGGTCAGCCGGGCCGATCTGCTCGGTGATCTGCGTCTGCCCGACAAGCGCGAAGCTTATCTCGATCTGGGCGGGCAGTGCTGGTATGTGCTGGGATGTGATGCCCGGGGCCGGCCGATTGCCCAGGCCGAAGAAGTGCCGTCGGCCTGTGGCGTGATATTCGCGTTTGCCGACGGGCGTCTGGAAATCGCCCGCCATGCACCGCGCCGGGTGATTCCCGATCTGCCGTTCGCGTTGTGGATGGCACTGGCCAAGGCCACGCCGTTGCCTTCCGCCTTGGCCGGGCTTGTGGCTGACGAACCCAGCCAGGCGCTGCTCGACGAGCAACCGCCGACGGAACCATGATGCGGGTGGCCGAGCGCAGTGGTGTGCTGCGCAGGCCGATGGTGGAGGAAGACGCGTCGCCGTCCGTCGTGTCGGACGAAGACGCGGATGGCCCGGTCGTCTATACCGTATCAGTGCGCAACCTGTGTGTTTTTTCGGCTAAGGCCGGAGACCTCGATCTGCGCTTTACGCCATCGCCCACAGCGCAACAAGGACGCCAGGGCCATCAGCTGGTGGCGCAGCGGCGCGGGCCGGAGCATGAGAGCGAAGTCAGTCTTGGCGGGCGTTTTCGTGGCTTGCAGGTGCGCGGACGGGCCGACGGGTTCGACCCGCGCAGCCATACGCTGGAGGAGGTCAAGACCTTTCGTGGCTCGGTGGAGGCAATCGCCCCGCAACAGCAGGCGCTGCACTGGGCCCAGCTGAAGATCTATGGCTGGCTGATGTGCCAGAGCCGCGGTCTGGCTTCACTTACCTTGTCACTGGTGTATTTCGACGTGCAGGAGCAGACCGAGCACCCGATCAACCAGCTGTTCCAGGCGGACGCGTTGCGGTCTTTCTTCGACCGTCTGTGCACCACCTTCCTGGCCTGGGCCGGGAAGGAACTGACCCATCGTCAGCGGCGCGATGCAGCGCTGTCCGTGCTGGCGTTCCCGCAACTGCCGTTTCGCCCCGGCCAGCGCGAATTGGCTGCCGCTGTGTATCGGGCCTGCGTGCAGTCACACACACTGTTGGCGCAGGCGCCCACCGGCATCGGCAAGACCATCGGCAGCTTGTATCCCGCGCTGCGGGCAATGCCGCGACGGGCCACCGACAAGGTGTTTTTTCTGACGGCAAAGACGCCGGGACGTCAGGTCGCGCTTGATGCGTTGGCGCAGCTCCATGGCGCCAACCCTTTGCCGTTGCGGGTGATTGAGCTGGTCGCGAAAGACAAGGCCTGTGAACACCGCGACAAGGCCTGCCATGGTGCGTCCTGCCCGCTGGCGCGCGGGTTCTACGACCGGCTGGCCGACGCGCGACAGGCCGCTGCCGAAGTCGCATGGCTCGACCAGCGGGCGCTGCGCACAGTGGCGCTGCAGCACGGAATCTGCCCCTACTACCTGGGCCACGAGATGGTGCGCTGGAGCGATGTGGTGGTGGCCGACTACAACTACTACTTCGATCGCAGCGCCATGCTCCATGCGTTGCTACTGGACGGCAGTTGGCGCGTCACCGTGCTGGTCGACGAAGCGCACAACCTGGTGCCGCGTGGATGCGGCATGTACAGCGCGGACCTGACCCATGCTGAAACCGTTGCGGTGCGGGGGCAGGCGCCAGCGTCGCTGCGCGCACGGATCGACGCGCTGCTCGACCAATGGCAGGTGCTGCATGAGCGGCAGATTCGGGCCGAATCGCCGTCCGGCTGGAACCTGCTCGAGTTGGTGCCGCAGGACTGGTTGCGTGCGCTGAACAAGCTCAACCTGGCATTGGGCGAACATGTGAACACGACGGTGCAGGACAGTGCCAGTACGGTACTACCGTTCTATTTCCGCACACTCGGTTTTGCCATGTTGGCCGATGTCCATGGGGTGCACTCGCTGTGCGAATACGATCAGCCCGATGGCCAGGCGCAGGCGCCCCACAGCGCGATGGCGCAGCCGGCGCAGGTGCGGCTGGGTGGTGGCAGGTTCGACGATCCGGCGCCTGCCGAAGGCCGTCTGACGCTGCGCAACATCGTCCCCGGTCATTTCCTGGCACCCCGGTTCCTGGCGGCCGACGCCATGGTGCTGTTCTCGGCCACGCTGCATCCGACCGACTACTACCAAAGCTTGCTCGGACTGCCCGAAAGCACCCGGCTGCTCGACGTGCCAAGCCCGTTTCGCAGCGAACAACTGGCGGTGCGCGTGGTACCGGTTTCCACGCGCCGCGACGAACGTGCGGACTCGCTCGACGCGCTGGTGGACGCGGTGGCGGGGCAGTACCGGCATTTGCGCGGTAACTACCTCGCGTTTTTCAGCAGCTTCGACTATCTGGAGCAGGCCTGCGAGCGTCTGCGCCAGCGGTTTCCCGATATCCCGGTCTGGGCGCAGGCGCGCCAGATGGACGAGGGCGCACGGCGCGGCTTCCTGGCGCAGTTCGATCATGCCGGACACGGCATCGGATTCGCGGTGCTCGGCGGTGTGTTTGGTGAAGGGGTCGACCTGCCGGGCAGCCGCCTGATCGGCGCGTTCGTGGCCACACTGGGGTTGCCGCAATTCGACCCGGTTAACGAGGCCATTCGCGAACGGATGCAGGATCGTTTTGGCAAGGGTTATGAATACACGTACCTGTATCCCGGCCTGCAAAAAGTGGTGCAGGCCGCGGGGCGGGTGATTCGCACCGAGACCGATACTGGCTGCGTGTTGTTGCTCGACGACCGTTACCGCGAGCCACGCTACCGCGCGTTGTTGCCCTCGTGGTGGCACATCGCGTTGCCTTGAGCGCGCCGACAAGGCGCAGCGCGTTCAGGCTGTCAAGCTGTCAGGCCGCCGCGGTATGCGGCAATAAACGCAGTGGCGTCCTGGCGTACGGCATCCGCGCTTTTTCCGGGCTTGTACAACGCGCTTCCCAGGCCGAAACCGTGGGCCCCGGCGGCCAGCCACGGCGCCATGTTGGTGGTCGATATGCCACCGACCGGCACCATCAGGGTGCCGGCGGGCAGCACCGCCAGCATGGCCTTGAGCACGGCTGGCGACGCGCCCTCGGCTGGGAACAGTTTCAGACCCTGGGCGCCGGCGTCCAGCGCACTGAACGCTTCGGTCGGCGTGGCGATGCCGGGCAGGCAGACCATGCCCAGGCGCACTGCCTCGTGTATCACCGCCACGTTGGCGTTGGGCGAGACGATCAACTGCCCGCCAGCGTCGTGCACCTGTTGCACCTGCCGGGGCGTGAGCACCGTGCCGGCGCCGACCAACGCGTCCGGATACGCCTTGGCTATCAGGGCGATGCTTTCGAGCGGATGGGGGGAGTTGAGCGGGACCTCGAGCAGGCCAAAACCTGATTGCGTCAGGGCAGCGCCAATCGCCAGTGCCTCGTCGGGCGTCAAGCCACGCAAGATGGCGACCAGCGGCAAGTCCAGGAAGCGGGAGGCGAATTTCTGGATCGGTGGTTTCATGCGGTTGGCGTTGTTTGAGTCAGGTGGTGGCTCAGTGCGTACAGGCCGGCCCAGGTCGCTTCGGCGCCCATCGCATGCACGGTGAAGCCGTAGCTGTCGACGGCCAGGGCATAACGCTGCGTCAGCGTTGGCGTGCCGATGACGGTGATGCGCGTTGCGCCTTGTAGGTCGTTTGCGCGTAGTTCCTCACCGATGACCAGCCCGGACAGGTAGCTGGCCAGTGGTCCGGCCTCCATGCGCGCGAACAACGACAGGGTACGAGCGCCAAACGCGTTGTGCAGCAGGCTGCGGCCCTGACGCGCACGTGCGAGGCCCAATACGAATGCGTCGCCGTCAAACGGCGCCTGCGCGTCGACGGTGCGGGCCAGCAGGGATTGCTGGCTCAACAACGCATACAACTCGCCTGTCATGAAGGTCTGGAAGTCGGTTACCCGACCATCCTCGATACGCGCCCACTTGGAGTGTGTGCCTGGCAGGATACATAAGCCGCTGCGCCACCCACCCAGATGCATAGCGCCCAGGATCTGCACCTCTTCGCCCCGCATGACATCGGGCAGCGTGTTCAGGCCGGGCAGATCGCAAGGGTGTTCGCACGACAATCCCGGCACGATGGCGGTGGGGATGGTCAGGGCAGGGTCCTGAATCCAGCGCAGCTGCACGGCCACATCGGCGAATCCGGCGGGGCAGGCGCAATAGGGCGCCTCGGCCCAGCCCTGCTTGCTGCCAGCCATGCCTGATATCAGGCAGGTTCGCGCCCCTGCACGCACCCAGTCGCCGAAACATTCCTCGAATACCTGGGCGAAACCTCCGGCAGGCACGCTGAGGATGCCCCGCTGGAAGGCGCGTTCCTCAAGCACCTGCCCCTGTTCGTTGATGCGTGCGCCGCGCAACGACGACGTACCCCAATCGAGTGCCAGCAGATGCGCAGCGACCTCACCTGTATCTGCCATGGTCACAACACTGCGAAGACCGAGTCGCTGTGCGGCAACGGCGAGACGGCGCCAAAACCCTGCACCGACAATGCGGCCGCAGCGTTGGCGTAGCGCGCAGCCTGGAACACATCGTCTCCCTTGGCCATGCGCGCCAACAGGTTGCCGCAGAAACAGTCGCCCGCGCCGGTGGCGTCGCGCACCGTGACATGACGCGCAGGGATGTGCTGGCGTTCGCCGCCGCTGCTCACGAGTGCCCCCTGCGAGCCGAGCTTGAGCACGACGGTCGCCGCCCCGTGGTCATGGCCCCAGTGAATGATGTCGTTGGGCTCGGAGAGCCCGGTCAACACCAGCATGTCCTCCAGGCTCGGCAGAAACACGTCGCACATCGACACGGCCTGCGCGGTGCAGGCCCGTGCCCGTGCCAGCGGCCATAACTTCAGTCGCAGGTTGGAGTCGAACGACACCAGCGTTGCGGCTTCGCGCGCGGTCTCCATGGCCTCGAAGCCGGTGTCGCAGGCGCCGGCAGAGATGGCCAGCGAAATGCCCGACAGATGCAGGAAGTGCGCGTTGCGGATCATCTCGGTGGGCACACCCGACAGCCACTGCGGTGTCATGCGGCTGGCGGCGGAATCGGCGCGCCGGTAGTGAAACTCATGCCCCTCGCTGCCATGGGTGACGAAATAGATACCGGTGTGGCTGGCGCCCGCCGTGGTCACCCCGGCCGTGCTGACACCCTCCTGGCCCCACAACTGCAGCAGCGAGTGCCCGAAGCTGTCAGCTCCGATGCGGGTCAGGTAGGCGCAGCGGGCGCCGGCGCGCGCTGCAGCGATGACCGCGTTGCTGGTGTCACCGCCAAATCCCTGCAGGTATTGCGGCTGGTTGGGGGATGTCTGGTTGAACTCCACCATGGCCTCTCCCAACGCCACCACGTCCCATGTCCGCGCGTCCATTGTGTCCCCTCATCGGCGGCCGGAGCCGACTGTGCAAAAACCGGTATCAGTGATTGTCGCGCGGAACAAACGCGCCGCGTTTGCCAACCAGGAAATCCAGGTCAGCACCTTCGTCGGCTTGCAACACATGGTCGACATACAGTTTCCAGTAGCCACTGGACATCGGCGGCGGGGGCGCCTCCCAGCACGACAGCCGGCGTGCCAGTTCCTCTTCGCTGATGTCCAGATGCAATTTACGATTGACCACGTCGAGCTCGATCATGTCGCCGTTCTGCACCACGGCCAGCGGACCACCAGCGGCGGCCTCCGGCGCGGTGTGCAGCACCACTGTGCCATAGGCCGTGCCGCTCATGCGGGCATCGCTGATGCGCACCATGTCGGTGATGCCCTTGCGCAGCACCTTCGGAGGCAGTGGCATGTTGCCAACTTCGGCCATACCGGGGTAACCCTTGGGACCGCAGTTCTTCAGCACCAGGATGCAGGTCTCGTCGACGTCCAGTGACTCGTCGTCGATCAGACGGTGGAACTCCTCGATGTTCTCGAACACCACGGCACGTCCGCGGTGCTGCAACAGCGCGGCGGTCGCCGCGCTGGGCTTGATCACGGCGCCCCTGGGCGCCAGGTTGCCACGCAAAACGACGATGCCGGCCTTCTCCATGAAGGGTTTGTCGAGCGGCATGATGACGTCGGTGTTGAAGTTCTCGGCGTCGGCGATGTTCTCGCCGATGGTCTTGCCGGTGACCGTCATGGCGTCGCGGTGCAGGTGCGCGGCAATCTCCTTCATCACCACCGGCAGGCCGCCGGCGTAGCAGAGGTCCTCCATCAGGTATTTGCCCGACGGCTGCAGATTAACCAGGCAATGCATCTCGCTGCCCAGTCGGTCGAAATCGTCCAGGGAAAGCTTGACGCCCATGCGCCCGGCGATTGCAATGAGGTGGATCACCGCGTTGGTGGACCCTCCGATGGCGGCCAGGGTCTTGATCGCGTTTTCGAACGCCTCGCGGGTCAGCACCTTGGACAACACCATGTCTTCATGCACCATCTCGACGATGCGCCGGCCCGACTTGCGCGCCAGCACATTGCGCCGACCGTCCACAGCGGGGTAGGCGGCGTTGCCAGTCAGACCGACGCCGAGTGCCTCGACCATGCTGGCCATCGTGCTGGCCGTGCCCATCGTCATGCAGTGGCCATGGCTGCGGTGCATGGCGCTTTCGGCGTCGAGAAACTGCTCCAGTTTCAGGGTGCCGGCGCGCACCTGTTCGCTCATGCTCCACACGCCGGTGCCGGAACCCAGTTCCTGGCCGCGCCACTTGCCATTGAGCATCGGCCCGCCGCTGACGCCGATGGTGGGCATGTCGACGCTCGCCGCGCCCATCATCAACGCGGGCGTGGTCTTGTCGCAACCCATCAGCAGCACCACGCCGTCGATCGGGTTGCCGCGCATGCTCTCTTCAACGTCCATGCTGGCCAGGTTGCGGTACAGCATGGCCGTGGGGCGCAACAGCACTTCGCCCAGCGACATTACCGGGAACTCGAGCGGGAATCCGCCGGCCTCGTACACCCCGATCTTGACCTGTTCGGCAATCGAGCGGAAATGCGAATTGCAGGGAGTCAGTTCGCTGAATGTGTTGCAGATGCCGATGACCGGACGCCCCTCGAACTGGTCATCGGGGATTCCTTTTCCCTTCAGCCAGCTGCGGTAGGCGAATCCGTCGCGGTCCTGGCGCCCGAACCATTGCTGGCTGCGCAGTTCTTCCGGCTTCTTTTTGCGGGGTGTCTCGGTCATGATGTTTGTTTTCGTTAAGGGTTGTGAACAGGGTTTTCCCCATGGGTACGCATGAGTCAATCATCATATGATAAGTACCATTGCGCCGGTTTGTAAAGCGTCGGTGTGTTGCATGAAGCGCTTCGCGTGCACCAGGAGATCCATTTGTCCAGGCCAGAAATACTCGTTGTTGCCAAGGTGTGGCCCCGGTATATGGAGGCCCTGCAGGGGGCGTTCGTGGTGCACGACCGCACCCATCTTGAAGACCCCGCGCAGTTCGCTGTCATTGCACCGCGTATCCGCGCCATTGCTGCCAGTGGCGAGTCCAAGGTCGATGCCGCGTTGCTGGCACAACTTCCCGCGCTCGAGATGATTTCGGTATTTGGTGTCGGTTACGATGGTGTTGACGTCGCGGCAGCCAGGGCGCGCGGCGTGCCGGTCACGAACACACCCGATGTGCTGACCGAGGAGGTTGCCGATCTGGGCATCGCGCTGATGCTGTCGATTGCACGGCGTATTCCGCAGGCCGACAAGTTCGTGCGCGCCGGCCTGTGGCCGAAGGGCCCGTTCCCGTTGACGCGCAAAGTCAGTGGTGCACGGCTGGGTATTGTGGGACTGGGGCGTATCGGTCAGGCGATTGCCGACCGCGCCAAGGCGTTCGGCATGTCGATCGCCTACACCACCCGCACCCGGCGTGACGACAGCCCGTTCACGTATTACCCGAGCCCCGAGGCTTTGGCGCGCGAGGTCGATTTCCTGATCGTGATCACCCCCGGTGGCGATGGCACGCGTGGCCTGATCAATGCCCAGGTGCTTGAAGCGCTGGGTCCCAAGGGTTACCTGATCAATGTGGCGCGCGGCTCGGTGGTCGACGAACCAGCGCTGGTGCATGCGGTCACCACCGGTGTCATTGCCGGCGCCGCGCTCGATGTATATGCCCAGGAACCCCAGGTGCCGGCCGAGTTGCGTGATCACGACAACGTCGTGCTCACACCGCACATGGCCAGTGGTACCTGGGAAACCCGCGGTGCCATGGCCGATCTGGCCTTTGCCAACCTGCAAGCCCACTTTGCTGGCAAGCCGTTGCTGACGCCGGTTCCGTGATGATCAAGAACGTGCACGGCAATACGGTGGACTACCTCGGTAGCGCCATCGTGGCCGGCCGTTTTGGCGCTGGAGGGACGATGCCGCCCGAGCCGATGTTGTGCACGGAACTCGGCGTGAGCCGTACCGTGATCCGGGAATCAGTCAAATCACTGGTGGCCAAGGGCCTGATCCAGACCGGGCCCAAGGTGGGCACCCGGGTGCGCCCCGACAGCCAGTGGAACTGGTTCGACCCGGACGTGATCGGGTGGCAGGCCAAAGCCGGTCTGACGCCGGAGTTCATCCGTGACCTGCAGGATCTGCGGCTGATCATGGAGCCAGCAGCGATCCGCCTAGCCGCGCAGCGGGCGAGCGATGACGACATCGCGGGGATCGAAGCCGCATATGCCGGCATGGTCGACGCTGTCGAGCACAATGGCGACTATGTCAGACACGACCTGCTGTTTCACCAGGGCCTGATCCGGGCCTCGCACAACCGCATGCTCGAGAAGATGGACCAGGCGCTGGGCGCGCTGCTGCGCACCAGCTTCGAAATTTCCACGGTCAAGAAGAACGGTCCGCGCGACTCTCTTGCGATGCACCGTGCCGTGCTCGACGCCGTCATTGCTCGAACTCCCGATCAGGCGGAAGATGCGATCTTGTTCCTGATCAAGGACGCACACAAGGACATGGCGCAAGTGCTCAAGTCGCGGCGCGATCTGCCCCGGACGAAGGCGGCCGTACCCGCCAGACTAACAGCGTGAACCCGCGTGGTCCAATATGGCATTCACTGAGATTTTTTTCCCAACTGCAACCCGAGGAGACGCTAGTATGAAACTGAAGTTAGTTGCCACCGCCGCCGTCATAGCGGCATCATTGCTGGCTGCCGGCCAGGCCCGCGCCCAGGAAAAACTCACCGTTTGGTGGGAAAAAGGGTTCTACAAGGCTGAGGACGACGCCCTCTTTGCCGTGATCAAGCGGTTCGAGGAAAAGTACAAGATAAAGGTCGACCTGTCCCTGTATGCAACCCAGGAAGTGATTCCCAAGACGGTCGCCGCACTCGATTCGGGCAATCCGCCCGATGTCGGATTCGGCAACGTGCTCGACTTCCAGGTCACTGCAAAATGGGCCTATGACGACAAGCTCGAGAACATTTCGAGCGTGATCGACCCTATTCGCAGCCGCTTCGAGGCCGCAGCGCTGGCCACCACGTTCCTGTATAACGACGCCACGAAGTCGCGCGCGTATTACGCCTTCCCGGTCAAGCAGCAGACCATGCACATCCAGTACTGGAAAGACATGCTGCAAGACGCTGGCTACAAGGAAAGCGACATTCCGAAGGAGTGGGACGCCTATTGGGATTTCTGGTGCACCAAGGTGCATGACGGTTACCGCAAGAACACCGGCAAGCGTGGGTATGGCGCAGGCTTCCCCATGGGTGTCGATTCGAGCGACTCGTTCTATTCGTTCCTGACATTCATGGACGCCTACAACGTCAAGCTGGTCAACGATTCGGGTAAGCTGCTGGTCGATGATCCGGCGGTGCGTGCGGGGCTGATCAAGGCGATGACCAGCTATACGAAGGTCTATGCCAGCGGTTGTACGCCGCCGTCGTCGACCAGCTGGAAGGACTCGGACAACAACGTCGCTTTCCACAACAAGACGACGGTGATGACCCACAACGCAACGATCTCGATCGTGGCCAAGTGGCTTGACGACATGAACAACGCGGCTTTGACGGCCGATCAGCGCGCGATCGCCAAGAAGAACTACACCGAGCTGATCGCCACTGCGGGTTTCCCCAACAAGCCCGACGGCAGCAAGATGATCTACCGCGCGGCGGTCAAGACCGGTGTGATCTTCAAGGAGGCCAAGAACAAGGCCGGCGCGAAGAAATTCGTCAGCTTCCTGCTCGAGGACGCGAACCTGACACCGTACGTGGAGGGTTCACTCGGCCGCTGGTTCCCCATCATGAAAACTGCGCAGCAACGTCCGTTCTGGAAGGCAGACCCTGCCCGTACGGCGGTGTACAACCAGTTCATGAATGGCACCACACCGTTCGAGTTCACCAAGAACTACAAGTTCACGATTCTTAACAACGAGAACGTGTGGGCCAAGACCATGAACCGCATCATCAGCGACAAAGTGCCGGTGGACAAGGCAGTTGATGAGATGATCGCGCGTATCAAGACCGTCGCAGGTTCCTGATATAGCTGGCAGGGTCCGGCCCCGGCCCTCCGTGCCGGGGTCGGACCTTGCCTGTTTTTCGAGCAAAATTCCGCGAGTTTTCCTGGAGCATTCGTGCCATGACACAAGCAGCTGCCGCATTGCCCGCCATGCGCCGCCCCACAGACACCTGGCAAAACTGGGGCCGCCTGTTGGTCGTGCCTTACCTGCTGGTGTTCGTGATTTTCGTGATGTATCCGGTGGGTTACGGCTTGTGGCTGGCGCGTGATCCGCAGAACTACGTACGCCTGTTCGCGGACCCGGTCTTTTTCCAGACCGCGATCAATACCGTCATTTTCGTGGTCGTTGCGGTCAACCTGAAGATGATCGTCGCACTCGGCCTGTCCGGGTTTTTCTTGCAGACGCGCTGGTGGGTCAAGATCGTCGCCATGTTGTTCATCCTGCCGTGGGCAGTACCGTCGATCCCGACGATCCTGTCGGTGCGTTTCATGTTCAACTCCGAGTGGGGTGTGATCAACACCCTGATCTTCAACCTCACGGGCAAGGATGGTCCGAACTGGCTCAATGACCCGACGATTGCTCTGTCGCTATCGATGCTGATGCACATCTGGAAATCATTGCCGTTCTGGACGTTGATCTTGCTGGCAGGGCGCATGGCGATTCCGGGCGAACAATATGAAGCATCCAGTGTGGACGGTGCCACACGCTGGCAGAAGTTCAAGTACATCACCTGGCCCTCAATGAAGGGCATCTTCCTGACCTCGACCATTTTGTCGATGATCTGGACGCTTGGCGACTTCAACAGCGTCTACCTGCTTACAGGTGGCGGCCCGGCGGACCAGACACACGTGCTCGCGACGCTGGGCATCCGGTATCTGCGGCTGGACCAGATCGAGCTCGCCATGGCCAGTATCGTCGTGGCCCTGCCATTCATATTGCCACTGGTCTTCGTGATGATGAAAAGGTTGTCCAAATGAAAAAGGGACTGTCCTGGCGCAAGGTCTCGGCCGAGGCGCAACTGTTGCTGATCGGCATACCGGTGGTGTTGTGGACCCTGATACCGATCTACCACCTGTTTCTGTTTGCGATATCGCCGCGCGACACCGCGACCTCGGGTCGCTTGTGGCCGAAGTCGCCGACGCTGCAGAATTTCGAGATCGCTTTTGAGCAAAAGCACTTTTACCTCAGCCATTTCTGGCAGCAACTGGGCAATTCGCTGATGATTGCCGTGGCCACCGGCGTCATCACGCTGTTGGTCGCGACCACGGCGGCGTTCTCGATCAGTCGGCTGAAGGTGCGCGGCGGACGGACGGTGATGAACCTGGCGCTGTTCACGTACTTCATTCCGGCCGCTTTCCTGGCCGTGCCGATGTACAAGACCATGGCCAACTACGGGATTCTCAACAGCCGCTGGTCGCTGGTGCTGGCGATGGTGACGATCGCTTCGCCCTATTGCATCTGGGTGCTCAAGCAGGCGTCAGACAAGCTGCCGTGGGAACTCGACGAGGCCGCGCGCATCGACGGTGCCAGCCCGATGCAGTTGTTCTGGCTGGTGTATGTGCCGCTGATGGTGCCCTCACTGGTGGCGGTGGGGACCTATGCCTTGCTGCTGGCCTGGAACGAATACCTGTACGGTTTCCTGTTGTTGTCCAAGGAGACTGATCTGCCCCTGGCTGTGGCGCTGGGCAATTTTCTGTCAGCCGATGATTCGCCGTGGGAGCTGCTGATGGCGACCGGCTTCGTTTATGCGCTGCCTCCGGCGGCGATCTATTACGCGTTCAAGCGCTATATGGTCTCCGGCCTCACGGCGGGCGCCGTCAAGAGTTGACCGGGTCGCGGCATTGCCAGGCAGGCCACAAAAATCGATATTTGTAATTTAGGACCACCATGGCATCTGTATCGTTTAGCAAGATCGAGAAGAACTTCGGCAAAGTCAAGGTCCTGCACGGCGTCAGTTTCGACATCGCCGATGGCGAATTTGTCGTGCTGGTAGGACCGTCGGGTTGCGGCAAGTCCACCCTGTTGCGCATGCTGGCCGGGCTCGAGGAGATCAGTGGTGGCGACATCTCAATCGATGGCCGGGTCATCAACGAGCTGGACTCCAAGGATCGCGACATCGCGATGGTGTTCCAGAGTTACGCGCTGTACCCGCACATGACGGTGCGTGAGAACATGGCGTTCAGCCTGAAGCTGCGCAAGGCCGAAAAGACGTTGACCGAACAGCGGGTCGGCAACGCGGCCAAGATCCTGAATCTGCACACGCTGCTCGATCGTTACCCGCGTGAACTATCCGGTGGACAGCGTCAGCGTGTGGCGATGGGACGCGCCATTGTGCGCGACCCCAAGGTTTTCCTGTTCGACGAGCCCTTGTCCAACCTGGACGCGAAGTTGCGGGTTGCGATGCGCGCCGAGATCAAGTCGTTGCACCAACGGCTCAAGACAACCACCGTGTATGTCACTCATGACCAGATCGAGGCCATGACCATGGCCGACCGAATCGTCGTGATGCATGACGGCATCATCGAGCAGATCGGCACGCCGCTGGAACTGTTCGACCGCCCTGGCAACCTGTTCGTGGCGCAGTTCATCGGCTCGCCCGCCATGAACGTCTTCGAAGGCAGCCTGCGCAGCCAGCAAGGCCGCAACTGGGTTGAGGCGGCCGGTCAGCAGTGGCCGGTTGCGGACACCCCTGGCAAGGATGGACAAGCTGTGCACTATGGCATCCGGCCGGGCAACATCACGATGGTCGACCCACAGCAGGGCATCCCGGCCAAGGTCGTGGTGGTCGAACCCACGGGCGCAGAAACCGAAATCATCCTGCAGGTGGGAGAGATCATGTTCACGGTGGTGCTGCATGGTCGCACCGAGGTTATGCCGGACCAGGAAGTGGGCCTCCAGATTGCGGTCGACAAGGTGCACCTGTTTGAAAAATCCGATGGCGAGCGCATTGGCTGATTGACGGCATTCCAATGAACGTCCATTGACATGAAACCGGCGCTGGTTGTGGTAATGGGCGTTTCCGGTTGCGGCAAGAGTACGGTCGGGCTGTTGCTGGCGCAGGCCTGTGGCGTACCCTATGTGGAAGGCGATGACCTGCATTCGCAGGACAACGTTGAGCGCATGCGCTCCGCCGTGCCGCTGACCGACGAGCAGCGTCGTGGCTGGCTGGAACTGCTGTCGCAGCGGATCGCGCAGGCGCATGCGCAGTCTGACGGTCTTGTGGTGTCGTGTTCGGCGCTCAAGCGTGCCTACCGCGACATTTTGCGCCGCGGCGCACCCGAACTGCAGTTCGTGTATCTGCATGGCGAGCGCGAACTGCTGGCGCAGCGTACGGAGAAAAGGGTCGGGCACTACATGCCGGCGTCGTTGCTGGACAGCCAACTGGCGATCCTTGAGCCGCCCCAGGCCGATGAACGCGCCATGACATGCAACGTTGCGGACTCGCCCGATCTGGTGGTGCGTCAGATAATGACACACCTGAACACATGCGCGCTACCGCTTGCCGCAGCTGACCCATCTTGACGGAGCTTCACGTGGCCACATTCACCAAGACCATCCTGTTTACCGACACCGACGGGCGCGCGCGTTTTCGCGATGAATCGATCGCGCTCGATCAGGGCACGCCCCAGTCCATGTTGTCGCAGGTGTTTACCTCTGGTGGCTACCAGATGCGCAACAGTCCGGTCGGTTTTCGTAGCCAGTTCCATTGCACTGGTGCGCCACAGTGGGTGTTCATCCTCGGTGGCCAGATGGAGATCGGACTGCAAGGGGGCGTATCGCGGGTGTTCGGCCCGGGCGCGCATTTCTATTCGGCTGACGTGTTGCCTGAAGGCGCGCAGTTCGATGCGCAGGTGCACGGCCACTGGAGTCGTCAGGTCGGGCCCGACCCGCTGGTGACTTTGTTCGTGCGCGGTTGACAGCGTCCATACAGCGATTTGAAGAGGTAACGACAACCATGGCAGCCCTGAACCAACAAGAGATCGACCAATACCACGCGCAGGGTTATCTGATACCGTCTTTTCGATTATCGGTCGCGCGTGTCGACGCCATGCGCGGGGCACTGGCGCAATTGATCCGCGACAACCCTGATGTGCGGCCTGAAAAACTGGTCAGTGCCCATGACGTAGGCCGAGACGGCGCCCCCAACGCCGAGGGCGTGCGTGGCAGCCAGGCGTTCCTCGACCTGGCCCGCGACCCGGACATCCTGGACATCGTTGAGCAGGTCATCGGACCCGACATCATCCTGTGGGGATGCCATGTGTTCTGCAAACCCGCCGGCGACGGCCTGGAAACTCCCTGGCACCAGGATGGCCACTATTGGCCGATGCGTCCGCTGGCCAACTGCACAGTCTGGGTGGCGCTCGACCCGTCGACGCGCGACAACGGCTGTCTGCGGGTCATTCCCGGCTCCCATCGATCGGGCCAATGCCACCCCCATCTTCACGAGGATCGCCAGGATCTGGTGCTGCAGCAGCGTGCCGACGAGACGACATTCGACGCGCGCCAAGCCGTCGACCTGGAGCTGCAACCTGGCCAGATGTCGATGCACGATGTCTACATGATTCATGGCGCGAGGGTCAACCATTCGACCCAGCGCCGAACAGGTGTTGCACTGCGCTATATGCCGGGCAGCTCGGTGTTCGAGCGCAACCTCAACCCGGTCGACGGCAAGTCCGGCGTGCCGGTGGCGTTTGCCAGTCGGCCATTGTGGCTGTTGCGCGGCCAGGATCGCACCGGGCGCAACGACCTTCGCGTGGGCCACTGACCGCGGCCCACGTCAGGGTTGCATCGTGCCAGACAGTAGAACATGGACGCCGGGCGTGCCGGCACCCAGCGCACGCACCATGGCCGCTGCGACGTTTGAGGCGTTGATTGCGCGGTAGTTCTGCGGTATGAGGGGCTGAAAAGAACCCATCACCCATTGCCCCAGTTTTTCCCCGACCCGCGTCGGCTGTGCCAGCGCGGCGCGGTCACCCATCAGCAATGACGGGCGCGCAATCACAAGTGTGTAGAAACCCAGTGCGCGCAAGGCGTCCTCGGTCTCGCCCTTGATGCGGTTGTAGAAGACACGTGCATGTGCGTCGGCGCCCATTGCGCTGACGATGGCCAGCCGTTGTGCGCCCGCTTGGCGGACCTGGCGCGCCAGCGCCACAACAGCATCATGGTCGAGCGCGCGAAAAGCCGCCTGGCTACCGGCGACCTTGATCGTGGTGCCCAGCGCGATGTAGACATCGTCCACCGGCGGCAATACGGGCAGTTGCCCGAAGTCGACCCGGTGGAATTGCACGCGTGGATCCAGCGCATCGGGCGCGCGGCGCCCGATGACATGGATTGATCGGTAGCGTTTATCGGCCGAAAGAGCCGCCAGAACCGCCCGGCCCACGAGACCGGTTGCCCCCGCCACCATAACCACCCGACCCGCCGCCGCCGGAACGTCCGCCGCCGCCGCCGCCACCGCCATAAGAGCCACCTCCACGATTTCCGCCACCGTATCCACCACCGCCACGGCGCTGTCCGCCGCGTTCGACCATCAGGTCGACGTTGGTACGCATCGGATCGGGTTCGCGAGGCGCACCGGTGCGCGGTTGCGGGTTTCCGGCGCTGCGCAGCGGATCGGGTTGCCGGTCGGGTGCCGGGCGATTTTGCGACTGCCCGCCGTTGTGGCCATTGCGCCGCCCGCCACCATTGCCCGATGGATAACCATCACCACCCGAGGGCGCGGCGCGGCCACCACCGTTCGAACCATTGCCGCCGCGGCCGCCAGCGCGTGCGCCGTTGTTGCCGCCGCGACCGCCGCCACCGCCACCGCCACCGCTGCCGGCCTTGTTCTCACGAACGCGTTGCAGCATTTCCGTGCGCGCGGCCTTGCCCGCGGCCATCATCACGTCGCGGCTCGGCGGTTTGCCGGCGCCACCCCAGATCGTCTGGCGGCCCATGGCAATAGGCTCGCCCTTTTCGCCCGGTTCGGGTCCGAAGCCCTCGACCACCTTGACCTCGATGTTCTGTTTGGTGTAGCGCTCGATGTCCTGCATGAAGCCTTCTTCGTCCAGGCACACCAGGCTCACCGCCGCGCCATCCGCGCCAGCCCGGCCGGTGCGGCCGATGCGGTGCACATAGTCTTCGCTGACATTGGGGATGTCAAAGTTCACGACATGGGGCAGGTCATCGATATCGATGCCACGTGCAGCGATGTCGGTGGCCACCAGCGCACGGATATCGCCGCTCTTGAAGCCGCCGAGCGCCTGCGTGCGCGCCGCCTGGCTCTTGTTGCCGTGCAGTGCCATCGCGTGAATGCCGTTCTTGGTCAGGAATTCGGCCACGTTGTTGGCGCCGAACTTGGTGCGGGTGAACACCAGCACTTGGCTCCAGTTGTGCTCGTTGATGATGTGTGCCAGCAGGGCCTTTTTCTTGCCGCGGCCCACTGGGTGGATGGTTTGGGTGATGCGCTGCACCGTGGTGTTGCGCGGCGTGACCTGCACGCTTTGCGGGTTTTTGAGCAAGGTGGCGGCCAGGTCCCGGATCTCGTCGCTGAACGTGGCCGAGAACAGCAGGCTCTGCTTGTCGCGCGGCAACACAGCCAGCACTTTCTTCACATCGTGGATGAACCCCATGTCGAGCATGCGGTCGGCTTCGTCGAGTACCAGAATCTGTACCTGGCCCAGGTCGAGCATGCCCTGCTGCAGCAGATCGAGCAGACGACCCGGCGTGGCCACCAGGATGTCGACGCCCGATTTCAGGCGGCTGATCTGTGGATTCATGCCGACACCGCCGAAGATGACGGTCGACGACAGTTGCAGGAACTTGCCGTAGGTCTTGACAGACTCTTCCACCTGCGCGGCGAGTTCCCGGGTCGGGGTCAGCACCAAAGCACGAATGCCGGTGCCGCCGAATTTGTTTTGCGCGCTGCGCGCCATACTGAGTTTGTGCAGCATCGGCAGCACGAAAGCTGCCGTTTTTCCGGTTCCGGTTTGCGCACCGCCGAGCAGGTCATGCCCCTCTAACACGACGGGAATAGCTTGCGCCTGGATGGCGGTCGGGGTTTCGTAACCTTGCTCGCGCACGGCCTTGACGATGGCCGGAGCCAGGTTCAGATCTTCAAAGTTCATAGTGTGGCGCCCGTCCTGGGCGCTTGGCATGTCAACCCGTGCCGGCATGGAGATGCCGGTCCAGTCAAAGGCAGACAGAAAAAGAATCGGGACGCAGGCGAGACGCTAGGTCCCCAGCAATTGCTGGTATGGCAGGCAGCTGGAGGCCTGCTACGGGCTGCATTGTCGCATGGTCTGGCCCGGGCAGGTCGCTGGACAGGTCAAATGCGTTAAAACCGGGCAGATACGGACATTCATGCTTGCCATATGCGACTTTAGATTGCGAAAATAGGAGTTTCAGTACGTCGCTGTTGGCGCAACGGCCTGCACGATTGCCTGTGTGCGGCGTATGTCAACTACCAGGAAAACGCTGGATGAGTAAATACCGGTTGAGGCGGATTGGCGTGGCCAGCAATGATTCGCCGATGCGCCCGACCTTGTCCGACTGCCTCGAGCTCGTGCTCGATCAGGCCAACGATCTGGCCGATGACGTGCTGGCCGCGCTCAAGCGTTTGACGGATGAAACGGCTGGCGAGTCGATTGCCGATGCGCCAACCGAGGCGACGCAGGCCGCGATCAGGGGGTTGCTGGCCGAGCCGCAGGCCGTGCGGGCGACGCTGGGCGCCGAGTTGCGCCGACTGGTGTTCCACAGCAGCGGCAAGGACCTTGCACAGAATCAGGCAGTGCGGTTCGAGGACCTGCGCTTTTTCGACATCCGTGAGATCGAGGTGCACATCGAGCTGGCGTTGGCGCGCCAGGAGATTATCCGTGCCACCGACGACGTATTGCCGCAGTTCGACGCGCTGATCAGTGCCTTGCTGGGCTGGAGCACCGTGCAGGCCGTGCTCAATCCGCTCAAACCCGAGACGTTTGTCCGCGCCTTGCTCGAGACGCTCACGGCCTGGGTGCCTGTGGAAGAAGTGCGCATGGACTTGCTGCGGCCCAGCGCCATTGCCTTGGGCACGGCCCTGCATCAACTTTACCGCGAGGCCTGCGAATGGATGCGTTCGCAAGGTGTGCGTCCGGTCGAGCCGACGGCAGCCCGTTCCGGCGATGGTGCGGCTCCCCGGGGTCGCAAGCCCCAGAGCGAGGTCGCCCATACCATGCAGACGCTCGAAAAGCTGCGGCGGCTGCTCGGCGGCGAGCCGCATGCGCGGGTCGAGCCCGGGCCGACGCAGGATTTCTCCCATACGGTACCGGGTGCGCTGGTGGCGCTCCAGGACCTGAGGATGGTCGAGCCGATGCTGCAGCGGCTGGCCGGGCGATCGATACGCCAGTTGGCCATGGGTAAGCCCGTCGGCCAGGCCAGCGTCGCGTTGATCGGGCAGAATCGCTCGCGCGACCAGAATCAGCAGATTGGCCGCATGCTGGGCGAAGAGGTCGTCGGTTTGATGATCGATCAGTTGGTGCAAGACGAGCGCCTGCTGTCTGCGGTGCGCATGCAGTTGCGCTCGTTGGAGCCGGCGTTGCTGCAACTGGCCCGCAGCGACCCGCGCTTCTTCATCGACCGGCGCCACGCCGCCCGCCAGTTGCTCGACCAGATCGTTAAGCGCTCCCTTGCATACGAGGCGCAGGACGAGGAGGCCATTGCCGATTTCGCTGCCTGCGTGTCCGACGCCGTGAATGCCTTGTCGCGCAGTGCCGGCGATGCGGCGTCCTACGCCGACGCGCTGCGTGATCTGGAGCACGCATGGGACGCCCGCGATGGCATGCGACGTGAACGCCACGAGCTGGAGCAGTTGGAGCGCGAACACACCCGCCAGCGCATCGCCATGGCGCAGCGATTCTCCGAGGCGATGATGGAGCGTTTTCGCTCCGGCAACCTGCCTGAACTCGTCGCGAGTTTCCTGCGCGGGCCGTGGGCGCAGGTGTTGGCCGAGACCCATCTGCGCAGCGAAGGCAAACAGGAGGATCCGCGCGGCTACTTGGCGCTGGTCGATGACCTGGTCTGGAGCGTGCAACTGCCGTTGGTGCGCCAGGACCATGCGCGTCTGGTCCGGATGATCCCGAGGTTGCTAACCCGTCTGCATGAAGGCTTGCTGCTGATTCGCTACCCGAAAGAGCCTGTCACGCTGTTTCTCGACGAATTGAGCGCCTTGCACGACAAGGTGCTGGAAGACCATCGGCGCGCGATGGCCAATGTTCGCTCCACGGCCCGTGGCCGCGCCTCGGACGCGCGAGCAGTCCAAGCCCCTGACGACCTGTCGGTGCCGACCGTGGTGGCGCACGCGCCAACGGCCTGGGAACCGCTCGCAGACCTGGTGCCGTCCGAGCAGGATGTGGGGGCCCGGTTCGAACTGATGCTGGGCGGCGAATGGGTACAGGCCACGCTGACCTGGATCGGGCGCAACCGCAATTTGTTCATGTTCGTGTCGGTTTTCGGGCTGTCGCACGCCATGTCGCGGCGCACCATGGACCGGCTGCAGGCGCAGGAGCGCATCCGGGTCGTGGCGCCAGCGTTCGACCTGCTGATCGAGTCTGGTGTGGCACCGCTGGCCGCGGACGACCCGCAGGACAACGGGCAGGACGTCGCGTCGGGGCAATAGACCCGGGCGCGTCCGGAACGCGAGGTGATTTTCGTGGCGCGGCAGGGCAAAACGGCACCCCTGGCGGCGGCGAGCGGTCAGCGTCGATAATGGAGGGCATTGCGGCGCGCGTGTCCCCGCGCCCCACTCCCGTTTAATCAGATCAGCAAGGAAACAGACTCCACCATGGCGCAATATGTATTTACGATGAACCGCGTTGGCAAGATAGTGCCACCCAAGCGCCACATTCTCAAGGACATCTCGCTCAGCTTTTTCCCGGGCGCCAAGATCGGCGTGCTGGGCACCAACGGCTCCGGCAAATCAACGCTGCTCAAGATCATGGCCGGCCTGGACACGGAAATCGAGGGTGAGGCCCAGCCCATGGCTGGCTTGAACATCGGCTACCTGCCACAGGAGCCGCAGCTCGATCCCACCCAGACCGTACGCGAGTCCGTTGAAAGCGGCATGGAGGCCGTGTTCAATGCCAAGGCCCGGCTGGACCAGATCTACGCCGCGTATGGCGAGGAGGATGCCGATTTCGACGCGCTGGCGACCGAGCAGGCCAAGATGGAGGCCATCATCGGCGCGGCCGGCACCGATTCGGAGCACCAGCTCGAGATTGCCGCCGATGCGCTGCGGCTGCCGCCCTGGGATGCCAAGGTTGATGTTTTGTCCGGTGGTGAGAAGCGCCGCGTGGCCTTGTGCCGCCTGCTGTTGTCCAAGCCCGACATGCTGCTGCTCGACGAGCCCACCAACCACCTGGACGCCGAATCGGTCGACTGGCTGGAGCAATTCCTGCAGCGCTACCCTGGCACGGTCGTGGCCATCACCCACGATCGCTATTTCCTGGACAACGCTGCCGAGTGGATTCTGGAACTCGACCGTGGTTCCGGCATGCCGTACAAGGGCAACTACAGCAGTTGGCTGGAGCAGAAGCAGGAACGCCTGGTGCAGGAACAAAAGGGTGAGGAATCGCGCGCCAAGGCCTTGAAAAAGGAACTGGAATGGTCGCGTCAGAACCCCAAGGCGCGCCAAGCCAAGAGCAAGGCTCGCATGGCCCGGTTCGAGGAACTGTCCGATTTCGAATACCAGAAACGCAACGAGACCAACGAGATCTTCATTCCTGTGGCCGATCGGCTGGGCAACGAGGTGATCGAGTTCGTCAACGTCAGCAAGTCATTTGGCGATCGGATGCTGATCGACAACCTGAGCTTCAAGGTCCCAGCCGGCGCCATCGTCGGCATCATCGGCCCCAACGGCGCCGGCAAGTCGACCCTGTTCCGGATGATCGCCGGCAAGCAGCAACCCGATAGCGGCGAAGTCAAGGTCGGTGCAACGGTCAAGATGGCGTTTGTCGATCAGAGCCGCGACGACCTGTCTAACGAGAAGACGGTCTGGGAAGACGTCTCGGGCGGCCTGGACATTCTCAATGTCGGCAAGTTCCAGATGGCCAGCCGCGCGTATTGCGGTCGCTTCAATTTCAATGGTGCCGATCAGCAAAAACGGGTTGGCATGTTGTCCGGGGGTGAACGCGGGCGTCTGCATCTGGCCAAGACCCTGATCGCCGGTGGCAACGTGCTGATGCTGGACGAGCCGTCGAACGACCTGGACGTGGAGACCTTGCGCGCACTGGAAGACGCGTTGCTGGAGTTTGCCGGCTCGCTCATGGTGATCAGCCACGACCGCTGGTTCCTGGACCGCATCGCCACCCACATCCTGGCATGCGAGGGCGATAGCCAGTGGACCTTCTTTAACGGAAACTACCAAGAGTACGAGGCTGACAAGAAGCGTCGGCTGGGTGAGGAAGGCGCCAAGCCCAAACGGATGCGCTTCAAGGCCCTGAAGTAGTTTCCCCGACGCGGGCAAGCACCTCGCAGGAGGAACCGATATGCAGGTGACGGAACCGGAAGACGCGCAGCGCTATGCGTTGTTGTACCAGGCGACCATCGACCACGCGGTCAGTGGTGCCCCTGACCTGATGGCGCGGCTGGTCGTCCATACCCGCGCTGCTCTGCGCGACATGGAGGGCCGCGCCCACGACCGGCGCGAGGCGGAACGCCTGACCGGATCACGGCGCCAACTCAACCAGTGCGAGGCCGACGTCATCGCGCGATTTTCCGAAGAACTCAAGGCCGCCTTCGCGCGCATCGCCTCGCGCGAGCAAACGCTGGCGGTCGGTGCAGGACAACCGCATTTCGCCCAGATCGCCGGTATGGATGCGGCCCAGGTCGAACAAAGTGTCGAGAACGCCCGTGTGCGGCATGCGGTGCAGATTGCGGCAGACCAGGCCCTGGCCGAACTCAACGCGCTGATCTGCACCATGCTGGGCCTGGAGCAGGTGCAGCTCGACCGCAATCCGCTGCGCCCCGCCGTGTACGTCGACGCGGTCACATCCGCACTCAGTCAGATGCCGGTACCGGCATTGGTGCGCCAGGGCTGGATCTCCCTTATGTCGGGCGCGCTGGGGCAGGAACTCGATGTGTATTACCGGCAGTTGTGCACCGATCTGCGCGACCGTGGTGTCGCGGCCATCAAGTCCGCCAGCGGCGCGGCGGCCGCTGACCCGTCGGCAGTGGCGCCTTTGCCTGAGCGCAAGGCCGTGACGTTCGAGCGGCTGCAGGCCTTGCTCGGGCGCGCGTCGGCGCGAAACGCGCTGCCTGGATCCAACGAATACCAGGCGTCGACCGAGCCGGTACCATTGGAGGCGAGCGACACCTTGGCACAGGACGGCGGGCCCATTGGGTTCCGTGCCACGGTGCCGGCGGCTTTCGAGGTTGCGCGCGACATGAACCAGCTTGAGCAGATCGCCCAGCGGCTCGAAGAGCGGGATGAGGTGGGCGCCGCGGCGCAAGGCGGACAGACTTCGCGACGCGAGCAGTTGCGCCAGGCCGCGCACGGGCTCGATCAGGCCCTGGCCCTGGAAGTCGTGGCGATGATGGTCGACAACATCCGGCACGATCCGCGGTTGTTGCCGCCGGTACAGGACCTCGTGGCGCAGCTCGAGCCGGCCCTGCTCAGGCTGGCGCTGGTCGATCCCCAGTTTTTCAGCCACAAGCAGCATCCCGCGCGCCGGTTGTTGCATGAAATAACGCACCGCAGCATTGCCTTCGAATCCCCGGATTCCCGTGGTTTCAGTGGTTTCATGGACCCACTGCACGAAGCGGTCACCCCGTTGGCCGATGGCGACATTACCAGCGCGATGCCATTCGACCAGGCGCTGGCCCGACTGGTCTTGGCATGGGACGAACCAGCCGGACGCGAGAAGCGGCAGATCGCAAAGGCGGTGCTGGCGCTGCAACTGGCCGAACAACGCGCCGCGCTGGCCCAGACCATGGTGCGCGATGTGCTGCAGCGCCCGGAAGCGGTGCAAGTGCCCTCGGCGATGCTCGATTTCATCTGTGGTCCCTGGGCGCAGGTGGTGGCGCATGCACGCATCACAGACACCACTGGCGCCGATGACCCAGGTCACTTTGCCGGACTGATTGACGCGCTGATGTGGAGTGCCCAGCCGGCTCTGACCCAGCAGGACCCGTCTGCATTGCGCCAGATGGTCCCCGACCTGTTGCACAAGCTGCACCTGGGGCTGGCGTCCATCGGTTATCCGGCGGAGCAGGCCGCCAGCTTTTTCCTGGCGCTCGAACAGCAGCACCAGCGGGGTCTGGATGCCCAGGAATTTGCCGACACCGACCGGGTCGATCCGGATGCGCCCGACTTCACCGCCAGCGTGGCGCGCTGGACAGAAGCCGATAGTTCCTGGCTGGCGCCAGCCGAAGCACGTGCCTCCGGTTTCATCGATATGCTGATCGAGGAGGAGGTCAAGCCCGGCGACGCACTGGGTGGCCGGCTCGTGGTCGGTGCCTGGGTTGCGCTGATGGTCGACGGCAGTTGGTCCAGGACGCGACTGGCCTGGACCAGCGCCAACGGCAGCCTGCTGCTGTTTTCGGACGCACTCGGTTTCATCCAGTCCCTGTCGCGCCGCGCCTGCGGGCAGTTGTTTGCCAACGGCCATCTGCGCGTCATCACCAGCGACCCGGTGGAAGACGCACTCGACGCAGTCGCGCAGACGGCGTTGAAAAATAGTGTTGATGTTGAAGTCTGAGACCTTGTGTGTCAGACCAAGAATTGCGCAGCAATTTTGCTCTGACACCAACACTTTGTCGGATGTCGGCTGTCCAACTTGTGTGTCAGACCAAGAATTGCGCAGAAGCAATTCTGCTCTGACACCAACACTTTGTCGGATGTCGGATGTCGGATGTCGGATGTCGGCTATCGGCTGTCGGCTGTCAGCTACATCAACGCGACATCTTCCCGCGCACCAGTTCGATGTGGTTGCGAAGCGCATAGAGCTCGTCGGTGTGGGACAGTGGCACCACCACCTTGCCCACGCGTTTTTCCAGCGCGTCCAGTTCCTCGAGCAAGAGCGTATTGGTGTCGGCGCCGGCCTCGACGCGGTCTTCAATATCGCGCAGCTGGGCATACCAGCGGAACACCCGTGAGCGGATGCGGAATTGGTATAGCGGCGGCACGATGCGCGACAGCGGCAGCAGCAGCGCCACGATGATGCCCAGCGACAACCACATGCGCTCCAACAGGTTGGCGAACTCGAACGGCAGGTAACGCTGCAGCAGCGGCACGCCGTTGCGGATGGTGCGTTCGGCCTCCTTGGCCAGGGGGAACTCGGTGTTGACAGGCAACGGGTATTCGCGCGAACGGCTGAACCATCCGGCTGTCCCATGCAGATTCAGCGATGCTTGCGAAAACAACTGCAATAGGGCCGGATGCAGGTCGGGCCGAGCCAGCAACGTGGTCGTGGGGGCAACCAGCCGCACGTTGACCGGCGGAATATCAGCGGCAAGGTCAACCACGCCGCGTGGCAACGTCACAGGGGCCAGGAACGGCAGACGGCGTGAATACGCCTCGTTCTGCGCAAAATCCATCAGTCTGACGCCCGGCGTCTGCAGCAGCATCTGCACCATCAGCGACTCGGGTGCCGACGCGAACACCAGCGCATCCGATTGCGCGCCCAGAAACGCCACCGTGGCGGGGGTCTCGCCGAGTTGCGTCAAGGTGAGATCGCCGGGCTCGATCCGGTTCAGTTCAAACAGCGACTTCATCAGCTGAGGCACGCCGCTGCCGGGTGTGCCGACGTTGACCCGCAGCCCCTTGAGCGCGGGCAGGCTGTCGAGCGTGGCGTTGTTCGTGGCCTTGATCGCACTGGTCTCCCAGTAGAACAACCAAAGGGGTTCCAGGAAAAGGCTGCCCAGCGACAACGGCGCGTTGGGGTCATCGGGCGCCGGCGCCCGACTGCCGCCCTGCACAAAACCGAGATCGGCCCGTCCCTCCTGCACCATCTGCAGGTTGGCCGAGGATCCTTCTGTCTGCAGCACCACCACGTCGATGCCGCTGCTCGCCAGCGCCTTCTTGTAGCGCTCGCCGAATTCGGCATACGCACTCTGGGCCGGCCCGGTGGCCAATGTGACGCGCTTGGGCGGGTTCGGGTCCAGCCACCAGTAGGCCAGCGCCAGCAGGCCGATCGCCAGCATGATGAAGGGCCCGCCCGAGACGAAAACCTCGCGCAGCGTCAGCAGGGTGTAGCGCAGCGTCTTGGGTATGGCGGTGTTGTCAGCGCGCAGCGCCGGCCCCTGATGTGACAAAGTCATGGTGCGCCGGCCAGTGAGCGTTGCCGACGGTGATACCGCGCGCTGCCATGATGGCACGCACCGTGGCACGCGCCGTGACCTCGGCCGCCAGCGTGGCCAGCACCATCATCGACGCAGGTTTACCCGATCGACCGGTACCCAGCGCAAAAACCGTGTCGCCATCGGACATGGTGTGCACCGGATTGATGGCGCGTGCCAGGCCGTCGTGGGCCACCTGCGCCAGCCGGTGCGCCTGCGCCTTGGTCAGCACCGCGTCGGTGGCGACCACGCCCAACGTGGTGTTGGTGCCTGCCAGCAACGGTTGCGGGATCTCTCCTGCCAGGATGGCGCGCCGGATGTCGAGCAAGGCATTGCCATTGGCCGTGCGCGCACCGGCCAGCACGCGGCCGGTGGCCGGGTCGACCACATCGCCCAGTGCATTGCACGCCACCAATGCGCCGACCGTAACACCGTCCACCGTGACTGCAGCACCGCCGATGCCACCTTTCATGGCACGGGCGATGCCGAACAACTTGCCGACCAGCGCGCCTGCGCCCGCGCCCACATTGCCTTGTTCCGGCGTTGCCTTGCTGGCCGCCTCGCAGGCCTGGTAACCCGCTGCCGCATCCGGGCGTATACGGGCGTCCCCCACCGGCAGATCGAACAATACGGCCGCTGGAACGATCGGAACCAGGCCGTAATGCACCGGTAAACCGATGCCGTGCTCTTCCAGCCAGCGCATCACGCCACCCGCTGCGTCCAGACCCCAGGCGCTGCCGCCGGCGAGCAGGATCGCGTGCACTTTGTCGACGAGGTTGGACGGATGCAGGAGGTCGGTCTCACGCGTGCCGGGGGCCGCTCCCCGCACGTCGACACCGGCCACCGCACCGTCGCGCGCGATCACCACCGTGCAACCGGTGGGACGGCGCGAGTCGGTGAAATGGCCGACTTCAATGCCGGCGACGTCGGTGATGGCGTCCAGGATTTCAGACATGGGGTTGGCTGGCTTCACGGCGGCCGTGGATGCCGTTTGGCGTGGGGAAGGTGGCTGGAGGGCTCATGGTGGATTTCATTATCCACGCCAGGGCATGCTGCGCTGCGCCGATTCGATGCCGGAGTACCAGGCCCTATTTGCGCAGGATACGCAGACCGTTGCCCACCACCAGCAGACTCGCCCCGACATCTGCAAACACTGCCATCCACATCGTGCCCAGCCCGCCAATGGTGAGGGCCAGGAACACCACCTTGATGCCGATCGCCAGTGCGATGTTCTGCACCAGGATGCGGTGCGTGGCGTGCGACAGGCGCACGAACGCAGCGAGCTTGTGCAGGTCGTCGTCCATCAGCGCAACATCCGCCGTCTCGATCGCGGTGTCGGTGCCTAAAGCACCCATTGCAAAACCGATGTCGGCACGCGCCAGCGCCGGTGCGTCGTTGATGCCGTCGCCGACCATGCCGACCACGTTGCCACGGCCGGCAAGATCGGTGACGGCCGCGAGTTTATCCTCGGGCAACTGGTTGCCGCGGACCTCGGTGATGCCGACCTGGTCGCCGATCGCCTTCGCGGTGTGCGGGTTGTCGCCAGTCAGCATCAGGGTGCGAATGCCCAGCGCATGCAGCTCGGCGATGGCGGCACGGCTGCTGTCCTTGACCGTGTCGGCGACGATGAAAAGCGGAAGCAACTGTGTATCGTCTGCCAGCATCACGACGGTTGCTCCCTGTTGTTCCAGTTTCTCGAGCCGAGCCTCCAGCGCTGGCGAGCAGCGACCCATGGCATGCACCATGTGGTGATTGCCCAGGCTCAGCGCCTGGCCAGTGATTGTGCCGCGAACGCCTTGTCCGGGCACGGCCAGGAAGTCGGTGACGGGCAGGGCGTCGATGCCTTGCGCGCCGGGTGCGTTGGCAATGGCCCGCGACACCGGATGATCGGAACGGGCCGCGAGGCTGATGGCCAGGCGGCGGTAGTGGGCCAGGCCGTGTGGCAGGTCGGCGCCGGGTGGCAGTTCAATGCTGGTCTGCACCGGCTTGCCATGCGTGAGGGTGCCGGTCTTGTCGAGCGCCAGCCAATCGAGTTTGCGGCCCTGCTCCAGAAAGGCGCCGCCCTTGATCAGAATGCCCCTGCGTGCGGCAGCTGCAAGGCCACTGACGATGGTCACCGGAGTCGAGATGACGAGTGCGCAGGGGCAGGCGATCACCAGCAGCACCAGCGCCTTGTAGACCCAGTCGATCCACATGCCACCGAACAGCAGCGGCGGTACGATTGCGACCGCCAGCGCCATGGCGAACACCACCGGCGTGTAAATGCGCGCAAATCGGTCGACAAAACGCTGGGTCGGTGCCTTGCTGCCTTGCGCTTGCTCGACCGCATGGATGATGCGCGCCAGCGTGGTGTGTCCCGCCGCCGCGGTTACCCGATAGTCGAACGAACCGGCGCCGTTGATGGTGCCGGCAAACACCGGGTCGCCCTCGCTCTTGTCCACTGGCAGGCTCTCGCCGGTGATCGGGGCCTGGTTCACGCTGGAGCGGCCCTGCATGATGGTGCCATCCAGACCGATCCGTTCGCCGGGGCGGATGCGCACAAGGGCGTCCAGCGCGACCGTGTCCGCTGGCTGCTCCGACCAGCTGGCGTCCGCTTGTTGCACCGTTGCATTTTCGGGCGCCAGTTGCATCAAGCCCTGGATCGCGTTGCGCGCCCGGTCGAGTGAGCGGGCTTCGATCAGCTCGGCGATGGTGAACAGCACCATCACCATCGCAGCCTCGGGCCACTGCTGAAGCAACAGTGCGCCGGTGACGGCAATACTCATGAGGGCGTTGATGTTGAGGTTGCCATTGCGCAGCGCGATGAAGCCTTTCTTGTAGGTGGCCAGGCCGCAGCTGGCGATCGCGATGATGGCCAACGTGGCCGCAAGCCACTCGGGTCCGCCGATCCAGTGTGCGACCTCCGAGGCCAGCGCCGCCAGGGCGGCCAGACCGAGGGGCCACCAGGGGCGATGCGGCTGCGCCGGTGTGGTCGATGGCTTGCCGGTTTGCACCTGTTCCGGTTCGAACCCCAGAGTGCGTATGGCGGCGAATATCGGTTCGCGCGCGTCCTGGGTGTGTGCGACCGTCAACACCCGTTGCATCAGGTTGAACTCCATGCCGAGAACGGCCGGCATGGCGTTCAACTTGTTGCGGATCAGTGTCTCTTCGGTCGGGCAATCCATCTGCAGGATACGGATGGCGGTACGGCTGGCGCCGGCTGCGAAAGCCGCCGATGGCGCGCTGTGCCGCGTTTTGGCCGGCGGAGTACAGCAGGCGCTGGCAGGGCCCGGCATGGCGCCGTGCGCGGGGGCAGGGCACGGGCCCTGGTCATCATGCACATGTTCCTGCGGTTGATCGCGGTTCTGGTCCGGTCCGCGTTCATGGGCCTGCCCATGGTCGTGTTCGTGACCGGTGCGTGTTGGCATGGGGTCATGTTGTGTGTGGTTCATGTTCTTTTCTTCCTGTGCGACCATTGGAAACCCTGAACCCACTTGAAGGTCAAGCCATGGCGCGCGAAAGACCCTCTTACCTGATTGGACAAGCCTCCACCTTGAGTGGGGTGACGCCGGCCAATATCCGCTTCTATGAAAAGTCCGGCCTGCTGCAGCCTGGCGAACGTGGCGAGAACAGCTATCGGCGTTATGCCGAGCGCGATGTTCACCAACTGCGTTTCATCCGGCTGTGCCGCGCCATGGACATGTCACTCGACGAGGTGCGCACGTTGCTGGCGCTCGATCTGTCGTGCAAGGCCGATTGCGCGGCCGCCAATGCGGCGCTGGAAGCGCACATCAGCCATGTGAACGAGCGTCTGCGCGAACTGCGCACCTTGCAGCGCGATCTGGTCGAGTTGCGTGACCGATGTGACGGCAGTGGCCCGAAGTGCCGCATCATCGAAGCGCTGCATGAACGGGCAGAGCGATTGTCGCGCGGCAAGCCCGCCGTGCGTGGGCATCGGCATGTGTAGCGGGCAGGGTCTGACTCAGTCCGTGCCCTGTCCCAGTTCGTCCAGGATCGGGCAGTCGGGGCGATGGTCACCATGGCAGCAGTCGACCAGATGTTGCAAGGTGCGCTTCATCGCGGTGAGTTCGTCGATACGCTGGTCCAGGTCGGTCACATGCAGCGCCGCGATGCGCTTGACGTGGCTGCTGGGGCGACGCTTGTTCTGCCACAAGGTCAGCAATTCAGCGATCTCCGGCATGCTGAAACCCAGGTCGCGTGCGCGCTTGATGAAACGCAGCGTGTGGACTTCCTTGTCGGAGTATTGCCGGTAGCCCGCTTCGGTGCGATTGACCTTCGGCAACAGGCCGAGTGATTCGTAGTGCCGCACCATCTTGGCCGATACCTGTGCCTGTTGCGCGGCCTGGCCGATATTGACGTGTTTGCCGGTGGCTATCTGGGTCATTGAAATACCTTCGTGCTTCGCACTGCGGTGCGAGCTTGCCTGGGGCGACGCCGCGCTCATTGCGCGCTCCCCTTCCAGCGGCGCAGCAGCAGCGCATTGCTGACTACGCTCACGCTGCTCAAGGCCATCGCCGCACCGGCGATCACCGGGTTGAGCAGGCCGAACGCCGCTAGTGGCACACCCACGGCGTTGTAAACAAAGGCCCAGAACAGGTTCTGGCGGATCTTGGCGTAGGTTTTGCGCGAAATGTCGATCGCGTCGGCCACCAGCGCGGGGTCGCCCCGCATCAGCGTCACACCTGCGGCATGCATGGCCACGTCGGTGCCGGTCGACATCGCGATGCCGACGTCGGCTGCCGCCAGTGCGGGTGCATCGTTGATACCGTCACCGACCATCGCGACGGTGGCTCCGCCCACCTTGAGTTCCGCGACGATGCGTGCCTTGTCCTGCGGCAATACATCGGAGTGGATGTCGTCGAGCCGGAGCGCGCGGCCGACCAGTTCGGCGCTACCGCGGTTGTCGCCGGTGACCAGCACCGTGCGGATGCCTTGCACGCGCAGCCGGTCAATCGCGTGCCGGGCACTGTCCTTGATTGTGTCGCCAAAGGCCAGCATGCCGATCAGCGTGGGTTGCCCGGTCACGTCGGCAACCCACGACACCGTGCGCCCCTGTGCCTGCAACGCGTCGGCGTGATCAGCCAGCGCGGCCAGGTCCACGCCCAGCTCATCCATCAACCGGCCGCTGCCCAGACGCAGATCCCGCCCGTCCACGGTTGCGGCCATTCCACGTCCCGCCAGCGCGTGCACCCGGGAGGCTGGCAATGCTGCCGCGCCGGCCGCTTTGGCCGCGTCCAGCACGGCGCGTGCCAACGGGTGTTCGCTGCCCGACTGTATCGATGCACTGGCCACCAGCAATGCGATTCGATCGCCGTTGATGGCGTCATGGGCCACCAGTTGCGGCTTGCCTTCAGTCAATGTGCCGGTCTTGTCAAAGCCGACGATGTTCACCTTGTGCGCGATCTCCAGTGCCTGCGCGTCCTTGATCAGGATGCCGTGGCGCGCGGCTACCCCGGTGCCGGTCATGATGGCGGTGGGCGTGGCCAGGCCTAGCGCACACGGGCAGGCGATGACCAGCACCGCCACTGCGTTCAGAATCGCGCTCTCCCAGTTGCCGGTGCCCAGGCCCCAGGCCAGCAGCGTGATCAGTGCGATGCCAATCACCACCGGTACGAATACCGCGCTGACCTGGTCCACCAGTCGCTGGATCGGTGCCTTGTGCGCCTGCGCAGATTCGACCATCCGCACGATGCGTGCCAGCGTCGATTCGGCGCCGACCGCCGTTGTCTGCACGGTCAGCAGGCCTTCGCCATTGACCGATCCGCCTGTCACCATGTCACCCGCATGTTTAGCCACCGGCAGGCTCTCGCCGGTAACCAGCGACTCATCGACCTGGCTCGCGCCTTCGGTCACCTTGCCGTCGACCGGCATACGCTCGCCGGGACGCACCACGACCAGATCACCTACCCGCACACGGGCAATCGGTACTTCCTGCTCTTGCCCGCCACGGCGTACCCGCGCTGTCTCGGGGCGCAGTGCGTTGAGGGCGCGGATGGCCGCGGTGGTCTGGCGTTTGGCGCGCGCCTCGAGTTGCTTGCCCAGCAGCACCAGCGTGATGATGACCGCCGACGCTTCGAAATACAGATGCGGCTCGCCGTGCTGGCCGTGCGTCAGCAGCAGGTACAGGCTCAGGCCGAAAGCGGCGGAGGTGCCCAGCGCCACCAGCAGATCCATGTTGCCTGCGCCGGCGCGCAATGCCGCCCAGCCGCCGCGGTAGAACCGCGCGCCGAGCCAGAACTGCACCGGCGCGGCCAGCGCGAACTGGATCCAGCCGGGCAACATCCAGCCGGCGCCGAACAACATGCCAAACATCGGCACGACCAGGGGTGCCGACAACACTGCGGCTATGACGACCGGCCGCCAGGAATGGTCGGGGCGTGGCTCCGCCGCCGGTGCATCTGCTTCCGCGATGGTTTCGACATGCGCGGTGTAGCCGGCTTTTTCGACCGCGGCGACCAGTGTCTCGCCCGCAGTGGCATCTTCTTCGGCCGTGACCTGCGCCTTTTCCGTGGCCAGGTTGACTTCGGCGGACACGACGCCAGGTACTTTTTTGAGCGCTTTTTCGACCCGCGCGACGCAGGACGCGCAGGTCATGCCTTCGATGGGAAGTGTCCATTCCCGTGTTGCCAAGCCCGGGGTCAGGGGCGCAGTGTCCGGGTTCAGGGCAGCGGCGTGGCTGTTCATGGTGGTCCTCGCTATGGCATTGACTGCCAGTTGTTCACGCTTGCAGTGTCAACCTTGACATGATGGTAATGTCAAGCGTAGCGCTGGAAAATCCCTTTGCTATGGCGGGATATGGTGAATCGGCGTTTGACCTTACCATCGTGGCAAGGTCTACATTTGCATTGTCCGATAAAACAGGGAGTGAACCATGATGGAATTCAAGGTAGACGACATGAGTTGCGGCCATTGCGCCGGTGTGATCACCAAGACCGTCCAGGCGCTCGACGCCCAGGCCCGCGTCGAGGTGGATCTGGCGCAGAAAAAGGTAGCGATTGAGTCGAACCAGGAGCGTGCGGTCATTGCCGCGGCGCTCGAAGAGGCCGGATACCCGACGGTCTAGGAGGAACACATGTTGCCGAGACGAAGATTTGTCCAATCCATTGGCGCGGTCGCCATAGCGGCGGCGGCTCCCATGGCGCTGCGGGCCCAGGGCTCCGGGCCGGTGGTCGAAGTGTGGAAGGATCCGAACTGCGGTTGCTGCAAGGACTGGGTTGCACACCTGCAGTCCAGCGGCTTTGTGGTGCGGGTCAACGATTCGGGCAACACGGCGGCGCGTGCGCGGCTGGGCATCCCGCAGCAGTTGGGTTCCTGCCATACCGCGCTGGTTGGTGGATATGCCGTCGAAGGCCATGTGCCGGCCCGAGAGATCCGTCGCCTGCTCAAGGAGCGCCCGGATGCGATCGGCCTGAGCGTGCCGGGCATGCCGGTCGGCTCACCGGGCATGGATGCGCCGGCCTACGCCGGGCGTACCGATCCGTTCGACGTGCTTTTGGTGCAGCGCGACGGGCAGGCGCGGGTCTACCAGAGCTACAACAAAAGCTGAGCGCTGGCGTCGGCGTCGGGCGATTCCGGGCGTTGGCGGCCAGCAACTGACCGGTTGCCCAGCCGGGCATGGGAAGTGACTACACTTCGCAGCCATGAAACCACTGCACGGCTTGATCGGGATGATCGCGCTTTTTATGGCGCTGCTGACGGCCGTCGGTGCCATGGCGGCGGAGCCGGGCGGCGTCTTCCTCGAAGACCTCACCACGGCCGAGGTGGCAGCAGCCATGCGCGGCGGCACGACGACCATCATCATTCCGGTCGGTGGCACCGAGCAAAGTGGCCCGCACCTGACGCTGGGCAAACATAATCTGCGGGTCCGGGTTCTGGCCGGCCGGATTGCCGGGCAGCTTGGCCATACCCTGGTGGCGCCCGTCGTGGCCTATGTGCCCGAGGGCAGCATCGATCCACCGACCGAACATATGCGGTTTGCTGGCACGATTTCGATTCCCGAGCCGGTTTTTCAGGCCATGCTGGAGTCGGCTGTGCGTAGTTTGTGGGCGCACGGATTTAGCGACGTGGTACTGATTGGTGATCATGGCGGCTATCAGAATGCGCTCAAATCCGTTGCTGCCCGGCTCAAACCTCCCGCTGCCAAGAAGGGGTTCCAGGTCCATTTTGTCGACGCCTACTACCGGGTGGCCCAGGCTCCGTTCACCCAGGCCCTCAAGGCCAGGGGCCTGACGGACGCGCAGATCGGGGTGCACGCCGGCAGCGCCGATGCGGCGCTGCAAATGGCCGTGGCGCCTGATTCGGTGCGCCCGGGCCAGTTCGAGCAGGCCGCGCGCGATGGTCGCGCCGGCGGCACCAACGGGGACCCGCGGCCTGCCACGGCGGCCCTGGGGCAACTCGGTGTCGATCTCGTCGTGCAGCAGTCGGTGGCGGCGATTCGTGCGGCTGTGTCATCGTTTCGGTAGGCTGGCGCGTTAGGCCTGGGGCAGCGCAATACCGCTTTTTTCCGTTTTTCCGTCCTTTCCCCTTTTTCTCGATCTGACCACCATGTACAAGAACAGGCTGGCGCTGGGCGCGCCAGGATTGCTCCTTTTTGCCGGCGCGACCGCCACCTGGTTGGCGCTTGCCCAGTCCACCGTCCCGCCGGCAGCCCCTTTGGTGCCAGCAGGCGCTGTCGCGGTCGTGACCGTGAACATGGTTCCAGGCATGGCGCCTGTGGCCGACGCGACCAACCTGTACCGTGAAACCCGGGCCGGCAACTTCAGCCCGGCCGTGGCGGGCGCGTTGGAGCGCGTCTACGTGCCCAACCGGGCGGCCAATACTGTGTCGGTGATCGACCCGGTGACGCTCAAGGTAGTCGATACCTTCAAGGTGGGCGTGCATCCGCAACACATCGTGCCATCCTGGGATTTGCGCACCTTGTGGGTCGCCAACAATGCCGAAGGACGCACCGACGGCAGCCTGACGCCGATCGACCCGTTGACGGGCAAGCCGGGCAAGTCGATCCCGGTGGACGACCCGTACAACATGTACTGGTCGCCTGATGGCCGCCATGCGATCGTCGTGGCCGAGGCTTACAAACGGCTGGATTTTCGCGACGCGACGACGTTGGAACTGCAATATTCGATCGAAACGCCGCAATGCGCGGGCATCAACCACGCCGACTTTTCGATCGACGGCCGCTTCGCTTTGTTCACCTGCGAGTTCAACGGATCGATCACCAAAATTGATCTGGTCCAGCGCAAGGTGCTCGGCACGATCAAACTGAGCCAGTATTTCGACCGGCCTGACGCACTGGCACTGATCGCCAAACCCGGCGGGAAGCCACGCAAGATCCCGGACCCGGGCCAGCCCGGAAACGAAATATGCACCACGCCCGGTATGCCGCAGGACGTGCGGGCCTCACCCGACGGCAAGACTTTCTACGTCGCCGACATGATGGCTGACGGCGTGCATGTGGTCGACGGCGCCAGCTTCCGGCAGATCGGCTTCATTGCCACCGGCGTGGGCGCGCACGGTCTGTATCCCAGCCGCGATGGCAAGAGCCTGTATGTCGCCAACCGCGGTGGCAACCAGATACGGGGCAAACCTCTGGGCAAGGGCAGCGTGTCGGTGATCGACTTTGCCAGCCGCAAAGTCACGGCGACTTGGCCCATCCCGGGTGGCGGCAGCCCGGATATGGGCAATGTCAGCGGCGACGGCAACCACCTGTGGCTGTCGGGGCGTTACGACGACGTCGTCTATCGTATCGACACCCGGTCAGGCGCGGTGGATCAGGTGAAGGTGGGGCGCGAACCCCACGGGTTGACCGTCTGGCCCCAACCCGGGCGTTATTCGCTGGGCCATACCGGTAACCTGCGGTAGGTGCGGAGCGGTGCGCCGCGTCTTCTGGCCTTGCCTGGCAGGCCCATCCGGGCATGCCCGGGCGCATTCAGCTGCCGTTTGCAGGTTCAATCCGGTTTAGGCGGTTTCCTGACGTAGATCGTCAACTCGCCTTCGCCGGTCTTCTCGAAGTGGTTTATCTTGTTGATCAGGCGCATATCGATGGTGTGGCCGACCGGCAGCATCATTAGCCCGCCCGGTGAAATAAGGTCTCTGGCCAGGATCATTCCAATCTGCAGTTCGCTCACTTCCACCAGCATTTCGTCCACGTCACTGGCTGCGCCGGAGTCGGTGGTGTGGAGGTTCGCGACCGTACTCGCACGGGTGGGCTGACCAGCGGTTTGGGCAGTGGTTTTGGCGGGTGTGCCGCGCAGCAAGCCGCAAAAGGCCTCTACCACCCAGGGATCGTATCGAACGCCGCTGGAACGCTCGATCACAGCCAGTGCACCCTCCGGCGTCAGCTTGCGCGGGGCCAGGACACCGATCTGCAGGTTGTCGTAGTCCGAGCACACGGCCAAAATGCGCGCGCCCACCAGAATGGCCCTGGCCTGCAATTGCCGTGGGAACCCGGTGCCATCGTATCGTTCGAGTTGCGCGCCGATGGTGGAGGCCGCACCACGCAGATCCTGCAGTGGCATCAGCAGCGCCTCGGCACGTGCCGGGTGTGCGCGAAATTCCTTTAACTGGCGCGCGTTCATGTTGGTCACCGGGGTATCGAGCAACTCGTCACTGAACGCCAGCTTACCCACGTCATGGAGCAAGCCTGCCACGAACACTTCCTGCACCAGTGCAGGCTCCAGATCCAGCCGGGTGGCCAGCTTGCGCGCCAGATCGGCTACGCGCCGGGCATGCCCGACCAGGCGCGGGCGCCGCGTCTCCATCAGGCTGGCAAACACCTTGAGCGAGACCACGAAATTGTCTTTCAGCCGCCGGTTGACCTGTGCCAGTTCCTCCTTGCTGGAATTGACGTTCTGGTCCAGGCTCGCTTTGAGCGCCTCGAGTTCCTCGCTGCGGGTCCTTGCTAGTTGCTCACGCTGCGCCTGTTCCAGCGCGACGTGTTTGCGCGCCAGCGCCTGCCGCACCTGCTCCAGCACAGCGCTGTCGACCACGGGCTTCGTGATGACGTGGTGAATTTCACCGCTGTCGACCGCGGCCATGTGCCCGGCGGCGTCCGCCGCATCTGACATGAGCACGCGCAGGGCCTGCGGCCATCGTTTGCGAACCACGGCCAGGAACTCCGCTCCATCGGTCTGGGGCATGCGCATGTCGGCGATGACGATGTCGACCGGTTCGCTCTCCAGGATCTTGATCCCGGCGGCTGCACAGTCGGCGACGCGGACCGAATAATCGCCGGTGCGGAACAACTCTTGCAGTGACGCAAGGGTGTCCGGTTCGTCATCCACGCACAGGATGTGCGCCGCACCCACCTTGGCCGCCGATAAGGCGCCTGACGGCGATACGGAGTCGGCGGCAGGCTGGGTCATCGCGGCGAGGTCGTGGGCAGTGGTCGTCATGTTTCTAGCGGCAATTCGCTTCCCCGGAAGATCGATTGCACTATTGGCAGCGTAACGCGAAACGACGATGCGTGCCCAACACTTGAGTTAACTGTCCTGGTGCCATGGTGCCATGGCCCATGGTGACGCCGCACGATTTCGTCTGTGGCGGGCAGGTCCGGGCCATTGCGGGCGGCCAACTACTGGTGGGCGGTCAGTGTCCCGTTCGCATCCCACGGGTTGACCAGATCATTGCAGCGGACCTCTTGATGTACTGTTGGCTGACGTTGCTGCCTCGTTGGTTTTGCAACCTTGCGTCAATGCATCGACGAGCGGCAGCAGTTCGCTGACAAAATCGGCCTTGCTCACGAAGTCGGACCCGAGTTCGCGTGCGGCGGCGCGGTACTCCTGGTTGTCGTGCATCGACAGGAACACGATCTGTGGCGCGGCGGGGTCGAGCTGCATGGCGCGCGCGAGTTCCAGCCCGTTCATGCCTGGCATGGCAATGTCCAACAGCACCAGATCGGGCCGGTGCTGGCGCGCAAGGTTCAGCGCCGATTTGCCATCGTGTGCCTCCCCGATGATGACCACGTCGCCAAGAGGGTCGAGGAACTGGCGCACGGCGGCAACAAACGTACGGTTGTCGTCCACCAGCAGAATCTTGAGCGTCATGCTGTCTTGTGGCGCCGACAGGTGCGGTAGCAGCCATTGTGATGGTCGTGCCGGTGTGCCAATGGCATCGTCATAGTCGTGCGGCCTCCATGTTTTTGTCCCACACATTCCACTGCAGCCGTCGCCACGGGGTCGGCCACTGCGCGGTGTGCTTGTACGTCCCGGATTGTCAACGACGTTGACGGACTATGCTACTCCAGCCCGGGCGGGTCCCCGCAATCGCGGCCTCCCGGCGTGTTGCGGACCTACCGCAATGGTGATTGTCAAGCCGCCGTCTCTGCCGTACGCACCGGGCAGCGCAGCGTCACGGTGCAGCCCTGGCCCATTGTTGAAACAATGGACAGCTCGGCGCCCGCAAGGTTGGCGCGTTCCTGCATGCCCAATACGCCCATGCTGTTGCCTTGTGTCGCGCGCTGGCGCATTGCCGGTACGTCGAACCCCACGCCGTCGTCCTGCACCTGCACGAGCAGTGTGCCCGGATCATTCACGGAGACCGTGACCTGGGCAAGGCTGGCCTGTGCATGGCGCACGATATTGGTCAACGCCTCTTGCACGATGCGAAAGATGGCGGTCTCCAGGTCGGGGTCCAGTCGTCTCAGTGAGGTGGGCGCGTGCAGCTGGATCTGCAGCGCATTGCGCGTCGCAGTCTGTTTGGTGAGCCAGCGCAGCGCAGGCGACAGGCCCAGGTCGTCGAGCATGGATGGGCGCAATGCCAGCGCCAGTCCGCGCACATGGTGCAGTGCTTCTTCGACGATGCGGATGTTCTCTGCGAACAACCCGCGACGTGCGCCTTTGGTGAGGCGGTCGTCCGCCTGCAGGTTGATCTTGATAGCGGTCAAAGCCTGACCGAGTTCGTCGTGCAGTTCATGTGCGACCCGGCGGCGTTCGGTTTCCTGGGTCGCCAGCACACGAGACGACAAGACCCGCAGCTGTTGACGGCTTTCGCGCAGCGCGGACTGTTCCCTCTTGCGCGCGGTGATGTCGCGGATGACAATTTGCACCGCAGGCGCGCCATTGATGATGATCGATCCGCCCTTGGTCTCAACATCAATCACCGTGCCGTCGATCTTGAGATAGCGACGTTCGGTCAGCGGCGTCGACGCGCCGTGCGGCAGGATCACTTCGACGTTTTTTTGCAGATCCGCGCGATCGTCCGGGTGCACGAAATCGATCATCGGTTTTCCGACCAGCTCCAGTGCCGAGCGGGCACCCACGATCGCGGCCGCGGCGGGATTGGCATAGATCATGACGCCGTTCTGATGCACACCGATGCCCTCCGGCGACCACTCCACAAGGGTTCGGTAACGCTCCTCGCTCTCGCGCATGGCCTGCACTGCCAGGTTCCGCTCGAGTGCCTGACTTGCCAATTGAGCGCCCCGCTCGATGGTCGATAGTTCGGCTGGTGTTGCGCTGCGCACATGGTCGAAATAGAAGGCGAAGGTGCCCAATACCCGAGCTTGCGCACCCTTGATCGGCACCGACCAGCAGGCCCGCAACTGGTGTTCGGCAGCCAGTGCGCGGTAGTCGACCCAGCGTGGATCTGCCGCAATGTCGGCAACCATGACGGCGTCGCCGGTGAAAGCGGCTGTGCCGCAGGATCCGGCCGACGGACCGATAGCCGTGCCGTCGATGGCCTGGCAATAGGCTAGTGTAGTGTTTCACGCTGTTTGAACTGTTTTGAGTTTTGCTTTCGCCCGCATGACTTTTTCCAGAATGTCACGAGCACTTGCCGTCCAGATGAAGGGCTTTGGAGCCTCGTTGTGGGCGAGCACAAAAAGCTCGATTGCAGCGACCAACTCGTCAACACTTTTGAAGACCCCGCGCTTGAGCCGATCCTCGCTGAGATTTCTGAAGAATCTCTCCACCATATTCATCCATGAGGCGCTGGTCGCGGTGAAGTGCATGTGAAAGCGGGGGT
>Ga0209491_10001785_pt1 | contig 40478 bp, 35 predicted proteins | sample BON02_FD_187213 | JGI IMG/M metagenome (GOLD analysis project Ga0209491, IMG submission 187213) | Freshwater microbial communities from Lake Bonney liftoff mats and glacier meltwater in Antarctica - BON-02 (SPAdes) (version 2) | ecosystem: Environmental > Aquatic > Freshwater > Ice > Glacier... | reverse complement strand
GAGCCTGTGTAACTGCCTTGTGGATATTCTTTTCGGGACGGAAGCCGTAGCTGTGTTCCTCGAACGTAAGTTCGTATTTGGTCATCAGCACTTGGCTTACTGCCTGTTGAAGCCACCTGTCTACTACCGTGGGAACACCTAATAGTCTGGTCTTTCCGTTACTCTTGGGAATTTCCACTCCCTTGATAGGTTTCGGTACATACGTGTGGTTCAGGATGGAGGTGGCAATACTGTCTCTGTTGCTTTCCAGATAGGAGAGCAGATCGGTGACCTTCATGCCGTCCACCCCTGCCGAACCCTTATTCCGAACTACCTGTCGGTAGGCTTTGTAGAGGTTCTTACGGTTGAGTACTTTTTCTATCATGTTAAAAACCTGTTAACCCTGTCCGCTTAAAATAAGGCTGTACCAAAACGGTACTCCCTATCGAATTTGGACGTAATCCAATGTTCAGTCCTTCACTACTTTTGTGAGACCTCCATAGTTCTTATGGCTCGTTTCTCATAGCTACTATGACCTCTGCTGACTTCTTGGCATATAGAAAACGAGTCTATTCCAAGATCTCCCCAGGTAAGAGCATATTCCTTTCCTCAATATCCACTGGATCTACCATCTAAGTACATGTTGGTTACCCAACCTTTGGACGTCAGTATGCTGTGCTACCTCATCCGACTTAAATAGCCTCCGTATCCAGTTCCTGTTCGTTGGAACCAAGGTTTGCAGTCTCGCTTCCTTCAGTGCATGTCTCACAACAAACCACCTTGCGACTTGCTAATGCTTCGGGGCGTTACCCCCGCACATAAGGGACTTTCACCCTCTGGAATAATTTGATATCTTCGATACCAGATGCCCATGCTGGGCACACACAGCACCTACAAAAAATTGGCGGTTCAGTATTCCGCAGACACATTTGTGGTTAATCAAACATTGGTTCTCCGCATCAAAATTAGTGGTGAAAATCGCCAACTTCTTGTAGCTGCAAACCGTGTGTGTCTTGAATCAACTCCATGAAATTGGAGAAGAATGCTGTGCAAAAGATGGAAGCCCTTTAGAGATGATAAAACGAAAGCCGAAGCCGAGCGAACTGAGCAAGGAATCATTAACATCAACAAAGGAAGTGGCCTTCCGCAGACGACTTTCAGAGCCTGTCCCGCTTTGCGGGAAGTAGTCTGCAAACCACCTTATGCTGCGTTGGGCGGAAACTCCCTCGGTGGTGAACGATAAGGAAAAACGAGGAGTAAGATTCTTGTAGGTGGGTATTGTCGAGCTGAATAAATTAAACCAACTACGAAGTCTCGTAATAGCTAAAACGATGTCGAAAGCGGGCAGATACGGTTGTGCCCGTTATAAGTGTAAAGGAAACCTGATTACTGTTTACACGACATCCGGGATTAAGTTGGCAGAGCCTGTCCCGAGTATCGGGAAAGGCAATACAGGCTTCTGAACGGAACAAGAGAAGTCAATACCGTGCTGTCAAATTGAGAAAGGAAGCAGCCATTTAAGGATTAAATGAGGTAGTGGTGGCAGACCAGCTCGTAGTAGTGCGGAAGCTTTTGTAATGAAAGTGGAGCGAAGGGGCTGGCTAGTTTAACTTTATAAAATTCACAACCGAAAGGGATGATGGATTAATATGAGGTAAAATCACAGCCAATAACCAGTTCACTGGGTATTGGTAAATCCATGATGTTTAAATACATTCGTGATGAAACTAGAAGAGCCGTGTGAAGGGAGACTTTCAAGCACGGTTCTGAGGGAACGTAGGGGTGAAATTCCCCCGCGTGACCCGATTGTAAGCAAGCCTAAACGACCGTACTCCGAAAAGAACAGACCTCTAAAATCGAACTTTGACATCTTTACATAAACTTACGGACTGACCTTGGCGACACACCGACCGACCCGAATGTTTTAAAAAATTTTCCAACCGCACATTTTAAAAAATAATTTTAGCCCACCCCACATTGGCACATTTTCAAAACCGCACAATCCGACCCACAACCCAAGTTTTGCAAAAGAGCCAATTTTCCAACGCTCAAAAAAAAAAGAACTAAAATCTGATTCATTTTCAGAAAATAGTTTTATATTTGTCAAATATTGACAAGTCTAAATTAACCAGTCGAATGAAAGCCAGTTTTGGAGAATATATTAGGAAATTAAGAACAGAGAACGGAATGACTTTAACACAGTTAGCCGCACAACTGGACTTAGATTCTGCCAATTTGAGCAAAATCGAAAATGGCAAAAGAGAGTTTGATGAAAAACGACTGGAAAAACTTGCAGGTGTTTTCAACCTCAAACTTGATGACATTAAAACAGAATTTTTCAGCGACCTATTCGCAAAAAAGATGTACGAAAACAATTGTTCTATTGAAACTCTGATGGTAGCAGAGGAAAAAGTAAACTACCTAAAAAGTAAGAATGTAAAACAAGGAGAAATAAAGTTTAATACGAATGAGTAAAGTAAAACCGACAGTTATAGATTTATTTTGCGGTTGCGGAGGACTTTCGTTCGGCTTTGTTGAAGCTGGTTATGATGTTGTACTTGGTATTGACCATTGGCAAGATGCCATAAAAACCTTTGAACACAATCACAAAGGCTCAAAAGGTTTGGTTGCAGACTTGTTTAACGAAACACCAAAAGAAATAAGCAAAAAAACAGGAATCAAAAAAGCTGACATTATCATTGGTGGTCCTCCCTGTCAAGGTTTTTCTATTGCAGGAAAAAGAATTCTGGATGATGAAAGAAACAAGCTATACCAGTCATTTGTAAGTTTTGTAGAATTCTACAAACCGCAAGTTTTCCTTATGGAAAATGTGCCAAACATTGTTTCGATGGGTAAAGGCATTGTAAAAGATAACATCATTGAAGATTTTGAAAAACTTGGCTATAATGTAGTTTATAAAGTGCTTTTAGCATCTGAATTTGGTGTTCCTCAAAACAGAAAAAGAGCTTTTTTCATTGGAACAAAAGGAAAAGAAACTTTCAAATTTCCAGATATTAAAAACCCTATAATTGTTTCATCAAGTGAAGCCATTTCTGATTTACCTGAAACTTCTGTTTCAGAGTGCTCAAAATATCCTTTAAAATCAAAGTCTAATTATCAAGAAAAAATCCGTGAAGGCTCTAAAGGCTTATTCAATCACGAAATTACCAATCATACTGACCAAACTATTGAAATAATTTCAATGGTTCCTGATGGTGGTAATTATAAAAACTTACCCGAACATCTTCACAAGACTAGAAACGTAAATATTGCTTGGACTAGACTAAACAGCCAAAAGCCAAGTTTCACAATTGATACAGGACACAGACATCATTTTCATTACAAATTTAATCGTGTGCCAACAGTAAGAGAAAGTGCAAGAATTCAATCTTTTCCCGACACATTCATTTTTTTAGGCAGCAAAACAAGTCAATACAAACAAGTTGGTAACGCAGTTCCTCCCCTATTGGCAGAGGAATTGGCAATATCATTGAAAAAATATTTATGAGTAAACAACAGAAATATAAAATTCCTGACGAATACTTTTTTCGTTTGCATCACGTAAGACCACGTTTCAAAAATGATGTGGAAGAAGTATTACTTTATGTGGCTACTTCAATTTCTGAAATGGAAGTTTTGCCCGAAAAAGAATTTAATACGGTATTAAACAATGTGCTTTTTGGTTTTAAGAAAAATGCTTCTTCAACTCAAAAAACAATTGACAATTGGAGAACTGAAATTTCAGCCATTTTTGCTTTTATTCAAGAAAAAGACAAACATCTGCAACCGAGCAAAATGGCTGTCAGACTAGCCAATAATCAATATTTAGATGAGTTTTTTAATTACTTTTTGTACTCGTTTCAATATCCGGGCGGACATATTAAATCCCACAATATTATTAAGCAAATTGAAGCAGGTGTAAAATTTAAACCTTGTTATTTTATTTTACAGTTATTAATTGAAGGCGAAAAACTCACTGGAAAACCATTTAGTATTACTGCGGAGGAATTAACTCAATGTGCATACTTTGATTTGAGAGTAACAAGAGACGGAAAACATCCGAAAGATGTTGCTAAAATGATTCTCAAACACAGAATTGACAAAATTGAATATGACCGTCATTACGACCAATTAAAGAATGAAAAAACGGGGGCATATCCTTCAAATGGTGATGTTTGCAGATATGCAGGTGATATTTTGGATTATATGGTTTTAGCAAATTTATTGCAAGACAAAGGAACTGGTTATTACTATTATCTAAATACCGAAAACAAAGAATCAATTAATTATCACTTGAACAAAGCCGTTTGGTTTAATCAATACGATAAGTTCTACAAACAAACAGAAATTACAAATCCTGAAATTGCAGTTATTGAAGAAAACTGGTTCTCTTTTGTAAATCAGTTTGATGAAATTGAAGCCTTTGCACCACATCTTGACCAAGCAGAGCAAGAAAATATTTCAAACTTGATTCAAGAGTACTATTCTCGAATGACAGGCGATAGAAAAGTGCCTACAAAAATCATTGGGGATTATGGAGAAAGTTTAATCTTGGCTCACGAATATTTGAGAACCAGAGGCAAATCAAAAAGACAGCACTTGATTAATAAAATCCCTACTCCGCTTGGGGTTGGTTACGATATCCAAAGCGTTGAATTAGAAAAGAAGAAACGCTATATCGAAGTAAAAACAACAAAATCAAGAAAAGCCATTAACAATAATCGCTTTAAACTCACTCCAAACGAATGGGACACAGCCGAAACAATGGGCGATAATTATTTCATATACTATTTAGTAGTAAATGATGCCACAAAAAATATTTTTATGATTCAAAATCCTGTTAAACAATATGAACAAGGGAATTTGAAAGTTGATAAAAATTTAGTTGTTGAATTTTCTAAAACATCAGGACAATGGGAGAAACTACTAGAAATAAGAAATTAAAGGTAACTTCATTATTCTGCGGATGCGGAGGAATGGACTTGGGAATTCAAGGAAATTTTAATTTCCTTGAAAAACACTTCGAAGAATTGCCTTTTGAAGTTGTTTATGCAGCCGATAATGACAGTTATGCAACTGCAATCTACAACAGCAATTTTGAGCATAAATGCGAAACCAAAGATGTTAGAGATATTGTGCCGAGCAAAATTCCCGACCACGATATATTATTAGGTGGTTTTCCTTGTCAATCATTTTCTATAAGTGCTCAAAATCCGCCTAGACTTGGCTACAAAGACGATAGAGGTAAACTATTTTTTGAAATGGTGAAAGTTTTGAAAGAAAAACAACCTCGCTTTTTCATTGGAGAAAATGTGAAAGGTCTCTTATCGGCTAACAAAGGACAGGCATTTCCAATAATTGTAAAGGAATTTGAAAAAGCAGGGTATCATATTCATCACAAACTTTTAAACGCCTCTGAATTTGGTGTACCGCAAAAAAGAGAAAGAGTGTTTATTGTTGGTTTCAGAGAATTTAATGATTATTTCAATTTTCGTTTTCCACAACCCAATACACTCAATGGCTCAAAGGTTAAACTTAAACAAGTGATTGACCCCAAAGCAGACCTAAACGACAAATGGTTTTTTAGTCAAAGAGCCGTTGATGGAATGCTTCGTGTTCGTGAGAAAATGAATAAAGGCAGGGTTCAAGACTTGGAGCAACCTTGTAACACCATTAGTTCGCATTTAGCAAAAGTGAGTTTAAACGGAACAGACCCTGTTTTAATGATTGATGGTAAATACAGAAGATTTACACCACGAGAAGCCGCTAATATTCAGTCATTTCCTGAATCATTCAAATTAGATGTTGTTTCAGAAAATAGGCAGTACAGAGCAATCGGAAACGCTGTTCCGCCAGTTTTGATGTGGCACGTTGCAAATGCTTTGGTAAAGTGTTGTGAGGTTGAAAAACCAAAGGAAATAAAAGAGAAAAAAGTACTTTTAAATCAAGAAATACTTAATGAATTATAGTCAAAATCCAACAGTAACTAGCGGCTTAGTCTTGAATGTTTTGGAAATAATTCCAGCTAAAGACAATTTACAAGTTTTCAAGACTGAAAACAAAAGTAAATCAATAAAAGAATATCAAAATGATAACTCAGAATATTATTTTTATTCGGAAGGCCTCAATGTTTACGCTTGGAATATTATTGAAAATCCACAAATTCCTTTGTCAGCTGATTTTAAAATAATGAATATCACACATAAGGAAAATACATTAGTATTTAACAAAGTAATTGAAGTTGGAATTTACTATTGGTTCAAGAATAATAAAAGCAAAATTTATCAGCTAAAATATTCTTCTGTTTATGAAGTAGAATTTAAGAAAAACATACAATCATTCAATGGACTAAGTGTTATTCCTGTTTTGAACTTTTCAGTACATCCTTTTTACAGCAAGCAAACTAAAAAACAGGTTATTGGTTTGTCATTGAGATTTACAACAAAATTTGCATTCGATATAAACGAAAGCACATTTCAAAAAATAAATTTTGATACTAGAGGGCTAAAACGAAACAATAGAAATCAAATTATAGCTTCAACAAGTAATATTTCCAAATTTCTTGGAGCTACAAACCAAACAGCTAATTTCAATGCACATCGAAACAAATTAAATTCTGAAGATAATTTATATAATGAACTACAGAATTTCATTAAGATATTCAACGAGAATATTAAACCGATTGTTTTTTTACCTGACGGATTAACTATTTCCGAATTAAATTTCCATAACATTCCTAACTTGAATTTCACTTTAGATTTAGCTAGTAAACCAAACTATTATTTTTATCAGGAAAGGTTGGGTAAAAACAAATTCTACAATGTATTAACCAAAGAATTAAAACCCTATTCATTTGATTTGTTTAACAGCAGGACAGTAAAATTCTTAGTAATTACACCAGATTTGCACGAAGGAACAACTGAAACATTTATCAAAAGTCTAGAGGCTAAATTAAAAAATGTATTTCATCTTTATAAAATTGAATTTGATTTTCTAACATTTAATTTAAATAATGAAACCTACGAACAGGCAGTTGATAGAATTACAAGTCACGATTATAATTTAGCAATTATAACGGTTTCTGCCGATGATAAAAGTATTCCTATTCAATCTTCACCTTATTACATAACGAAAGCAAAATTATTAAATCAAAGAATACCTACGCAGGAAGTAACAGTTGAAGTTATGCGAAAAGCCAATGATATGATTTTTGATGCCATTGCTCTAAATATCTATTCCAAAATTGGAGGAAGTGCTTGGACGATTGAGAAAGTACAAAAACAAAAAACTGAGGTAGTTATTGGAATAAGTTCAACAATAAACTTTGAAAATGAAAAAGTTATCGGCTTCGCAAATATTTTTGATTACAACGGAAATTATCTTGTTGGCGATTGTAGTACGATAAGTAATTTAAAAAATTATGTAATTGACCTTGAAAATCATATCACAAATTCAATCAGAAATTTAATTGCTCAAAAAGGGCTTCAAACTAACGATCCTATTAGGCTAATTTTCCATTTGTCAAAGGAGGCTGGTAAAAAGTATGAAATCAAAGCAATTGAAAAAACATTAGAGAAATTTAGAGATTATGACATTCAGTTTGGCATTGTTCATTTAAGCTATAATCATAATTTGAGATTATTTCTAAATGGTGGAAATGAAAGTCCGCAGAGGGGCACATTTGTTCAAGTTTCTACATTTCAAGCATTACTGCATTTAGGTAAAGGAACAAAAGTACCAATCCTTGTTAGATTAGACCAAAGGTCAACATATAAAGACATTTTTGACACTTGTAAACAAGTGTTATATTTTTGTCATTTATGTTATCGCAATTTCAGACCTGCAAATGTACCTGTAACAATCAAGTACCCTAGTATAATGGCTAAACTAAGTGATGAGTTACGCCAAGTTCCTAAGTGGGACACCAATCAATTGAATAACATTAAAGACAAAATTTGGTTTATATAATGTTTATTTTGGACGAAATATCGAAAAAAGAAGCCCAGCTTTTTGAGCAGTCAAGTTCAAAAGAAATATTGTTCTATTCATACTTAACCAATAAAGATCACAACAGTAATGAAATATCTCACGATGGAGAAATAGAAAAAGTTTGTATATCAGCTTTCGGAAATTCTAACATAGACGTAACAAAAGAGATTACACAAGGACTAAATACACAACCTGTTAAAGGTTTTCATTTTAGCACAAATATTATTTCATTAATTGCTTATTCTTTAAAGTCAGAAGAAATTAAGGCGAAATATCTTACTTCGTTTTTCAATAACACATCTTTAGCCAATCAATTTATAATTACAAAGATTTTTAGTAGCTATACTTTACTATCAAAAAACTTAAATAAAACCATTTTTGACCAACTAATAAATAATTTTGTCGTAAACAAGAATTTTGAAGGAGGCGAAAAATTAATTTTAGAAGCCTTTCAAAAAGCTTCAGATTTAATTGAACTATTTATTGTTAGGTATTCATACGAGCAAATTATCTTACAACATCCTAATTCAAAAATAGAATTATACTTTAATGAGCTTTCTGAGAATTTAATTCAACTGATTTCAGCGACCAAACGAAAAATTAATCGAAATGTAAATTTAGTAGTTATACTATTTGGAGTAATATTAATTCCAGCCATTCCATACCTTATAAAATTAAGATGGGATGAATGGGAATTAGAACCTTATATTACAGGAATTACAATTTCACTTCCAATAATTTCATTTTTATTTGTTATTCTTTTTAATTCAAATCCTAGTTGGGCTAATTTTATTAAAAATTTTAAAATCTGGTTATTAGAAAAATGGTTTAAAAGACGGAATATGGACTTTAACAAGATTAAGAAGCTTATCAAATATGAAGAATGAATAACCAACCCACAGGTGTAAGCACATTTGCAATTCGCACAAGCCAACGCACAATCCAAAAATTGCAATAGAGCTTCCACCTCACCGACCCAAGAAAGAATTCCAAAATATTTTTTCCAACGCTTCAAAAAAAATAAAACACACGACATACAGCCCGACAAAAAAGCACTCAAAAAATGACACAAACGGACAACATAAAAATGGTTGTAACCCACGACAGACAAGGAACGCCAGCCTATAACAGGCGTTTGGCAAAAGTGGCGGTTCAGTGCTTCGTAGGACAGTTTTGTGGTTAATCAAACATTGGTTCTCCGCATCAACATTTGAGGTAAAAATCGCCACCTTCACGAACCAGCAAAACCTTAGTGACAACCTTAATATCGAAAAACGAACCATAAAAATTATAACTTTGTAAAAATAAGACGACAACAAGATGGCATTAAAACAAAAATTAGAGAAACTAAAAAAGCTCTCGGAACAAAACAAACAACTTGACTGGGACGCATACAAGGAAATTTGGAAAAATTCTATAAGTGAATTACAGAATACCATTATGAATAAATGGTTTCAAGACTATGAAGAAAATGGACTAATGATATTTTCAATTGTTCCAGTGAGGAGAATTGAACCATACATTGGAGAATATTTGACAACTACTTTGGAAATAACTCTAACTAATAATAAATTTTTAATTCTTGAACCGGTGTCAGGAGTTTCGTCCGAATATGATGGGAAATTAGATTTTTATATGAGTGGGAATGTCTATAAAAGAGTAAGTATACTACGGAAAATCGTAAATGACCAAAAAAACGAGTGGATTATTGCAAGGTCGTTTGACCAAAAAGACCATTACAAACTCGACAAAGAACAATTAGAAAAAATTATTGAAGAATGGTTACAATAAATAATCAAGACTTACGGGATGTTTATCATTATCTTGCGACCATTGAAAATGTTATTCAAAAGGAAATTAAACTTATCAACGGTAATAAGTTTCATTTAGATAAAATTGTTCCTGAACAATTAGCAAAAGTTTATTCTCAAAAAGAAAAAACAGCATTAGCATTTGCAGACCAAATTGTAAGAACATCTTACGAGAGTTCTGTTGTTAGTTTGATGTCTACCTTTGAAAGAGTTGTTTTTGCAAAATACAAGACGACTTTTGGCACACTAAAGAATGTAGTCAAGGATAATTCTCCAAATCCTATGGACTATTACAAATCAAGAGAGAATTTTTTAAACGGGAATATTGACAAATTATCCGGCATAATTTATTTAATTGAAAGACAAATTTCAAATGGTTTGTTACAAAAACTAAAACTTTTAAAAGACCATAGAAACTATATAGCTCACGGCAAAAGAGACGTTGCTCCACCAGCAGTTGAAATGAAATTAGCCGACATAGCAAAGACTTTGGATGAAGTAATTAGAGAAATTGAAGGTTGACCAAGAAGGGCAGCCACTAACAACTAGGTTTTCGTTGCATACGTAGCACGAACAATGAAACCGCTGTTGCACGAAACCGGTGAAGTTCTTATGGAGATTGAGTCAGGTTTTAAGTCTTTTTTTGTGCAGGAAGTAGCTTTAAAAATGGGATGTTATATCTCCGTTCTCCTTAAAAATTCAATTTTCTACAATTCATAAACCCTTTCCTACCTCCGGCAGGCAGGCAGCCCCGTTTTGGAAGGGATTTTTTAGGATTAGGGCATAGCTATCCAAGCCTAACCATTTTGAGGTTTAAAAAGTAAGGATTTTAGGTAGATAGCTGCTTTTTGATGGCCCCCTATTGGGAATCCGCTGAATGCTGATCATTGTTTCTTTGTCGTAGCAAGCACAATATCTTGGATTATAGATTTCGAGTACTCTAGGTTCTTTCTCAGGAAGAGGAATCCCCAGTTCTCGGTGGATCTGTGGGATCGTAACTGCTTTGGCCGAACTTCCCATCCCGAAAGCTTTCGGGACAAAGTGCCGGATTCGTGCCTTTGCAATCGGCTTCTTTGCCAAGCGAAAACCGTTAGCAATACTTTTCTCATCATAGCGAAAAATCATTTCTTCAAGAAGAAATAAAAATATAGTATTAAAGTTGTAAGATAAAATTATGGAAATTTACATTGGAAATTTAAAGAACAGCAATCATGAATAACAAACAAGTATTAGGATTAATTACATTAGTAGTACTGACAATCTCTTGTTCATCAGATGATACTAATGCAGATTTGACAACACAACTAGAAGGAAGTTTGGAAATCCGCTCAAATGAAGATTTAGAGAATCCAGCTATCCAACAGTATGAGATAATTAATGGAAATTTAATTATCAATTATACAGATGATGTAGAAGACTTAAGTAAATTAGAAAATTTAGAAAAAATTAATGGTGGTATACTTATTAGGCACAATGATAACTTGAAATCTTTAAAAGGTTTAGAAAATATTATGGAATTAGATTTTTTGGAAATTGAATATAACCGAGAACTTACTTCATTATCTGGTCTTACTAGCTTAAGCAATGTTTCTGGTGGGGTACGCATTGTAAAAAATAATGTTTTAGAGGATTTGAATTACTTAAATAGTCTAACTACTATTGGCACCCAACTTTTTCTTTCCAACAATACCTCGTTAACCACCTTAAATGGGCTAGAAAATTTAGAGAAAATCCCTCAGGTAATAATCCTGAATAATATTAATTTAATTACTATAAGTGGTTTAGAAGGAATTACTTCTTCTGATAACATTGGAATTTTTTCCAATAATTCATTGACTGATTTTTGTTCTTTAGTAGCATTTGCGCAAGAAAATAGCGAGACGGTTTTATTTTCAGCTGGATTCAACAGCTATAATCCTTCTTTAGATGACTTGATCAATAATAATTGTTCTAACTAAAGAAAACTATTTCCAGCAATATATATTTCATAGCCAGTTAGTTGTGTATTCGAAGTTAAATTGTATTTAGGATTTTACCCTGATAAGTAATAATCCGAGGCAGTTCACAGCTGATGTAAGTCTTATAGTGCATCGTGTAAAAGTACCTCCATTTACGTGCTGGTGCATGATCGCAAATTTTGTAGAGTTCACCAGTCTGGGTATCTTCTAGCTGCTCCGACAAACAGACTATTTGGATAGAAATTTCCGCTTTAGAAAAATCTCTGTCAACAGATTCGACTACTCATCCATCTAGTATTCTTGTGAAAAAATTCTCCGTAAACATCTTTTTACTTAAAAAGAGCTATTCTATTAAATTCGGGATAAAACCCACGCAGTAAAACAGCGATTTTTGCCAAAATTTGGAGTTTTGTTTCGTCTGAAAGACGAAAAATGAATTCCTTAATGAATAGCTTGTTACTAATTATCCGGAGAACCGGTTGAGAGTAGGTTAGCACTGTTGTGCTATCGTAAAAGGATTGACAGCATTTCAGAAGAATTTACAGTCTTGTATATGTTGTAATGCTAATTGCTTCTTTTTTAAGGTTTTACTACAGCGTGGAAGTATATGATAGTTTGGAAAAACATTGTAATACTAGTTGGGGTAAGAGTGATCGAAAACAAAGTTGTAGTATAAAAGTTGTAAGTAACGTTTGAGTAAGTACAAAAATTAATAAAAGTAATAAGGTTAAAGTAGCATGAGAGAAAATAATTTATTACAAAAAGAAAATAGTAACGTACACCAAGAGGTAATCGAGGCCAATAAAAATTATTCTGCCGATTTTGGAGAAAAAAAAGATTTAGGATTGCCTCCTGCACGAAAATTTGCAATTCTTACTTGCATGGATGCACGTCTTGATCCGGCAAAATATGCAGGTTTATCAGAAGGAGACGCTCATGTGATCAGAAATGCTGGCGGGCGGGCAAGCGATGACGCCATTCGTTCCTTAGTTATTTCGCATAAACTTTTAGGAACAGCCGAGTGGTTTGTTATCCACCATACAGATTGTGGTATGACATATTTCACCGACGAGATCATCCGTGGTTTGCTATCTAAGAGTCTCTCTACTGCTTCAGTCGACGAAAACGGATGGAAAAATGTGAGCGAAGAAGGCGGATCCAAAGAAGCAGATAATATTTCGTTTTTGACCATTGCCGATCAAGCAGAAAGTATCATTGACGATGTCATCCGAATTAAAAACCATCCGTTAGTACCCTCCTATATACCAGTCTATGGATATATTTACGATGTGAAATCAGGCAAATTAATTGAAATTCCTGAAGCAACAAAGGTTGGTATAGCTACTTAAAAAACTCCAAAATCTCATTAGATTTTCTAAAGTTTTAATGAGACACAGAAGTTATTAGGAAGCGCTAAATGAAGTTTAAATTCTAATACATTTTGTTTAGCATCTTATTTACCAATTGTACCAAAAAGCCTAAAACTTTAAAGTTTTAGGCTTTTTTTTAAAAAGTGGCTCTACTACGAATTTATCGGAATCTCAATAAAAACTGGTTATTCAAATATTTAATTTGAAAAGCGTAGAAAGATAGTTCTCCGCACAACAGCATATAAAAAACAATTCTTAAGCCTGTGTCGAATTAAAAGTTCGTGCTGGCTTTCGATACCCGATTTTCCTGCGGAAAATTAAGCTCACCATAGCACTGTTTTTTACACAAGACTTCAACTCAATAAAGCATCAGTCCTCTGATATCGCCCTACTGAATCGTAAACCTTAACCCCAAAAATCCCCGAATCCCCTGATTTGGAGCAAAAACATAAGTCGGATCAAAGGTTAATGCGTTGGGATTTGCGGATGTAGGAATCACCGAACCATCAGCCCCAAACTCTACTCCACGATCAAAGGGATCAAAAGCTCGAGCTATCGAATTTGCCGGAGGGGTGAAATTCAAGAGATTTTTCACGCCGCCGTAGATTTCCCACTTTTCTCCAAAAGTCTTGGTCAATTGGATATTTTGGATGCTGAACCAAGAAGAATATGGGTCCCGATCATCCAATGTACCAAGTAAAGGCAGTCTCATGGGACTATAGACATTGCCGGTGTAATCCACTTTCAAGCCAGTCTTAAAGAACTTATAGCCCACAGACCATACGCCGGAAAAACGCTCAGTTAAGAGTTGTCTGGTACGAATGCCATCTTCTTCCAAGCTCACATCCATCAGCGTAGCTCCTCCAGTCATGGTCAAACCGCTGGCCCAGGCAAAATCCAAATTCAAGGAAATACCCTGTGAGATAGCCGAGCCATTCAGGTTTCCGTAAATGATTTGATTCGGATTGGTTTCGTAATCTGGGACAATTCGATTGGTGAAATAAGTATAAAAGACTGAACCGTCAATCCCAATAAAGGTACCTCCATCAGTATAGATTTTCTTTACCAGATTCACATTCGTATTCCAGCTTGTTTCTGGTCGGAGTTCTTCGGCAAATACTACTTCACGAGCTCCGGTCAGAGCGGCATGATCTTCTGTAAACACATTTGCAACACGAAATCCATTACCAGCGGAAAGTCTAAGAATAGTCGAGTTATCATTCCATGACTTTTTATAATTGACACGAGGGGAAAAAACAGACCCATGAACTGAATTATAATCTAATCGACCTCCAAGCAATAGACTTTGACTTGGAGAGATTTTCAATTCATCCTGCACAAAAATTCCTGGAAGGTGAATCACAGCAGGTTGATTCACATCACCTAAGTCTCCTGCTGTTGCAGGTGTGTTGTCGTCGTAATAGGTAAATCGATAGGCTGCACCAAAGAGAAAATTGTGCTTTGCAAACGTTTTATTCCAAGTCAACTGTCCGAAACCAATGTATTGATCAGCGATGTAAATGGTGTTTCCATAAACTGAATTTTGTGAATGACCATTAGCCGAAAATTGAAAATTCAGGTTTTCAGAAGTCGGTAATTGCCAGACTCCGAATGTCTCCCAGCGGCTGGTATAGATACTTTCACCGTAGACTTGATCTCCACCCCGATCGGCTTTGGTCCATTTCATCTCCCCACCCCATCGATCTTCATAGATATAGCGCGCGGCCACATTGAAAACCCGATTATTTGGTCGGTCTACTTGAATTTTTTGAAAAAGGGATATTCGCTTTGCTAAAGTCAAATCCGTAAAGCCATCTCCATTATTATCCACAGGATTGTCATAATAAAATCCTGATATTCCAGTCAATGATTGCACTTTTGATCCCCATTTTGAGCGAATTCCAAGATCAAGGTTTGTTTCTCCCCAACCTGTCGTAAATCCATCCACTGAGAAAACCGGTGCGGTAAGTGGATTTTTAGTGATTACGTTGATCAAGCCACCCACTGCCTCAGAACCATAGAGCGTGGAAGCTGGCCCTTTCACTACTTCGATTCGATCGATCAAAGCCTGTGGGATTCCTGTCAAACCATAAACCGTGGCTAATCCACTCACTATCGGCATTCCATCGATCAACACCATCGTGTAAGGACCTTCCAATCCATTGATGTGAATATCTCCTGTATTACAAATGTTGCAATTGACTTGTGGTCGAACTCCATTGACATTCTGGAGGGATTCAAAAATCGAAGGAGTAGGATTTGCCTTGAAAAAATTACCCGAATACACCTCTACTGGAACAGGACTGTCTAGTTTGGACACTTCTTGCATGGTGCCAGATACGACCACTTCTTCCAATCCTCCGTCTAGTTCTGACAAATCAAAAATCAAATCAACTGACGTAGCGAGTGGTAAAGTTATTTGCTGCTGTGCCGTCTGATACCCTACTCGAGAAGCTTGTATGGTAAATTTGCCTATTTCATTGACCTTGATCGAAAAGTTACCCGCGCTATCAGTCACTGCACCGGTATTTAATCCTTTGATATAAACGTTGGCAAATTCCAAGGCTTCATTCCCGGAGAGTACACTGCCCTTTATTTCTTGGGCTTTTGCCGATGAAAGTGAATAAATAAACAAAAGAGAGAAAAGTAGAGATCTAATCATAAGGGTATCCAAATTTTAAATTTAGATAGGACAAAAGTATAAAGTTAGATTAATCTAACAAAACTGTTTTCCTATTATTTTTACATATTTGAATTTCAAAACAAGAATACATGGCTTCTCAAACCGAAGAAAACTACCTCAAAGCCCTTTTTAACTTGGCCAACTCAGCTGGAGAGGTGAATATTTCCGAACTGGCGACGCAGCTTCATGTCAGTAAGCCTACGGTAAATAGTATGGTAAAAACCCTTCAAAAAAATGGCTGGGTGATTTATCAGAAATATAAGCCGGTTCAATTGACTCCTGAAGGACAAAAAGCTGCGGCAATGGTTATTCGGCAACATCGCTTAACTGAGATATTTTTGGTCAATAAAATGGGCTTTGGCTGGGAGGAGGTTCATGCGATCGCTGAGCAAGTGGAGCACATTGATTCCCCAAAGTTTTTTGAGCGCATGGACGAACTATTAGGCTTCCCTACGATCGATCCCCATGGCTCCCCTATTCCTGATAAGTTGGGACGAGTCAAAGAAACTCATTACGTGAGTTTGGCGGATTGCGAGGCTGGGCAAAATGTGGTTTTGGCAGCGCTGACCAGTAGCTCAACTGAGTTTTTGGAATTCTTAAATAGTCGAAATCTAAGTTTGGAAACCCAAATCACCATTCATTCTCAAGAGATGTACGATCAAAGTATGGTCGTGAGCTATCTAAGTCATTCCAAAGAAACACTAAGCGAAAAAGTCTGTGAAAAGCTGTTGGTGAGAATTATAACTGACTAATTGGCGGAGGCAAATAGTTTGGTTTTTTGAAATTCAACGAATTACCTTTTGAATAATTTCTTGCTCTAGCCCAAACTTACGCTCCTTATCCTATTTTGGAAAATCCTAAATCATAAAAATTATTTTGAGCCTTTTTCTACGCTTCTGGCCTTAACCTTGATTTTTCTCTGTTTTTCATCCTGTGGTCAAAAAGATGAAATGTTGAAGGAAAACTTTGAGGACTGGCAAATTTTAGGCGGAGCTGTATGGAGATTTGATCGAAATCAATTAATAGGCACCGTAACGAATAGCGTCGGATTTGTAATGACTGAAGATCGATTCAGTGATTTTATCCTAGAACTAAAATTACAGCCAGACAGCAGCAGCAGCAGTAATTCAGGCATTTATATTCGTTGCCAAAACCAGAAATTAAATGTTACAGATTGCTATGAAATCAATGGCTGGGATCTACATCCAAACCGGGACTTTCGGACTGGGGCGATTGTAACCAGCTCAATTTCGCTCAGCTATGAGGAAACGATTGGTAAATGGAGTAGCTATAAAATTCAAATTCAGGGAGATCATCTTCAAACTTGGATTAATAATATCCCAACCGCCGACTCAGAAGACAACAGCCTTACAGCTGGGTATATTGCCCTTCAAGCCATGGGAACTGGGGAGGTCCATTTTCGAAACGTGAAATTCCAATCTCTTTCAGCCGATAATTAAGATAGTTCTGCCAACGGTTGCTCAGGCACTTTTGATTCAATTCCAATAGACCTTAAAACTGACATGCATGTCATTTCCATTAAAACTTTACGCATGAAATTATCCCTTTTATTTTTTCTAGTTCTCCCCTTTCTCAGTTTAGCTCAAGCTCCCGTTTTTGACTACGGCACCAAATCTATCGAAGCCCGAATAGCCTATCAAACAGGATGGGAACAGATTTTGGATTTGGGTCAATGGACCAAGGCAGAGGAATCATTTCGAAAAGCAGCAGCCTTGGATCCGGACTTTAAATTGGCTTGGTCGCAGGTCGGCAGAATCAGCAATGATCCTGTAGAACGCGCGTCAATTTATACAAAACTTAAAAATGCACTAGGTGATTCAAGTTGGGAATCCAAACTACTTGAAGTTTATATGGGAAGCTTACAATTAATAGATGCAAGAGATCGAGGTCAAGCAATTCAACCCGAACAGGTAAAGCAATTTTACGAGGTATCGCTAACCAATTTTTCTACACTCCGGGAATCATTTACCGATGAACCCTATATCAATGCCGAATACATTGAAGTAATTCACGGAATCTACGGCGCAAAAGCGGCATTGGACAGCATGGAACTTCAGGGGAATTCAGGGCGCAAAACCAGCCCATTTTTAGCAAGCTACACATCCCAAATGTGGGCTGAATTGAAGGATTTCAAGAAAGCAAATGAAGCTTTGGCGGCATTAAAAGCTCAGTTTTCCGATTCCGATTTACCGATAATTTATTTTACTGAGGCGACTCTTTATTTTGAGGAAGGAGAATTGGTCGAGGCAGAAAAGCTGATTGATCGAACACTTTTCGCAGATCCTAAGCATACCCTCGCCAAACGGTTAAAGAAGCGAATATCCGAAGAACTAAAAAAACAAAAGGCTGAATAAAAATCCAGCCTTTTGTTTTTAAATCAGATCGAGTTTTAATTTGAACCTCCTTCTTGAGTAGAAAAATTTTTAAGCTGATTTACTAAGGCTTTTCCAGAACTCGGTCGATTGATCCCCTCACGTACCAACTTACCTTCTTTGGTGATGACCATGTAAGTTGGGAAACCAGAAACCTCCACCTCCTTGTCAAAAGCTTGAAATTGCGTAGCATTCAAGAAGTAATTATCTCCGGTCAACTCATATTTTTTGACCATGGTAGTAAATGCTTCCTCAGAAGATTGTGCACAGAGGTAGACGAAAACCACATCTTCGAGCGGTTGACTTTTGAGCTCTTTCAAATAGCTAAATTCCGAAATGCATGGGCCACACCAGGTCGCCCAAACATCGACATAGACAACTTTCCCTTTATGCTTTTCTTTGAGCTGAAAGAGGATATTATCGGCCGATTCGGAAATCTCTACGCCTGTTACAAATTTCTTGTTTTTTAGAATTTCAAAATCTGCGATATCCTCAAGAATCGCGTCCTTGATGGTAGCCTGCAAGTCCAATTGATCTAAATCTTCCAGTATATATTCTGGAACATCATTACCTGAACTGATAAAGGTCTGATCTATAAAAACTGCAACCACGCTTGAACGCAACAAAGGATTAAACTTGTCGAGGTTCTGCTTAAGTAAATCCCAACTTGATTTATAGAAAAAAGGCATAATTTTCTCCTGATATTCTGTTAACAGCTCAGTCATCTCAGGAACCGATTCAATATTTGGAGTTTCTCGCTTTGCTTGTATTTCCTTCCAAATCTCCAGATTTGCCATAGTGGTGTCAGGCAAATTTTCTGTTTTTAGAAACTCATATACATTTGTAATGTATAAGTCCATCAATTTTCGTCGATCAGCGGAAGATGGTGACATGGCTAACTCCCGCGCAACAGCCGCATATCTATCAGCCATCATTTCCTCCACTTCACTACCGATAAGGCTCAATACCTGGTCAAAATATTCCTGCGGAACTTTTATAAATTCAATTTTATTTTCTCCAGGTTTCATCCCATGCATCCACATATAGCGCATCAGATCATCTGCAGCATTAATTCTAACATTTCGGAGGCTATAATCCTTGATTATCTGACTCACTTTTACAGAGTCAAAGTAATTGGTGTAGAATTGCTTATGCTTTTCCACCAAACCCAACCGATAGCTTTGGTATTCATCGAAGTCCAAGGATTTGACCATACTATCATTTTGAAAATAGTCTCGGATTTTCATAAATTCCGGATTTAATAATCGGTATTCCTCATTTTCAAGTGAGAGATCACCCATGAAATCCATATCCTTCACCACCGACCAAAATTCAGGTCCCAAATTGGAAAAAGAGGCTTCATCGATAATCAGACCTTGTTTTGCTCCAGGCTTGGATAGAATAGTAGTAAAGGCATTCCCCGCTTGTATCATGATGGACTGCGGAATTTCCAAAGGGAAAATAATTTTGAAGCGACCCTTATCATCCACATCCGTCACAAATTTCTTTTGATCATTGGCAAAGGCATCGTTGTAAATAACACTCATCGTTACAGGCATTTCACCGGCTGGAATGATGATTCCCTGCAAAACCACCTGATCTTGCTTTAAAAAATCGTCTGCAATGGAGCTTGCTTGGGCAAAATCCTTAGAAATAGTAAGAGACTTTTTACTACTGATTTCATCTGTTTCGCCCAGATAAGTTAAGGTCTTGATATCACCTTGAGTTGCAAATACAAGCTGAATGCTTCGCTCCCCAGTTTTTAGCTGTAAAGTATTAGTCTCATAATTGACTATATCCCAAACTTCATTTTCGAATAGCACAAAATCATCTTCAATCGCTAATTTCAAGACATTGCTACCATCTGTAGTATACCATCTCCCTTTTAAATCATCGAGGGTTAACTGCTGACTAATTGCAGCAAATGTGATGAAAAACAGTATTGCTAAAAGGTAAATTTTCCGTGCCATAAACTAAAGAATTTAATCTTTCAACTAATAAATGAAACAAATCCCATGTAATCAATAGTTTCTCTTGAAAAACTAGAGTTTATGGCAAAGAATTAACAATCTTTTACAGTTTAGTTACTCCTTTCTAGGAGAGCTCTTACTGCCTACTGATCACTGCCCTTCCCACTGCTTACTGCTTACTGCCTACCGATCACTGCCCTTCCCACTGATTACTGCTTTCTGCCTACTCATCACTGCCCTTCCCACTGATTACTGCTTTCTGCCTACTGATCACTGCCCTACTCCCTTTTCCAGCCGCGGTTGGCTTTCTTCTCAGCATTGACTTTTTTTGATTTCAGACGCTTTTCGATGGCTCCTTTTCTTGGTTTGGTAGCTTTGCGAATTTTCTTTTGCTCGAAAACTTTACGGAGCGCATCTCCAAATTTCTTGATTGCTATCTCCTTATTTTGAAGTTGGGATCGTTTTTCCTGAGCCGTGATTTGCAGTATTCCTCCCTCAGTAATCTTATTTTTCAGCTTCGAAAAAAGGATATTTTTTTCCTCCTGGGATAAGTTTGAAGATGAAGTAACATCAAAATTGAGTTGGACTTTAGTCTCAACTTTATTTACATTTTGTCCGCCAGGACCTCCACTCCTTGAAGTCTGAAAGCTAAGTTCAGACACAAAAACTCCTGAATTAATCCGTTTTAAAATTGAAATTGGAATAAGCATAATTAAAATCGTAATGAAGAGGCTACTTGACTTGTTTAGAACTGACTCAGAACTAGAATCAGACTCCTGTAACATTTTCAAATTTAAAGGTTTGCTGCTGATTTAAGTCAGTATTAGGTATTAACGGATGGCTTTTACTTGATAGCCTTGATTTCTCAGAAGGTTGATGACTCCATTTTCTCCTCCCAAATGCCCTGAGCCTACTGCGAAAAAGACTTGATTTTCCTTCATATTCTTCTCCATCAAAGGGATCCAGTTTTTATTTCGATTATCCAGCATAAGCTCCTTAAAATTGCCAATCAGCTCATTTTCGGCAATCAGAAGATACAGTTGATCGATATCTTCAGCGGTATATGTGCGGACCATTTGCTCAAACTCTTCGATAGCATCATCCGAGGTCACCATTTTTGAAATCTCTTTCAATAAAATCTCCTCTGGAATTTCATCAAACAGCCCCATTTGATATTCGACAGATTCAAGACCTTCGATATTCTTATTCTGAGTCTTCGCCAGATTTGTGAAAAATAGCTCATAACTCTCGATCTGCTCACAGGGAAGCTGCTTGACCGTAATCATTGATATCAGCATAAACGGCTTTAGAATTCCCAGTTGATCTAATCCTGCGCCGTAGTTGGCAGTTAGAAACTCATTCAAGGCTGCAGCATCAGCTTCACTGAAGGCAGACTTGATGTTTTTCATCCCGGGATTTAGCGCGCGCTCTTGCATTTTTTGCATCATTTCCGGATCGTCCATATCCAGCTCCATGATCAACTCATCTGCATCCTCGAAAGCCCTTTTGATTCGATCATCCATCAAAAAATCACTTGGGCAGATCATATGAATGGTCCCAAAGAGGTAAGAATTTTGGTTCAATCCATTGCCTGAAACTTCCCAAAGCAGCGATTGAGCTGTGCCAGTTTGACTGTTGGCCGTACACACCACAGCCATACTAAAGGCTAGAGCCAATCCAAGTTTTTTAAATCTCATTATTTTCATTGCTTAAGTGTTTATTTATGTCCGAAAGATCAGGAATGGGTAATATTATGTTGAATAAAATTACAGCATTACCGAATACAAGTCCTGGATGAAGCAAATAAATTACCGCGACACGCTGATTTCTTGCTGCTCATTTCATTACCGCTTGTCTCCCAATAGGCTAGTCTATCTAATTTTAAAAGCAAAACAGTTGAAAAATGGTAAGTTGTATCTCAAATAATTAAAACTGTCAAACCCAAAAACCTATGAAAACCAGAAGAGATTTTCTGATTAAATCTGCCTTTGCTGCTGCTGGACTGATTACCGCGCCTACTTGGCTACAAGGAGCTCCAGTCCTCATCAAAAATTTCAATAAACCCAACTCCCTAATCAATGGAGTACAGATTGGATGCATCACTTATTCATTCAGATCAATGCCTGATCAGAGTGCGGAAGCCACGCTTCAGTACATAAAAGACAGTGGTTTGAGCGCTGTAGAATTAATGGGAGATCCTGCCGAATCATTTGCAGGAATACCGATATCGCCGATTAACCGTTCCAAAATCAACCAATTGGGAGGTAAAGCACGACGCGGTGAAGAACTAACTGCAGATGAGCAAAAGGAATTGGATGACATGCGTGCTCAAAGTGACTTATTTCAAAAAGAAGTAGTACAATGGCGGGCAAATGCGGATATGAAAAAGTTTGAGCAGCTGCGTAAAATGTACAACGATGCAGGAGTGAGCATCTATGCTTTCAAACCAAATGCATTTGGAAAGAATAATACAGATGCCGAGATCGCCTATGGGATGAAAGCTGCCAAAGCACTTGGTGCTTCACATGTCACTTTAGAGCATCCATCGGATGATGCACATACACTGAAGCTTGGCAAAATGGGTGAGCAATATGGCATGTCTGTCGGCTATCATGGACACGAGCAGGAGACATTTGACTTTTGGGATACTGCCGTGGCTCAAAGCCCTAAAAACGGATTAAATCTCGATGCTGGTCACTACATCGCTGCCGGACATTCTGACTTACTTCCGTTGATTGACAAGCAACAAAGCCGAATTCTAAGTATGCACACTAAAGATCGGACTAACCCAGCCAATGGAAAAAAAAATCTTGCCTGGGGAAATGGTGACACACCAATTTCTGAAATACTACAACTTATGAAGGTCAATAAGTACAAATTTCCCGCTACTATCGAATTGGAATATGCAGTTCCATCGAATTCTGATGCAGTGAAAGAGGTTCAGAAGTGTGTGGACTATTGTAGGAAATCATTGGCCTAAAAGTATTTTTTTTAAGTTCTGAAGCTCAAAAACAAAAAACCGAAGCAATAACTTCGGTTTTTTTTTTCAGTCTCAAAGAGTTTCTTACTTCAAATACATAGTAAACATCCACATCCGCTTTTCTAGATCTCCCACAAACTTAGTGATTATATCTGCAGTGGCAATATCACCGGCATCGCTTGCCATATTTGCTACCTCTCGACCGGAGTGAGCTAAAATACCCAAACCGGCAACTACATGCTTCACACATTCATTACCGTCGCTAACACCCGTAATCTCCTTATGAATACTATTCTTCAGGTAATCAGAATACGCATGCAGTGGATTGAATCCTATTGTATTCACACGCTCAGCGAGATCATCAATATTCTCGATAAGCAAATCGTAGAGCTTTTCAAATTTTTTATGAAGTTCAAAGAAATTTTCACCTTTCACATTCCAGTGAAACCCTCTTACACTTTGATAAAAAACGTGGTAATCGGATAACAAGTCATTCAATTTGTCATTCAAGTTAGACATGTCTTTATTGTCTAATTTTAAATGATTTGCTAAAGTTTCTTTTTCAGTAGTTATCATATTTGTATATATTTAGTAAGTTGTCTTATCAATTATAGTCCAAGCACTATACCAAACCGATATCTCCAAACAACAAAACGAAAACCACATAAACACAGAGGTAAAATTTTACTATTCATACAAAAAAGGAAATTTTATTCTAAACACTAATTCCAAAAAATATTTGACTAAATTTAATTGGGCAATACTATCCCCAATTCGCTGAGCTTAATACTGGAAAATAATTTCTCTGAATAATTAGTGAATAGGATATACACCCAGTGAATCACTACTAGTAAAAGAGATAGTTCCTTTAGACCATATAACAACGAATTACTACAATTGGTATGTTAATATGTTTTATGATAATACAACGAATTTAATGGGAATCAGACAATGAAGGGGTATTGGAAAGTATGGAGCTTTAGAGCGCAAAACCATCCCATTTTTAGCAAGCTATATATCCCAATTATGGGCTGAATTGGAGGATTTCAAGAAATTAAATGAAGCTTTAGCAGCATTAAAGGCTCAGCCTTAAGGTTCCAATTTCCCTATTATTCCATTTATAGAAGCTAATCTTTTTTTGAAAAGGGGAAGTCAATCCAAGCAGAGAAACTAATAATTAAAGAACTTTTGGCAGATCCAAAGCACACCCTTGCCAAACGGTTAAAGCAGCGAATTGAGGATAAGACAAAAAATTAGGAGACAAGAGATTAAAGATTGGATATTAGTTGTCGGTGCCGACTGCCTACTGAAGACTGCCCTACTCCCTTTTCCAGCCTCACTTGGCTTTCTTCTCAGCATTGAATTTTTTTGATTTAAGACGCTTCTTGTATGCTTTTAAACCTAATACATTTGGAAAGAATAATATGGATGCCGAGATCGCCTGTGGCATGAAAGCCGCCAAAGCACTTGGTGCTTTACATATCTTTTTAGCGCATCCATCGGATGATGCACATACACTAAAGCTTGGTGAAGTGGGTGAGCGATGTGGCATGTCAGTAGGCTATCATAGATACGAGCAAGAGCTATTTGACTTTTGGGATACAGCCTTGACTTCAAAGCCCTGAAAACGGATTAAATCTCCATGCGGATCACTACATCACGGCTGGACAAACGGATCTTGCATAATTGATTAAAAAACAACAAAGCCAAATTCTAATTATGCACACTAAAGATCGGACTACCCTAGCTGATGGAAAAAAAATCTTGCTTGGGGAGATGTGGATACGCCAATTTCTGAAATACTATAACTTATAAAATCCAATAAGTGTAAATTTCCTGCTACAATTGAGTTGGAATACGAAATACCCAATAATTCAGATGCCGTAAAAGAGGCTCAACAGTGTGTTGAGTTTTGTGAAAAAGCGTTGGCCTGATGGGTTAGTCACCGGACTTTTTATCTTTATTATTTTCGTTTAATCTAGTTTTTTGAGGACATGGTAAAGATCCACATTCTCTTTTCTAATTCATTTCCAAACCGAATCAACAAGTCTGCTGAAGAAATATCATCTGCTTTTCCTGCTAAGCTTGCAGCCTCACGGTGAGAATAGGATAAAACCCCTAGTCCGTCTACCACATGCCTGACACTCTCTTCACCGTTGCATACATCGGTGATTTCTTTGTGAATTGTTTGGTTCAGGAAATGTGAATAGGAATGAATTGGCTTAAACCCGATAGTTATAATTCGCTCTGATAACTCATCAATATTTTCATTGAGTTTTAGACATAATTCTTCTAATTTCTCGTGCAAGTCGAAGAATTTTTCACCTTTAAGATTCCAGTGAAATCCTCGGACATTTTGATAGAAAATATGATAATCCGAAAGTAGATCATTTAATATGTCTGAAATTTTATTCATTTTTTCCGATTCAAGCTTCAGGTGATTTGATAAAGTTACTTTGCTTATTGAGTTCATCGTAGTTAATTTTTTTTGTTTGACATATTGAATTAAATCCAAACCTCGTGCCGCCAAAAATTTACCCAAATAATATTTTGTAATATAAATTATATAAAAGCGATTATTTGGTTTTTGACACTAAGCCAATAATTACAAAAGTATTTATGCTTTTAGCTTTAATTTTTTGATGATTAGATACGAAAAACATTCCCCAGACCGTAGAACATTTTCACAAAAAAATCACGGTCAAGCGGGAATTTAAAAAATAATAATATGACTATCCTTAATGGTACCAGTAAAGTGATCAAAGCGGTACAAAATTTGGTGAAACTTGGTTTTAATTAAGAATTCAAAACCTTGACTCTAAGTGACTCTAAAGAAGCTTAACCACTCATAATTCTGTACACAGTACAGGAAAGCGAATAAATTACTGCCCTAAAGTCCAGTCCCCTATTGGTATCGAGGTTTCCCCTCAGCCGACAAGTATAAATTGTTTCAATCCATCGGATCTATTTTTGACTGAACTAAAACTATGCGGCTAGAATTTCTAAGGAAATTAGGCTGTTGGTGTAATTGCGGATACACATAAAAATTAACTCATTAGTAGCAAAATTTACCCAGGTTAAATCTCATATTGCTTCATTTTATTAAAGAGGGTTTTTCGATCAATACCCAGTTTTTTGGCAGCTTTAGTTCGATTGTATTTGACTTCTTCCAATACTTTCCTTAAGACCTCCACCTCTGCTTGAGCAGCAGCATCTTTCAGATTCACTGTTGTCTTTCTTAAGCTTTTATCCTCTATGGAATCATTAGATTCAGCAAAATTAAACTTTCTAGCATATACCAATTCGGGTGGTAAAGCTGAAAGCATCATTCGATTTCCGTCTGTCAATAAGGTTGCACGCCTAATTACATTTCGCATTTCCCGAAGGTTCCCAGGCCAGTAGTACTCTAGGAAAACATCCATGACTTGATCCTCAAAACCAAATACATTTTTACCTAATTCTTCATTTGAAAGTTCTAGAAAATACGCTGCAAATGCCTCGATATCTCCTGTTCGCTCGCGAAGCGGTGGAACGGTAATGCTGAATTCATTGAATCTAAAGTAAAGATCTTCACGAAACTTACCATCTTGGACAGATTTCCTTAAGTCTTCGTTGGAGGCTACTAAGATTCTTACATCAATAGATTGATCTTTGGTACCTCCTATCCGTCTCAGTTTTCGTTCTTGTATTAATCTGAGTAAGCCAACCTGGATTTCATAGGATAAATTAGAAATTTCATCCAAAAAAATAGTCCCTCCGTTTGCCAATTCAAATTGACCTAGTTTCTCTGAGTAAGCACCTGTAAAAGCCCCTTTTTCATGTCCCCAAAGTTCACTGCCGGCAAGTTCTTTGGTCATTGCACCACAATCGATCGCAACAAACGGCTTTCCTACACGATCACTTTGATCATGAATGGTCCGTGCGATATTTTCTTTGCCAGCGCCACTTTCTCCATAAATAATGACAGATAACTGAGTGGGAGCTACTAGATCTATTTCTTTGTACATCCGTTTGGATTCTTTTCCTGATCCTTTTAGGTAGTTAGTCTTTCCCGCCGTAGATTTTTCTCCAGAAGATTGATTGTTTGACTTAGCCGATATCTTGTGATCTGTCTTTTCGGCAGTTTTTGCAAGCGCACGTTCAATCAAATTCAGTATTTCATCTGGAAAAAGCGGTTTGGTAACGTAATCAAATGCACCATTTTTAATTACTTCAACTGCTATTTTGACATCCGCATATCCTGTAATAATTGCGACTTGTGTATCAGGGGAATGTTTTCGCACCTTTTGCAGAATTTCTCGTCCATCCATATCACGAAGTTTGAAATCGCAGAAGATCAAATCATAAAAATTTGTTTTAATCAGATCAAGACCAACTTTCCCAGAAATGGTGGTGGTTATTATATAGCCCTTTTTTGTCAAAAAACGCTCTAAAAGCTGGCAAATATCTATGTTATCGTCAATTACTAAAATTTTTGCCATGTTGAATTGGGTTAGCGTTAAATCTGATCTTTAACTAGTTCGTTTAGTTTAAAAATAGTGAAGGGTTTACTCAAGAAATCGAAAGCTCCGTTATTCATTGCTTCATTTCGAATCTCTTGGTTATCAAAAGCACTCATCAGGATGATTTTTTTACCCTTTATCTGTTTGAATGATTTCAATTCTTTTAAACCATTTCCGTCTGGAAGATTCACATCCAAAAATACTATTTTTGGACTTCTTTGCCTAAAAATACTAATTCCTTCTTGAAGTGTACCAGCAGATAAAACAGTAAATCCTTTCCGAGTCAGAAATCTAGCTAAAAGAATTCTAATTTCTTCCTCATCATCGACTACCAGAATTAAGTTTTTTTTAGTCACTTTCGATCCCGTTTGTTTCTCTACGTTTATTTCTCTAGTTAATATAATTAATATGACAACTAAGTGAAGTCGACGAATTCACTTAGTTGTATGATCTGAATCAGTTCAATCTTTAACCGATTCTGTGGCTCCTTTGACAGTTACGGCCTTTTTAATACCATCATGGCTTGCATTTCCGGTAGTTTCTAGCTGATCTTGATATGCCTTAAGCACTTTAGATCCAAATTCGCTAGCTGTTTTCTCTAACTCATCAATTACTCTTCTCATTTTTTTTTGCTGAGGTTTAAGTTCTTCTCGGCTTATACACAAATAGGCAATTAGTAAAGATCCGGTTAGTAATCCGCTTATCCAAAGTGTTCGATTTAAATCTAATTTTGTCATAATACTATTTTTTTTACTTTCGATTTATTCGCGATTGTCTGATTTAATTTTTATTGTCTTATTTGGCTACAACTCAAAGTGTGCTTAGTTACCGTTTTATTTAGGCGTGATCCTCATCAGTTAATTTGATATATGTTATTTTTATTTTCCTTTGATAGTTTATTGATTACCTTCAGCTAGTATAGTGTTAAAGATTTTGTTGGTTTAATTTAAATAGTACAATTCACTAGTTTAAGCTTGATTTTTAGAAAATTAAGCCAAATACCTTTTACAGAAATCAGTCTGAAGAGCACTGCGATAACAGCCAATACCAAGAGAATGTGGATCAGTCCCGATCCGCTGTAAGCAAAAACTCCGATTAACCATTCTATCATCATGATAAATGCAATAAAGTATAGAAGGGAAGTCATGATGGTGTGGTTTGCACAGTTAAGTTATTTGTCCTTTTGATTTCAAGTATTATGCCTTTATAAACCAAACATGTTAAAACCGCTATCTGAAGCTCCAAGAAGAGATTTTTTCAGAAAAAAGATTATTTGATTTAAATAAAAAAGATAAATTTTAGGTAATAAATTCCCCAAAAAGTGGAAGAAATATGAAAATTGAGCCCTCAAATCAAAGTTCAAAGTTCAAAACATATTCGATCATTACCCTCTTTTTGGTGGTTGTTGGAAGTGCTGTTTCTTTTTGGGTTGCAAATCGAATTAAACATTGCACAGAAGCTTTAGAACGTACGGGGGAAGTCCTTAGAACGACCGATCAACTCTATGCTACAATTCTAGAAAGGGAAACGAATATTCGGGGATATATACTGACAGGAGAGAAAGCGTTCATAAAAAATTATGAAAATTCACTAGCTAAAGGCGATAAAGAACTGAGTCATATCATTTTTCTGACTTCCGATAATTCAACACAGCAAGAACTACTTAAGAAACTTGGGATATTGATTAAGAATAGAGTGCGGGTATTTGAAATCTCAATCAGTTACTATAAGCTATTTAATACCATTGATGGGTATGTAAGCCCGGGAAAAATAGCGAATGCGATCACTAGTTATCGTGAAATAAAAGTATTGTTAAATCAAATCAATAAGGAAGAGGAGGGTCGGCGTATTCAAGGTAATAAAAGTATGATTAACAACATCCAAGTACTACCGCTCATTATTGGGTTGATCTCATTTTTATCAATTCTAATGGGTGCTATCACGCTTTATTCGATTTTTCATTACAACAAAACCTCAAAAATCAGTGCTGAAAAAATAAAAGACTACCAAGATATACTTAATGAGCAGATCGAATTGCTTAGTAAATCGAACAATGAATTAAAGCAATTTGCCTATATCGCATCCCATGATCTTCAGGAACCGCTTCGGAAGATAACGTCATTTTCCGATCTACTCAAAGAACAGTATAATGAAAAACTTGACGGAGAAGGCAAGTTTTATATGGATCGAATTACGGCCTCCACGTTTCGAATGCGGCTTTTAATTAATGATCTTTTGGAATATAGTAGAGTAGGTCAAGATTCTCCAGAATCTATCAACCCCATAAATTTAGAAGAAGTCCTTCAGTCGGTTTTGGAGGATTTAGAAATATCAATTCAAGAAAAAAATGCTGAAATAAAATCTAAAGACCTTCCTGTAATTCAAGGCAAAGAGACAGAACTAAGGCAAGTATTTCAAAATCTAATCTCAAATTCATTAAAGTTCTCAAAAAAAGACATAAACCCTAACATTGCTATTTCTTCTTCTTTGGCACCTTTTGAATTAATTAAAAACTACTCCCAACTAGACCAATCAATAAGCTACCACTTAATTAAGTTTGAAGATAATGGTATTGGTTTCGATCAATCTTATGAAGAGCGAATATTCATCGTTTTCCAAAGGCTTCATGGTAAAAATGCATTTGAAGGTACCGGGATTGGGCTTTCAATTGCTCGCAAAATCATCGAGAAATATGGTGGAATAATCCTTGCCGAAGGGTTCCCGAATCAAGGAGCCACATTTAATGTGGTAATTCCTAAAACTTCAAATAATTAATTGTTAATTAACATCAGATTATCTCTTTTTTCATTTTACAACTGTTAACGAATGGAAACAAAAAAAACACTCCGCCTACTTATCGCAGAAGATGATGAAGACGATAGACTACTTATTACCAAGGCTTTTCAAAAATGTATTCCAAAAGAAAATATAACTTGTGTCGGTGATGGAGAGGAATTGATTCAATACCTCTACAAAACATCAGTTGCCGAGAACTGTATTTTCCCAATTCCAGATATCATCCTGTTAGACTTGAATATGCCGAAAAAAGATGGTAAAACTACCTTGCAAGTAATCAAAAGCCACGAGGAGTTCCGAAAAATACCAGTCATAATTTTCACAACATCCAATCTGAAGGAAGATATTTTGATCACCTATACCTTGGGGGCCAACAGCTTCATCTCCAAGCCAAGCACTTTTGGAGAATTAGTGAAAGTCACTAAAGAAATCGAAGGCTACTGGTCCAATACAGTAATGCTCCCAACCTAAAAACCATGAAAGAAAACCAGATTCGAGTGTTGTATGTGGATGATGATCCAGATGATTTTTACTTGGTAGAAAAATATTTGGGAAGAGTCGAAGAGCCTGGCTACAGTTTGGATCATGCCTTTTCATACGAAGATGCACTAAAAAAAATCAATGAATCATATGATGTTTTTCTGGTAGATTATCGACTAGGCAAAACCAATGGATTGGAGTTGATCAAAGAAATTAAGTCTCGACAAACCCATGCCGCGGTAATCCTTTTGACAGGAATGACCAGTAGGAATTTGGATAGGGAAGCGCTCTTGCTAGGAGCTTCGGATTACCTTATCAAAGGCGAGTTTGACGCCTCTACTCTCGACCGGACAATCCGGTATGCCCTTAGAGATAGTGAGATCAAAGTGAATCTTAATCTCGCAGGAGAGAAGTTCAAATCTATTTTTGAACTAGCTAGTGATCCATTTTTATTGATTGATCGTGATAGCACTATTTTGGAAGTTAATCCAAGTTCTATCGCCAAATTTCAATTTGAACTGGAAATTTCCGAAAAATCCAAAATGCCCCTTTTCGTCAGCTTGATTGAGGAGCAAGAACTTCAGAAACAACTCTTAAAAAAACTTCAGAATAAATTTGAAATCATTGATTTTGAGGCGACGCTGATCAACAAATCAGGGAAAAAATTTAAAGGTCTGGTAAACATAGTAAAACAGAATGAAAATACTTTTCAAGTGTTGATTAAAGATCTATCTGCTATTAAAGCAAAAGAAGAAGAAGATCTTAATCTTAAAAAGTTTTCTTCTACAGGTAGAATAGCTAGACTATTGGCTCATGAAGTTAAAAATCCTTTGACTACCATAGTACTTTCTGCTGACCAGCTTCAAATGGAGCTTCCAGAAGAAGTTCTAAAAGAAAGCGGAGACTTGATAGAAGTGATCCAGCGCAATTGTGAACGGATAAATCAATTGGTAACTCAGCTATTGGAAAGTACGCGATTTTCAGAGCTGAAGATTTCCTCTCAGCCAATCAATAATTTGGTAGACCAAGCTTTGGCGATAGTGAAAGACCGAATCGAAATGAAAGGAATAACAATTATCAAAGAGTATCAACCTGAGTACTGCGCGATTGAGGTGGATCCCGAACAGATTAAAATGGCATTGATTAACCTTATCGTAAATAGTGTTGAAGCCATAAGCCATAATCACGGATCAATAAAACTTTCCACGGCCGTCAAAGGAGATTTCTGCGAAATAGAAATTGAAGACAACGGAACAGGAATCTCAAAAGAAAATATGGAGCGACTCTTCGAACCATTCTTCACGAGTAAAAGCTCGGGGACGGGATTAGGGCTTACCAATACACAGAAAATAATTTTGAGCCACAGTGGATCTATTCGAGTAAAAAGTGAAGTTGGAAGAGGTTCAACTTTTATTATTAATTTCAAATTGAGACAATTCGATTTTCTACAAGGCTAATTTTATTCTTGGAGAGGCAATGCTTGGCAAGACTGAAGTGTCTTGAATTTGATTTTTATGATTAATTTATAACGGAATCCATCCAGGTGTCATGAGAAAATCCCTTCTTCTTATCATTTCTATCCAGTTTCTAAGCTTTGGTCAATCACAACCAACCAAACTCTTATCCGAGCTTATTCATTCGCTGGTTTTAAACGGAACTTCTCCAGCAAAATGAATTCTTTATGCCTCACCGGGAATGCTTAATTACGCTCTTCACGATGGCACAGGAGAATACTTAATCTATTTGGTAGCAGCCGGCAAAGCTAATGTTCACCATATATTAAGTCGCTTTTTGCCTCGTACTGGTTTAATTGGGGATATACATAGTCCACATTATTTTATTTTTTACCAGTGCAATTGTGGGTATACATTTAATACCTAAAGGGTTTAGTCAAGTAAAATCAATGGGTTTGAGTATTTCTAGCTGTAATGCAACGACGATGCTAGCAAGGAGACAAACACTTACAAATCAGGACACATACTTTCTTCGATAAAAATTATGCTTTTATGATAAAATCAGTATTTTTCTATTCAAATGAGACCAAACAAACTCCCTAAAATAAATTGTGACCTTGGAGAAGGCGTTGTCAATGAGCAAGAAATTTATTCTTGGATTGATTGCGGAAGCATTGCCTGTGGAGGGCATTTTGGAGATGAAGCAAGCATTGCTTTCAGTCTTAAACTTGCAAAAGCAAACGGCGTAAAAGTAGGCGCTCATCCCTCCTATCCTGATCAGAAGAATTTTGGTAGAAAATCTATGCAGCTCGAATTCGGAGCATTGACAGCTTCATTGCATGAGCAGATTGATCGCTTTCAGCTTGTAGCCAAGCAACTCGAAATGCCTACCGATCATATTAAATTTCATGGTGCGCTATACAATGATGCGATGGCAAATGCAGACCTGGCTCAAGACCTCTGTGAATGGCTTTCGATTCATTTTGAGCAAATTCCAATCTTTGTATCTACTGGATCTCAAATGCTGTTTTGGGCCGAGCAATTTAGGTTAGAAACCCGACTGGAAGTCTTTGGAGATCGAGCTTATGAAGCTAATTACCAATTGGTAGCGAGAAGTGAGGTGGGTTCACTTTTTACCACAATGGAACAGGTCGACTCACATATTCGACCAATTATTCAGGATCGGCAGATTCTCACAAACTCAGGAAAGAAAATCCCGTCGAGGGCAGATACGTTATGCTTCCACGGGGACAATCCCGGCTTGATGAATTTTCTCCCAATTGTGCGAAAAAAATACTGGAAATGAAGCCAAATCTAAGACAGATCGGACCCTACTTGATTGAACTCTATTGGAATGAAAAGCCTACTGATTTACTGCTGCAACATATCTTAAGTTGGGAATTGGCTATCGCATCTCAATTCGGTACAGAAGTCTTAGAAAGTAGAAAAGGATTTCAAACACTCACATGCATGCTCAGGAGCGATCTTGATCCTGATTCACAAAGACGCTGGGAAGTATTGCTCCAGTGCAACATTAAAGTACTTTCCCTTTCTGAAAAACTATGGAAAATACCGGTTTGCTATAATCAGCAGCTTGGGAAAGATCTAAATACGCTTTCCAGATCAAAGTCCATCAGTATCGAGGAAGTCATCGACTTGCATACATCCCCAACTTATCGAATTCATTTTTTTGGGTTCTTACCGGGTTTCATGTATTTGAATGGGCTGGATCCGGCTTTACATTTTCCAAGGAAAGGTATCCCTGATCGGAAAATAGCGTCAGGATCAGTAGCTATAGGAGGTGCTCAAACGGGAATTTATCCAAACGAAAGTCCGGGAGGTTGGCATGTAATCGGAAAAACTCCAACTATCTTTTTTGATCAAAATGAGAATCTTCCTGTTTTTGCTAAGCCTGGAGAACAAATTAAGTTTTTTCCCATCAGTCTCGAAAAATTCTATCATCTTTCTAAAGACTCAAAACCATTAAGAAGCAATGATTAAAGACATTGGGTTTTTAGAGATTTTGAAAACAAATCCTGGAACTAGTATTCAGGACAGCGGAAGAATTGGGCTTGGACACTGGGGAATCCCAATAGCCGGAGTGATGGACCAACGTTCCTATGAGTGGATCAATCACTTGCTCAAGAATAAAAAGAACGATGCAATTTTAGAAATTCTACAACCTGGGTTTAAGTGCAGATTTAATAATTATATCAAAATAGGATTGTCGGGAGCGAAAGCAGAGATTTGGAAAAATGGTAAATTGATTTCCTCCACCTTGATCAAAATCATTCCGGGAGATGAGTTAGAAATTGGAAAATTCCTATTGGGAGGTATTGTCTACATGGGTATAAATCAAGGATTTCAGACAGCGATAATCTTGTCTTCTAGAAGTAACTATCCCAAAATCACGACGACGGGGATGCTTTCAAAAGGAGATAAAATTCCATTTTTTACCAACCAATCGCATACTGAGGAAACTTTCGCTTCTGTAAGACTAAAGACTGACTGGTTAGAAGAAATCACATTAGAGGTCTATCCAGGACCTGATTTCGAAGCGTTGTCGACGAATAACAAAACACAAGTAGTCAATTCTGAATTTACAATCTCAACTTTAGTGAATCGGATGGCTTTTCAATTGGAAGAGCTCTTGCCCAACTCAATCTCTGAGCGATTAACTGCTCCAGTCTTTCCGGGGACTGTCCAACTGACTTCTGGAGGCAAATTATTAATCCTGATGCGGGACGCCCAAGTCACAGGAGGCTACCCTCGAGTTCTGCAATTGACCGATAATTCGCTATCCGTTTTGGCACAAAAGAGGCCGGGGCAGCAAATAAGATTTCAATTGAAAAGTATCAAAATTGGGTAATATGAGAAGATGAGTATTGAAAAAAGCTTGCACTGGTGCGCAAGAACTGTGTGACTATGTTTTCTATCTGGCGAAAAAATACCCTCCAACCGTTTTGGCGAAACCTCTTTTTCCCGATTGGCATCGATTTGGCCAAAACCCGGAATATTTTCGATTATCGTAACCATGGGCTGTGCCCATGGCTGATATATCTCTCGCCTTCAGCGCTCTACTTATGGAAGCCGGATAAGATGCTATGTCTGGCTGACAAGCTATGTGACTATGTTTTCTATCTGGTGAAAAAATCTCTTCCAACCGTTTTGGCGAAACCTCTTTTTCCCGATTGGTATCGATTCGGCCAAAACCCGGAATATTTTCGATTATCGTAACCATGGGCTGTGCCCATGGCTGATATATCTCTCGCCTTCAGCGCTCTACTTATGGAAGCCGGATAAGATGCTATGTGCTGCTGACAAGCTATGTGACTATGTTTTCTATCTGGCGAAAAAATACCCTCCAACCGTTTTGGCGAAACCTCTTTTTCCCGATTGGCATCGATTTGGCCAAAACCCGGAATATTTTCGATTATCGTAACCATGGGCTGTGCCCATGGCTGATATATCTCTCGCCTTCAGCGCTCTACTTATGGAAGCCGGATAAGATGCTATGTCTGGCTGATAAGCTATGTGACTATGTTTTCTATGCAGTGAAAAAATACCCTCCAATCTTTTTAATAGAAAAGCATTTTTTAAGATCTATTAATTCTCATTCAAACCTTCGGGAGGCTTTTGGATCTTTGGCGGTTGAAAAACATTCCAAAAAAATTCTATTCTGCTTGAGTAAACTAGTTCCGACTATTATCTTACCATCAAAACTTTCGAAACCCAAAAGCCATGAATACAAGTCTAAATGAACAAATAAGCAAGCAGGGAATGAACCCTGAGATTGCTTCTTCCCAGATTGAAAATTTTAAGAATGGATTCCCTTTTTTAAATATCACTGCTCCTGCCACTCCCGGAGATGGAATTAAAGTATTCGATTCAGCGGAGTTGGAACATTACATAGCAACTTACCCTAAACAGGCAGCATCAATTGAAGTTGTAAAATTTGTGCCAGCAAGTGGAGCTGCATCCCGAATGTTCAAAGATTTGTTTATTTTTCTGGAAGGAGATGGTGATTTGAGTAAAAATACCTTTATCCAAAAGTTCATGAACAACATTGAGAAATTCGCTTTCTACGACGATCTCAATAAAGTACTGAAAAGCCAAAACAGCAGCATTAATCAAGCGCTGGACACCAAGGACTATAAGGGAATTTTGGCCGCACTACTATTGGATGATGGTTTAGGGTATGGTAATTTACCAAAAGGACTCTTGCGCTTTCACTCTTATCCAGACAAGCATAGAACCCCGGCGCATGAGCATTTGATAGAGGGAGTTCAATATGCTTTAGGTGCTGGAAACCAAGTGAAAATTCACTTTACTGTCTCTCCTGAACATGAATCTAAATTCAAATCAGAGATCGATGCAATCATTCCTACCCTATCTAAAGAAGCTGGGGTAGCATTTGAAATTACTTATTCTACGCAGAAGAAAAGAACAGACACGATAGCAGTAGACTCAAGCAACGAGCCATTTTTGGAAGAAGATGGAAGCATATTGTTTCGACCTGCAGGTCATGGAGCTTTACTCGAAAATCTTAATGACATTTCCGCTGACCTGATTTTTATTAAGAATATAGATAATATCGTACCTGATCGGCTTAAGGAAGAAACAAAAAATTATAAAATGGCGATTGGAGGATTACTTCTAGAGGTCCAATCCAAAGTATTCGAGGCGGTACGTGCACTTGAAAATTCCTATGGCAAAGATGCCGTGAGTTTAGGTAAATCAGTTTTCACAAACGAGTTGGCTGCAAAACTGCCAGAAAACTTTGTTACAAATTCTATAGCATATCAAGGTGCTTACCTTAAGACTAAACTAAATAGACCTATTCGAGTATGCGGGATGGTCAAAAATACCGGCGAGCCAGGTGGAGGACCATTCTGGATCAGAGAATCTGATGGTTCACAATCACTTCAAATTCTAGAAACTGCACAGATTGATTTGAATGATCCCGAGTCGCAGGCGTACATGAATGCTGCCACCCACTTTAATCCAGTTGATCTGCTTTGCGGAACCAAGAATTACAAAGGTGAATCTTTTGACTTATTGGAATACCGTGATATGAAAACTGGCTTTATCACAGAGAAATCAAAAAGTGGGCGAGAATTAAAAGCTTTGGAACTCCCAGGTCTTTGGAATGGAGCAATGTCAGGCTGGAATACCATCTTCGCAGAAGTTCCGCTGATTACCTTCAATCCGGTAAAATCTGTAAATGATTTATTACGGGACGAACACCAATAATAAGTATGAAGTCAGAAGTCAGAAGTATGAAATTTTTAGACTTCTGACTTCAGACTTTACTCCTCCTTTTTTCCTTCGTACATATCGTATCGAAGCAGTCGGCAGTCAATTGTACCGTTCCAAAACTCGATTCTTCGGCTGGCTTTTAGGCCTATCTTTTTGGCCAACTCCATATTTCCGGTAAAAATATAACCTCGGTAACCCGCACACTTCTGCTTCATATAGTCTCCCATACGTTTATAGGTCAGTTCGAGCTCCTCGTTTTCACCTAATCGCTCTCCATATTCCGGATTGAACATAATCACGCCCCTAGGTCGCTCAGGAATCTCTGTTTCTGCAAAATCACACACTTGAAAATCAATCATGTGATCCACTCCTGCGGTGATTGCATTCTCTTTAGCAAAAGCAATAGCCTGAAGAGAAATATCGGAGGCGATGATTACCAACTCCGGAATCTCTCGAATCTTATCTTCCAACTTTTTCTTTTTCGCCAAAAAAGCCTGCTCATCATAGCCGAGCAAATGCTGAAAAGAATAATGATCTCGATACAAGCCTGGATAACGGTTGGTGGCCATCAAAGCAGCCTCAATGGCCAAAGTACCCGATCCGCACATAGGATTGATGAAAGGCACTCTGGTATTCCATTCTGTCGCATAAATCGTAGCTGCTGCTAAAGCTTCCATCATTGGAGCTTTTCCCGGGATCTTGCGGTAGCCATGCTTGCCGAGCGTTTCGCCAGTAGTGTTAATATAGACAGAGGCTTGCGTCTCTTTCCAGTATACTTGAAAAACCAAGCCATTGAAGTCCGAGCCTGAATCAGGTCTTCTTCCTTTCAACTCTCGGAATCGGTCGACAATGGCATCTTTGACCTTGACATTGACAATAAGCGGCGTAGTTACACTTTCATTATCTGCCACAGCACCAACTGAGAAATAGCCATCTACATCGAGGTAGTCCTCCCAAGAAATAGCCTTGAATTTGCGATAGATGTCATCGGCATTTTGAAGGTAGAAAGACTTGATCTCATAAAGTACTTGGGAAGCCGTCCGCAGATGGAGGTTAAGATCCATGCATTCCTCCAGGGTAGCTTGTAGTTCTACTCCAGTACGGGTGACAGCGTCAGGAATGAATCCTAATTCACGAACTTCTTTTTCCAGGTAAGCAACAGAGCGGTCTTTGCAGGTGATAAAGACTTTTCCTTTGAGGTTAAAATCAAGCATACGCAAAAGTAATAAAGATCAACGGATTCTTTTCCGCTCTTCCCTCCTGCTTCATGATTCATCAATTATTCAAGTACAAACTCGCAAACGATTGCGTAACTTAAAATAAATCTCTTTGGTGCAATGCACCTAAATCTTGAATTTTATGGGCAATAATACTACCTGAACTTTATGAAATACAGCCGAAACATACTCGCGATCCTACTCACATTTTTAACACTTCTCAGTTGTGCTGCGGAGCAAAAGACAGAGGATGGCTGGACTGATTTATTTAATGGAAAAGATCTTACCGGATGGAAACCAGTAGCAGGAACTGCCACCTTTGAAGTAGTCAATGGTGAAATAGTAGGTACTGCCGTAGCTGGTTCTCCAAATACGTTTTTGATTACTGAGGAAATCTTTGGAGACTTTATCCTTGAATTGGACCTTAAGGTAGCGCACCTATCCAGTAATTCAGGAGTAATGGCTCGAGGTCAATTTGACCCAAATGGTAAAGGAGGAAAAGGATTGGTTTTTGGCTATCAGGTCGAAGCAGATCCAGGCGAGCGAGCATGGTCTGCAGGAATATACGATGAGGCAAGAAGAGGTTGGTTATATCCATTGGATTTGAATCCTGCGGCTAGAACAGCTTTCAAAATGGGTGAATTCAATCATTATCGAATCGAAGCAATTGGCGATGAAATCAAAACTTGGCTTAATGGTCAGGAAGTAGCCTATGTGGTGGATGATATGGATAAGACCGGATTTATCGGGCTTCAGGTGCACAGCATAAAAAAACCAGAGGATGCAGGAAGAAAGACAAGCTTCAAAAATGTAAAAATCAAAACTGCCAATCTGGATCCAATTCCATTCAAGTCAGATATTTTCGTAGTCAACAATACCTTGAACAATCTTACTGAGTATGAAAAGAATATGGGTTGGAAATTGCTTTTTGACGGCACAACAAATGAAGGTTGGAAGGGAGCTTACAAAGATTCATTTCCTGATTCCGGTTGGGGCATCAATGAGGGCATCTTATCTATAGCGAAGTCAAATGGGGGCGAATCTACCAATGCAGGAGATATTGTCACTAAGGAAGTATTCTCGGCATTTGATTTAGCCTTTGATTTCAAACTGACTGAAGGAGCAAATAGCGGGTTGAAGTATTTTGTGACTTTGACTGAAGGGAACAAAGGCTCTGCAATCGGACTGGAATATCAGGTCTTGGATGACGAAAAGCATCCCGATGCTAAAATGGGTATAGCAGGAAACAGAACTCTTGCTTCGCTTTATGATTTGATCAAAGCGGATAAGCAGCGAAGATTCATCAAGCCAATCGGGGAGTGGAATAAAGGCCGAATAATAGTTACCGCTGACAATAAAGTGATGCATTACCTCAATGGTATTAAAGTAATCGAGTACCAAAGAGGATCTCAAGAATTCAAAGACTTGGTCGCAATCAGTAAGTACGCGAAATGGGAGAATTTTGGCGAAGCCAAAGAAGGTCATATCCTACTTCAGGATCACGGGGATGAAGTGAGCTTCAAAAATATCAAGATCAAGACTTTAAATTAAGACCCAAAATCAATCATGAAAAACAATCCCAGAAGACAATTTATTAAAAAGTCTGCGGCGATGACACTCGGCTTTTCAGCTTTAGG
>Ga0209491_10001781_pt1 | contig 40544 bp, 36 predicted proteins | sample BON02_FD_187213 | JGI IMG/M metagenome (GOLD analysis project Ga0209491, IMG submission 187213) | Freshwater microbial communities from Lake Bonney liftoff mats and glacier meltwater in Antarctica - BON-02 (SPAdes) (version 2) | ecosystem: Environmental > Aquatic > Freshwater > Ice > Glacier... | reverse complement strand
GATATCATCTGCATATCCGCCACGGATATGGTCTTGCGCTTGGCGTGCTTGGCGTGTTTGTTGGCGTGCTTGAACTTCTCGACGATGAAGTCTTCGGCAGCTTCTTGGAGGGCCTCCATTGCCTTTTTTTGGTACAGAATTTTCACTCCCATCTCTGCGGTGATTTGCTTGACCAGCTTGCGGAAGGGGCCCTTCTGCACCAGGAGGTCGGTCGTGGTCTGCAGCTTCTTGATCACACGTAGCGTGACAGTGCCGCTCTTGAAACGGTATTTTCGCTTCTTGACCTCGGGTTCGGCCACTGCGGGAGCGGGTGAGCCGGGCGGGGTGTCAACAGTGATGAGCATTGTTTTTAGAGCTTGGGGGTGCCTGTGACACACACGTGGTGGAGCGTATGCATCACTAAGTCTGTCTTAGTGCGAATGTAGGCTGTATTTTCTTTTTTGGCGTTGGCGTGGGATCTTTTACTGGCGACAAATCCAGAAAAGGCGAAAAATCGCAGGGATGGGCCATATTTCGGCAAAACCACCGTACACCGCCCTGTCTGGGGATTTTGCTGCTGCGTGCCGATTGGTATATAGCGAGGAGCACAGCAGTTCACCTGGCGTTTTGTCATTTTCCAACCGAATCGATATCTGCTATGGCGAGCGGGGCTGTGCGCATCGATGATAGTTTCTTTGCCGAGTACTTTACGAATTCCTGCTCGGCAGTGCAGCACGACGAAGACGACGAGGCGCATAGCGGCATGACCAAAACCGCACGCGACTTTCTCAAGAAGAAGTTCGGCACGATCTCACGCTTCTACTCCAATATCACCACAGCAGACACTGCCGATGTCAATGGATTTTCTCGAATCAATGCGCTCCGCAAGGCATTAGCCGCTTTGGATCGCGGTGGGTGGGAGCGTTCATACCACCAGCGCATTTTCCACGTGAGTCTATGCTCTTTTTCCCACCTACTACTCCGTGCTATACTGCCACACAAAAAACACTTGTTTTATCCGACCGATCTGGCCGTTCAAGTGTATATTGACACACACAGGAGTCGTTCTTGAACTCTGTTGTTCGGGTGCTTTTCAAAACCGATCCCCCAGGATTCTTCGAGCGATCGTACCCGCGGCTCTTGGAAATGAACACCTGGCAGAGCATTAACCAAGAGATTCTGTGAGTTTGGCAACAACTTGTCATGCTTCCATATCTCTGTTTTGCACCAGCGACGTGTTTGCACCATCAGCGTGTGAACGCATTGCCAGAAACGGGAGAACGTGAAGATTTGGTGGCAAGTCTCACTGCAAAACGATGGTGTTTTGGCCAAGTCGCCTGTCCACAACAGCCTATGGGTATGCGCATACCACACACAATGAGCCTTACTCTCGTCCATTTTTTGTTGCAGAATCTCCACCCCCCGGCGTTTCGGGAAAACCATTGCCGTGTGTCTCTTTGTAGCGGCGCTCATTTTCGCGTGTCCAAACGTGGAGATATCCATTTACAGTACATGTGAGCGACACCCCAACATGCACATTGTCTGCTGTGTATACGCCCGACTCTGCATGCACCTGTCTTCGGGAATTGGCGTGCGATATTTTGACGCTCGATTTTGCCACAGGCAAGCGCATCAGTCAGAAACTGCTGCGAAACTGTGTGAAGTTTCTGTCCATCATCCACGACGTCTTGAAAATTGCTCCAATGGAGTACATCAAGCAGAGCAGCGACGAAGTCGACATTCGAGGCCCCGAGTCCAAATACGACAGCAGGAAGATAAATTCGTATCCTTCCAAGGTACGTGGCCGGGGTCGGTTCTAAAAAGGCCACATTGTGTCCGATTTCTCCAGCTTGCTCCTCGCAATTTGCTTAGTACGCTTCAGAAATTCATTTTCAGCAGTTCGGTGGTGTCATGTGCGTGGGCCCTCGCATGCGACTAAACCAGCCGGAACGCTGTGCTAAAAACTAATGGGCTGCTGCAGTTGTGCACACCGCATGCGCAGGGTTCAATCCCTGGCAGCCCGCATACGCTGTCGCAAAGTCTCATTTGAATGATGTGTGTTTCTTGTGGCGGCATATGCTACAACTTGCATGTGTGTTGCACAGGACGTCTTGAAAAACGTTTCTGTGTGGACTCAGTTGTACATTTGTGAGATGGAGGTTCGGGGGTGGTGGTTGACAGGGGAAAACGCACAATTCCATTTGCAAAATCCTCGGAAATGCGAAAATATGCCTTTGTATTGATGTGCGATGACAGAGTTCACAGACTAACACTATATAAGAGTTGTGAAACACCCAGGAAATAAATGTCTCTATTTAAGCCAGTGGCATCTTCAACGGGAGCCAATGTATTGAATATGCCAGGCCCACAATATGGCATGGTGGCTCCTACCGCGGTGCAAGTCAATCACAGTTACGACCCGCGCCAATTTGTACCCATCACCAACGCCCCCCCGCACCAGCACTCCATCCCGCATACAGGATCGGATGTTCGCAACCAATACCAACCGAACTATGGATATGGTGCATCGAACCGACAACCGATGTACGGGCCCTCAGGAATGAGGGGGTCTGCACCATATGACTCCTACATGTCACCGAATCCGGGTCCGCCGTACAGTACCAATCCATACGCGCGCCAATGAAGACACCAATTGCCGGGAAGTGCCAACGAATCGGAACGCTGTCCTCTCATATAAACCCACTGCAGCGCAAACGGGCCTCTAGCGAAGCATGTTTTTTGCCCGTGTTCTGCGCTGCGTTTGTCCAGAAACACGCCGCGGAACATCAAAACCTGAGATAGTGTTTACGTATTTGAGAAATAAAAACTATATCACATTTTGCTTCGCACAGATTGTATAGGGTGGTATGACAGCCTCGGCATGTAGTGTGGCGGAAGCCGAGCTGTATCTGCAAACCGTGCACACAAGAACCAACAGTGCGCCTCCAAACGACCAAATTCGGGAACTTGTGACCCTGGCTCACGGCATCATTGCTGCCAAGGCTTCCATCCCTCAAACCATGTGGGCAAAGGCAGAGGGTGTGGTGAATTCCTTGATCCAAACATCGGAGCAACTGCAACAAGAACAATGTAAAGCTCAAAACAGCGTCGTGGGTGCTTCTGTTGCCGCGCAACTGACCCATTGCCAGGACAATGTCAGTGGGGCCGGGTCGACGAACCTCGCTTTCCCCGACGCCAAAGAAATGCTCCACAACGACCCTGTGAACAATAATACAGAGGAAATAGGTGACATCGAGTGGGAAGGCATGCCCGCAGGCGACGTGAAGTTCGATCATGTTGTGGGGTGTTCTGGGGCTATCGATGCCATCCGGGAGTCTGTGGTCATTCCCATGCAGTATCCTGTGCTGTTCAAGCGCCTAAACGTCAAGCGTAGCAACGGCATCATGTTGTACGGGCCCCCAGGAACTGGCAAATCCATGATTGCACGCGCTACGGCAGCAGAGGTGAAGGCCACTTTCTTCAATGCGTCGTGTGCGGATTTGACCTCGCGGTGGGTGGGGGGCAGTGAAAAGAAGCTCAAATCGCTGTTTGCTGCCGCTGTTCGCAACAGTCCGTCCATTATTTTTTTTGACGAGGTGGATTCGATTGCATGCAAACGCGAGGGAGACGGTTCGATTGCCGACCAGCGCCTTACCAATCAACTCCTCATTGAACTTGACAAAATTTTCCTGGCTCAGCACGACGTTTTCGTCATTGCGGCTACTAATCTTCCATGGCAAATCGATCTTGCTGTGATGCGCCGCTTCCCGCACACGGTGTACATTGAACTGCCCAACTTGAAGAGCCGCGCGTGCATGTTCCGCTCGTTTTTCGACACAAAAGCCTGTTCAGACGAGAACATCGACGAACTGGCAAGCATTGCCAATCACATGTCGGGCTCCGACATAGCAAATGTTGTCAACAGCGTGCTGTTTGAGCCGATCCGTGCGCTCTGTCGAGCAACGCACTTTTTACACACATTGCTGCCACCCCAAAAACACACACACATCACAGAACACACACACATCACAGAACACACTGAACACACAGAACACACAGAACTTGCCGACCCGCTCACCGCGCCAGCATTGCGCATCACAGTGGCAACCGCAGCTGATATGGACCGATACAGCACATGCGAGTCGCAGACTGTCGACAATGTGGAAACTAGGCTCCTTTGCTGCTCGTTGTCAGATGTGGTGCTTGAATATGGCGAAGACAGTGTTACCATGCCGACGGTCGACTTTGACTGCATTCGCACCAAGGTTGCGGCTTTCCGCCACACTGTATCACACGAGTATCTCCAGCAGTATGTTTTATTCCACAATCAACGGAGCTAGTGAAACTGGTATGCGCGGCAGCTGAATCTCTTTGTCTACCTATTCTGCAGACACTTTGCCTGTAAAAAGCAGCCCGCTACGCACCAGTAAAAATGCAGAGTGTGTATCACATGTCCTTTATTTTTGACACAGGGTCCAAACAGGGTTGATTGTTACACATACAAGCAACACTAAACAACAGGGTCGGCCGCCGTAGCAGACGGTGTAGAAGTGCCATCCGTAAGCTTCCTTTTCTTGGCAACGTCTGCCTTCTCGAGACTCGCGATGATGGCGGCTTTTTCGTGGATGATGCGTTGTTGTTTTTCGTCCATCTGCAGGATTTGCTGGGTCATTTTGCGATAATCGACTACCATCTTGTCGACTACGTCGAGCATCTTTGGCTTCGACGCCGACATTTCAGCCTCTTGCTTTTCACACTCGCGGATCCTGCGGGAGAATTTTTCCTTTAACTTTTTGTTTTCCTGGTGCATTTCCCTGTTGCGCATACGCACAGACTCAACTTCGAGCTCCACCAGTCCAATCTTGACCACCTGCGCGTTAATCGACGAGGCGAGCAACGCCTCGCCCTGTTGTGTCTTCTCCATTCGCTGCTTCATCTTCACAGCCAGCTCCTTTGTGTTTGCAAGCTCCTTTTCTTTCACGGCAAGCATCTCGGTGTTGGCTGCCATTTCTTTTGCAATTGTATCGTGCTTCTGTCTGTCGTGCTTGGCTTTCTTGCGAAGTTCGACGACCTGCTGCGTGTGCGCGGCCAAAACGCGTGCTTCTTCCAGTTTGCCCTCCTTGATGGTTGCCTCATTTTCGCCATGCAGCTTCGAAATCTGTGTATTCAGGGTCGTGATGTTCAGGCCGAGATCCTGCAAGGCATTGGTTTTCTTGAGCAGCTTGGCGCGGATTTCGCTTTGGAATCGCACGAACAGGTCCTCGATCCCATCGTCATCGCTCTCGTGTGCCATATTCTCAAGGGTCGTGGAATCGTGGGCAACCCCGCGTTGGGCAGTCTTTTATGAGAAACGAATCGGACAGCGGCAATACATATTGCCCGAAATAGCCACATTCTTGCCACCGCGTACACTCTCGATTGCCCCACGACTCGTTGAACGCGCCCTACAAAATCAGTCCATCGTTCCAACAGTTGCAATCAATGTAGGAAGTAGATGAGTGAAAATGAAATGCAGAATAAGCTCACGCCAAGCAACGGGGCCATGATGCTAATGTTGTCGACCACGAAAGAACACACTGGATTCGTAAAGATGCATGCATTCCGAATGCGCAGCGCGGTAGCCCCACTGGCTTCGCACGGTTGCAACGTGGTAGCGCCATCTAATTCATGTCGACACACATGCTGACTGATCTGTCGGCTCCACTCGCACCACAACAATGGCAAGTCGTACGTCTGTCGTATCCCAACACAGTCGGTGTCGGTGTCGCACTCGATGATTTTCTGCGTGGCAGCAAACATAATCTGATTCGCATACATACACTTGTCTTCGTGTATTTCGGCCACGTTGTCACATACTAGCCGTTGGTACATTGTACGGCACGCCGCCGCCGAAATGGTTGCGTTCAGCAGATTGAATTGGTGCTGCCCTATGCGGACGTCAATGTGAGGTGCGCTCGAAATGCACAGTTTCTTGCGCAAACTGGGCACCACGGGGCCTCGCATGTTCGAATACACGTCGATACTGAAGATCTGCTGCGGAGCTTGGCTGTCGGGTGTGATGCAAGAGCTTAGCCCCGTTGCAAAGGACACGCTATGGTTGTCACACTTTACCAGACATACCGTCGCATATAAAATCAAACACAATCCCCAAAACCTGCACATGTTGTCCAGTGTATATATACGCTCGATTCAAAAGAACATATATACTGTTGGCAACAGACAAATGTGCGAAATTATGCAAACATGTGAAAATCAAAACATGTTTCACGGGCATCAGCTTGTCATGTTTGTTGGCATCATGGTCATACACCTGTGCATCTTCTGCGTACTGTATTATGTGGACTTGTGCTTTTCGTCGGTGTGCAATTACACAAGCATCCCACAGCACCACTACGACAACTTTGTTATTGCAGAACGGTAGCGGTTCCTTGCAGTTTCTGTCTACATGCATCAATCAGCGTGTAACTGGCGGTATTCTTGCATCGAGTCGTTCGTGTAAACCCGTGGACATACCATAGTCAAGAAACACCACACACAAACACACAGGTTCTAAGAAGAAATCGAGCAAAGTGGGGCAGAATAGGAGCGCACGCTGTATCGCAGCTGCAAAGCATCTCCATGCATTTCTGCATACAACAACAGGCCGAGTGTGAATTGTTTGGACGATTTATTCGCGACGAATCTGCTGGGTTGCAAAGTCGAGTATATATAAATAAAATGGCATGTGTGCACATAAAGCTACAGTCTCGAGCTCCCGTCCTCCTACAATGCCACTCCACACAAGTCAGTCGACAACTCTCCCCCTTGTGCGCCAATTGTCGCATCTTGTGACAGATCTGAGCAAAATGAACGAAGCCCTTGTCAGTACTCATAAGAACTTGATGCAGTGCGTCATAACCGACGCGCAGGTGCTAGACGACATGCAATCTTGTCGCCTCGCCTCACGTTCGCACAACCAATACGAAATCGAAAGCAAGCTCGCCGAGAGCCAACACCGCCTTGCCAAATTCCAGCATATGGACGCGGGCGAACGAGAAATTGCGTATGCGGCGCTTGAATTGCGGTATGTGCAACAGAACACCGACTTTTTGGTGTCCCGGGACGCTCATGACAAAACACTGCTAGAAGCGGCCATCGAGAACAGCAGACTTGTGCATGTGATTGCAGAGTCCAAAGGCATACGCCCATACTCCATTTCGGCCAATCATGCTGCCATTCTCGCGTTTGCACCGCACCGCACCAACCCGAACCTTGATAGACACCCGTGTTGTGGGGGCGATTGATGTAATCATATCCTTCCTCGTGTAGCTAATCCTTCGATCCCTTCTGTTTTTCCACTTTGTAATCAATAAATCCACCATTGTCCAGTGCTTACACCTCACTTAGTCCTCCCAACAAGCAAACCTGGCAAATCCATAGCACGCGGCAAACAGCATGCCAACATCAGCACGACATGGGCAATCCACGAGAGTCAGAGTTGCAGAACATCAACAGGGCTCTATCGTGTGACAACGAGGCATCGTCACTGCTGCGAATAATATGCAATGGCATGTATGGCTGCAACAACGTAGGTGTTTGCGAAGACAAGGGTGCAGAGGCCAAGAGCCGGTAGACAATAACGGAAAGTGCAACGCCTACTACTGCCCCGCCGACGTATATGCATATCAAGGCGGGTCCTGAGATGCGTGCATCTGAGCCAGTATTGTCGCCGGGGATCTGCTCCAGGTCCATTATGGAACCGTCTGGACGAAACCCCAGGGTGTCAAGAGCAATATCGACAGAGCTTGTTGCATGTTTGGTCCATATCAAAACTACTTTCTCTACCCCTGCTGTGCGCAGGGCCTTGGAAGCAAAAATATGAAAGATGCCGACCGTGCTATAATACAAGATGATCTCGACATCCAAATGTATTGCGATGCGCATCGTCTGCAAATTGTTGACGCTTGTCTTTGTTTGTGGCGAGGGACACTGTACGGCACCCGTTGGGGCGAATGCGGTCACTCTGATGCGCGTGACAGTCTGGTTGGAGGCCAGACGGATTGCTGGGGCCAGTAGACGTTCCATGTCCTGTAGCGTTTTCAATTCCTCGACGACACAGTATGTGTCCAGGTCATACCGCAGTGTAAAAACCAACATGCGAGAAAATTGCCCGTCCGTGGACCAGAAATCGAGCATATTGTCGGAGTTTTCGACGGCGTCGTAAGAGCGGACAAAAAACTTGGTGGTTTGATTGCCTTGTGCCGAAACTATGGCTGGAATGGCCCTGGATGCCGTTTGTTCCACCGTGGACAACAGTCTCCTGTGTGGCACGCCTGGCACATCGTCTGGGAAACTGGCAGTTGCATGGACAATTTGCAGGCTGCTATTTGTCCTGTACAGGGTCCAGGTTGGCACGACCACATCGAACATGGCCTGTACACGCAGCCTGATTTTGGTCTGCGGGCTTGAAAAATGCACACCGAGCCGACGCACGTGCAGTGTCTGGAATGGCGATCGCGCCCACGGAAAACGGAGAACAAGCACGAATTCTACCATACCACGGGTGACGTCGGTCTCGCCAGGAAGTATCTCGATGTTGCCGCTGTCCACACCCGTCACAGCAGCCATAATGCCACAAATCTGTGCTCGATTCCGCACGGTATGCTCTGAAAAAAAGGCCAGGTCGGCCGATATTTGCATGGACACGGCGAGCATCACGCTGTTGTCACGCGGCAGCGGCAACGTGGGTCCAGTGAGCCCGAGCTTGAAGGCAAACATGCTGATCGAGTGCTGTGGATACTGCAAGTGTGAAATCGCCTTGTTGTTGCGGAACTCGGCCTCGCTCCACGGAATATCATGTGAAATCACATAACTCTTGCGCGAAGTACCATCGATGTCGAATCGTTGCCTCACACTGTTGGCATGCGCGCGTATGCTCTCCGCAAAACCACGACTCGGCAAACGTTGGTGCTGTGCCCATGTTCCCGCAGTATTTGTGCAGAGATCTGGGTCAACTGCAATCGGAAACCCGGCTGTCTGCTCAAACTCATACAGGCTGTTTTGGATCTCGAATCGCGCTACACACCCGTACACACCCTGGATGCGCTGCAATGGACACAGGCGCAACAGGGTATCGTCTGGAATCAGGCTCCCGTCTGCCGACTGTGAAAATCCTGCTCCAGTATTCAAGAGATTCAACACGCTATTTTTTTTCACGTTGCTGATAAAGTACATGGTGAATATTGTCACCAAATCGACCTCGTATGCCGTGGAAGCAGACAATGCTGTCTTGTCCAATCTGAACACAAACGTGAGTGGTATGGCCAGACTCTGCTGTTGCATAATCGTGGCCGACTGCGGTGATCCTGTTTTGTCACTCGCGTACATCGATGTTGTACTGGTGTTGTCCGATGTGCTGTCCAAGAGCCCCTGCAGCACATCGAACTTGAGAAGATGTGCAAGATTCACATCCAGACGCACAGGCACTTGGCACTGTTCTAAAAAGTCTTCACGGCGAATCACACTCCTGGTGCTGATAGATCTGAACATCCTGGAATTGTCGCCCGTGCGGAGTCGCAATATGAACTTCATGAAAAGCGACTTCTGGGTCCCGACGGCTTCCTCGAGCACATGCATTCCCAGCGGAAATGTGTATTCCAATCTTGTCTTGTCCACATTATAAACAGGTCTACATATCTGCTCAGTACACCTTGCACCCACACGGTCAGACGCCACACACATGCGCACTGAGATATCCATGGACTCGGCAAACTATGTAGGGAGAAGAACTCGATTCCATGGATGTTGATGGGACTATTGATTTACCAGTCCATAGATATGGGTCAGATTGAGCTGCCTCACAGCCCTTTTTGAAAAATATCGCTACCTTCCTACACCTGATAACTCTCACACCAACCAGGCGAGTATGAAATAGGACACGCAGTTTCAAACGAGGTCTAACGTTGCAAAATAGGTGTGCCATGGCAGCAGACACGACTTACACTGAGGAGAGCACGAGCACACGCGAATTTTTCGGCGAAAATACGGTAGCTTTCGCCATCGGGGCGGTAAATGCACGGATACGGGTTGGTGTCGACTGCGCCGTTTTCAAAAAACGCGATGGAGCCGACGACGGAGTCGATAGGAATGACGTCGTCGTCGAACGTGACACCAGCAGCAATAGCACTGTTTGGCAGCGTGATGTAAAAGCGCACAAACCCCCATGAAAGCGACGGAGTCTCGGGTGACGACACGATATTCATAGAGATTGCAAGATCGGGAACAACACGATTGCCGTCCTGTTCGTCTGTAATGTCGTGGCTCAGCACAAAATGTGAGCCGATTTTCGTGAGAATGTCGCGTGTCGTAGTGATACTAGACACAGTCCCGTTCTTGTCCTCCAGACTGACAAGCCCAACAAAAAAATTCACGTCCGTACCGGCTGTGCTTGGTCTACTGCTGCCAACAGCCGACACAACATCGTCGTATCCCAGGAGAACAGTGACACGGCGGAGTCTGCGCGAATCTCCCGCATTTGCTGCCCCAATTTCGTGCATCTCACCCCAATCGATCTGAATGTGCTCTTGCGCTTCACACGACAACAACGGTCCGGAAAAAGGACCAGTTGCCAGATCGCGGTATTCCGAAAAATCACGCAGATTGTCGCTGCTGCTGTTGTGCGCCCAAGCATCCAACGATGCCAATACCGTGTACGTTTCGGACAGACTCGCAAGACACATGGAAACATTCACAAGGGTGTTATAGCCATGATTGCCCACTGTGACACCGCCACACCGTGTTTTTTCGTGAGGCAGTATGAACCGCCTGCCATTAATTTCTCGCGTCTTGGACAAGATCAAAATCCGCCTGGAATCTGGGTCGCCATCTACAAACTCCACCTCTATTTTCCATCTGCGCATGGCCATGTCGAAGCGGACCGAAATCAGCTGAATGTGCCCCGCTTGCGACGGCTGCACCGTGCTCGATTTTGCACTCGTCTCCACGGTCTGCACTTGCAGGTACGCGACCTCATCGTCACACACACCACCGTGTGTGCCAGCGCAATCCGTGTTACCGGTACATACGTTATACAACAACAGTGTCCCGTCCAAGTTCTCTGTGTTCGTTGCGCCACTGCAAATGACATGCGTGTGTAGCTGCAAAAAGTGCCAAGTTTCGTTATGGTGCAGTGCGTCTCGGATGGTTGCAGCAATGTCGCGAAACGTCGATGCGCGTGTGTCAATAAAGGCTGCAGCTATTCTCACGCACACTTTCCACACCGTCCCCGCGCTGGTTGCCTCGTACGAAATCGACTGCTCTGCAAATACGGACGAGAACCCAAAAAGTGTACTCGACACTGTATCGCCAACCCCTACAACGCGTTGCTGGATCAACTCCAGCACGTGTTTCTGTGCCGTTCGGACCAAATAAAACACCGATATCGCCGCTGCACCGGAATAGTTTCCCACCGAAAATTCGTGGTGTTGTCTGGTCTTCTCGGTGAGGAAAAACGACACATCGAAACCCTGCCCACTGCACACTGTAGGCCACAACTGTGTCGTGAAATATCCATGTTGGCATACGCACATATACCCTGCAGAATGTGCAGGGTCGATCATTTTAGAGGTCTTGGTGTTGACACACCCTGCGTTCGGATTACATAGTTCCTGTCCGGCGATCTCGGCTAATCGACACTCGTCAATATCCACTACCTGACATTTGTCGATTCGATACCCGGGAGGCGACGGAAATGTTGCACACAGCTCTGCACAATAGTATCCAGCTGCAGGTAACGCCACAGACGGCGAGCTTGTCGCAAACAATGAAACCCATCGTGTTGGTTGCCAAATGTATGACACCGGACAAACAATGTCACCTGACGAGCCCTCAAGCAGAAAAGATGCGCTGGTGTCGCATGTTTCCAGGGTCCGTGTGGTCTGCAATGATGTCGTATTCACCTGTACTTATGCGTGTGTTGTGCAGTCAGTGCCGTGTGTGTGCTCACAATTGTAATGTCATGTGTAGACTGATTGTCAAAACAGAGTTGGCTGAATCGTGTCACGAAAGGTCCTTTGACATTGTGTGGGGTTCGTACCATGAAGCCGCGTTGGTTTGGTGTGTCCGGGTGTCGCCACGACATAGAGCACATGTAAAACGGATCAATCTTGCAATAACTACATCCATCCAGCGGTATAGTATTGCCATCATCACATTCCTCATCTTGGGTTAGCACGCCATTTCCACACGAAGAATCCCCACTTGCTGTGTCATATGGATAAAAACAGTCAAATGCCATATCAAAATGTAGTTTGGCTCTTTGGCTCTTTGGCTCTTTGGCTCTTTGGCTCTTTGGCTCGTTGGCTTGTTGGCTCGATGGCTCTTGGCGCTTTGGCTCTCTGGCTCTCTGGCTTTCTGGCTCTCTTGTTGTCTGGCTCTTTGAGAGCATGGGACTGCGACTCTGTGGCAATGCGACCGTAAAAAGTTTATTTAATGCAGAGGGAATATATATGCATGGACGGGTGCATAATGGCAAACAGGTGCTGAGACGTATGTATATATGGAGAGAACACGAAAAAAGGGAATGACGAACAATGTCGGATTTTGACTAGATTGTTGCTCGTCAAAACCTGAGTTAGATAAGCCATTCGAGTATAAGACACCCTCGAGCAATGAGTCATATTCCTCTGGCGTGGAAAGATGTCAAAATTGAAAACACCCCATGCGATGATATCAAAATCGACGGAGAAAAGAGAAAACGCAAGCGGCATATCAATGCAAAAGCGTCCAATGTGCCGGCGGACACTCCGACACAAAAACACCACAAAGCCAACATGGACACCCGAAAACAGGACATCCATGCGGCCTTGGACTTGTTGCACCAGCCTGATTTGACTGACAAACAGGAGATTGTTGAGAAGTGCGCAATATCCAACGCGATGGACGTGCCAAGCAACATTCTGCTGGCGAATTGCATCGGTCAACACCTTCCTGTGCTACCCATGAAGTCGGACCAGCTCAACAAAATGCTGCAGGGCATGACGACGAATCTTGAGCAGATTGTCACCGAAAGCAGTTATCGCTCCACACTGAAGGGAGTGCCCACACACAGCACGACGTACACCAACGATATCCGGAAGATTTCCAAGGCATACGAGGACACGTTTTTGCGACAGTGTGTGGCCGAAAATGAACGGCCATGTGTGCGTGGGAGTGAGTGCGAATGCATGTTCATCGACGTGGCGCAGCCGTTCATCGGGGTGGAGTACATCCTGCCGTGGGAGCAGAAAAACGAAGCGCGGCGTGGCATGTGTTTACCGTGTTCTCGGGCCACCACGCAGGTGCTTTTTTACGACATTGTGCACTCTGGCGTGCACGTCAATGGGCTGATCCAGCGTTTCTACAATGAGCACTCCATCCCCGGCGAGTACAGGCTGTCGGCGATGCTGATCTGTCCCCCCGGAGGTCCGATACAAAACCTGCCAATGCCAATCGTACGGCACCAGCGCAACGCCTACAAAGTGTACAAAGACAAGAATGTGATGTACATGAAGCAACTCGAGGTGGATTTTTGCTGAGCCCCTCCATGTTTGGATTTTCTGGTGAAAACATCATCACGTCCACGGTTCTTGGAATCGTCAAGAAGCAATTACCGTCAAGCAAGTCGAAAAAAAAGGCCAAGCACATGTTCTGTATTGTGAATGACGTGCACGACTGCTGCCAGGCACGAGCAAAAGGAATGCTTGAGGACGACGATGATGGTCTCACACCCGAAAGCGACACAGTGGCGGACACCCTTGATGTCCATTTTCACCACGATTCGCTTTCTGGACCCACACTCATTGCAGAAAACAACACGGAGGGGCTGTCAGACCTCTTATCATACAACACACACAAAGTGCGCGACTTTGTTGGCAAAATGGAGAGCAGAATCCGGTTAGGCGACTGCGATGCTCGCTGGAAAATGCAGAGAATTCTGCCTCTGCAGTGCTTTTCGCGAAACTACCCGCGCATCTTCAATGTTCTGCGGCAAAACAGCAGCTCTTGCCGACAGACCACGTATATCCACATCCATATGCTCCCCGAAATCACCATTCTCCTGCACCAATGCATGATGCCCACCAAACAATACGAAGACGACCTTATTATTCTCATCCGGTCGTGTATACCGTTTTTCCAGAACCCTCGGCGGGTGAAACACGACCACGCGTGGCCCGAGCAGAACGACCAAAACCTGTGCATGCTCCTCAAGTGGTGCATGCCCTCGATGTTGTCGCTGTACCCGCAAGTGTGTGTGAAAGACGTCAATTTCGACGTTCGCGTGGGCATTATTCGTCTCTTCCGCGAGCTTCTCGTGGGGTCGTTCGAGGACCGCAACACGTTCTACCTACAGCACAAGACACTCATCAAAATGTGCCTCATGGAATACATCTACTATGTGATCCAAAACATCAACATCCTACCACAAACACAGTACATGAAGAGCATCAACGTCAATGTGATGGCCACCAATGTCTTTAACATTGGCCAGCAATTCAGAGTCGAGCTCAACCTCGAATTCGCTAAAACGGACAAGAACACGTCTACAGCAGCCATCCTCCGACTGCTCAACGACTTGCAGCCGAAATGCCATGTTATGTTCGAACGATGCTGTCGGTACAATAAAAACAGTCTGCATTGTAGCTACAGTGAGATGTACAGCAGCAGCCAAACGCTGACCAGCGCGAGTATCCGTACTAAACGCACCATCGACGATGCCAATCCATTGAACTTGGATGTGCTCTCCCAAATACCATACACCCGATTTTTCTCCGTCTTTGAAATGTACTGCCGACGCAGCAACATCACCAGCACACACATCAACACCCTGTGGGATCATATGCAGCTCATCCAAGTCTACGAGGTGTCGGTGGATCTCATACAACAACAGACCAAAGCACTGCGCGCAAGCTGGGACTGTAACAAAATTCAAATTCACCGCCAGAGCACTCTGCTCGTATGCATGCTCTGTGCGCAGAAAAACGTCTTCCCGACGTTCCGCCACGACGTCCGCAACAACCGGTATACGTGCAATCGCTGCAATATCAGCAACTCTGTCTTCGAAATCGATCTGATAGGGCGCATTGCCGTCGTCTGCAACGTCCCCTTGGTGTTTTCGCTGTGCTGTCAAAAAATCGTCATCTTGACCGGACGTGGGACCGAATTCAGTCTTCCCGCTGCCAATGCCATCGACAGCGTCGGCCAACAGGCCAGGCAGATGGTCCAGAGCAAAAAATCGTCTAGTTGCTCCACAAACACAAAGTCTTCTGCGGTGTGCTCGTGTATCGCGTGGGACAAACACACCACCACCTTGAACTTTAGTCAAGTGCTGGGCAGCATTTCCATCTCTCAACACATTGCGCAATACGAGCCGCCGGTGTTCCGCCGGTGGGACACGGCGTCGCGCGAATACATGCAGCTCCGGATTGCCGGCAACACTTCCACAATTATGATTTCTCAGCATGCGCGCAACATGTGCTGTATGTGCAGAATCAACGCCGTGCAGAACAAGTACACTCTGCTCGACATCTATAACAGTTGCATGGTGATTGTGTGCGTGTGCTCGAAGCACAGCATGCCGGCTCACCTGTGTCCCACCGTACTCACTGTTTCCGACTACATTGAAACCATTTTACTGCGATCTCACCGCACATAGACACGCTTGGCCACATCGCGGGTGTCTCGCCGTGAAAAGTCCAAACACGCGACTTTTTGACCGTCTGGGCCAGAGCTGCTGACATCGGCACTAGCTTTTTGTCAGGACTCATGCACTGTCTGTGTATCGACCGAGACACCATGCAGTGTTGACCTCACGTGCAAGCGTGGTTCAGTTGGTCAGAGCGAGGCCGATACCTCAAATTCTCATGAATTTGAACTTCATAGACCCTCCAACAAGGGTACTAAACTACGTTTGAAAGTAATAAAAGCAATCATCGTCAAAAGTATGGGGAACTTCAAATTGGGCGTACTTGTAATAAAACCAGACACTTTGCGTGCGACTCTGTACAGGGTATAATGTCAATACACAATTGTGCTTGTCTCACACGCGCTCGACATCCACATGTGTCCCCGCGACTTCCCACATTGCTCACTCGCGGCGTTGAAACTCCGTAAACTCTCGCACTCTGTACTCTACACAAAAACCTGCAATATAGACAGAGAATTGCACACGAAATCTCTTGTCTCTGACATTTTACGAACAATTCACCCACAACACCACGCCACCGCACCACATTGCCACATTTTCATATATATGTCGGCGAATTTCGCTGTTGCCCAAGAGTTTACACTGCTCGTGTATTTTACCAACACACGATATGACCTCGCCACACGCCAATGGTGTAGAAGGCTACAATATGTATTACTCCAGTACGAACAACGATAACAACGTGGTTGTCGATAAAGTGGTGGCGCGGGCCACAGACATTTTCTTCGTACTGGTGTTTGCGACTCTGTGGGCGTGGTTGGAAGTGGAAATCGAAGGCAAGTACGGGTGGGCCCAGAATCTTCCCACAGCATGCGCATTCATGGGCTGGACGTGGTATCACGTCTGTATGAACATCATTGTGTTGTATGTCTTGTATGTTGCACTGCGGTGTGTACAATTTGAAGAATGCATGTGGAAACGCGTGTCTTTCTTTGCACTGTACTCCGTAGCATGGTTTGTCACCGAGGATGTCTTGTGGTTTGTGCTGAACCCGAGTTATGGGATTGCGAGATACAATGTGGCAGACATTCCTTGGCATGCAAGCAAGCCATGGTTTGCAGGAACCTTTATTTACAACTGGATTGTCATTCTGGTCTGGTCTGTAGCAGCCAGTGTGCAGTACAAATACACAAATCATGTCTGGATTTTCCGCGACATGTGTATTGCTGTTGTATATGTGCTGACACTTGTCCTCACAAGCCTTGTGCGTCCTGGTGACTACACGAGTCCAGTGGTCTCCAATACGGGGTGTTATGAGAAATAGGCTGCACCGTTTTCACAGCAAGCCACACGTGAGAAACGCGGTGGGATGGTATTTTGTGATTTCTACATACAAATACTTTGACTATTTTTTGATTCGGGTGGAATCGGATTAAACCCCACGATTTGCTGCTTAACAATCCGCCATATGTTGTGTTGTGTGAACGCGGAGACGATTTGAGACAGAAAGACCTGTTGTGAGTCGGATGACAGCGATTTATATTGCGAGAGACAACGGCCCCGTAGGCGGATTGGTTAATAGCTTACATCATGCTGTTTTGTATCTGTATTAAAACGGTAAATACACAGATTGCCTTTTTGGCGTTTTATTCGAAATACTCACTACCCGGGGGGGCTTTGTTTGCGTGTGTTTGGTAATTGTATGGCTGGTATTCGTGTAGCTGGTGTTCGTGTGGTTGGTGTTCGCGTGGTTGGTATTCGTGTGGTTGGTATTCGACGGTGTACAATTCACCGGGCATTGTATTTGGTGTAAACGGTGTGTATGGAGGCGTTCCCTTGCAAACAAGTACATAGACGAACGTGAAAAAGGCAAATATGGCTATGAAACAGCCCAGGACCACCCTCGGCCAGATTGTGGCAATTGTTGCGTCAAAGTCATTGACATCTGGGGTAGTATTCGATAGCTCCGTTTCTCTCGCTGTAGGTTGTGTCAGCACGGTTACTTGCGGCAAGCCACTTTGTTGCATATTCGAGTTGAGCTGCGAGGTATCGCTGAGACGATTACGGAGTCCGAGCGCTTTGGTCCGAGTATTGGCCTGGATCACAAAATCTATACGAGTGCTTTGTGCCAAAAGGCGTCGACCGGAACTTTCTGCAACGCTGGAAACCTGTACAATACTCACATCGACAGTCGACACACCGGCCGTCCGTGCCGTTGCTGTTTTAAAGGACTCCTTTTTCTGATTGTCAAACTCAGCTATGGCTATGGGGATTGACACTGCCATTTCAACCACGTATGCACTCGTTTTGTCGGTTTCTGGGATATTCGGTGATGGTTCTGGTGTTGTGATTTGTATTGCCAATGTAGTCGGTTGTGTGACGGGTGCTGAGTTGCTTGTAGAATTGTCAAGTACACTACTGGTCAAATTGCCCAACACACTGTTTGTAGAGTTGTTGAGCAGACTGTCTATGGAGTTGTTGAGCAGACTGTCCATGGAGTTGTTGAGCAGACTGTCCATGGAGTTGTTGAGCAGACTGTCCATGGAGTTGTTGAGCAGACTGTCCATGGAGTTGTTGAGCAGACTGTCCATGGAGTTGTTGAGCAGACTGTCCATGGAGTTGTTGAGCAGACTGTCCATGGAGTTGTTGAGCAGACTGTCCATGGAGTTGTTGAGCAGATTGTCCATGGAGTTGTTGAGCAGACTGTCCATGGAGTTGTTGAGCAGACTGTTTGTAGAGTTGTTGAGCAGACTGTCCATGGAGTTGTTGAGCAGACTGTTTGTAGAGTTGTTGAGCACACTTGCTGTGGAATTGTTGAGCAGACTGTTTGTAGAGTTGTTCAGCACACTTGCTGTGGAATTAATCCAGGCATCGTTTGTAGAATTCATCAAGACACTTTCTGTGGAATTAATCAAGACATTTTCTGTGGAATTAATCAAAGCATCGTTTGTAGAATTCATCAAGACACTTGCTGTGGAATTAATCACTCTTGCTGTAGAATTGTGGACACTGTTTGTAGAGTTGTCAAGCACACTGTCTGTATAGTTATTCACAACAATTTCTTCAGAACTGTTGAGCATACTGCTTGTAGAATTGTTCAAGGCACTATCTGTAGAATTGTTCAGCACACCTCTGGTAGAGTTCCTGAACACACTTTCTGTGGTATTGCTCAATACGCTCTTTGCATAGTTTTTCACGACAATGTCTGTATAATTGTTCAACACACTTTTTGTGTGATTGTTCAAGGTACTGTCTGTGGTATTGTTCATCACACTGTCAGTAGAGTTTTTCACAACAATGCCTGTATAATTGTTGAGCACACTGTCTGTGGTATTGTCCAACGCACTGTCTGTGGTATTGTCCAACGCACTGTCTGTGGTATTGTCCAATGCACTGTCTGTAGAGTTTTTCGCAAAACTGTCTGTATAATTGTTGAGCACACTGTATGTGGTATTGCACAAGACACTGTCAGTAGAGTTGCTCAAGACACTGTCAGTAGAGTTGTCCAAGACACTGTCAGTAGAGTTGCCCAAGACACTATCAGTAGAGTTGCTCAAGACACTTTCGGTAGAGTTGCTCAAGACACTTTCAGTAGAGTTGTCCAAGACACTGTCAGTAGAGTTGCTCAAGACACTGTCAGTAGAGTTGCTCAAGACACTATCAGTAGAGTTGCTCAAGACACTATCAGTAGAGTTGCTCAAGAGACTGTCAGTAGATTTGCTCAAGACACTTTCGGTAGAGTTGCTCAAGACACTTTCAGTAGAGTTGCTCAAGACACTTTCGGTAGAGTTGCTCAAGACACTTTCGGTAGAGTTGCTCAAGACACTTTCAGTAGAGTTGCTCAAGACACTGTCAGTAGAGTTGCTCAAGACACTGTCAGTAGAGTTGCTCAAGACACTATCAGTAGAGTTGCTCAAGACACTGTCAGTAGATTTGCCCAAGACACTATCAGTAGAGTTGCTCAAGACACTTTCGGTAGAGTTGCTCAAGACACTTTCGGTAGAGTTGCTCAAGACACTTTCAGTAGAGTTGCTCAAGACACTTTCAGTAGAGTTGCTCAAGACACTGTCAGTAAAGTTGCTCAAGACACTGTCAGTAGAGTTGCTCAAGACACTTTCAGTAGAGTTGCTCAAGACACTGTCAGTAAAGTTGCTCAAGACACTGTCAGTAGAGTTGCTCAAAACACTTTCAGTAGAGTTGCTCAAAACACTGTCAGTAGAGTTGCTCAAGACACTTTCAGTAGTGTTGCTCAAAACACTGTCAGTAGAGTTGCTCAAGACACTTTCAGTAGAGTTGCTCAAGACACTGTTTGTGTAATTGTTGTGTATTTGTTCTGTAGTGTTGCTCAAGAAAATGTCAGTCGAGTTGCTCAAGACACTTTCAGTCGAGTTGCTCAAGACACTGTTTGTATAATTGTTGTGTACTTGTTCTGTAGAGTTGCTCCAGAAAATGTCGGTGGAGTTGCTCAAGACACTGTCAGTAGAGTTGCTCAAGACATTGTTTGTGTAATTGTTGTGTGCTTTTTCTGTAGAGTTGCTCAAGACATTGTTTGTGTAATTGTTGTGTGCTTTTTCTGTAGAGTTGCTCAAGACATTGTTTGTGTATTTGTTTTGTACTTTTTCTGTAGAGTTGCTCCAGAAAATGTCGGTGGCGTTGCTCAATACCCTGTCCGTGGAATTCTGAAGCCCGTTGTCCGTGGAATTCTTATGTGCAGGTATGAAAGAATAATTCGCACGATTATGGTCGGAATCAACAGTCGTGATGTACATCATACTATCGTACCATCCCTGTATTTTCATCACGACAGGTCCTTCGGGTCGCAATAAAACAGACGACACCGTGTCCGCAATTATCCCGTACGGCCGCCACGGGACTCTGTCTAGCACAATCTCTGTCACTCCCATCGCCGGGTGCGCGTAGCAATAATAATATAGTTTCTGCACGTAATTGCTGGGCACTTTGAAAGTGGTTGTCCGCTTTGCTGTGTCCACGACCACGTCAATGCCATCTGCCTGCAGGCCTCTGTATTTGTTTTCATTGGTAACGTAGAAAGGATGCGATTCCTCCCATTCCACTACAACGGTCGTCTCTTTCGTAATTTTTAGAGTAGTTCCGAAATCGGGGCGTGTCCATGAAAACAACTGCGGCGGCGGGACCGTCCTCGTGTAATAAAGCTGGAGTATTTCCGTGCTGATTGCTGTGGTGTGGGTCCGAACAAACTGGTGATTTGCTATGTCCAGCCAGATCTCTATGGCAAAACACGCTGCTTCTCGGCATTGCTTCTGCTCTTTTTCCACCATGTCTCGGATCCACAACACTGGGATAAAGTTCGTCCGCTCCACCTCGATAAACGTCATGTACGGCACAGATGTGCCAAGCAGCGGGTCTGCTGGTGGGAACTGAGTTTGCGCCCGCAACGCAGAATGCACCTCGGTAGTATCAAGCCGAGTTCGGCGCAATCTCGCTTGCGACCGGCGGGGCTTCTCTGCCGGCAGCATTCGTGCGTTGTTCTGGCCCCGCGGCCGGGTGTTGGGCACCGCAACTCTGTGACAATGAGAAATATTGGGCGCAGCGTAAATCCCTGAAAACTTTCCGGCAGGACACTTTAAGCACTGTTGTGACACTGTCGGGCCCCGTGGGAAAATAAGCGCCGCAAACACTTCGCACGCGGGGTTCGCAATCCCTGTTGTTTCTTGGCATCGAGAGTCTTTGACGTGCAACGAAATGGCCTTGCCTGCGTACTTTTCATGCACGTAAAACGAAACATAAAACCCGCCTGCCTGTATCTCAAACTCCAGGTCTGTGCCTTCGCATTGCACCGCGATGATGGACATTTCAAATTCGATCGGATAGTCCAGCGACCGCTCGACCTGTATTTCTAGCGTTGTCCCGATATCCACCACAGCGTCCAACTGAATTTGTGTGTCGTTGACTGGTGCAGGAGCCCGTGTGTCCGATATGAAACACTTTCGAATTCGTCGTGATTTGCGCGAGAGTTCGTCCAGGCCCGCATACAGTACGCTACGCATTTGCACCGACCGTGTCTGCGAGACGACAGGCGGCGCCACAATTTCTTCGGCGTAATACGCATTGATGCCACAAGGCACACACCCGATTTTCGGCGTGCCAACGGCATCTTTGAGCGTATCGGAGTTGCCCACGGCTTGTCCGTTTCGAGGACACTCTCTGTTTTCGTTCAGGTATCGTGTCACGGCGGCCCCGTATATCTGCAAAACACCAAACCATAACACCTTGACATTGTAAGAACCTGCGAATTGCGAGTTCTGCCGAATGCCAGCGTATTCCATCGCCCCCTCTGCAACATGCAGCACAAATCGCAGACTCGCCACCGTTTTCATGGCGTGGTATTTGGCCTGGGCAGGGGTGCACGCTTCGTTCTGCTCATTTGTGCAGGTGCATTCGAGGGTAAAATATACGCCAGTCGCCGGCATCGAACGGATTTCGCGGTTCACAACCGAAGCAGACATGATTCTCAGCATGCGATGCACACGCATCATTCCAATATCCCCACCGAGCATCCGTGTCGCGGTTTCTATCCATTGTATCCAATTTTTCCTTGTGTTCGGCATCATGTTGCGATTATAGTGCGAATCGATGCACAAGTCTCCCGAGTACAACCGTAGCATGCATGCTCTGTCTTCACAGTGCATGACCTGCAGACTGCCCTTGCCCCACAATGTCCCCGGTTGGAGCAGAAAATCAAAACTGGTTGAATTGGGCATGTACGAGGAGTCCTGCGTAGCTGTGTGGGACTTGTTTCCTTCGCTTTCGTCGCATTTTACCAACACCAGTCGTTCGTTGGGGCTTATTTCTTGTAGCTGAGTGTCCCACACCTGGTCACCGTTCTCGTTTTGGTTGTTGATTGCTGTAAATTGCGTGCCAATTCGCATATACTTGTTGAAATAATGTAGCTTTCTGCTTGCGGGTGCAACGTCCAGAAATACGCGACTGACGGCACATGTTGTGTTTGGAATCTGATAAGTGTTGTCCAGTCGAACGATATTTTCGAGTCCTTCCTCGGACATTCTGTGTCCAACAAGCAAATCAGACACTTTCACGCATCGGCGTGTGTCAAAAAGCTGTGGCTTCACGAGCGACTGAGCATTGCTGTGTTTGCATGGGAAAAGGCATGCCACCAGCACCAAATTTCTGGCAAAATGCTCGCGGTACGCTGTTCTGCCATATGCCGTCGCCTCTCGCCATCGAACAGTCATTATCTGTGGCAGGAGAAAGACCACATTTTGAACCATGCGTTCTTATATAGACAATACAAACATGATGCGGACATCGGACACAGAAAAACTGCAGCCCAGAATTTTATTACAATCAAAGTCCATACTGCTGTAAGCAGCCTGTCCCAAATAGCACCAAATATCAGAGACGCATGCAAACACTGTCATACGCTAGTGTGTGCATCGCGCGCACGCTGCTTCGCATCTGCACACCCAACGGGAGCGACGGACGACTGCACAGAGTCCGGTGGTATGCGGTATGCCATACGCAGCAACTACGGGCTCGGTATCGTGCATGTCTTTGTGCAAAGCGCCAATGCCATCCATCATACACGGACAATAGGCCCACGTGATGCCACAACACTTCTCACATGCATGTCAATCCGCATTAGCATGATGTCACCGCCGAATCCAGGGGGCTCAGGCATAGCGGCGGTACGCGAGACCCTCGTTTTTTCCTGCCTGCAAAAAATACGCCTCACGGGCACGCTCATGCGCAAGCTGCAATGCCGCAGTCTCAGCCTCCTGGCGCGCACAAATCACATCGTACTGGGCCATCACCGCCATCGCGCGCAACACACGCTCGTTCGATTGCGGGCGCAGCGACGACGACCGCACCGAATTCATCTGTGCAAATCGCCTCCGCGTGGTGTCTGTTGGCGAAAAAAAACGTTTTTTGCATTTTTTTTCGTGGGGTTGTTCGAATGCGCGAACCGTGCGCGAACTCAATGATCTCCTGGTTCGCGTCGCTGAGTTCGTGCTGGTACTCTGGTTCGCGTCGCTGAGTTCGTGCTGGTACTATATAGTTCTTGGATTTTGACAAACGTTGCTTACTACGGAACGGAGACATGGCCAGCGCATTGGGCCTTGGCCAGAGTGCATTCGGGAGCCGCGGTCCGCCGGACAGCATTGCCGACGCGGCGTATGTCAACGCCTTCCTCGCCGAGCACATGCTGGACGCCGATGAGCTGGGCTCACTTTTATTGCGTTCATTTCCGGATGAGCTCACATGTGCGTGGTTTGAAGAGCGCTGCAAGCGCCACATCCATGCAACTGAGCAGGACTGCCTCTTTGCCATGATGAAGAGACTGAGCCAGTGTGATGAGTGTGGGAAAATCCAGGTCGACGATCCCATGCTCACGTGCGGGGCCTGCCGCGGCGTTCACTTCTGCAACAAGACTTGCCAAAAGAATAACTGGCCAAAGCACAAGCCATCATGCAGGGGGGGGGATGTCACCAAAACATCGTACAGAGTGGCCGACATTTGCTCCAAGGTGATGACCGCAATGAGCATGGTGGAAGACTGTACCAACATTAACACGCTGCAGACCAATGCAGCCGGCAACCCCCTTCTGTCCTGTTTTCACCAAAGTGGGAACTCGGAGTTTGTGTATTGCGCAGTGTATGAGGAGGGCAGAGTCATTTTCATCCCCATGCCCGAAAGCATTTTGCAGCTTGTCAAAGGCCAGGACGACACCGTGGACGCCCAGAACCTTCATAGCTCGAAGGCACACATTGATTCGATGCTCTCCGAGAAAGAAGTCATTGTTCTCATCGTGGCGATCGGCACCACCTACTCGAATGGCGAGCCAAAGTGTTTATTCTTAACCAAAAAAACATGGGTCACGACAAGTGGTCGCCCTGAGGTTGCCTAGCATCGCACCAACGCAAAGCCGACTCTGACATTCGAAATGTCAACAACACAGGGCAAACAACGCCACAGTGTGTGCAATTTTGGCGGCACAGAATATTTACATCGAGACTTATACACACCCCGTGTTCTTACGGTGCAAACGTGCAGTTTTAATACAAATGCAGTATCATAATCTGTCTTCAATCGGGTTGTTTTTAAGTAGAGGGTGTCAGGATTTTCCGGATTTCAAGAATCTCGTTCATCTGTTGTCGGATCAATGGTGTTTTTTGCAAGAGGCCCGTTGATACCTGCTTGTACTTGTCAATTTGAGCGTTCTGTTCGCACCACTCTGCCTTTAACAATTCCAAATGGCATTGTGCCTCCTGCAAGGCCCTCTGTGTATGACGCGCCTCGTGGTCCACCGCCGCGTGTTTGCTTTTTTTTGTCTCCACCAGTGCATCGAGCTTCTTCTGCAGTTCCTGTGTTGAACTGCTGTAATCGCTTTTATTGTGACTTATGCTCATTTTGAAAGCGTTTTTGCTCGCTTTCTGCCTTTCTTGGCGCGCACGGTGTGTGCCGCACGCCTGTTCATTCCGTAGTGCTCTTTTATATACACCACACACGCTATGGCCAACAATGGAACACGTGTATTTCCTGCGCACATATTACTGGTTTGCATGCAAATCAGTGTGGGTTGTCGCCCGACTTTTTACACACCTCCGCAAGAATATCAATTCCCGTGCTTGCGCTACCTCGATTTTCAGCAGTATTTGCCACATTTCGTCCATGTTCCCCGCACTGGTGAAAATCGTTTGCAGTTCTGATTCCAAGTTCTCGATTGTGTGTCTGGCGACTGCGGTTTTCTGGACGTAACAGTCCACGTCATTTTGCAGCTGCGTCAGTGTGGCTTTCCAGGTGTCCAGTTGGTTGCATTTATCGGTATATTCCTGATCATTGTATCCCTGTTGCTTGATCTCGAATTCAAGTTGCACGAGCTCGGCGTTGTTGCTTGCAAATGGGGATAGCATTACACTCGACCTATCTGCATCCATCTCCAACCTTTGTGACGCGGCACGCAAAACGCAAATCTTATATACAAATCTTATATACAACTCCAAAGTGCAGACGAACAGTTTATTCTCACTCAGAAATGATCATGCATCGGCAGTATACCGTTTCGAAACTAACGGTGTCACTTTCCACTCATATCTTCAGAGCCATCATCTCTATCAGATGTTGATGCAGACAATGTTGTCGAAGTTTCGTCGTGCTGCCATGCACGGGAATGCATTTCGGCAAAATTCTTGTCAAATGCATCAGGTGGTTCCCATCCAGGAGCGAAATTGCGATGCTTGAAAACATATTCACAGGGTCAAGAGATATGCTGGTAGCACAAGGGTTTGCACACATGAATACAGACGGCATAACGTGTATGCCGGGAGCGTGCTAGGTCGACGGCAGCGAGGGAATTGGGGGATGGCACGGTTCCGACACGAAAAACCAGCCGCGCGACGCGCTTTTCACATATTTGGTCCACAAGTAACACATGCTTTTTGTGAAGCTGGGTTTGCTGTCAGAATTGTCGAGCATCTGCGTGATCGCACCTTCGGTCTGTTGGAATAAAAGTGCCACTCGTTTCCGGTCCATGGAGTCGGTTACACAGTCGATTCCGTAGGGACTGTGCACAATACGTCGGAACGCGTCGTTGGTGACGAGGCTGGGCAGCAGGCGGTTCTTGCCAAAAGTAGTCAAGGCAGCATATTCCGACGCCCTGCACCCGTAACACCGCGCATAGATATCCACTCTGTTATCCACCTTTACCGCGATTGCGCACGCATTGTTGGAGTGGTGGTGGTGTTTCACGGCCTGCATCAGTTTGCTGATACACCATTTTGCGTTCTCAATGTACACAAACGAAACATCACCCGGCTGCACAATCTTACGGTGGAGTAGTTCGCGCACAACGGGTGGCAGTGCATCTTTCTCGCCTATTGGTCGTATTGTTATATGTGTGCTGGCCTCGTCGACAAAAATATGCTTGAAATAGTTTCCCAGACAATCCGACGGATCCACGCTGTTGGGTTTGGCCTTCTTACTTGCAGCCTTGGAAATAATAAGAGATGTGCGTTTGGCCACGACGCTGTCCTTGGTTGGAACCAGCCATGACTCTTGGTGTTTGAAACATACACTTGCGAGTCCCGGGTCAAAGTGAGTGATCAGCGAACGCACGAGCTCGTTCGACCGCTCTGTCTCCGAGTGTCGCAGGAGGTTCTGGAAGCAGGCCTTCTCTCCGTGTTTGGCGGAAAGCTCCGTGCGAATGCAACGATTCCGTGTGTACACGGAGGCATCAATGTACTCGGAGAATCCCAGACTGGCAACAAACTGCTTCATTATGCCGTCGTGGTTGTTTTTGAAAATAATATTGTGCGCAACGAGGTGGAACGAGTTCTTGAACATACTGCCCTTCATTCGCGAACATGTTGAGACGTAGATATCGTGCTGTAAGTCCTGCCACTCCTCTTCGTTCCTCGTCTTCTGTGACGGTGTGCATGGGGGGGTTTGCACGCGCTGCAATGTCGCCTTGGCATTTACGACGATGGCTTCGCAAATTGCTCGTATGATGCCACTGTCCTCCGCATCAGCCCGCTCTGGGGTTTCCCATTCTACGTCCAGGTACAACTTGCAGCGATAGCCTTCCAGGATCATTTCATACCCACACACTGTACCCACGGGCATTCCCCCAACGGCTTCAAAATATTTTGCCGGGGTCTCGAAGATGCCGTACATTTTGGACCCTGCGTTGGATCCGTTGTCTCGGTCCCACGAGACGCACAACAACTTCTCCTTCTCCGCATGCTCCTCATACACGACGAGCATCGTTTTTTGCCGAGAAAACCATCTCCCAGCACCCTCAGGAACATGCTTGGGCCTATCGCATGACATCCCACCAACTCGCGGTGTCCTCCATACACGAACTTTATATATCAATATCTTTTTACACCAGCATATCAAATAGACGGCTTTAACTGTGGTATTTCGGGCGTTTTCGTGTATTTTGTTTTGTTTCTGGCGGCAGACGTGCTGTATCCAGCTTTCAAAAACAGGAAGTTGTGTAAGGGGGCGTGTCCGTGTGCATGCCAGAAATTGTCTTCTCATGACAGGGAATTCCAATCACTCCTCTCAGAACCAATTGTTTGGATGCACGATTCGAGCTCTTCTCTTTGCATAGTGTGTGGGTATCAAAAATGTATTGGAAAGACAAACAGATTTATGCCCCACAAGGCCCGATCCGCGCCAGCACAGCAAATCTATGGTGCACACGCCAGTAAACACTGCATAAAATGGTGTGTGTGCTATGCCAGTTATTTTGGCGATCTGCAATCTAGTGTGTGTTGTGGATGCTTTGGACAAGTCGACCTTCGAAATGTGTGCATCACAGCAGAGCCGCGTCATTTTGCCCCAACTCCTCTAACTCGTATGATGCCTGATTCTGCAATTCGTTCTCCGGAGAGTCTTGCACGAGCTCTGAGCCATGCGGAGTTGGCTTTATACACACAACATACATGGAAATGCAAAAAACCACCGCAAACTGCAGGAAACATGTCACAGCAAGCGGTGTGTCGTCCCGCAGACTCCCGTAAATGCCCCACAGCAGCAGAGAAAGGGCGTACACGCAATACGTCCACAGGTCTGCATTTTTTGCCGCCCGCTTGCCGCTGTTGTAAATCGCCCACGCGTGGGGCGTGAAAGCAACGATCGACAGTGCGCCCGCAAAAATCCCCACAATCAGCACACCCGTTGTGTCGTGATGCATTTGGGTATAGTGCGGTGCAGGACGCATGCCCTTATATATAAATTTCAACAAGCAGCCCGAGACTCCTTTTTCCGTCACGCTTTTTGCGATTCAAACGGACGCATGTGGATGCTAGAACATTTTATTCCAGGTATTACATAAAATGGCCCACAGACGACAAATATTCCCACGACACAAATATTGACTTGGCGGCGGCAAGGACAACTGGGTGTGTGTCGAAGTGCTTCTTGTAAAGGTCTGACAACGATGTTGTGCTGTTAAACGCTGCATTCGTCACTTGGCCTCCTTGGTGTCGAATCCCATGGTCTCTTCGAGGGATGTCAGCTTCATGATATCGGCCTCATTCGCCTTCATTTTGCTGTCAATGTTGAGGGCACGCGAGGCAATTTGGATTTTGCGCAATTCCAGGCGGTGCTTGTTGGTTCTCAGCTTGCTGATTTTGTCCTTGATCTCGAGTAGTGTGGGCTGGAGTTTCTTGACCGGCCCCCTCTTCTGCATACACACAGGGACAAGGGTCAGTTGAGACACGCAAGTTCGCTACAAGGGTGTCAATACAGTGGTGTCAACGCGACGACTTACGTTCACAGCGGTCTTGGTAGCGGTGCGCGAAACCTCGTTATCGCTCTTATCTTCGATTTCAATCTCGGGGTCGCTCATGGAGTCATACGCATTCTCGGCAACGGCTGCGGCGGTAGCGGCGGCGGCGGCGGCGGCGGCAACGGCTTTGTCATTCTTTTTGGACATCTTGTTGCCAATCGAGGATTGTTTCGACGAACAGTGGGTATCGTATTTTTTTTTGCAGCATTCGCTCGGCAATGCGCAAATACACACGATTTTTACTGGTATTCTTCGACGTCGTGGCGGTTTTCCGGGCCGCATGTCCCCACAATGCGGGCTTTTTTGGGTGTTTTTGCGGGGACTTGGCGTCTTTTATTTGCACACACAAAGCAGCCTGCCCGGGAGTCACGGTGCGAATCTGCCCGTTTGGGGTGTTTTTTGCCGTGCTGTCGCAAGATTGTGCCAAGCAGTGTCGTGTGGTACGGTCTCAGAGCCATCCAACAAAAATAAATTCACAACCACTGCGTTGAATTTGCCGTCCCTACGTGAACTGGATGTCAAGACCCGCATCCGTGGATGCCTGCAAGGTGAGATCATCCTGAACATATGCGGGACGGGATGTGACGTCATCGAGCTGCCCCTTGAAATCCTTTACAGGACGATCTCGTTTTTCAAGCGTCTCTCTGTCTCCAATGTCGAAAATCCACATGTTTTTCTTGTACTTGACAACCTCCATTTGACCACTACAGACCAGTCCATGTTCATCGCGTTCAGTACAAGAGTATGTGCCTTATACACTCAAGAATTTTACGACGTCGCTCCTGCGCCAGAAAGGTGCTTAGATGACGAGTCTCACATTTGCAACGAAATTTTTTTTCGTTTTATCAGTGCATACTATATAAGTCTGTTTGGCAACAAACAAACGATTTGTATCCAATTGCCTCTGTTATCTGTGACACATTACAATAGCATTGTTCTAGCAAATTCGACAGATTTTCGTCTGTCCTTGTCTCCTGACTCTTGTCAGACCAGACACCATGTCCTCGATCGATTCTGGGTGCGATTGCATCTATTGTCCCGCTAAGAAGCAAGTTACAGGCGAGATTTGCCGGATGAAATTGGACAGCAACGGGATCCCGGTTTGCAGGTGTGACGAATGTCATGGCATTTGCGATGGCGCTCTGGATAGTGACGGTAAATACAACGGCGACTGTGACACTTGTTTTAACGGCGAATCTCAGAGATGTGAGGTTTGTCCCTGCTGCAATGACATTCACACTCCGGGTGGGACCTACATGAGCTTGTGCGACGCTGGTGAACGCGAGGAGCTAGAAGCCTCGGAAGAGATGCTCGCAAAGCAGCAGCTCGCCGTGGCAGCTCCCAAGAAAGCACAAGACGGCAGGGACGGCAAGCAACGTGGTATCAAGAAAGTCAAGAAAGTCAAAATGTTGACTCTTTTTATGGCCAAAACAGAGACACCAGTGATCATTCTCCCTGTATGGGGTGCACCCTGACCGCTTGCTTAGTTGTATCGAGGTCGAACGATTCGCCGTGGATCGTCTCCCGACGGAACATGGCTATGTGCACCGGCATTGCATCTCTGGGCCCTCGCGCAAACCCACAGGCCATGACCGTGGAGTGTAGACAAAGAGGCATGTGTACAGTGAGATAACACTTCAAAATCCAAGCGTAATGGGGATTTTATTCAAAATCTGCTGGGTTCGATTCCTAGCACGCTTTTCTCTATTGGTCTTATTTCTGGGGGTTCTCCAACACTTGTGTGCGTGTTTTGTGCGCTTCCAGGGTTGTTTTGCAGGGTCTGTATGCAGTGTGGCCACGTTTGCACTTGTATACTTAAACACATGCTTTAGGTAAAAATGCTTAAAAGTCATACTTGTGCAGTATGCGGACTATAGTCTCTGGGCGAAGAATTGCTTGATTCGCTTTTCTTGCTTTTTGTCAAAGAGGGGTGCGAGCATTGTCAAAAAATATCGATATTCAAGTTTCGTATCACACACTGTCGACCAAGGCGACTATGGTAAGCCATGAGCAAGGCGAGCAGAATTTCTTCACGCAGCTGCCACTCGAGCTCCTCTCCCAGGATCGACAGAAAACGCATGTATGTGCCGGCTGTTTTCCTTCGGGGTGGCGTGACCATACGACACGTTGCGAAACTTGTACACAGACTCAAGCCACGTGTCATTAGAAGGACATTGCAAACCGCAATGTTGTTGCGGTACTTTCATCGGTTGATCGGTCTGGACAGTGTGTAGCAGATGTGGCTGTAAATTTGGTGTATTGTCGGCAAAAAGAGGACGTGGCATGCATGACTGACACAGCCATTTATTCCGCGTGGCTGTTGTGGTGGTGTCGGTGTAATGGAAATGTGTCATAGCAGGTGATACATATATAGCATGCCTCGAAAACACGTAGGGTCGCACATTGCTGATGCAATAAGACACTTTCCACAAAACAAGATGTCGAAATACGACTTCCGGCCTGAGAGCGTCAATATGGTCCCGAGTCTGCCGCTGTTGGGTCTGATCGCGTGCATTTCAGTGTGGTCGAGCAGCACGCTGGGGCTGTCGCATGGGTTCGTTGATCGCATCGCGTGCAGCTGTCTGACGATCCTGGCCTCCAACCTATGGTACATCACATTGACTGGACTGCAGTGCGTACAGTTCCAGGTGCAGAGTCTGTGCAATCACACACACCGACGGGGAAAGCCCGAGCTGCTGCAAAAAAAACGCCAGGCTGCTGTCGACAATCGGCTGCTGCCCGAAACCTCCGACGACACCGCAATTATCACGGGAAAATACACCCTGCGGGCGCTTCTGCTGCACACCATTGAATTCCGCCACACGTCACGCGAGGTGCGACTGTTTGTGAGCCGAAAAGAGCTGTGGTACGTGCTATATCCAGTGGCATTCGCCGTTTTTGTGCTGTTCTACTGCATCCCGATGTACGACACCTCGTGCACAGTTTCCCTCATCACCGGCCTGCTTTCGAAATCGAGCTATGACGAGATCAGGCGGGGCATTTACTGGAAGCGCAGCACGGGGCGAAAAATATGCTTCGCGCTGGCCACTGTGTGTGGTTTCGTGTGTGTTTCAGGACTTTTCGTGCTTGGCGTGACCGTGAACCGCCAGGTGTCGTCGTCTCGTGGCTCGCACCCCAATTCCACTCAAGTGTTTGCGCAGCCACTGATAACCAATGTTTCGGCTGTCGAAACTGCTGCGTATCCGACAGCAGCAGACAACATGATTGGAACTCTCTTGCACGGAGACAATTTAGAATACGACACAAAACCCGTGCAACGGCGGCGTGCTAACCAGACAAATACCTCATTCTCCACATCGCCAAGTATGGACCCAGTCTCTGTATCCAAAAAAGCCAACATGTCGGGTATCACGACGAACATTCTCAACGACATCAGCAACAACGACATCGACGAGGACGTGACTGCGACATTGAACAGTATTTACGCTGCAAGCATCCAGTCGCCGAATATTGTACAGATGATATTCTTGTACTCGGCGTGTTCATACATCCCATTCTTCCTCGACCGCACCCCGGAGTCGATCCGCCTGCCTGTGCTGCTAGAAATCATGCAGCCATCGGTGTCGTGCCTAGCTGCCGTGGTTCTTTTTGTGGTGTCGGTCTTTTCGCAGGGGGCATGGCTTCCGGCATGCATGCTGAAAAGTCCCTCGTTCATCGCCTATGTGTGTCTGGTTCCGCTCGCTGTGTGGTGCTGTATTTTTTTCATCATCAAAGCGGCCCGCGCAAAGTCTGCGAGCTACGTGTGTTGCATTTTGATGCTGGTGGTATATGTCAAGCTGCTGGACATCACAAATGCGATGCCGCGGAAAACACACGCCATCCAGCAGGTTTTGGTGTTTGTGGGGTGTACGTGTGGGGTGTACATTGCGCTCATGACGGTGTTTATACGCATGGAAAATAAGTGCATACAAATGGGATGGGACACGGACAATGACGAAGACACGGACGACGACTATCTGTCCTCCGATGGCGCCGGGATTGGCATGCAAGGCATGCGAAACATTTCGCCGCGATACTGCATCGAAGACGTGCTGCAGCGAGTCACGCACGATATACAGACCACCGAATACATATTGTCACACCCCAAATCTGCGGCCCACAACGCTGCCCCAGCCCCAGCCCCAGCCCCAAACGCCGATGCAGAAACCGATGCAGCATCCAATGCCAACGCCGACGCAGACCCCGACGCAGACCCCGATGCAGACCCCGATGCATACGCCGATTACACACTACCAGCCAAAACTGAGGCAGAAAGCCCTGCTACTGAACGTCCTCGCAGAAAAAAGGCAACAAACACTGAAATGGCGTGTATTGCAGAGTTTGTCGACAATTCTGATGACAATGCTGAATATGACGTCGAAAAGGCGTCGTTGCTCGCTCCATGCGAATCGACAACCCCCACAGTATACCGCAAATAATACCCTCACACCTGCGCACACACCCCCGTGATTTACCGTGGTGGCACCTTGCACCATTACACCCGTTTTGTGGGACTGTAATGCCGTTTTCACAAGCGCTTGTGACTTTGAAACTTGACAATAAACACCCTATATAAGTATGTGTTGCACTTTTTTACAAATACCCAGCCGTGTTTTCTTTCCGTGCAAGCACAGGGATGCGGGGCTCGAACGCATCTGTACGTCGGTTTATTTGTGTCCTGTTTTCCATGGGACCTGCCCTTGTGCAATCCAACAATTACATTATGCACTCCACGACCGCACCCAGCGAGTGCAAGGTGGAAGCCAGCTCTGTTATGTCCAACGATCTACAGCTCGATATCTGCCGCCGGTGGACCCGAAATACTCCCATCAACAACTGGAATATGAGCAGCTGGGTGGTCATCTCCGACCCGTTCGACCCAACATTGGTCGAAAAACGGCTGCATATTTTGCCGGGCGAGGCTGTGTCGGCATGCACAATCTCATACACGACGACAGTGAAGCTGCCGGCGATTCTCGAAAAACTCACCCAGATCACGCTCTCCATCTACGTGCAAAAACAGCTCTTTATTTACAAGCAAAAAGTATACTCGTTTGTGCACATTGAAAACGTGCCGCTCGTCAAATACCTCATCATCTCCAATGTCGCTGGCATCATCGGACATAAAACGGTCACGTCCAAGCACATGATTTCTCATGGCGAAATCCCATGGTACGCCCGATGGGCCAGTGACATCCTCAAAAAGGAGATCATCAAAAGCGTCGACAAATACGACAAAACGTGTCTGGAAGTGTACTGTGCCAACAAATAAGCAGGGCGAAACTGTCACCGTTGTGCTATTCACAACGTCCGTTTCAACGCTGGCTCCTCTCCACACCTCTCCATCCACACGTCTGTACTCAAAACGGCACATCAACGGATTCTCTTTCTACCCAGCCTATTCTGGCGTCGGCACCGTGGTTTCGGTCGTGTTTTCCGTGGAATCGGGCGCGTCTGTCGCCGTCGAAATGTGTAAAAAGTGCAGTCCGTAGGATATGTCAGCGGCCAACATTATGAGCGCAAGAAACAGCATGATAATGGACGGCGAGGTGGAGATTTTGTGCATTTTTCTCATGACGTAGTCCAGCGTGAGCAATTCGATACCAATAAACACTCCCAGAATGCCAAGGTACAAGGCCGGAATGTGTCGGAAAATAATATCCATGACCAATCTTACAATGGTGAGCAAAGACAGTGTGACAAAGACTGCGCGATCCTGTGTCTTGCCTATCGTATGCACACAATGATGGATTACTGTGGTGCAGTTTGCAAACATGGCGAAACAGTACATATCGAGATAGCCAATGTCCGCGATCTTGGGAACCATGACAGAAATGTCAATGTGAATGTCGGCAGGTTGACGTGGATCGTGTGACTATGTCCTTTAATAATAAACAACGATTATAAACTGCGTTCTCGCCCTGCTCGCCAGAATAGAACAGTTTCGAAACTACAAGTGACATCCAAAGTCAAGACATATGCCCCTGTACCGGAAGGATTTGCACACATCACTACAAGCCTAAGACAACATAGATGTTACGCAATGCTCTCTACACATTGCAACTATTAGCGTATTTGCGGGACCCGTTCTGTCTTGTGTGTGATTTCGCCAACTCGACTCTCGAAGTCACCTCAGTGACCAGACTGTGTGTGTGGCATGTGCCTTATGCAACAAGAAGCGACATGCCATAATCGGTAGCGTCGCATTGATCCATGCAGAAGAATGGAAGATTTCCATGGATGGCGTCTGTCTCGTCCTCCCACGTGAAGGGTGGCACATATGACATGTCGTCGTCCTTGGCAGATTCTGGGGCCAATGGCAACACATCTTCCACGGGCATTGGCAGTTCGTAGAATCTCTGCATCTCCTTGCGTGTAAATGGTTCCTGCGTCCGCTCGATGTTGAATGCACCAAAGCGCATAACCTGATGCTTGGTACTGTTTGTGCGTTGCTTTTGTTTCTTGGCATTTTTCGTGACTTCGGGCTGTTTATCTTGCACTTCACGTCTCCAATTCACAAGCTTGTCGCGTGCGTCAGAGGCAACTTGGGCCCTGATCTGAGTTTTCGTCTTGGCTGCAGGCCCCACATTTTCGGTCTGGGTATATTTCCGCTTGCCCGGCATGGCAAATCCATTGAGAACATGGATTCGCAAATGGTGCATCTTGGCATGGTACAGGCGGTCGTTTTGATAGGCACACTTCTGGCACGCAAACATGGCACGGAGATCCTGTGTCTTTGGAGAATATACAAGTCCGTCGTGCGCTGTCACCTCCCATTGTCGAAATTTGGAACTAAACGGGGCCAGCACGCTGGACGGTATTTCGGATGTCCATTGTATCGGCATAACGTCTGTGTCAGAATCCTGTGGTAGGAAAGAATTGAGCTGTATCTCGCAATATATACACCATAAATCCCGAAATAGCACAAATGCCACCGAGACTTCCCGTGTGGCGCCGCACAGCACAGAGTGTGCGGGCCAAAACATGTGCTTGTGTCGCAAGTTTTTGCATCTCGAACACCCAAGTTCTGGTGGTTTATGGAATGGTATCGACTCTCAGGACAGCCAGCCTATACCAAAAACAGTCTTTTTTTGCGTGGTGTTTGTTGTCAGTGCAGACCTCGAGCTGGACGAGCCCCCGGTCCGTGAGCGCAATCCCCGCGCATGCAGTTGTATATATGAGCGCATTTTCCCGACTTTTCGGTGTTTGGTGTGCGGACGCGCCACCGCCAATAATGTTGTTTATTGACATGATCCATGTGCAGTGGCGGCATCCAAGAAAAACCGGCAAAATCATTGTTCGCGGTGCAGACGATGTTTTGCTTTTCGTGTATGCACTGGTCCCCGGCAGTACAAGATCAACCATGGTCGAGGACACCGGCGGATTGTGCTTCTATTATCAAACCCACAACTGTCGAATGCACGATACGACTTCCCACACCCTTTCGACTGATATTGCCGATCCTGACAAGAAAACGCCGGTGCTATATGCGATTTCGGTGGGGATCGACGCGAAAAAACACCCCGTCATCTCCATTCTGCACCAGGAATCACTGTCCGAGAAAGAGCAGATTGTGGGCACCGTGGACGTCACCTACAACACTATGACGTTCAAACGAGGATTTTTCGCGGATAAGATCATGCACGCGCAGGGATATGGAATCCTGCTGCTGTGTCACACTTCGCAGGACACTCACGACGCTCCTGCCATGCCGTCGCCACCTGCAATCATTCACTTTGTCAACTGGCGTCAGAGCAGAATAGTGATGCAAAAGCAGGTCAGACATATGCAGAAACCGCCACCAGCTGCATTGGCGTCCACTACACATGCTGACATAAATATTCAGCACGCAGGCATCGCAAGTGGAGGCCAACTAGTATCCACCCACACCGCCAATTCACAGTGGGACAATAGCTTATATTCCTCGCTGAAGAACAGCGTGTGCTCCACGTTCAATCTTCTGCGTTGAAGCAATCGCAGATTACATGCACATTCTTGCACATTTTTGGTGCATATGTGTGTGTTTTCGGGGTTCCGACGACGATTCGATTCAGGTTGACCGATCATGGACTTTGCGATTGTGTGTCAAGTATTTGAGTTCTCCGTCGGATGTGTGCGTTTGCCAGGCACCAGGTATCACCACGTTGGAGGTATCGCATATCATATCATGGCACAATTCTTTCAAACACACGGACCTGATTCTGGGGACGTCTGGTGTCAGAGAGTGCTGTCTTGCGATTGGCTCGCAAACGGACGCGACACAAGAGGTTTCTTGCAGCGTCAAGACTGGGGATATCAGATTGGAGATGCAAACCGTGGTGCGACGCCGCATACAAGACCTCAAACACACTGTGGTGGTCTGCACCCACCAGCCACACAAGACACACCAAAGTCCATTTTTCCACGTCAAAATTGGAAAAAATGTTCATAAATGTCAGCATCGTGTGTGTGTGTCCAGACGGTCCCGCGATGGTGTTTTCGTGGCGGCAGCACGCCTGCACAAAAAAGGCACTATTGTGCACCATCTCCCAGCACATGTGACCTGTTAACCATGGCAGTGTCGCGTCGAGGGGTGTGTAATGGGGCGAAAACGCCGGGTGTCGTGTAGACAGATGATGTGCAGTGGGCAGCAGATCTGCTGCTTTGTCGGAACGCAGTGCCTTCCACAGCCCGTTTTGTGTGTGTGCGTGCTTGTCGCACACTGCCCGTCGATGGCAATCGTTGTTCTGTGTATCCTGTGTATGCCTGCTTACCGCAGGATCCGCACTGTATCTGGCTACAGCATCGTGCCTATCGCATTGCTTCAAAACCGACGGGGCCGGTAGACTTTGATCGTGTGAAAATCCTGGGGCAAGTCCATTTGTGTTGACAATGCCTCCCCGCTGTAAGGCCCACTCGCGACGCGATAGCCTTGGAACAGCATCGCGCACCTTCAGCGCGTACTGATGCTGGTCTTCAATTGCGCGCGCCACCCTCGACTTCTTGCGGGGACACTTTACAATCCTACAAAGCGCCTTGCGGATGTCTTTCTTGGCACATATCTCGGAGACGGTGGGTGTTTTGGAATGCGATGAGCACATCCCCAGCGCATTTTTGTACAACAGTACCTGTGCCGTGTTGAGGAGTGCTGGGCACAGCGGCGTATATGCAGGCCCGTCTTTGTCCAAGGGGGTTTCATGTGTGCAGCATTGCTTGCAGCTGTCAGCACATGTGATATGCCCCAGCAGCCACCGCATCACACCGTATTTTTTGTCGTGACATAGCAGATTCATCAGCACTGCGCACCTTTCGCGGATGTTGCCATGCTGAAAAACACTAGCGACATCGCAGTTGCGCACCGACCCAGGGTGCGTACTATTTCGCATCGTGCCCAGATTCATCAACAGGTGCATGGTTTGCTCGTAGCGAATATGCTCGCAGACCTCCTGATCGTTACCATTGTCCTCCTTGTTACGGCGTTGAAAACTCACACACGTCCCGATTTTGCGCAGCACCTGCAGCATATCGTCGCATACTTCTTTCATGTATTGCTGTATTTCACTGCTGTCGTCGATTTCTTGAAGCAATTTTCGAGTTGCTTTGTCTGGCATTGTGCCAGCATGTATCAATTGATTCAAGATAAATCCAGAGGAAGGACTGGTCTGCCGCAAAATTTGCCCGCTTATATACTCTTCCCATGCGCCCCAGTTTTGCGCCAGAAGTCGTATTCCCTCAACGAATGCTGTCGAACCACACTGTGCATTGGGGATGTTTTGCTACATACGCTGCACAGTCTATGATGCAGTGCGATGTCTCTTGAAATGTCAAACCGGGTATGTGGTAGTAAGTTCCCACAATAGCCAGGTTTGTGGAAATCGGCGCATGTTCGTGCCGTAGCTACTATATATATACACTACTTTTTGAAAACACATGTACGTATACGCACACATTGTGTCCACTCCATGTCCACGCCCAACGCGCGTGCACACTTCCGACAGACACACTTGCTTGAACAGTTACACGATGCTTTAAGTTTCTGTCAAAACACGCTGAATGCCATCGACGGCGACATCAGCATGTCAGCCTTGAGCCGTCTTTATTTCCAGATTCCAAACAACCTGATGGACATACTGTCGTCCCCAACGGCAACTAATCAGGCGTTGCGTGAAGAATTTGGTCGGAACTCGGCGTACCTCTTTGGTAGACACTATTCGAACTGGGGGGGGAAGCTCGATTCCAGACAAGAAAATCATGGTCAAGTTTCTCCTGAAGTTGCAGATGCGATGTGAGTGCGAACAATTCGACCGCATCTTGCGGAAACAAGGCATCATCTGTGAAGCGTCCTTGCAGGAAAATCACCCAGCACCACCACCAGAAAAATACAAAACAGTCGCGTGTGAAAATGCATCCGACACCGCGCTGACAGCAGAATTGCAGTCCATCGTCCAAAAATGTCAAAATATGCACTACAATCTATGGCATCATATGCAAAAACACCCTGCAACACCCGCAACATCCGTACTGCACAGATGGGAATTTGAGACACAAGCGCTACGCCACACTTTGAGATACGCACAACAACTCTGCCCGGAGAAGCTTGGTGATCTCCAATACATTTGCGACGACCGGCAGTTCAAGGAGGATGGCAGATTTGCCATGGAACTGTGTCAATTTTCCGACGGCACGGTAAACACAATGCTGTTTGAGCGCATGGCCCTGTGTCACCAAGCAATAACCACCATCCTCCAGACAGCACTTGAAGAAATGGACGTCGAAAAACAAGCGTCCAGGGTGTATCAGATAAAGCGTGCACAAAAACAAATTCATGATTATAAACGTGGGGGTATGTTCGTATGGAATGTGTTTTAGTATGCTCGTGTGGTATGTAGTGCGGAACAGGCTGCTATGCATTCGATTCCAGTTGTCGCGAATTGTTGTTTTATACACACGAGTCTCTCTCTCTCCCAAACTGTGAATTGCTCCATTGGCTAAGTTGGTTAAGGCGTACGGCTTATAACCGTGAGGTCACGAGTTCAAGCCTCGTATGGAGCAAACTATGGCGTTTTAGGCTTTTTTGTAGCCCCGAAGAAGGGGGTCGGGTGATGGTGTTTGTTGTGTTAATGAATACCCAAGTGCAGCAAAAACGAATGTCGTGCTGTTGAGAGAGTGCATGTGTCTGTAAGTTCCATGACGGACAATGGGGTTCTGATAAATTTTATTCGAAACCCAAACATGAAACACCAAGGCTGAGCATGGAAGTGGGCAAAATGGCGCATCAATACGAACAAGACCGCACGACAATGATCTTGCCCTTGACAAAGTCGTTGCAACCACTCCTGAAGCCAAACGCATACTCAAACTCGTGCGACCGGTATTTTTCAAGCGACTTGAAATACGTGGTGTCGTTGACTGTGGCGTACTCGACATCGTAGGCCTTGTTTTTCGAGCTAATGATGAGCATTGTCGGCTGGAAAACGGCATATTTTTCGACGAGGATCATTTCTTGTTCTTGGGCATCGCCTACTGTGAGCGTGTGGTACGTGAAAGACTTGCAGTGTTTGCGTTGGACGATACGGTCACAGTCGTTGCTCGTCTCAAAACGGCGCACTTGAATGATTTTTCCCTCCA
>Ga0209491_10001772_pt1 | contig 40648 bp, 37 predicted proteins | sample BON02_FD_187213 | JGI IMG/M metagenome (GOLD analysis project Ga0209491, IMG submission 187213) | Freshwater microbial communities from Lake Bonney liftoff mats and glacier meltwater in Antarctica - BON-02 (SPAdes) (version 2) | ecosystem: Environmental > Aquatic > Freshwater > Ice > Glacier... | reverse complement strand
CCTACGACATCGCCTACTTCATCGGATCCTGCCTCGAAGTCGATGCGGCCCGCGAACGCGAACTCTACGATCGCTGGACCAACGGGCTCGTCGCAGCGGGTGTGCACGAATCGGACCTGGCCGACATGTGGGAGAAGTGCCGCATCGCGTCGATGTTCTGTCTCGTGTACCCGGCCGTGGGTGTCGCTACTGCCCTGAACCGGCTCGGCCGATCGTGACCCAGGCACGAAGTCGGGCCCGGTGAGGTGCGCTCCCGTTGGCGGGGAAAGGCTTGGATCAGTATGCGAGGCCGGTGAACCGGCTCCGTTCCTGGATCCCGTGTTGGTCACCTCATCGGACCCAAAGACATCGTCGCGCCGCAGTCCCGAAAAAGCAAGCAGATCTTCGTTCGTTCTCGTGAACTCGTGCGGAAATAGTCGCGCACGAGTTCACGAGAACGCGGTGCGTGGAGTGGTCAGAGGACGATGTTGACCATGCGGCCCGGGACCACGATGACCTTCTTCGTCGTTGCGCCGTCGACGAACGCGGCGATCTTCTCGTCGGCCAACGCCGCTGCTTCGATGGTGGCAGCGTCGGCGTCTGCGGCAACGTCGATACGTCCACGCACCTTGCCGTTGATCTGCACCGGAATCTCGACGGTGTCGTCGACGAGCAGCGCCGGGTCGGCCTCGGCGAACGCCACGTACGTGATCGTGTCGGCGTGGCCGAGGAGGCGCCACAGCTCCTCGGCGATGTGTGGCACGAGCGGCGCGAGCATGACCACCATCGGCTCGGCAACTTCCCGGGGCGTGGTGTCGAGTTTGGTGACCGCGTTGTTCAACTCGATCAACTTCGCGATCGCCGTGTTGAACCGCAGTGCGTCCATCTCGGTGCGCACCGCGTCGATCGTGCGGTGCAACAGCTTGCGGGTGTCGTCGTCGGCTGGGGTGTCTTCCACGGTGCACTCGCCGGTGGTCTCGTCGACCATGTTGCGCCACAAGCGCTGCAGGAAGCGGTACATCCCGACCACGTCGCGGGTCTCCCACGGTCGTGATGCGTCGAGCGGCCCGGTGGCCATCTCGTACAGGCGCAGCGTGTCGGCGCCGTACTGGGTGTACATGTCGTCGGGGGAGACGGCGTTCTTCAGGCTCTTGCCCATCTTGCCCCACTCGCGGCGCACCGGCTGGCCGTCGTAGGTGAAGCCGGCCGTGGCGTCGCCCTCGACCTTGGTGGCGTCGACGTAGATCTCGCGCTCGTCCTTGTAGGCAGCGGCTTGCACGTAACCCTGGTTGAACAGGCGTGCGTACGGCTCCTTCGAGCTGACGTGGCCGAGGTCGTACAACACCTTGTGCCAGAAGCGCGAATACAGCAGGTGCAGCACGGCGTGCTCGACGCCGCCGACGTACAGGTCGACGCCACCCGGATGGTCGGGACGGATGTCGGTACGCGGGCCCATCCAGTACTCCTCGACCTCGCGGTCGACGAACCGGTTCTGGTTGGTCGGGTCGAGGTAGCGCATCTCGTACCAGCACGATCCCGCCCACTGCGGCATGACGTTGGAGTCGCGGCGATACACCTGCGGCCCGTCGCCTTCGCCCAGATCGAGTTCGACCTCGACCCAGTCGCCCAACCGGTCGAGCGGGCTCTCAGGGTTCGAGAACTCGTCGTTCGCGTCGAACGTGCGGGGCGAGAACGACTCGGTCTCTGGCAACAACACCGGGAGCATGTCGTCGGGCAGCGTGTGCGGGTGACCCTCCGCGTCGTAGACGATCGGGAACGGCTCGCCCCAGTAGCGCTGGCGGCTGAACAACCAGTCGCGCAGCTTGTAGTTGATGGTGGCAGTGCCGGCATCGTGGGCTTCGAGCCAGGCGTTCATCTGCTCGATGCCGTCGGCTTTGTTGTCGATGCCGTTCAGGTCGAGTTCGGCGTTGGCCGACTGCACGTAGGGGGCATCGCCGACGTAGGCAACGGGCCACCGCGACGTGTCGAGCGTCGGCTCGACGTCGTGCCCCTCGAACCATGAGGCCGACGGCTGCTGGATCGCCGGTATCGCCAGACCGAACTTGCGGGCGAACTCGAAGTCGCGCTGGTCGCCGCACGGCACTGCCATGATCGCGCCGGTGCCGTACCCCATCAACACGTAGTCGGCGATCCACACCGGGATCTGCGCTCCGTCGATCGGGTTGGTGGCGTACGAACCGGTGAACACGCCGGTCTTCTCGCGCCCCTCGTCCTGGCGTTCGAAATCTTTCTTCGCGGCGGCCAGTTTGCGGTAGTCGGCAACGGCGCCGGCCTGCTCTGGCACCGTGAGCGTGTCGACGTACGGATGCTCCGGCGACAGCACCATGAACGACGCACCGAACAGCGTGTCGGGTCGCGTGGTGAACACCGTGATCTGGTCGGCTGTGCCGTCGAGATGGGTGACCGGGAAGTGGATTTCGGCGCCGTGGCTGCGACCGATCCAGTTGCGCTGCATCGACTTGATGGCGTCGGTCCAGTCGAGCAGTTCGAGGTCGTCGATCAGCCGGTCGGCGTAGGTGGTGATGCGCATCATCCATTGGCGCATGCTGCGCTTGAACACCGGGAAGTTGCCGCGGTCGCTGCGCCCGTCGGCGGTGACCTCCTCGTTGGCGACCACGGTGCCGAGACCCGGACACCAGTTGACCGGCGCCTCGCTCACGTAGGCCAGACGATGCTCGTCGACGATGTCGGCTCGCTCGCCAGCAGGTAGTTGGGCCCACGGGCGACCGTCGGGGGTGGCCCGGCTGCCGGAGGCGAACTCGGCGATCAGCTCGGCGATCGGGCGGGCGCGATCCTGCTCGTGGTCGTACCAGGCGTTGAACACCTGGCTGAAGATCCACTGCGTCCAGCGGTAGAACTCGGGATCGGTGGTCGACACACTGCGCCGTGGATCGTGAGCGAGGCCCAATCGGCGCAGCTGGCGGCGGTAGGTGGCGACGTTCTCGGCGGTGGTGATGGCCGGGTGCTGGCCGGTCTCGACGGCGAACTGTTCGGCGGGCAGGCCGAACGAATCGAACCCCATAGCGTGCAACACGTTGTGGCCGGTCATCCGCTTGAAACGGGCGAACACGTCGGTACCGATGAACCCCAACGGGTGGCCGACGTGCAGACCGCTGCCGGAGGGGTAGGGGAACATGTCGAGCACGAACAGCTTGTCGCCGCGCTCGGCGGCCAGGTCGGCGTCGGCGAGCGGGCCGGCGGTGTTCGGGGTCTCGAAGGTGTGGTGCTCGTCCCACCAGTCCTGCCAGCGGAGCTCGATGCCCTGCGCGAGTTCCGCCGAGTAGCGGTGCGGTGGTGTGTCGGTGGCTGCCGAGTTGGCGTCAGGGGGAGTGGTCGTGTCGCTCATACCGGCGGGCCAGCCTACGCGCTGAGACCCACCGGAGGTCGGGTGAGTACGTTCTCGGAGATGAGCAGCATCGAGATCAACGGCACGGTGGGCGACGGGTTCGGCGCGGTTGCCGACGCGTTCGCGAAGAACTTCGACGAGTACGGCGAGCTCGGGGCAGCGTTCGCGCTGTACGTCGACGGCGAGGCCCAGGTCGACATCTGGGCAGGTGTCGCCGACAAGCAGTCCGGGCGAGCATGGACCGACGACACGTTGCAGCTCGTCTACTCCACCACCAAGGGCGCCGCAGCGATCTGCGTTGCTCGGCTCGTCGAGGCGGGACTCGTGTCCTACGACGAGCCCGTGGCCACCTACTGGCCCGAGTTCGCAGCGAACGGCAAGGAGGCTGTCACGGTTGCTCAGATGATGAGCCACCAGGCCGGGCTGCCGTACGCCACCGCGAAGCTGAGTTTCGACGACCTCATGGAGGTCACCCCGGTGGTCGAATCGCTCGCAGCGCAGGCGCCGGTATGGGAGCCGGGTACACGGCACGGCTACCACGCGGTCACCTACGGCTGGCTGGCCGGTGAACTGGTGCGGCGCGTCGACGGCCGTCGGATCGGGCAGTACTTCGCCGAGGAGGTCGCCGGACCACTCGGGCTGGACTTCTGGATCGGACTGCCCGAGTCGGAGGAGGCCCGTGTGTCACGCCTCGAAGCAGCGCCGCCACCGACCGACCCCGAAGCGTTGGCGATGATGATGCAGATCGCCGGTCCCGGCACGATGGGATTCGACGCCCTGTTCATGAGCGGCGTGATGCTCGCCGGGCCAGCTGATGCGTTCAACAGCCGGGTCGTGCACGCCACCGAGATGCCTGCGGCCAACGGCATCACCACCGCTCGCAGCCTGGCTCGCATGTACGCAGCCACCGTCGGCGAGGTCGACGGTGTTCGTCTCGTCGACGACGCCACCGTCGCCGCAGTGAGTGCCGAAGCAGTCAACGGCCCCGATGCGTGCCTCGTGGTGTCGAGCCGTTTCGGTATGGGCTTCATGCTCGACGGCGAACTCACGCCGATGCTGTCGCCGTCGTCGTTCGGCCACGCCGGCGCCGGCGGATCGCTCGGCTATGCCGACCCCGATGCCAACGTCGGGTACGGCTACGTGATGAATCAGATGGCCGGCGGCATCGCCGGCGACCCCCGCACGGTCGCGTTGACCGACGCCGTGCGCTCCTGCATCTGACGTCTCGAGCGAACACATCGTCGATCCGGTGATGTTTGGCCGACATGCGCCGAGGGAACAACAACGCTCTGTGACCGTTCTGAGGCTTGTAAAACACGGTGTTGCGGCCCACTGGTGCGCCTCCGACGCCCTGTTCGAGTTGTCATGATCCCGCGCACCATATATGTTCATCGGACCGCATCAACGAGGTCGTGGGCATCAGCTCACGCCCGTCTCAGCGAACCAGGCCTCACAAGACGGCCCCGAGAGGATTACATCCGAGTACGGACATCGCAGACCACATGGAACCTGTTGGCGCCCTCGTCTGAAGGGCATGCCGCTCCATGAGCGATGTCCTCGAACGCCCCCCCGCAACCGTCGACGAGTTGCCTGAAACCACCCCGCCAGCCCGGCGGATTCCGGTTCGTGGCATCGCCAGCTCGTTGTTCCTCTTCGTGCTCGGTTGGTGGTTGTTCATCGCCGACACCGCCGGCAACAACGATGTGCTCGAGGGTTTCGAGGTGCTCTTCACCGGCATCGGCCGCCTTCCGGCGCTCGTCTTCGACCCCGATGCCTACTCGAGCTGGTGGACATGGATGTCCGACGCCGAAGGCTGGTCTCCGATCTTCGAGCGCGTGGTCGAACACGTGCAGCTGGTTTCGCTGTCGATGCTGTTCGCGATCAGCATCTCGGTGGTGCTCGGCGTGCTCGTGCATCGGGTGCATGCCCTGCGGGGTGCGATTCTCGGATTCGCCTCGATCATGCTGACGATCCCGTCGCTGGCATTGTTCGCCATTTTCATCTCGATCCCGGCCATCGGGATCGGCGACCGCGGGCCGATCATCGCGCTCACGATGTATTCGATCCTGCCGATCCTGCGCAACACCATCATCGGCCTCGAAGACGTCGACCGGGCCGTCATCGAGTCGGCCAAGGGCATGGGCCTCAACGCCAGCCAACGGCTACTCAAGATCGAATTGCCGCTCGCCTGGCCGATCATCCTCACCGGCATCCGGGTGGCGACGCTCCTCAACGTCGGCATCGCCGCCATCGCCCCGCTCGTCGGCGGCACTGGCCTCGGCCGCTACGTCAACGACGGCCTGCAGCGCTTCCCCGACGTCACCTCGGTCGAGCGCATGTGGACCGGTGTGGTCTTCACCATCGTACTGGCGCTCGTCGCCGACTTCTTCTTCACCCTCCTGCGTCGGTTTACGACGTCGAAAGGTCTCCGATCATGAGCGTCACCCACAACACCACCTCGTATTCGCCCCTCGCCACTGCTGCGCTCGACGACGACGCGCCGGCGCCGATGATCCAGCTCCAAGGTGTCGGCAAGGTGTACCCGGGATCCGACATCCCCGCCGTTGCCGACCTCGACCTGAGCGTCCCCAAGGGCGAGATCCTCGTGCTGGTCGGCCCGTCAGGCTGCGGGAAGAGCACCACGCTGCGCCTCATCAACCGGATGATCGAGCCAACATCGGGTCGCATCATCTTCGACGGCGACGACGTCACCACGGTCAACGCCGATGAGCTCCGTCGCAAGATCGGCTACGTCATCCAGCAGATCGGTCTGTTCCCGCACCAGACCATCGCCCAGAACATCGCCACCGTGCCGAAGCTGCTCGGCTGGGACAAGGCCAAGATCGCGGCGCGAGTCGACGAACTGCTGGAGATCACCGGGCTCGACCCGATCCTGTATCGCGACCGGTACCCGAAGGAGCTCTCCGGCGGCCAGGCGCAGCGAGTGGGCGTGGCTCGTGCGCTCGGCGGCGACCCCGACGTGCTGCTGATGGACGAACCGTTCGGTGCCATCGACCCCATCACCCGCGACCGTCTGCAGAACGAGTTCCTGCGCTTGCAGGGCGAGTTGAAGAAGACGATCGTGTTCGTCACCCACGACATCGACGAGGCCATCAAGATGGGTGACCGCATCGCCATCCTCGGCGAGCAATCGGTGATCCGCCAGTTCGATACGCCGGAGCGCATTCTGGCCTACCCGGTCGACGATTTCGTGAGCGACTTCATCGGTTCGGGCTCCACGCTGAAGGGCCTGAACTTCGAGCGGGTCCGCGATCTGCAGCTGTCGGTCGACTGGCCTATCGTCAGTGTCGACACCTCCCGCGAGGACGCACAGCGACTGTACGACTCGTCGCCCGAGAAGTGGATGCTGGTGCTCGACAGTGAACAGCGCCCGATCCGCTGGGTGAACGACCAGCATCTCGCCGACACCGCCACGCCGCTGTCGCAGTCTGGTCCGTCGGTGATGGCCACCGTCGAGCCGAACGCCACGCTGCACGACGCACTCGAAGAGATGCTGCTGTCGAACGCCGGGCAAGCGGTCGTCGTCGACGGCAAGGGCCGCTGCCAGGGCATCCTCGACATCGAAGTGCTTGCCGACGTGCTGAAGCGCCTGCGCAGCCAGGCCAAGAAGCACTACGAGAAATTGGCTGTCCAAGAGGCGGCGCTGGCCGATACCGACGGATCGGGGGCGGGCCACTGATGACATCACAGTTACACGACGTCCCCATCGAAGTCGCCGAACTCGACGAGGTGCACGCCGCCGATCCCGCTGATGCCGCTCTGGACTCGAACAGCAACTCGGAGCTGCCGCCTGGACTGCGGCTGATCAAGTCGAACGCCGGGCTGTTCATCACGCCGATCATCGTGATCGGTGGTGCCATCGCGCTGTACCTCTACAACCAGAGTGCCGACAAGATCTTCCAGGACGAGCGGGCGCTCGACTGGGACCGCAACCTGCGCCCGCAGCTCGAACAGCATCTGTCGCTCACCTTGTGGTCGACGGTGTTCACCATCTTGATGGCTGTGCCGCTCGGCATCCTGCTCACCCGCCCGAAGTACAAGCGGGCCGGGATTCCGATCCTCGCGGTCGCCACCTCCGGCCAGGCAATCCCCGCCTTCGGACTGCTCGTGCTGGCCTATGCCTGGCTCGGAAGCAGTCCGTGGACCACCATCTGGGCGCTGTCGTTGTTCACCCTGCTGCCGGTGCTGCGCAACACCATGGTCGGCCTCGAACAGGTCGACCAGAACGTCATCGAAGCCGGCCGTGGCATGGGCCTCACCAAACGCCAGGCCCTTCGACAGATCGAGCTCCCCTTGGCCATCCCCGTGATCCTCGCCGGTGTGCGTACCGCGCTCGTGATCACCGTCGGGATGGCTGCACTCGCCTTCCTGATCGGAGGGGGAGGTTTGGGAACCACCATCAGTGCCGGGTTGAAGCTCAGTAGAGACCTGGTGCTGATCACGGGCGCGGTCATGACCGCGCTCGTTGCGTTGTCGGTCGATTGGATCGCCGCGCTGATCGAGAAGACGCTCCGGCCCAGCGGTCTGTGATTTGTTCCACTTGAGCGCTGATTCGACGCATCCCCGAACGAACACCGAACACGAACACTCGTGAACACCAACAAGGAGAAATATTGATGAGAATCAAGAGTCCAACCATGAAGATCGTGGCTGCCCTCGCCGCCGTTGCCCTCGTGGCCGGCGCGTGCGGGAGCGACGACGACAGCAGCAGCAGCGACGGTGGTGGTGGTGGCGGCGTCACGACCGACGGCACCGACGCCGGTGATGACGACGGCGCCATGACCGCCGGGGAGTGCGACACCGCCAACAACGACGACAACTCGGTTGCCTCGTTGACGGAACTCGACTTCAGCGGCCTCGACATCAATGTCGGCTCGAAGGACTTCGTCGAGCAGCTCGTGCTGGGCCAACTCGCGATCGTCGGCCTCGAGGCCGGCGGTGCCAGCGTCACCGACTCCACCAACCTCGGTGGCACCGTCGTGAACCGTGACGCGTTGCTCAGCAACGAGATCGACATGTACTTCGAGTACAACGGCTCTGGTTGGGCCGTGCACCTTGCACAGGAAGAGCCGAGCTTCGACACGATCGAACTCACCAACGGTGTCTGCGCCATGGATCTCGCCGAGAACGACATCCGTTGGCTCGGCGTGTCGCCGTTCAACAACACCTACGGCTTCGCCACCGCCGGCGACTCGCCGGCTGCTGGTCTCGACCTGCAAGGCATGATGGAGTACGTCAACGAGAACGCCGACGCCACCGTCTGCATGGAGATCGAGTACCCGAACCGCCCCGATGGCCTCGTGCTGCTCGAGCAGGCAACCGGCCTTGCGATCCCCGACGGTCAGGACCGGATCATGGACACCGGCGTGATCTACGACGAGACCGCAACCGGCAGCTGTACCTTCGGTGAGATCTACACCACCGACGGCCGTATCCCGGCGCTCGGCCTCGACGTCGTCGAGGATCCTGGTGTGAACATCCTCTACAACGTCTCGATGACGATGCCGGACAGCGTGTTCCAGCAGGCCCCCGAGGCTTTCGAGGCGCTCGCCGACACCATCTTCGCCGGTCTCGACGGTGACACGATGGCTGAACTGAACCGTAAGGTCTCCGCCGACGGCGAAGACCCCCGTGCGGTCGCCGAGGAGTACCTCACCGAGCAGGGCCTCCTCTGATCATCTCGCCGGTCTGACCGGCGCGGGTGTCTGACACCACCGACGATGGGACGACTGCACGTGCAGTCGTCCCATCGTCGCGTCGGAGACCAGCGGCGCAGTGCATCCGGGTGGTGCCGGCAGCAGCAACTAGCCTTGACCGGATGAGCGAAACCATGTCGCTGTCGACCATCGAACGCCTCGAAGCGGCTGCCGATTCGGACGCAGGTGTCACCTTCGTTGGATCGTCGATGACCAGCGAAACCGGCCCGATCAGCGTGAGCTGGCGCGAGCTCCACGACGACGCACGAGCGGTGGGTGCCGCCCTGCAGGCCCGAGGACTCGTTCCCGGCGACCATGTCGCCATCCTCGGGCCGACCAGTCGAGAACTGATCACGATCATCCGTGGCTGCTGGATGGCGGGCATCGCATCGATGGTGCTGCCACTGCCGATGCGGATGGGATCGCTCGAGGTGTTCATCGACAGCACACGCGGTCGAATCCGCCACGGCGACGCCAAGCTCGTGCTGATCGACGACCTACTCGCCGACTTCTACGTCGCCGCCGACGGCGATCCACCGATCCTGCCGATGAAGGCGGTGATGCCTGGCGCCGCGAACGTTCCAGTCGGTGACGCCCTCGAGATCCCGCCGCACGATCCGGAACGTCTCGTGATCTTGCAGTACACGAGCGGATCCACCAGCGAACCCAAGGGTGTCATGATCCCCGACCGGGTGCTCAGCGCGAACATCGACGCCATCGAGCAGGCTGCGGAGCTGACCTCGGCCGACGTGATGGTGTCGTGGTTGCCGCTGTATCACGACATGGGTCTCGTCGGGTTCCTCGCATTGCCGATGACCAAGGGCATCGAACTGGTGCAGGCGGCGCCGCAGGACTTCCTGGCGCACCCGGGCAACTGGATGCAGTGGCTCTCCGACTACGGCGCCACCGCAACGGCGGGGCCGAACTTCTCGTGGGTGCTCGCCACCCGTGCGCTCAAGCGCATGAAGAACCTCGATCTGTCGCCGCTCACCGTGGCGTTGTCGGGTGCCGAGCCCGTCGACCCCAACGCCGTCGAGGGGTTCGTGGCGGAGGCGTCACGCTTCGGCTTCACACCCGGCGGCGTGTTCCCGGCGTTCGGCATGGCCGAGGTCGCCATCGCCGGATCGTTCCCGCCGCGGGGCCGCGGACTGCGCACCGACACCGTCGACCGCATCGTGCTCGAAACTCAACGGGTAGCGAAACCCGTCGAGATCAGCGACGAGAACGAACTCCACCTCGCTGCTCGTCGTCTGCCGCTGCTCGGCAAGGCGGTCCCCGGCCTGGAGATGAAGGTGGTCGACCCCGACAACTACGAGGAGCTTCCCGAACGTCACGTCGGCGAACTGCTGCTGCGCGGCACGTCGGTCACACCCGGCTACTACAAGCGTCCCGATGCGACCGCGGCGCTGTTCCGCGACGGGTGGTTGTGCACCGGTGACCTCGCCTATCTCCTCGACGGCGAACTGGTGCTGTGTGGACGCATCAAGGACGTGATCATCGTCGGTGGTCGCAACGTGTTCCCCGAGGACATCGAACGTGCGGTCGGTCCGCTCGACGGCGTGCGCGCCGGCAACGTCATCGCGTTCGGGATGGATGGCTACAAGGGCAAGGAGAGTGTGGTCGTGGTGGCCGAGGTTCGTGTCAGCGACACTTCCGGTGGACACGACGAGATCCGCTCCCGTATCCACCACCGCACCCTTGAAGTGTGTGGCCTCCCACCGCGTGACGTCATGTTGGTCACCCCTGGCACGCTGCCGAAGACGTCCAGCGGCAAGCTTCAGCGCGCCAAGTGTCGCGACGAATACCTCAACGAGGAGCTGTCACTGAGCGACTGAGCTGTTTCCGGTCGAGCTTGACCGTGACCGGTTGGCCGGCGGCAAGTTGGCCGCACGCGGCGTCGATGTCGGTGCCGCGGTTGCGGCGAACCGTCGCGTTGGCCCCGAGCGATTCGAGGAGGTCGCGGAACTCCTCGACCCGACGTAACGGAGTGCCGGTGGTCGGATACCCAGGGGTCGGATTCAGCGGGATCAGGTTCACGTGGGCGTGTGGGCTGAGGCGTCGACACAGCACCGCGAGTTCGCGGGCGTCCGAGTCGCGGTCGTTGACCCCGTCGATCATCGCCCATTCGAAACTGACCCGGCGGTGCTTCGCGTCGAGGTAGTCCTCGCAGGCGTCCATCAGCGCAGCGATCGGATAGCGACGGTTGATCGGGACCAGTTCGTCGCGCAAGGTGTCGTTGGCCGCGTGGAGCGACACCGCGAGGTTCACCGGCAACGGGCGAGTGGCCAGCGACCGGATACCGGGGATGATGCCGACGGTGGAGATGGTGATGTGGCGCGCCGACAGCCCCAGATCGCGGTGGAAGCGCTCGGTCGCCGCCCACACCGGGTCGAGGTTGGCCATCGGCTCGCCCATGCCCATGAACACGATGTTGCTGACCCGCCGGTCGGCCTGCCTCGCCCGCTGCGACGCCCGCACGACCTGTTCGACGATCTCGCCCACCGTGAGGTGCCGAGTGAATCCGGCCTGGCCGGTGGCGCAGAAACCGCAGGCCATGGCGCAGCCCGCTTGGCTGCTCACGCAGACCGTTGCCCGGTCGGCATACAGCATCAGCACGGTCTCGACGCGGCTCCCGCCGTCGAGTTCCCACAGGAACTTCACCGTGTCGCCGCGGTCGCTCACCGACTCGGTCACCAACGTCAGTGCGTTGGGGAGCTCGCTGTCGAGGCGCCCCCGCAACGCTCTGGGCAGATTGGTGATGTCGACGGGATCGGCGAGCTGTGTGTACAGCCCGTCCCACAACTGGTCGAGTCGGTACCGGGGCTCACCGTCGAGCACGGCGGACAGTTCGTCGCGGGTCAGGTCGTACAGGGTCGAGGTCATGCGAGCGTCGAGGCCAGGCCCACGTAGTCGTCGATGCGGCCACGAACCACGTCGAGGCTCGCCGTCCAGAACGCCTCGTCGGTGACGTCGAGGCCGAACAAGGCACCGAGTTCCTCAGCCGTGTCCATCCCGGCACGCGACAGCAGATCGTCGTAGCCGGCGCGGAAGCGCTCGGCGTCCTCCTGGTAGCGGGCGAACAGGCCCAGCCCGAAGAGCAACCCGTAGGTGTAGGGCCAGTTGTAGAAGTGCGAGCCGTAGTAGTGGGGCTTGAGGAGCCACATGTACGGATGCGCCGTCGACTGGTCGAGCCCGTCACCGTATGCCTCGGCCTGTGCGGTGGTCATCATCTCGCACAATTCGGAGGCGCTGAGCGTTCGCCGTGCCCGGCGGGCGAACATGTCGGTCTCGAACAGGAATCTCGAGTGGATGTCGACGATGACCTGGTTGGTGCCGCCCAGGTCGACGTCGAGCTGCGCGAGGCGTTCGGCGCCGTCGAGCCGGGCCAGGCCGGCCTCGACCACGAGCGTCTCGCAGAAGATGCTGGCGGTCTCGGCCAACGCCATCGGCAGTTGGCGCTGGAGTGCGGTGCGACCGGCCAACGTGGTGTTGTGATACGCGTGACCGAGTTCGTGCGCAGTGGTCTGCGTCGAGTCGGGCGAACCCGCCCAGTTGAGCAACACGAGTGAGCGGTCGTCGACGAAGCGGGCGCAGAATGCGCCGCCGGACTTGCCGTCACGCGGTTCGGCGTCGATCCACTGCTCGTCGATTGCCCGATCGACCAGACCGCCGAGGGTGCTGCTGAAGTCGCCGAAGGCCTGTCGGACGACATCGACCCCCTCGGACCATGACACCGTGCCCGACGCCGACGGAAGGGGAGCGACGAGATCCCACCACGGCAGACCCCGGTCGGCCGCGTGACCATGGAGCACCGCTTTGGTGCGCATCCAGCGGCGCAGATCGGGCAACGACGCGACGACGGCCGCCTGCATCGCCTCGAAGGTCGCTGGGCTCACGCTGTTCGCGAACAGCGACGCATCGACCGGGGATGTCCAATGGCGACGACGGTTGAGGGCGACCGCCTCGCCCTTGATCGCATTCATCGCAGCGGCCACTGGCATCTCGATGGTCGGCCACGCACGGAGTTCGGCCTGGTAGGCGGCCCGTCGCACGGCCGGATCGGGGTCGGTGGCCAGGCCCCGCACGGCGGGCATCGGCAGCGTTCGTAGGCCGTCCGGCAGCTCGACCTCAGTTGTCAGCTGCGACGTCAGGTCGGCATGCAGGCGACCCCACGCCGACGAACCGGTGAGCGACAGTTCGGCAGCGAGATGCTCTTCGGGTTCGGTCATCTGGTGCTCGGCCCGGGCGGCGAGCCGACGCAACGGGCCCAGGTGATCGCGAACTTCGTCGCTCACCGCGGCGAGGTCGTCGACGTCGAGCGACGCCACCCAGTCGGCCAGACGCGACGACAGCGGCCGCAACGTGGCCTCGAGCTGGCGGGTCTCGCTGAACACGGCCTGCGCGCGCTCGTCACGCGAGTCGGTGGCCACGGCGGCGTACACGTAGATGCGCAGCAGGCTGGCGTCGTCGGTGACCCGGTTCAGCTCGCGAAGAGCGCGATCGGCAGCCGCGCCATCGGCGGTGGTGGCGGGTCGAACCGATGTGGCGCGGATGTCGAGTTCGTCGAACAACGCCACCAATCGGTCGGCGTCGGCGCCGGCCTGTTCGAGGGCGTCGGTGAACGACCGGGCGTCGAGCGACTCGTGCACGTCGGCGACGCTCCAACGCGGCAGTTCCTCGTCGGCGATGGTCGACAGTCCGTCGGCGGTGCTGGTCACGTCGGCGTTGCTCCTGTTGCAGCGATGTCGGTGACGAACGCGCCGTTCGTCGAATGGATCGTGAAACCGAGCCGCTCGTACATGGTGACCGCGGTGGTGTTATCGGCGTCGACGTACAGCATGCCGGCCGCGATGTCCTGGCTCGCCAGGTGTTCGAGGCCGGCCAGGGTGAGCTGTGCGCCGAATCCTCGCCCGTGGAAGGCGGGGTCGACGGCGATCACGTAGATCTCGCCCAGTTCGTCGTCACCGGCGTCGGTGGCCGGATGCACCTTGGTCCAGCAGAACCCAGCCATGGTCGTTGCACCGTGATCGTCGATCGCTTCGAGCACACGGAACCCTTCGGGATCGAACCACGACTCCTGCTGGCGTTGACAGAACGTGTCGATCGTCCACCCGCCCTGCTCGCCGTGGTCACCGAAGGCTCGATTGTTCACTCGCAACCAGGCGTCGTCGTCGTCGCCCGGCACGAATGCTCGGGTGTCGATTGTTGCCGGAACGTCGGTGGGCAGGCGGCGTCGCATCTGGTGCAGCGTGCGGCCGCGAGTCATGTGAGCTGCTTCGGCGAGCGATCGGTGTGCGGACGTCGGTTCGAACACCCACCAGTTGACGCGCCCGCCGCCATCGGCAGCGACGACCTCGATCGCCGCCTCGATCAGCTCGGGACCGATCGTGGCCATCTCGTAGCGATGGTGGGGGTGGATGACCAGCTCGAAGGCGTGCTCGTGGTTGCCGCGGGAGATCTGGGCGTAGGCGATGGGGTGGTCGTGGCCGGGCTCGGAGGCGACGAATCCGGCGAAGCCATCCAGTCCACCGTTGACGAGGTCGAGGTAGAGGTGATCTGACAACGGCCGGCGCCCATCTGCCCTGGTGGCGGCGTCGAGCAGTTCGGACACGCTCGCGATGTCGTCGCTGGCCATCTCGCGTTTGATCTCGAGACATCGCATGCGTCGAGGGTACCTGTGGACACCCGCTCAGGTGTATAGTTGGCATGCAACCAGGTTCCCGCCACCTGGTTCACCGCGACGGTTGGGATCCGCCTCCCGACCTCGCACAGCGCGACGGCCCTTCTCACGAGGGGCCGTCGCCACTTTTTCTCCTCATGGCCCGCTTCCATCGGGACCGGAATGGCTTCAGTCGCAGGCTTTGATCGCCCGGGTGAGTGTGCGCTCGGCGTTGCGGAGCTGACGTTCGGCTTCGTGAATCGCGGCGACGACGTCGTCACGGTCGGTGCCGATCCACGGTTCGGCGAGCCCCGCCACCCGGCTGCGATACTGCGCCACGTTGTCGGCTATCGCCGACAGTTCTGCTGCGGTCGACTCGGTGGATCCGGCCATGTCGCCAAACTCTACCGGGAGGCCGCAGCGCCCTCCCTCTACACTTCGTGCGGTGATTCCCGTCCGTGACGACCTACGTGCCCTCGAGGGATACCACTCCGCCCAGGTCGACGTGCGGGTGCGGTTGAACACCAACGAGTCACCTGAGCCGCCGCCTGCGGCTTTTCGTGATGCGGTTGCCGCCGAGGTGTCCCATGTCGAATGGCACCGCTATCCCGATCGTGCGGCAACCGAGTTGCGTGAGGCGATTGCCGCCATGCACGGGGTCGATCCGTCGCAGGTATTCGTCGCGAACGGTTCGAACGAGGTGCTGCAGACCGTGCTGCTCGCGTACGCCGGCCCGGGCCGCACGGTGGCCACCTTCGAGCCGACGTACCAGATGCACGCACAGATCGCCCGTGTGACCGGGGCGACCGTAGTGGAAGGCGAGCGGGCCGCCGACTTCACCCTCGACCCGGCCGAGGTCGAGCGGGTGATGGCCGAACACCAACCACACGTGGTCTTCCTGACTTCGCCGAACAATCCGACCGGTCTCGTCGAGCCGGCCGAACGGGTGCACCAGCTCCTCGATCTCGCGCCCGGTCTCGTCGTGGTCGACGAGGCATATGCACAGTTCTCCGACTGGACGGCACTCGACCTCGTCAGCGAGGACCGTCCGCTGGTGGTCACCCGCACGTTCTCGAAGACCTGGTCGATGGCCGGGGCACGGCTGGGCTACCTGATCGGGCCGTCGTGGCTCGTCGCTGAACTCGACAAAGTGGTGTTGCCGTATCACCTCGATGCCGTGAAGCAGATCGCCGGGCGCCTCGCATTGCGGTTCTCCGACGACATGAACGACCGGGTCGCCCACATCGTTGCCGAACGTGCCCGCATCGTCGCCGTCATGGCCGATCTCCCGCTCGAGGTGTTCCCGAGTGGCGCCAACTTCGTGCTGTTCCGGGTGCGCCCGGGCGCACTGACCGGTCGCGAGGTCTGGCAAGGGCTCGTCGATCGCAGTGTGCTGATCCGCGACTGTTCGAGCTGGCCGCGCCTCGATGACTGCTTACGTGTCACGATCGGCACGCCCGACGAGAACAACGAGTTCCTCGCCGCTCTGGCCGACGTACTTGCGCCCCCCTCGACCCCTGTTCCGCAATGAGAGTGATGACATGACCGCCGACGCCACGACTTCCCCCCAGAGCACCGGACGCACCGGTCGGTGCCGTCGCGTCACGAAAGAGACCTCGATCGAAGTCGACATCGATCTCGACGGCACGGGCACCACCGACATCTCGACCGGCATCCCGTTCTACGACCACATGCTCGATCAGATCGGTCGCCATGGCGGCTTCGACCTGCGTGTGCAGGCCGTGGGCGATCTTCACATCGACACCCATCACACCGTCGAGGACGTGGCGATCGCGCTCGGTGAAGCGTTTGCCGAAGCGCTCGGCGACAAGGCCGGTGTCCGCCGGTTCGCCAGCGGCCGCTATCCGCTCGACGAGGCGTTGATCGACGTCGCTCTCGACCTGTCCGGTCGGCCGTGGGTCGAGTGGCACGTGCCGATGCCCGAGTCGTTGCCGCTGGGTACGCCGGCGTTCGATCCTCAGCTCGCCGAGCACGCGATCTCGTCGTTTGCCACGGCGGCGAACATCACGTTGCACGTCGAACTCGTCCGCGGCCGCAACGTGCATCACATCATCGAAGCCACGTTCAAGGGCCTGGCCCGCACGCTGCGCGACGCGGTCCGCATCGACGACGCCGGCGGTGTGCCGTCCACCAAGGGTGTGTTGTGAGGGGCGTGCTGTGACGCGACCGCTCATCGCGGTGCTCGACTACGGCATCGGCAACCTGCACTCGGCGCAGAAGTCGTTGGAGCACGAAGGCGCCGACGCGCGCCTCACCAGTGACCCGGGTCTGATCGCCGACGCCGACGGTGTGGTGCTTCCCGGCGTGGGGGCGTTCGGGGCGTGCATGGATGCGCTACGAGCCACCGGCCTCGAAGTACCCGCCCACGATGCCGTCGCGTCGGGGCGACCCTTCCTCGGGATCTGTGTCGGCATGCAGATGCTGTTCACCAAGTCGCAGGAAGACGAGAGCGCGGTGGGGCTCGACCTGATTCCCGGCACCGTGACGCGTATCCCGGCAGGACCGAAGATTCCGCAGATGCAGTGGAACCGCCTCGACATCGTCGACCTCCACGAGCCGATCCTGTACGACCTCGGCGACGAGCCCTACGTGTACTTCGTGCACTCGCTCCACGGTGTTCCCGACGACCCGAGCGTGGTCGTGGCCACCGTCGAGTACGGCACCACGTTGAACGCAGCGTTCCGCAGTGGCAACGTGTTCGCCGTGCAGTTCCATCCGGAGAAGTCGAGCCGTCCCGGCTTGCGCCTGCTGCGCAACTTCGTCGAGGTGTGTGCCCCGGCCACCGGAGGCAGCAGCTGATGATCGAGCTGTATCCGGCGATCGATCTGCTCGGCGGCCGTGTGGTGCGCCTACGTCAGGGCGATTACGCCGACGAGACCGTCTACGGCAACGACCCGGTGTCGGTGGCCCGAGACTTCGCCGCCGAGGGTGCGCGTTGGATCCACGTCGTCGACCTCGATGCAGCGAAGTCGGGTGGTCCGATCAACCGACCGGTGGTGGCAGCGATCGTGGCCGCCCTCGATGGGGTGGCACAGGTGCAGACCGGCGGGGGCGTGCGATCGCTCGACGACGCTCGTGAACTCGCCGATGTCGGAGTTGCCCGAGTGGTGATGGGGTCGGCGGCGGTGAGCGATCCGACGTTGGTCGAAGCAGTGTCGGGCATCGTGGCGGTGGCAGTCGGACTCGACCACCGCGATGGCGAAGTGGCCGTGCACGGATGGACCGAGGGGAGCGGTCTGCGCCTCGAGAACGCCTACGCGCTTTTCCCGACGGCTGACGTGTTCGTGATCACCGACATCGGTCGCGATGGCATGCTGACGGGTCCCGACCTCGACGGGCTCACGCGATCGGCTGAACTGGCGGGCGCACCCGTGATCGCCAGCGGTGGCGTGTCGAACCTGGCCGACATCGTGGCGCTGGCCAGGATCGAGAACCTCGGCGGCATCATCACCGGCAAGGCCGTCTACGAAGGTCGATTCACGGTGACCGAAGCTCTCGACGCGCTCGCCAAGGCGCAAACATGAAGGTGGCCCGTGTGATCCCGTGTCTCGACGTCACCGACGGACGCGTGGTGAAGGGCACCAACTTCGTCGATCTGCGCGACGCCGGCGATCCCGTCGAGTTGGCCGCCCGCTACGACATCGAGGGGGCCGACGAGTTGGTGTTCCTCGACATCACCGCATCGAGCGACAACCGCGAAACCACCGTCGAGATGGTTCGCCGTGTGGCCGACGAGGTGTACATCCCGTTCACGGTCGGCGGCGGCATCCGCACGCTGGAGGACGCTCGGCGCATGCTGCGTGCCGGTGCCGACAAGGTCAGCGTGAACACCGCTGCCGTCGAACGTCCCGAGTTGATCACGGAGATCGCCACCGAGTTCGGGGCCCAGTGCGTGGTGTGCGCCATCGACGCGAAGCGACGCACCGACGACGAGCACCAACCGGCGGCGAACGGCTGGGAGGTCTACCTCCACGGCGGTCGCACGCCGACCGGGATCGATGCGATCGAGTGGGCGCAGGAAGCGGTGCGCCGAGGTGCTGGCGAGATCCTGTTGACCTCGATGGACCGTGACGGCACGCGAGAGGGCTTCGACCTCGACCTCACCCAGGCGATCGTCGATGCGGTCACGGTGCCGGTGATCGCCAGTGGTGGCGTCGGCTCGATCGAGCACCTGGTGGAGGGGATTGCGGTCGGTCGAGCGGACGCCGTGCTCGCAGCATCGATATTCCACTTCCGCGAGCACACCGTCGCCGACGCCAAGGCGCAGATGTCCGCCGCCGGCATCCACGTCCGCCCCGTCTGATTACATCAGCGGCAGACCTGACGATCTCGATTGGGGTCATCTCGATTGGGGTCAGACCCCAATCGAGATCCTCGCGTCGATTAGGTTCTGCGTCATGAGTTCTGCTGCAGTCACGACCGAACGACGCGATGGGGTGCTGATCGTGCACCTCGACGACGGTAAGGCCAACGCCCTGTCGTTCGACATGATCGCGGCGATCAACGGTGTGCTCGACGAGGCCGAGGGCGACGAAGAGATCCGTGCAATGGTGTTGCACGGCCGCCCCGGCAAGTTCTCCGCTGGGTTCGACCTCGGAGTGATGTTCGGCGACGACATGTCGGCGATCATCACCTTGGTCGCCGACGGGGGAGCGTTGGTGCACCGCCTGTACGGGTCGTCGGTGCCCGTTGTGGCTGCCAGCACGGGCCACGCACTCGCCGCCGGTGCGCTGGTGCTGCTGGGCTGTGACGTTCGCATCGCTAGCGACGTCGAGGCCAAGGTGGGGCTCAACGAAGTGGCGATCAAGATGGTCCTGCCGAACTGGGCGCTCACCATAGCGACCGACCGACTGAGCAAACGTCACCTCCAGCGGGCGCTCGCGAACGCGCGCATCACGACCCCTCGCGATGCTGTCGACGTCGGCTTCCTCGACGAGGTCGTGCCCGAGGGTGACGAACTCGATCGGGCGATCGCTGTTGCAGCCGAACTTGCGTCCACGCTCGACCCCTCGGCCTACATGCGCACCGTCCGTGCCGTACGCGGAGCGGTTCTCGACCTGATGGCCGAGCAGATCGCCAGCGATCGTTCCGCCGGCCTCAGCCCCGTCTGAAGGCCGACCGGGGCAGTCGACCCGGTTGAGTTCGACGTGGCTGGGTAGGGTCGCCGTCATGGCCACACCCTCCGTCAATCCCAACATGGAATACCGCCGCCTCGGCAACACCGGGCTGAAGGTCAGCGTGCTGTCGTTCGGTAGTTGGGTCACCTTCGATGCCCAACTCGACAACAACCTCGCCCTCGAGTGCATGGCCGCTGCCGGCGATGCCGGGTGCAACTTCTTCGACAACGCCGAGGCCTACGCCGGCGGCAAGAGCGAAACCATCATGGGCCAGGCGCTGCGTGAGCTCGACTGGCCGCGCTGGTCGTACGTCGTCACCACCAAGGTGTTCTGGGGCCTTCACAAGGACACCCCGAACATGAACAACACCCTCAACCGCAAGTACCTGATGCACGCGATCGACGGCTCGTTGGAGCGCTTCGGCCTCGACTACGTCGACGTGCTCTACTGTCACCGCTCCGATCCGAACACCCCGATCGAGGAGACGGTCTGGGCGATGAGCGACATCATCTCCGCCGGCAAAGCCATGTACTGGGGCACCAGCGAGTGGTCCGCCGACGAGATCCGCGCCGCCATCGACATCGCCGATCGGCATCACCTGCACCGTCCCGTCACCGAGCAGAGCCAGTACAACCTCCTCGAACGCAAGAAGGTCGAGAGGGAATTCGCCCGCATCAACGCCGAGTTCAACTACGGCAACACGATCTGGAGCCCGCTCGCGTCCGGCTTGCTCACCGGCAAGTACAAAAACGGTATCCCCGACGATTCGCGTGCAGCGCTCGATGGGTACGGCTGGCTCGCTGGTCGCCTCAGCGACGCCGAGGCGATCGCCCGCGTCGAGAAGCTCCGCCCGATCGCCGAGCGGCTCGACTGCACGATGGCACAACTCGCGCTTGCGTGGTGCACGAAGAACCCGCACGTGTCAACCGTGATCACCGGCGCCTCCAAGGTGAGCCAGGTCGAGCAGAACTTCGGCGCCCTCGACGTGATCCCACTCGTCACCGATGAGGTCAAAGAGGAGATGGAAGCCGCCGTCGGCCGCTGACCCGATCCCCCCATTCCGAAAAATCACGCTCACGTTGCGCTGAGCGCAACGCAGGCGTGCCATTTCGGCGAATTCGCTCGTGGGATCCGACGGTACAATCTCGCCGATGGCGGTCGTCGACGACAAGCTCCCGATCAAGATGCTCAACGACCGCGTGTTGGTCCGTATCTCCGACAAGGCGGGCGAACGCAAGTCGTCCGGCGGCATCGTGATCCCGGCCACCGCGCAAGTGGCGAAACGGCTGATCTGGGCCACCGTGGTGGCGCAGGGTCAGAACGTGCGCTCGTGCGAGGTGGGCGACAAGGTGCTGTTCAGCCCCGAAGACCGTTACGAGGTCGAAGTGCAAGGCGAGGACTACGTGATGTTGCGCGAACGCGAACTGCACGCGGTGGCCGCCGAGCGCATCGAAGCCTCGACCGGGTTGTACCTGTAACCGAACGCCTGCCGAGCCGGGCGCTCAGCCCAGTTCGAAGCCACCGCGCACGGTGACCGTGGCGCCGATTCGGTCCTTCGAGTAGGTCGCGCCGTCGATGGTGTCGAGGCCCAGCCAGGCGACCAGGCGATCGTGATCGCCCGGCTTCAGGCGGGCGCAACCCTTGCTCTGTGGGCTTGTGGGCACGTTGTTGGCACCGTGGATCGCCTGACCGTCGTCGAAGTAGAGCGGCTTGTACATGTTGCCGTTGAGCGGGTTGTCCTCGGGAACGGGCCAGTCGGACGAATCGTGCCAGCCGCCGTTGTCGAGGGCTGGATTGAAACGGAACGCCCGGGTCCGTTCCTGCAGACGAGTCTCGTAGCCGGGCTCGCCGGTGGACGTCGGGACGATGTTGACCAGCTGGTCGGAACCCTCGCCGGTCAGCAGGATCTGGCAGGTGAGATCGATGAAGATCCAGCGTCCGTCGGTACCGACATCGGGTGGGACCGGCAGGGCCGTGGTGGCGAGGAGCAGCTGTTCATCGGGGCTCCCCGCCGCCATGTCGGAGCGGTTCACGGGAAGTCCGAGTGCCAGCCGGCTGGCACACAGGGCGCGTTGGGTGACCGGGCCCGAAACACCATCGACGGGCATCTCGGGGTAGCCGAACGGGACGAGCAGTGCGTTCAACTTGGTCTGCTGGGCGGTGACCGAGACAAGTGTTTCGCCAGCGACGACCGCGCCGTTGCGTTCGAGACGCTGCTCGCCGGTGATGTCGTCGAAGCCGTTGTCGATGCACACGTCGAGCAGCTGATCGGGGACGATCAGCTCGTCGGGAAGGCCATTCTCGGCTTGCAGCGACGCGTTGGTGATGATCTCGTCGGCCTCTGCGAGAGCGATCGCTGCGAGCGAGTCACCTTGTTGGACCTGAACGACACAGGCGGGGTCGAACACGTCGAGTTCCGGCACGGTCGTGGTGGTCGAGGTGCTCGTCGATGATGGCGGCGACGTCGTCGACGCGGGGGTCGTGGATTCGGTGGTGGTGGGTGCCACTACCACCGTGGTGGGTGCGTTCGTCGGTTCGGGCGCGATCGCAGCAGGTTCGACTACAGCTGCCTGGCTGCACGCGGACGCGAGCAGGCAGCAGCCGATCAGCCAGGTGGTTCGGGGGGCACGCACGACGAACACGCTACAAAATCCAGGCGGTCGTTTGCCGTCATTTCGTGGATGTCCACCGCTGTGTGTCGCGACAACGCCCTCGGACTCTCCACGCTCGGCCCCGTAGGCTGGCCCGATGCCCGAAGGGATCACGATCGACGCGACCGACGAGCAACTGGCGGGGATCAAGTACGACGACCACGGCCTGGTGGCGGCGATCGCCCAGGACGTCGACAACGGCGACGTGCTGATGCTGGCCTGGATGAACGCCGAATCACTGCGCATGACCTTTGCCGAGGGACGGATGGTCTACTGGTCGCGTAGCCGCCAGGAGCTGTGGCGAAAGGGCGACACCAGCGGCGACCGACAGTTCGTGCGCGAGGCCCACTACGACTGCGACGCCGACGCGTTGCTGTTCAAGGTCGAGCAGGAAGGTGCCGGGGCCTGCCACACCGGAGCGCGTACCTGTTTCTTCCGGTCGTTCGGACCGGACACCACGAGCGGGTCCTGAACCCACGATGAAGTTCCAACCCTCCCGCGAGGAGTTCCACGGTCACGCCGCTGAGCACACGGTCGTGCCCGTGTGGACCGAGCTGCTCGCCGACCTCGAGACACCGGTGGCCGCGTACGTCAAGCTCGTCGGCGACGGGCCTGGGTTCCTGCTCGAATCGGTCGAGGGTGCCGAGCGATGGGCACGTTTCTCGTTCGTCGGGCGCAACCCGTCGGCGATGCTCGTGCTGCGAAACGGTGTCGTCGAGCTCGACGGCGCGCTGCCGGATGGCATCCCGACCGATCAGGGGATGCTCGCCGCACTCGAAGCGCTCCTCGGCGAGTACACCAGTCCCCAGTTCGACGATCTGCCCCCGTTGCACGGTGGCATCATGGGCTTTCTCGGTTACGACGTGATCCGCGAGGTCGAGCACCTCCCGAACACGCCGACGGACGACCGCAACTACCCCGATGCGGTGATGTCGGTGATCGGATCGTTGGCGGCGTTCGACCACTGGCGGCAACGGGTGTACCTGATCGAGAGCGTGCCGACACTCGGGCTCGACACCGAAGCGCTCGACGCCGCGTACGACGCGGCGATCGATCGAGTCCGCGTGGCGGTCGCCGACCTGTCGAAGCCACTGCCGTACACGCCGGTCGAGCCGCCGTCGGCTGCTGACGAGTTGCCGGAGCTGCAGTCCTCGATGCCGAACGGGATGTATCAGCGAGCGGTCGAGGTGGCCAAGGAGCACGTGGTCGCCGGCGACATCTTCCAAGTGGTATTAGCGCAGCGCTACGACCTCGAACTCGGCGCCGACCCGTTCGACTTCTACCGTGTGCTGCGTCAGGTGAACCCGTCGCCGTACATGTACTTCGTGCGCCATCCCGAGTTGACGATCGTCGGATCATCGCCGGAGCCGATGGTGCAGTTGCTCGGCCGCAAGGTCGTATCGCGGCCGATTGCGGGAACTCGCCGTCGAGGACGCACGGACGAGGACGACCGTCGGATGGCCGCCGAACTGATCGAGCACCCGAAGGAACGCGCCGAGCACGTGATGCTGGTGGATCTCGCTCGTAACGACGTGGGACGCGTCGCCGAGTTCGGCACGATCACGGTCGACGAACTGATGACGCTCGAGCGTTACAGCCACGTGATGCACATGACGTCCCAGGTGTCGGGTCAACTGCGCGACGGCCTCGGGCCGATCGACGTGCTGCGGGCGACACTGCCAGCTGGAACCGTGTCGGGCGCCCCGAAGGTGCGCGCGATGGAGATCATCGATTCGCTCGAACCGGTCAAGCGTGGCCCGTATGCGGGCGTGGTCGGCTACATCGACTGGTCGGGCAATCTCGACACGGCCATCGCGATTCGCACGATGTTCGTCACGGGCGACGGTGCGACCGCAAGCTTGCAAGCTGGTGCTGGCATCGTGGCCGATTCGGTTCCGGACGACGAAGATCTCGAGTGCCGCAACAAGGCCGCAGCGCTGCTCGCAGCCATCCCTGCAGCGCGCCGCATGACCGCCGCCCGCCGCAGCACCGGCACCCCTGCCTGACGGCGCTTCACAGCACGAGGCCGAGGAGGAACAGCAGGCTCAAGCCGGTGAAGCCGACGGTGATGACCACGCCGAGCAGGATGAACAGCGGGAACGTGGTCACCGACTTGAGGGCGATCGCCAGCGCCGTGAACTGCCCGGCGGTGCCCACGGTGTTGCTCATCGTGAAGAACTGCCGTGACATCACCATGGCACTCTGGTCCTGTACGCCATCGGTCGCTTCGACCGTGTCGATCACCACCCTCTCGGATCGAGGATCGCCGGCGATCAGCTGTTCGACGTCGGTGATGAGTGCTGTGCCGAGTCGGGTGATCGCCCAGAGCCGGAACATGGCGAGGCCGACAGCGCCGATCGCGATGAACGCCGCGAACCCACCGAAGAGGATCCATGCGGTCTCGATGCCGTCGGGCAGCGCTGCGATGCCGAGAGCAAATCCGCCGACGCACACGACCACGACGATCATCAGCGTGCCGAGCGCGAGACGGGTGCCGCGATGCACGAGCGTGAGGAGGCTGTCGACCGCCCGGTGTGCGAGGTCCTCGATGCGGCCGTCACGGATGCTGTCGTCGTATGTCATGACGTTCCCAGTGTGCCACGGCAGACTGGGACCATGAACCCGGACCCCTCTGCCACTTCAGACGCCATCGACGCTGCCATCGACGAAGCCGCACGCGACCACGTGATCGTGGAGGGTGCCGACGCCCTCACGTACCTGCAGTCGCAGGTCGCCCAAGACCTCCGTGAGCTGGCGGTCGGTGCCTCGGCGTGGACCTTGGTGCTCGAGCCGTCGGGCAAGGTCACGTCGCTTGCAAGGGTCACTCGCTCCGGCGAAGACCGGTTCGACTTCGACACCGATGCCGGATTCGGCGAGGCACTGGCCACCCGCCTGAACCGGTTCAAGATTCGCGTCAACGCCGAGATCTCGGTGCTGGCCGCGGCCTCGTCGGCGCCGTCAGACGACCACGAAGTCGCCCGCATCGCCGCTGGCTGGCCGCGGATGGGTTTCGAGATCGTGCCAGGCGAGACGATCCCGGCGGTGACGGGCGTGGTGCTGGTGGCGGTGAACTTCACGAAAGGGTGCTACCCCGGCCAGGAACTGGTCGAACGCATGGACAGCCGTGGGGCCGACGCGCCGAAACAGATTCGCGTCGTGAGCGTCGAGGCGGGAGCGGCGGTCGGCGACCCGGTGCTCGTCGAGGGCGCCCAGGTCGGCACGATCACGAGCGTCTCGCCTGCTGGTGGGGTCGCCCTCGCGATGGTCAAGCGGGGCGCCGACGTCGGCATACCCCCCGCTCACCTCGCCTGAACCCCCGAAATGGCGCGTGAGCGTTGCGCTCAGCGCAACGCCGGCGTGATTTTTCGGATTCGTCAGAGAGCGTGGGCGGCGGCGATGTCTCGTCGGATCGAGACCACGTCGGGGTGCTGGCGGATGCCGATCAGCTCGGGAGACGAGTCGATGATCGTTGCGAGCCCGGACGGTGACGTGCCCGCCTCGGCCGCAGTGCGCAGCCATCCGATGGCCGTCGCCTGATCGCCCAGGGCCCCTGCTGCGCGCGCAACGGTGGCAGCACTCAGTGTGTGTGGTGAGCGGGAGTAGCCATCGGCGGCGTAGTGGGCGGCGTCTTCGTACCGCCCCAGCCGCATGAGCTGATTGGCGAGGATGTACTCGTTCCAGGGGTCGCCGGTGGGCAACGGCTCGGGGAGGAGATCGATCAGTGCCCGGGCCTGTTCGGGCGACAGCGTCACCGGTGGCGGTGGGCGATCGGGACGGTGATGGCTGAGCGCCGACACGAGGATGCGGCGGGCCTTGGCCGGTTTGCCGCTGGTGAGGGCGTCGTCGGCGTCGTGCCACGGCGATGTGTCGGCTTTCGACGAGCCGAGCATCTGTAACTGCGATACCAGCAGGAATCCGATCACGAGGACGAAGCCGCGGTAGCTCGGGTTCGTGAAGGCGTAGATGGTGAACGCGCCGGTGGCGGCGAGCGAGAACCAGATCATCAGTCGTTCGGCTCGATCGGGCAGGAACCGATCGAGGGCGCTCGTGACGATGTTGCCGCCGTCGAGCGGCAGGATCGGAACCAGGTTGAACAGCCCGATGATCGGCCCGGCCCACCAGATCGCGAGGAGTGCCGGGTCGGCGGAATACGAGGGCCGTTCCAACGGGCTCGCACCGAGCGCCACGAGGATCGCGACGCTGACTGCGATCTGGATGCCGGGGCCGGCGAACGAGATGCCGATCTGCTCGGCTCGGGAGAGCGGTCGCGTCGGTACATAGGAGGCGTAACCGGCGAGGAAGTTGAGCGAGATCTCGGCCTCGGCACCGGTGCGGCGGGCGGCGACGGCGTGACCGAGTTCGTGGAGCAGCGTGAACGCGGCGAGCGATCCGGCGAGCCACAGGCCGAACACGTCGCCGTACAGCACGACGATCAGCACCATGAACATCACGAACCCAGGTCGCACGTGGACGGGGAATCCGAGCAGACGGAACATTCGCTTCGCAGGCTACGACCGTTCGGGTGCGGCTGTCTCGCGAGGCTCGGTGTCGTGTGATGGTTCAGGTGGAGATGGCTCGGGGTCGTACACTCCCATCACGTGACCTACGTCTACTCCTTCGATCACAAGCACCGCCGCCCTCCCATGGAGTACAAGGACCTGCTGGGAGGTAAGGGTGCGAACCTCGCCGAGATGACCAGTGTGTTGAAGCTGCCGGTGCCGCCGGGGTTCACGATCACCACCGACGCCTGCCGCGACTACATGCACGGTGGCTGGCCCGAAGGCATCGACGAAGAGATCGCCAAGCAGGTCTTCAAGCTCGAGAAGGCGATGGGCCGCAAACTCGGCGACCCGTTCGATCCGTTGCTCGTGAGCGTTCGTTCGGGCGCCAAGTTCTCGATGCCCGGGATGATGGACACGGTGCTGAACCTGGGTCTCAACGATCAGAGCGTCGAAGGCTTGGCCCATTCGACCAACGACGAGCGTTTCGCCTACGACTCGTACCGTCGCTTCATCGCCATGTACGGCCGCATCGTGATGGGCGCCGACGGCGAACCATTCGAGCACGCGCTCGAAGCCGCCAAGGACAAGGCCGGCATCAAACTCGACAACCTGATCCCCGCCGACGCTCTCAAGCAGTTGTGCGTGGACTACAAGGCAATCGTGAAGAAGGCGACCGGTTCGCCGTTCCCGCAGAAGCCGCGCGATCAACTCCACGGCGCCGTCGAGGCCGTGTTCAAGAGTTGGAACGGCGCACGTGCCATCGCCTATCGCGTCCGCGAGAAGATCGACCACGATCTCGGCACCGCCGTGAACGTGCAGACCATGGTGTTCGGCAATCGTGACGACAACTCGGGCACCGGCGTCGGCTTCACCCGCAACGCCGCAACCGGCGACAACAAGCCGTACGGCGACTTCCTGGTGAACGCGCAGGGCGAGGACGTGGTGGCGGGCATCCGCAACACCGAAGATCTCGACCACATGAAGAAGCACTTCCCCGAGATCCACGCCGACCTGTTCGGGATCTTCAAGCGGCTCGAAGAGCACTACACCGACATGTGCGACACCGAGTTCACCATCGAGCAGGGCAAGCTCTGGATGTTGCAGACCCGCGTCGGCAAGCGCACCGGTGCTGCGGCGTTGAAGATGGCCGTCGACATGACCAAGGGCTCCGGTTCGGGTTCGCACCGCTGGAAGATCACTCGTGAAGAGGCGCTCATGCGCGTGTCGGCCGAACATCTCGATTCGGTGCTGCACCCACAATTCGCGACGAAGGGCAAGGCCATCGCCAAGGGCTTGGGCGCATCGCCCGGCGCAGCGGTCGGTGCGGTGTACTTCACCGCCGACGAGGCAGCCGCGGCCAACGAGCGCGGCGAGAAGGTCGTGCTGGTTCGCAACGAAACCAGCCCCGACGACATCCACGGCATGATGGCCGCCGAAGGCATCCTGACCGCCCGTGGCGGTCTGGTGAGCCACGCCGCCGTGGTCGCCCGCGGTTGGGGCACCCCGGCGATCGTCGGTGCCGAGTCGGTACGCATCCAGGGCAAACAGTTCAGCGTCGGCGACACCGTCGTGGTCGAGGGTGACGTCATCTCGATCGACGGCACCACCGGTGACGTGGTGCTCGGCGCACTCGAGATGAAGGCCGCAGAGCCGCCTGCGGAGTTCGAGACGATCCTGAAGTGGGCCGATGTGGTCCGCAAGGGCAAGTTGGGCGTGCGAGCCAACGCCGACACCGGCGAGGACGCAGCGAACGCCCGCCAGCTCGGCGCCGAAGGCATCGGCCTGTGCCGCACCGAGCACATGTTCCTCGCCCCCGACCGCCTGCCGGTGGTGCGCGAAATGATCCTCGCATCGACGCCCAAGCAGGAGGCGGCCGCGCTCGAGAAGTTGCGCGCCGTGCAGGAAGCCGACTTCATGGAGATCCTCGACGCGATGGACGGCCTCCCGGTCACCATCCGGCTGCTCGACCCCCCGTTGCACGAGTTCCTTCCGTCGGTGGAAGAGCTGCGCATCAAGGAGGCCACCAAGGGCCTCACCAAGAAAGAGCGGGAACTGCTCGCGGCGGCCGAGCACTGGGCCGAGCACAACCCGATGATCGGCACCCGCGGTGTTCGCCTCGGCGTGTTGAAGCCGGGGTTGTACGCAATGCAGGCGCGGGCGCTGCTGTCGGCGGCCGCCAAGCTGCGTGAGATGGGCAAGAACCCGATCGTCGAGATCATGATCCCGCTCACGGTGACACGCGAAGAGATGGCATTGGCCCGCAGTTGGGTGCAGGCCGAGGTCGACGAGGCACTGGCCGGGATGAAGAAGAAGCCGAACATCACGATCGGCACCATGATCGAAACGCCGCGGGCAGCACTGCGCGCCGACGAAATCGCCGAGGTGTCCGACTTCTTCAGCTTCGGTACCAACGATCTCACCCAGCTCACGTTCGGCTTCAGCCGTGACGACGTCGAGAGCCGGATGATGCCGCAGTATCTCGAGCAGGGCCTCCTGAAGCGCAACCCGTTCGACACGATCGACCAGACCGGCGTCGGCGACCTGGTGCGCATCGGCGCCGAGCGGGGTCGCAACACCAAGCCCGGCTTGAAGCTGGGTGTGTGCGGCGAGCACGGCGGCGACCCCGAGTCGATCGATCTGTTCTACAACGCCGGGCTCGACTACGTGTCGTGCTCGCCGTTCCGTGTGCCGATCGCCCGCCTGTCGGCCGCCCAGGCCATCATCGCCGCCGAAGCCTGAACTGTCACACCGTGCCGGGCCTAACGTGACACTTCGACTACTGGCTGTCACTCGACGCACCCAACTGTCACGTTAGGCCCGGCACCGTGTGACAGTTGGGGGGACTACATTGACGCGGGCATGGGGATCGTCGACGAGGACATCGAACGGCTGCGGTCGACGGTGTCGATCGTCGACACCATCCAGCAGTACGTCGCCCTGAAACGGGTCGGACGAAACTGGGTCGGGCTCTGTCCGTTCCACGCGGAGAAGAGCGGATCGTTCAACGTCCGTGAAGAGACGGGGCGCTACAAGTGCTTCGGCTGCGACAAGGGTGGCGACGTGTTCACGTTCGTCCAGGAGATCGAGCACCTCGATTTTCCTGGTGCCGTCGAGCACCTCGCCGCAAAGGCCGGGATCCAGCTCAACTACACCACGACCGGCCAGTCGCAGGAACGGGCGCGCCGCAAGCAGTTCACCGAAGCGATGAACGAGGCGGTCGAGTGGTACCACCAGCGCCTGTTGACCGACCCTGACGCCCGGGAGGCGCGCGACTATCTGCGTCGGCGCGGACTCGCCGGCGATGTCGCCCGCCAGTTCAAGCTCGGTTGGGCCCCCGACGACTGGGATCAGTTGTCGCGTGGGCTGGGCGCATCTGCTGACGTGATGCAGTCGGTGGGGCTCTCGTTCCGCAACAAGCGCAACAAGATGCAGGACTCGTTTCGGGGGAGGGTGATGTTCCCGATCTTTTCCGAGTCGGGCGAAGCGCTCGCGTTCGGCGGTCGCATCCTGCCGGGCTCGGACGATCCGGCGAAGTACAAGAACTCTTCCGAGACACCGATCTACACCAAGTCGAAGGTGCTGTACGGGCTGAACTGGGCGAAGGCCGACATCGCCAAACACGATCAGGTGGTGGTGTGCGAGGGCTACACCGACGTGATCGGCTTCCACCGAGCCGGCGTGGCTCGTGCCGTTGCCACCTGTGGCACCGCCCTCACCGAGGAACACGTTCGCTTGCTGAAGCGATACGCGAGCAAGGTCGTGCTGGCGTTCGACGCCGACGCCGCTGGCCAGGGCGCCGCGGCGCGCTTCTACGAGTGGGAGCAGGCCCACGCTGTCGAGGTATCGGTGGCGCGGCTGCCGCAGGGCAAGGATCCTGGAGATCTCGCCCAGAGCGATCCGGAGTCGCTGCAACGCGCCGTCGACACAGCGATGCCGTTTCTCGGGTTCCGTCTGCAACGAACGCTCAACGCCCGATCGCTCGACTCGCCCGAGCACCGCGCTCGCCTTGCCGAGGAGGCAATGGCGGTGGTCAACGAACACCCGAACGCGAACGTGCGCAAGCTCTACGCCGGTGAGGTGGCCACCAAGGTCGGCCTGCCGGTGAGCGACCTCGTGCAGATCGCCGAGCGCGGATCGCGTCGTCCGGCGATCCAGGTGGCGCCAAAACGCTCGAGAGGGCCGATGGAGAACGCGGAGTACGCAGCGTTGGTGCTGTTGGTGCAGGACTGGGACGAGATCGCACCGTGGTTGATCGAGCAACTGTTCGACGACGACGCGACCCGGATGGCGTTCGTGGCGATGGCCGAGGTCGGCGGCGATCTCGAACGGGCGTTGGAGGTGGCGGCTCCCGACGCCCGTGACGTGCTCGAACGCGCGGCGGTGGCCGATCTCAACCTGCAGCCGGAGGTGGAGGCGCGCACACTGATCAGCGCTGCGGCCCGACGCGAATTGAACGCTCACGCCCGGTTGGGCGACCCGGCAGCGATGGAGGAGGATCGGGCCGCCCGGCTCGACATCGAAGCGCTCAACGATACTGACCGGTCGCGTGCCATGTCTGCAGCGGAGTCATTGCTAGGTTGGCTCGATCGACGATCAGGAGAACGCAACGGTGGGGGTTGATCCGGCCTCCGGTGAACCGTCCATCGCTCACGTCTCCGGGCTGTTCGTAAGCGTCGATGTCGACGAGTGGGCTCACCTCGTCAGTCGTGGAAGCAGGTCGGGTTCGGGGCGCGCCGATGAGGTCGCACACGTGCTACGCCATATCGAGCTGTCCGGAGACGTGCTCGCCGAGGTGCAGTCCACCATGGCCGGCCACGGCATCTCGATCGACGACGAGGTCGACCAGATCGCCGACGACACCCCGTCGAGCGGTGGTCGCCGCGTTGTCGTCGAGGACGAACGAACTGCGGCGGCATCCGATCACGACGAGCAGCTGCTCAGTCGTGGCAGGGGCCGACGCACTCGCAAGGTCGGCCCCAAGGGCGACAACAGCACGTCCGACACGGTGCGTATGTACCTCCGCGAGATCGGCCAGGTCGACCTGCTCGCCGTGGAGGACGAACGGCGCCTTGCACAGCTGATCGAGGAAGGCAAGATCGCGGCGACCCGGATCGACGAGTTGTCCGACGCCTCGAAGCTCGCTCCGGGCGAGGAACGGATGCTGTTGCGTGCGGTGAGCCGTGGCGAGCGCGCGAAGAGCGAGCTCACCCAGGCCAACCTGCGGCTCGTGGTCAGCATCGCCAAGCGGTACTCCGGGCGGGGCATGCAACTGCTCGACCTCGTCCAGGAGGGCAACCTCGGGCTGATGCGGGCGGTCGACAAGTTCGACCACAGCAAGGGTTTCAAGTTCTCGACCTATGCAACGTGGTGGATCCGCCAGGCGATCACCCGATCGATCGCCGATCAGGCGCGCACGATCCGTATCCCGGTCCACATGGTCGAGCACATGAACCGGGTCACTCGCGCCAAACGGCAGATGCACCAGGAGCTCGAGCGCGAGCCGACCATCGACGAGATCGCGGCCAAGGTGCAGTTGTCGCCCGACCGGGTTCGGGAGTTGTTGCGCATCTCGCAGGATCCGTTGTCGCTCGACTCGCCCGTCGGCGACGAGGACGAGGCGAACCTGGGCGACTTCATCGAGGACGAGTCGGTCGACAGTCCGGCCGACGCGGCAACTCGGATGATGTTGCACGACGCGGTCAGCGAAGTGCTCGGCGAGCTGTCCGACCGCGAGCAGGAGATCGTCCGCCTCCGATTCGGCCTCGACGGTGGCCGTGCCAAGACGCTCGAAGAAGTCGGGCAGGAATTCGGCGTGACCCGCGAACGCATCCGCCAGATCGAGGCCAAGACCCTCGCCAAGCTGCGTCACCCGCAGCGTTCCCAACGGCTCCGGGAGTTCCTCGAAGTCGAGTGATCCAGTTGTTGGCGGTGCCCGAACCTCGGGCATGGCTGCACCGACAGGCGTGTCGGCATTTTCCGGTGTGGACGACAGTGCTCATGCGACGGCCAGTGTCGATGGCCAACGCGCATCCGGTGCGCTTCCGTAGTTTCGTCACCGGGCTACGGCGTGAAATCGAAATCGAAGAGTCTCGGCTCCGTGTGAATCTGTATCTCCACGAAGGTCTCGACCTCGACGTGTCCACGACGCATTGCAGCAGCCTTCTCGACATCCCGCAGGGACGGTTCCGTCAGCCCTACCGGGCGGTGAGCGTCCCGTCGAGACGTCGAGCGAAGCACGTCCATGGCTGTGCCACGGCCCTGTATTCGTGCACGATCACCCATCGACGTGTGATGCCAATGATCGAAGCGATAACCTCCCCGTTCGTACCTTCCGGGGTAGCTCAGTTGGCAGAGCAGGGCACTGTTAATGCTCTTGTCGCAGGTTCGAGCCCTGCTCCCGGAGCGCTGGAGACGGACCCTCGACCATTCGAGGGTCCGTTTCTCGTTTTCGGCTCCAGATGACCTTCGTCGAATCGCCGAGCCCCGTCGTCGAACCGACCGTCCAGATGCCTGGCGATGAGTCATCACGACTGCTTGCGTCGTTCCGTGTGTCACACTGTGTCATGGCGTCCAACAACACCCAACCGCTCACCGGGTCGGCCTCGATCACGATCGATCGACCCGTGGCCGAGGTGTTCGCAGCGGTGTCCGACATCACGCGAATGGGGGAGTGGAGCCCCGAGTGCGTGGCGTGCCGGTGGGCCGCTGGCGTCGACGGTCCTGGCGTCGGTGCGGTGTTCAGCGGCGACAATGCGATGAAGGCGGGTCCGCTCACGCTCAAGCGGTGGACGACGCCGTCAGAGGTCACGGGATACGAGCGGGACGCGTTGTTCGAGTTCGTGGCCGAGGGCTTCACGACGTGGCGATATGAGTTCGAGGATCGTGACGGTTCGACCACTGCAGTGACCGAGTCGTTCTCGTTCGCGCTGCCCGATGGTGCGAAGAAGTTCCTCTTCGAGACCGTGATGCGCCGATCCAAGAACATGGTCAAGGGGATGGATGCCACGCTGGGACGCCTCAAGGTGGTGCTCGAAGCCTGACGCGCCGACGTCTCTCAGCCGGTCCATCTCACCGGTGAACTCGGGGTTGACGATGGATAGGTTTGGCCGACAGAAGTGTTCGGGGCGGTAGCTCAGTCGGTTAGAGCAGCGGACTCATAATCCGTAGGTCGTGGGTTCGAGCCCCACCCGCCCCACGAACACGGCGCAGTCGTGGTGCGTGAAGCCTGTGACCATGTGACCATGTGACCATGTGACCATGTGACCATGTGACGATTCGGCGACTGTGTGACGTCCGTCTCACTTGGAGCGAGAGCCGTGTGCTTAGATTCGCCCGGGGAAACTCTCGCCGGCGAAACTCGGCGGCGATTCATGTATGGAGATGGGGGTCTCAATGCGACAACGACGACTGGTCAGTGCACTGGCCGTACCACTGGTGTTCGCCTTCGTGGCGGCGTCCTGCGGGAGCGATGACAGCTCCTCTGAGGACACCACTGCGACGGACGCCACCGAGGCGCCAACCGATGACGGCGATACCGCCGACACGGAGTCCACGACACCGATCACGGCCGAGGGAGACGTCGATACCACTGTGGTCACCGAAACCGACACAGCGGTCTACGGCGGAACGGTCACGATGGGGCTCGAAGCCGAAGCAAACGGCTTCCGACCATGGGAGGATGGCTGTGCCGAGCCGTGCGTGAACATCGCTCGAACGTTCTTCGATCCGCTGATCGATCAGAACAGCGACGGTGAGTACAAGGGTTACCTCGCCGAGTCGATCGAGGCGAACGACGACTTCACGGTGTGGGACCTCACGTTGCGTCCGGACATCGTGTTCCACAACGGCGTGCCGTTGACCGCGCAGACGATCGCGGACATGTTCACCATCCAACAGACGGGGGCGATGTCGTCGGGGCTGATCGCTACCAATCAGATGCTCAGCGTCGAGGCAACCGGCGACCTGACGGTGCAGTACACGCTCGGTGCGCCGAACTCAGCGTTCCCATCGAGCCTGAGTCTCGTCCCCCTCGGCTTCGTGTTCGAGCCGGGCGCGGCCGCTACTGATGGTGCTGGCTTCAGTACAGCTCCCGTCGGCACCGGACCGTTCACGATGGACAAGCGCGACATCGACAATGAAACCATCGTGGTCCGCAACGAGAACTATTGGCGCACGGCGGCGAACGGGGATCAACTCCCCTATCTCGACTCCGTTGCGTTCCGGCCGATCCCGGACGAGGGGACTCGCCTCGATGCGCTCATCTCCGGAACGGTCAACATGATGGAAACCCGACGGCAGGGCACCATCCGTGACGCCCGAGAGGAAGTGGGAATCGACATGTACGAGTTCCAGGGCAACGGCACCGGCGGCGGCATGTTCAACACCGCCGTGGCGCCGTTTGATGACGTTCGGGTGCGTGTGGGCCTCAACAAGCTCAACGACCAGGAACGGGTGATCGAAGCCCTCGGTGGAACCGGCATCTCACTGCCGGTCACCCAGTGGTTCTCGGCTGACAGCCCATGGTGGACGCAGGAGGCTGCCGACAGCTACCCGGTGTTCAACTTCGAGGAGGGTGCAGCTCTCTTGCAGGAGTACATCGACGACCCGGCCCGTTCCGACGGCAAGGCACCCGGCGAGAAGATCGACGTCGAGCTCTCGTGTCCGCCCGATCCGACGTTGATCGCTGCGATGCAGGTGGTCGAACAGGTCTGGTCCGGTTCCGAGTTCGTCAATGTCTCGCTGACGCAGTTCGACCAGGCGACCCACATCAACAACGCCATCGCCGATTCTCACAAGGCGCACTGCTGGCGTTGGAGTGGTGAGGGCGATCCGAGCGTGTCGATCAACCCATTCCTGACCGATCCGGCCGCATCGGTGTCGAACTTCCCGAACTGGTTCGACCCCGAAGCGATCGGTTGGGCGCAGGAGGCGATTCAGACCGCCGACGTCGAGGAGCGCAAAGCGCTGTATTCGCAGATCATGGTGCGGATCAACGAGCAGGCGCCGGTGTGGTACTCGGGTGGGACGGCCACGATGCTGGCAACGGTGCCGGCGATTCGTGGTGTGAACAACTGGACGATGCCGAGCGGCGACCTCGGTGACGGCACGGCTGGAGCCGTCACGTACTTCACGGAGATGTTCATCTCCGAGTGAGTGTTGTGGTCCTGGGCTCACCGAACGCCGGTGAGCCCAGGACCGCTGCAGTTGTTGGCGCTGGTGAAGGCGGCGACCCGATCAGCGTGGTTTCAAATCAGTCGAGTGGGCGGGTGCCGTCGATGACGACGTCGGCGCACTCGATTGGTCGGTCGCGGGCGATGTACGCGTCCTCGTTCGGCATCCAGACTTCCATCCAGGTGGAGCGAGATGACTCGCCGTCTCGTGCCACCGCTCGATAGAGACGCACGTCGGTCGGAGCGTCGACCCACACCCGCACGTCGAGGTCGTGACGGAACATCTCGTGCAGAGCGCACACACCTTCGATCACGACGACACCGTTCGGCTCCACGGCCACCGTGGTGCCGCTCGGAGCGCCTTCCGCCCAGACCCAAGGTTCGTAGGTCGCTGATCGGCCGGCGAGGAGTTCATCGACGACGTCCGTCCGTAGACGTTGCAGATCGAACTGGTTGCCATCGAAGAACACATCGGTCGCGACGATCTGCACGCCCGGAACCACGTCGGCGATCCGGGTGGCGAGCGTCGACTTGCCAGCAGCACCATGGCCGCCGATGCCGACGAGTACGAGCCCGCGACCGGCTCCCGCCGTATCGATGAGGTCGGCGATGGTTCGTACGACGGTCACGATGCCGGTGTCGCCGTCAGAGCGCTGTTGCTCAGTCGTCGGGTTGTTCGATGGCGTCGAGGAACGCGCTGACGTCGGCTTCTTCGCCGCCGACGAGCCAGATCGTGAGCTCGCCGTCGGAGTCCTCGTCGTCCTCGTCGTCTTCCCAGGGGAGCACGCCGTCGACGAAGTAGCGGTCGACGGTGATGTCGTCGGAGCCCTCCTCGACCGGTGCGATCACCGCGAGTTCTACCTCGGCATCGGCCGGTTGGTCGCTGAGGATGTCGATCAGTTCGTGGACTCGCATGACGCTCCCTTGCGTGTTGGAAAGACGGGGTGCAGGACGGTCTGGTTCAGTACTCGTCGAGCCATTTCGGGGCTTCTTCGAGTAGGTACAGACTGACATCTTTGCACCGGTCCAGCGCGACTTCGATCGCATCGTCGACGTTCATGTAGACGTCGGCGAGATCGATGGTCATCTTGGCAACGATCGACAGGCTCCGCTCGGGGGCATCGGTGACGCTGGGGAACGAGTCGATCGCCGACACCTCGACCGGGAGGTCGATTCCGCCGATGCCGGCGAGTTCTGTCGCCAAGATCAGCAGGTCGGGCGGCTTGGGGAGCGGAGGCAGCGTCCACGTGAAGATCAACGGAAACGAGAAACCGTTCGGCGGTGGATCGTCGATGTCGTCGAGCTTCATGATCTCGTCTTCGAAGCCGAGCATCGCCCGTGGGTCGACATCGAGCGACAGGTGCAGGTCGATCGGACCGGCACACGCCTCCTCGGGGTGCAGGTCGACCTCCCACAACTGTCGAAGCGAATAGGTCTCCACGAAGTGCCGTTCGTCGTGGACGTGGAAGCCGTGGTCGATCGCCTGGCTCTTCACATCGGCGACGAATCCTGCAACGTCAATCACTGCCATGCAGTTCGGACACTACCGTCCCGGGGGATGACATCGCTCAACGCCCGCACCGATCACGCAGATGGCGTCCTGGATCTGTTCGGCTCGATCTGCGACGCAACGAGTGCGGTACTCGCAGCCACGACCAATTGGGGCGAGTCCGGCCGGCGTCCCGGGCAGTATCTGATCGACCTCGACGTCGACGATGTGTGCGTCGCTCCGCTCCTGGCTGCTGGCTACTCGGTGCTGTCGGAGGAGAGCGGGCTCCAGCATCCGCGCGCCGGCCCGTCGGCGCTCGGAACGGTCGTGGTCGACCCGCTCGACGGTTCGACCAATGCCAGCCTCGGCCTGCCGTGGTGTGCGACGTCGCTGTGTCTCGTCGTGGGTGATGTGCCCACCGTTGCGATGGTGGCCAACCTGGCGACCGGTGCCCGGTACACCGCAGTTCGAGGTGGTGGCGCCACGCTCGACGGTCTGCCGATCTCGATCGCCTCCGTGGCGACCCTCGACGACGCCGTCATCACCATCAGTGGACTGCCCGACCATCACTACGGGTGGCGCCAGTTCCGGGCGATGGGTGCGTCGGCCCTCGACATCTGTGCGGTCGCCAGTGGCTCGTTCGACGGTTTCGTCGACATGAGCCCTGACGCCCACGGTGTGTGGGACTACCTCGGAGGGGTGCTGGTCGTCCAAGAGGCCGGGGGAGTCGTGGTCGACGCGCTCGGCCGTGACCTCGTCGTGCTCGACCACGCCGCTCGTCGCACCCCGATCGCCGCCACCAGCGTCGCGTTGCTGGACGAATTGGTCGTGCACCGAACCTCCGCAGCAGCTGGACCTCCTCGGTAACGTGCCCGCATGAAACGGCAGGAGAAGGCGAACCGAATCGGTGTGACCCTCGACGAGCTCTATCCGGAGACCCCGATCCCGCTCGACCACACCGACGCTTACACGTTGCTCGTGGCGGTGGCGCTCTCGGCGCAGACCACCGACAAGAAGGTCAACCAGATCACCCCGGCGTTGTTCGAGGTTGCCGGCTCTCCTGAGCGGATGGCGGCGCTCGACCCCGATCTGATCCTCGGCTACATCCGCGAGGTCGGCCTGGCGCCGACCAAGGCGAAGAACCTCTGGATGGCGGCCAACAAGATCGTCGACGCCGGTGGTGCGGTCATCGGCGACTGGGGGTTCCTCGAGTCACTGCCCGGCATCGGGCACAAGACCGCCAGCGTGGTGATGGCGCAGGCGTTCGGTGTACCGGCGTTTGCCGTTGACACCCACGTCCACCGCCTCGCCGAGCGGTGGGGGCTGTCGAACGGCACCACCGTCGAGCGCACCGAGGCCGACCTCAAGGCCGTGTTCCCGATTGCGACGTGGAACGACCGCCATCTCCAGATCATCTTCTTCGGCCGCGAGTACTGTCCGGCACGCCGCCACGACTTGGCGATGTGCCCGATCTGTAGTTGGGCAGCCAGCAAGAAACGGATACGAGACGATTCGATGCGCTGAGCGGCTTGCTATCGGTTCGTACTGTCGAAATCGTCGTCGTCGGTGTAGGCGACCGGGTGATCACCGCCGAGTTCGGAGAAGCGTTCGTTGAGTGCGGTTGCGGCGAGGTCTCGATCGTGATCGGTGGGTGTGAGGGCGTCGTAGAGATAGGCCTCGATTTCGAGTGCGGTGCTCATGCCGCCGAGCGCGAAGTACCGGAACCAGAGTTCGCTGTGGGTGAGGCCGACTTCGATGCGTGCACCTTCGAGGATGCTGTTCGGTTTGCTCACCTTCAGACCTGGCCGATCAGGTTGTCGCGCAGCGCTGAAGCGAGCACTTCGGCAGCGGATTCGCGAACGTCCACCCCGGCACGTTCGGCCCGGCCGCCGCACGGGCGGGGATACGTGGCGCCCTTGCCTTTCGTCTCTCCGAGCAACCCGTCAGTGCCCTCAACCTGTATGCCCGGTTGCCAGCTGCGTTCGGAGCGACCGACCGCGCAGAGGGTCTGATCTTCGCCACATTGGCGGGTCTCGCACTCGACCTTGCCGGCGAGCGAGCCGATGACCTGTTGCGCGTTGCCAATCTTCACGAAGCGCTGCGCACCCGCGAACTCATCGGCCAGGCGCAGGGCATTCTCATCGAGCGTGAACGAATCACCAGCGACCAGGCATTCGACGTACTCCGCCGAGCGTCCCAGCACCTCAACATCAAAGTCCGTGAGGTCGCGCTCACCCTCGTCGAAACCGGCGAAACACCACCCGTCGGCAGCCCGCTCACACCCACGGAACCCTGAGTTCAGCGAGGCTCGAACGCTCCGAAGTAAGTATTCGAACCACACGACCTTGCCGCCGCCGGGGTCGTCATCGAGACCCACCCTGCTCGCCAAGACGCGCACCAGCGCAAGGCCCCGTCCACCCGCGCTGGACGGGCCCGGCATGGGCGAGGCACCGATCAGCTCACGGAACGCTTCGGTGGCGGCGGCGCCATCGCGCACCTCCACTCGCACCGGCGGGCCCCGTGTGATGCTCACGGTGACATCGGTGTTCGCGTGGAGCACCACATTGGTGACCAACTCGCTCGTCATCAACAACACCGGGTCGACGTCGTCGACGACGTCATGCACGGCCTGAGCCACGAAGGATCGCGCCTCGCTGATCGTGCGCAAGTCTGACGGCAAGGTCAACTCTGTTCGAGCGGAAGCACTCACCCCACAATGTTGGTACGTTCAGCCACCACACACGTGTTCCTGTCCCAACCCCGCCGAGACGGAGACGGCGAACTTCGGGCTCCTGCGTTGATCCTTCTCGCTCCCCACCAGGATTCAGGCGTCGTCGCTGATCCTCGTCGAGTCCTGGCGACTGTCGGAGTGCTGACCATCAGCGTTGTCGTCGGGTTCGTTGTCGGGTTGTTCTCGGAGGAGTTGCCATCGGAGTCGGCAGCGGATTTCGTCGAGTTTGTCGATGGGGCGGGTGG
>Ga0209491_10001766_pt1 | contig 40708 bp, 24 predicted proteins | sample BON02_FD_187213 | JGI IMG/M metagenome (GOLD analysis project Ga0209491, IMG submission 187213) | Freshwater microbial communities from Lake Bonney liftoff mats and glacier meltwater in Antarctica - BON-02 (SPAdes) (version 2) | ecosystem: Environmental > Aquatic > Freshwater > Ice > Glacier... | reverse complement strand
CCGGTAACGGGTTATTTAGGATACCCGAAGTCCAGTTTTCAAAATCTTGAAAATAAGGAACACCAAATGACGTATTGAACGTTTGAGGCCCTACATAGGCAGAAACATCTCCTGATCCACAATTTGAACGAACGTAAACTTGGTAAGTTGTTCCTTGAGAAAGACCACTAATCGTAAAATTAGGAACGAGCGAAGAACCTGTCGTTCCTGTACCTGTTGCAAAACCAAAAGGACCAAATTCGTAATCAATAGTTCCGGCACCGCCCACTGCATTCACATCAACTGATGATAAGGTTACGTTGCTCAACGAAATTGATGTTGGAGCTGCAGCACTCAATACCGCCACATTTATAGTATCGTTAAAATTAGTGGTATCCATCATTCCATTTGGATTTGATGTATATATCTGCACAGCAGAAGAACCTGCTGCAAACATTGCATTTCCCAACAGCAGCTGAGCCGTTTGAGAACCTGTACCATTTAAGGTATCAAGAAGACCAACATAGTTAACAACCGGCTGAGCAACTCCATTGATGGACCAATTAATATCCACTGAATCAATTTGATTTGAACCATAATTTGCAACAGTTGCATACACATTTTGCATGCCTGCGCAATACACGGTAGGAGAATCAACCGATAGAACAGCTGCATCATTTAAACCACCTAGAATCGTGTATTTCACACCACCATTAAACTGCCGTGGACTAAAACCAGGATTTGGAGCCGGCCCGCCATAACCAACTAGATTACCAGTTTCAATGGTAACAATGCCATCTGTAAAAGGAGCAGCAACACCTGCCGTACCTGAAGTGTATGCCATGCCAGCACCAATGCTGCCATTTACATAAAACCGATAACCAACACCAGGTAAAATGGTATAGCTATAATTCACCGGAATTGGAACAACGCTACCGGCAACAGTAGCTGTAACAATAGTTCCTCCACCTAAATTAGTCCAACCGTTGGCCGCACTAACATTTGGCGGACCTGTTAAATCGGTTGTTGTTACCCACACATCTGTCAAGCCAGCAGAGGTGAACGTACAAAATATTGTATCAATTATAATTGATTGTGTGGAAGTTAATCCAAAAGTGACACCTGCATTACCATTCCCTCCATTCAACGGAGGCACGGTATTCAACTGAAACTGGGAATAGCCCGTCACAACGAGGGCTATCATCATAGAAAAAAGCAAGTTAATCTTCTTCATCATTTAAATTTTGGTTAATAATATATTTAGGAAAAAGAAAGCTAAGACTTTTTGCTCTAATTATTCACAATTGTTCACAAAAAAAGGGCAATAAATTTCTTCATTGCCCTTTGCTTTTAAAAAATAAACTAGGTTATCAGCCCTTCACCACCTTACGAACAATTGTTCCTTTGTCCGTTTCAATTTTAATGAAGTAAACACCTTTTGGCAACTTACTCATATTAATTTCCTGACTCAATTGACCAAACGTTAATTCTTCGAATGAATTGACCAGTTTCCCTTCTGCAGAAAGCAAGAATATAGACCCATTAAAGATTTCGATTGAACTTTGATTAATCGTTAAGATGTCTGAAACAGGGTTAGGGAAAACGTCTAACGTACCGAGAAGATTGTTTTCTTCCAATCCAACTGTACAATCATCTAATACTCTAATGTAAATATCAGTTAAAGTGGTATCGTCGAATTCGCAGCCCACATCTGTCGTAACATTAACAGATAGCGTGTAATAACTTCCTCCCGTTGTAACATCCATTCTCCAAGGATCTACTGCAAAAGATTGAGTATTTGCAGTATCCAATTTAACAGGAACCGTCCCCGAGCCATTTGTATAGAATAAATCCCAAGAATAAGAATCTTGTCTCACAGGGATACCATTTGCATCTACTGGACCTGCATCTATAGAAAAGACACTCCCTTGATTTAGAATAGAACCAGAACCAGGACCACAATACCTTACTGTATCTCTAGGAATACTATCAAACGTTGGCTTGGTATGAATTATTCGTTCAACCACCGTTTTCTGCAACGATTTACAGAATAACCCTGACGGTAAAATATCGGGCATCTCAATTAAGGTTTCTACATAGAAAGTATCCGTTTGAGCTAATCGCTGCTTCAACGCATACTCAAATGGAGCTACTTTCAACTCCGCTTCAGCAGTCAGAGCAGTAGTACTAACGTAATAGTTAACACCTGTAATATTAGATTGAACTTGCACTTTAATGGTATCAAGAATTGGATCATTCTCGCAACGCTCCCCACCAAAGGCCAACGCTCTATACGGCTTTAAAACTTCCACTCGAACAGAATCCGTTGTTTCATCAATTCCTTCTCTAAGGAAAAGCTGAGGACAGACTCTTGACCTTAAATCTGTGGTTGAGTCTAGAATAGGAACATAATTTGGCTTGTTGAAAGGGTTGGTTGAACCGGGGAAGAATCCGAAAGATGAACCATCTTTACGTATTCTACTTTCCTCCCAACCTACTGCTCCAAATTGATTTCTAACAGCCACTAATACCGGACTACCAAAACATATTGTATCGTTTGGTAACACGGATACGATTTGACCAATTTTCCGTTGCGATTTAATAACGATGTTGTCTTTCTGATCGTTAGACTTTATTAAATCTCCATCCACCTCAGCAATAATAATGAAGCGATAAAAACTACCGGTATCAGACATATCGAAGGTACTGTCCATGGTTAACGTAATAATGGAGTCTCTTGGAAGCGGAATAATAAACCCGTTGGCATTTCTCCATTCGTTCCGGAACACTTTACGCGTCAAAGTATCAATAATCGCAAAATTCCCATCTCCCTGATTGTCTTTGAAAATAATTGCCGTTAAACAAACGGTATCCTGTTCAAAGTTAAGAGAGTCCGAACCGTTATTAATCACATCAATTCGCAATGGATTGGTAGTGGAATAACACTGAGTAGAGTCTGTATTAGGCTCGTTCAACGAAGCTGCAGCGATGTCCATTGCCGCAGCATCGTACACACTTATATCATCTATGGCCATATTACTGGCATACTCATCCGTTCTTTCGGCAATGAATCTGAATTTAATCACTTTTCCTTTATACGCACTCAAATCCACAATTCTCGATTTCCAAGCTGTTCTACCATTTAATCGTTGATCTGGATCTTGACCACTCAAGGTCATTACTGTAATCCAACCAAAATCATCGTTAATTTGCAGAATAAGGTTTCCCATTTTAAATCCAAACATGTGGTACCAGAATTTCATTTCCGGAGCTTGAGTCGGAATCAAATCAATACAAGGAGATTGAAACGCAATTAAATCACCCAACACCCCAGCTGCGGAATTTGCTTGTAAAACATGGCCTGTTGTATCAACTGGCCCTAAGGTATGGTCTAGTTCCGGACCGGTTACACCACGCCTATCGCATGCCCATGCTGGTAAAGGAAACCCATTCCCATCAAGACACCAATCGAACCCATCTTGAGTAGGATTACCTAATAAAACTCCATCTTTAAGTGGATTTACAGGGTCTTCGAAATCAACCACATAAGGCAAAAATTCAGGAATTCCATGTGTAATTTTATAATCTAACCTGAGATTGTTTGTTGTGTCTTTATCTCCATCGAGTAAAAGCCACGCATGTATGTAGTAATCTTTATAAGCAGATAAGTCTAAAATAAATCGAGGATCCGTTAGGGTAAATGTCAATAACTCTCCAGGATTAAAGAATGGAGGTGCTATTCCAGGTCGAATCCAAAGGGTATCTCTAAAACCATTACTACCTCTAGGATTCCCAATAATATCTTCATCCAAAGCAATCACTACTTGGAAGGAATCGATTCTATCAATTCCAATGTTTCTTACCCGAATTGAAATAGATTCTGCATCACTGTAAAAGCATCTTCCATCAAATGGGTTTGCAAATTCGTTGAACAAAATTTGCTGTGGTTCAGGTTTAATAATACACACATCGTCTATCGCATAATAAGTGCCACCAGGGGCAAATGCTCTAAATTGAACCTGAACGTTAGCTCCAACATAATCGGCTAGAACTGCCTCGTATTTTGTCCAAACTCTGGCAACACCTTCTACTCCCTTAATGGTATCGATCGCTGTAAAACCACCGCCATTTCGATTTACTCCAATCTCTAATTGACCAGTAGCAGATGGCATAATGTACCAGAATTCTAAATTCGCTGCAGGGGTATTTGTTAAATCCCAGCACGGTGATTCCATTCTTGCCTCACCTGCGTATGGAGCGGGGTCTTCCGCATACATAAACACATCGTTCAATCCACCCGTATGGCCTTTTAAGTCGGCAACAGCAGTGCCTCCTGCAACGGAAGCTACCCAACTATACGCTTGCGTGTTTGCTTCCCAATCGTTTGGTAAAACTCCATCTCTGAAGTCTTTCGCTATGTGTCCAAATACTAAATCACTGAAATCTTCACAACTTGGAAATGGTCTCGCAGTGTTTGTAATTAACTCCGTTAAGGTATCGTTATACAAGTGCTCGTCTCCAATATATTCTGTCCAATATTTAATAAGATACTTCCCAGGATTGGACATGTCGATGTTTTGGAATGAAAAGTCAAAAAATGCTAAGGGTACAATTGTATTACCTATTGATGAATCTCTAACGATAGGTAACGCTTGCGCTACTCCACCATATGGGGTGAACATAATTTGGTAGCCTAAATTCAAGTTTAAAATATCTTGGGTTCCTAGGTTTTGAACTCTAATTTTAAATCTCTCTGAGGCAGTTAATGCACAGTCTGACTGAGGGTCTCTCAACGAAAATGCCGCAGCATCTCGTTGCGCTCGGTCTAGAATTTCAATGTCATCAATGGCCATATCTCCTCCACGGCCATCGCCTGGATTTCCTTTGTAGCCTGTTTCGGCTCGGAATCTAATTTTTACAGCATTTAAGCCTACAAAACGATCTAACACAACCTTGCGTTGCAACCAAGGTTCTGTATCATCCGAATGCTGTGGCCCTCTGATTACATCAATTCCTTGCACCCAATTTGAGCCATTGTGCACATCTACAAATAAGTTACCTGTTTGCGGTCCGAAGAAATGATACCAATAGGAAAGTAAAACACTACCATTTTTGGAAACACTAAAATCCATTGGTCCACAAGGCAAATTCAAGTTTGCATCGGGAATTGTCGGAGGAATAGGCAATAACAGCTGCTTTAAGTCTGTTTCCATTAACATATAGGTTCCCTTTCCGTTTGCTCTATTGGTAGCAAAGGTGTGGTCTCCTGAAGGTCCTGTTGGAGGACCTGGAGGCAGTGGTGGCTGACCATCAATATAAGGCGCAGCTCCGGTTCCTATATGCCACATAAAGGTTCCAGGACCACCATTTGCTGGGGTTCTTGTAAAACCTTTTAATTGATCTTGGCTGTAGTTGCCTCCTTGAACTAGTTCTTCAAAGTCTTGGGTATATCTTGGTATTCCCGGCTGTCTGTTAATAACCGTTTTAAAAGCGGCGTTATTTTGCGGCAAGGTATCGTTTACCAATATTGTTTTTGCATAAATTAATTGCTTCCCAGGGTTTGATAAATCAATTGGAGTGGTGAATGTGTAATTCAGATTTGCACCTGCCAAAATGGTTTGTTGAATCGTATCTGCTTCAAAAGGACCTCCACTATTGTTGTACTGAACAATTAATTGGCCTGGAGCAATAGCAGCAGTACCAAAATTCTCAATATTCACAACAACGTTTGCTGTGGTAAGACCACACGCATCGCCGGTAGGTTGAATTATTTCAGTAATCCCTGCATCGTTCGCAATGGCTTCGTATAAAAACACATCATCGATTGCCATATCGCCCTGAATACCTGGGTTTGTCTTAACCGACCTAAACCTTACTTGCACTAGACCTCCAATGTAAGGAGATAAGTCAACATTTAATTGCTTCCATACCTGCGAGGTAGAAGTTTGCGTTTGACCGCTAATCGCACCAACGCCATTCACCCAATTTCCATTGAATAAAACATCTACATTTAATGCATTCATGTTTCCACCATATCGGTGATAAAAGAAACTAAATCGCGGATTTACATTCGCTGTTAAATCAATACAGGGAGACTCTAATGTTGCAGTCCCTGAGCCATTTGCTTCTGTAAAAATGAAGACTCCACTTCCTGTAGTTCTGTCCCCATCTGGGCCGGTAGATGCTGTAGGAGTTGTTGCCGAACCCTTGCCACAAAGAGAAGATTGTACCTGCCAATTGAAAGAGCCGGCAGAAGTCTCCGTCCAACCTTCTTGCAATACCTGACCTAAAATAGCGTCACATTGCGCATCTCTAAAGGTTTCAAAGTTTTCATAATAATTCGTAAACTTGGTAGAGTTAATTATTTTATGGTTGTATAAGGTGTCATTTGTAACATCTTGTTCTCCAATTTGAGCTGTCCACGCTTTTACAAAATATGTTTTACCGGGAATGGATAAATCTGCAGGTTGTGTAAAAGTAAAGGTAGCAGATTGCTCAGAAGGCAATGCAGCGTCAAACGTATCTCTTACTGCTGGAAGGTTGTCAATTTGGTAATACAACAACAATGAATCACCGTTTGCGTTCAAGGTTTCAACTCCAAAGTTGTCAATTTCAACGCTTATTAGTGAAGCACTATTAATGTTACAACCTGATTCCGGACCGGTAACAGCTAACATTCTAGCATCTTTTCCGGCAGGAGCAAAGAATGAAATATCATCAATTGCCATCTCGTTTCTAAAACCGGCCGATCCTCTAAACCGAACTTGTAAATCTTTACCACCGAATTGATTGAATTTAGCGACAGCCTCTAACCAAGGTGCTGCGCTGCTTGTCTGGGTTTGGCCGGGTATGGAGAATACTCCATTGTTCCACACACCATCGGCGAAAACATCGACAAATAGGGTGCTCATTCCATTTCCAAATTTATGGTACCAAAAACGCATTGCAGCACCTGCTCTGCCTTTAAAGTCAATACACGGAGATTCTAAATTACCCACGCCACTGTTGCCATCTAAATACATAAACACCCCAGTACCAGAAGTGTGATCTGCATCCGGTCCTGTATTAAATCCCGGTGTTCCGGCACACGATCCCATATCTTGAACGTGCCATTCTCCATCATTATTGGAAGAAAACATGGTCCACCCAGCTCCTAAAATATCTCCATCGTTCACGCCAAAACAGGCAGGGTCTGCAACAAAGCCCTCAAAATCTTCGAAATAACTTACCTCTCTTGTCGTATTGGTAACGTTGGTTACCAATCGGTCGTTAAAGAGGTTGGAGTCTCCTAATACTTCTGTCCAAACAGTAATATTGAATGTGGCACCTTTCGCAGAAAAATTAGCTGTAATAGGAAAGGTATGGTTGATTTTTGCTCCGGGAGCAAGAGTTCCGGGAACCGTATCTCTAAAAACGGTACCATTGTTTATGCTAAATGCAACCGGAATATTGGTTAGTGGTGCAGAACCAAAGTTTTCGAATTCTGCTGTAATGAATCCTGAAGGAGTGCAACCGGTAACTGGAGAAACCAATGTCGCCGTCTTGCCATCTTGTGGAATAGGCTCAAAAATTTCAACATCATCAATTGCCATATCCCCAGTAAAACTTCCTCCATAAGTGGATCTCCATCTTAACTTAATTCTCTGACCTGCATATTGGTTTAAATTTACAGTTGCCTTCAACCATGCAGCAGCAGAAGTTGATTGTGTTTGGCCGTTAATTCTTAGCACTTGCGACCAGCTAGACCCATCATTTACTTCAACAAATAAGTCTCCCATAGTAGCCCCAAATTTATGGTACCAAAATTCCATGATTGCTCCTGAAGCATTTCCTAAATTAATACATGGAGATTCCAGTATTGGGCTAATTGCAGCAGAGGCTGGAAAAGAAGTCTCAGTGTACATAAAGTTTGGAGGAGAATGCGCCACGATAGGACCTGTGTTAAAAGAAGTTGTTCCATTATTCCATGGATGCCAAGTATAATTTGAAACGTTAGCAGTAGGAATTCTCACCCAAGGAAAAGGAATCAGAGAGTTTCCACCACCGCCGGTACCTCTAACCCAAGAAAAACTATCAAAATTTTCAAAAACAGGCAGCGACAATGAACTTGGAGAAGGTCCGCCAACTATATTTCTATTTAGCAAACTGTCGTTTGGACTAAATCCATCATTTGTAGTTACACCCCATACATTTAAATTATAGTTTCTTGCCGTACCAAAGTTGGCCTTTTGGGAGAATACAAAATTAGTAAGAGAATTAGCCGCTAGGGGACCGATAAAAGTATCGCTCACGATTGCTAAATTATCCACGCGGTAGAACAAGAAAACCGTATCTAGCGCGTTTGCCCCTTTATTTTCTATCTCAATTATAATTCCCTCTGTAGCATACCCACACAAAGAAGCACCTGCCGTGCTGGGGTAGTTAATTGAATTCAAACTAACATCAAAAGGCTGAGGGTAGCGAACCGAGAAGTCATCAATCATTACGCCATCTCTAATTCCACTTCCGTCAGAGTTAAATCTAAATCTAAAATTAACAGAGCTTTGACCACCAAAACCAGTCAAAACATTTTCTACCGGAATCCAACCCGCTGTATTTCCTTCCCAAAAAGGGGCCCCAGTAGTATACCAATTGGAAGGATTAACACCTCCAGCATTGACAATACTCCACGTTACTCCGCCATCTGTAGAAGCTTCGAAGCTTAATCTATCGTAACCTGGCTCGGTTCTATGGTTCAAATTAAAAGACAAAATAGGGTCTCCATTGGCCGAACTAAAGTTAAAACAAGGAGAATATAAGTAAGAGTCTTCTTGGTTGTTATAATCCCCATTTAAGTTGGTTACGTAAGCATTTGTTCCAGACGTAACTGAATTAAAATTAGCGGAAGAAGGAGTTCCTCTTTGCCAACTCACGTTCGCTCCACCGGTTTTCCATCGATCAATCCCTTCAAAGTTGTCTGTATAAGTTGGAATAAAATTTGGCTCATTTTCAATAAGAACAACAGTTGAATCGTTGTCATTGTTACCGTCAGTTGTTTGGTTGGTGTATGCCTTCAAGTTATAAAACCCGATATTTTGCATATTTAACGTTCCCGTAAAAGTATATAGCAAGGAATCGCCTGCAGGAATTGAAGCCGTAACTGTTTCTGTGTGAGCTACTGTTCCGTTAGTGTCTATGACAACCGAAAAATTAGTGGCGGCAGATGAGCCAAAGTTTCTGAGTCGCACTTGCACCGCCTGCACCGAAGTTAACCCACAAGATGAAATAGGATCTAACACTGCACTTACGCCAATATCGTTCGGGAATGGCGAAGAAATTACTACGTTATCTACACCTGCATACCAACACCAATCGTTACCATCGAAATAAGTAAAACGGACCTGACAGTTCGCATTTGCAGCGGTAGAGATATCAATCACCGCATGCGGAAAATTATTGGAACAAGCGCCTAAATAATTTCCACAATCGTTTGTTGCAGTAGAAAACACATCTAACCAGTTAGTGCCGTTAAAAACGGAAACAATGAAACTATCTAATGGCCCTGCATACTCTCTAAAGTTATAATCGAACTCTAAGGTGGTACTTACCACACCGGCGTTGTTGAAGCTTGGAGTTACTAAATCTGTTCGATTGTTTGTAGCACCGGCACCTAAACCATCGTCATCAAAGTACGCCATGGATGAACCATCTATGTTATTCTGTCCGTTATTTGTAGAAGATCCATCCGGTCCAAAACTCCATGCAGTAGTGCCAGTAACAGCAGTACTTGACCAACCTGTTGGCAGTACAGCAGCGTTAAAATCTTCTTGTACGTGAAAGTTTTGAGCACTTGCATTAAACCCTATAAACAAAATAGTTACAACAGATAGTATGTATTTTTTCATGGTGTGATTTGTTTTAAAAAAACGAATTTTAAAAATAACAAATAAATCCCAATTTGTTAAGTTCAATACAAGACGCGTTTGAAATAAAAAAGGTTGCAAAAAAAAGCCTTCATTTCAAAAAGAAATGAAGGCGTTAACTAATCTATTAATTCACTTAATGCTTCCCTACTTCAGTCAAATACCTCTCTGCATCTAGTGCTGCAATGCACCCTGTTCCGGCAGCTGTTACTGCTTGACGATATACCTTGTCTGCTGCATCGCCAGAGGCAAATACCCCAGGAATTTTCGTTTTTGAAGTTCCGGGCTCCACGATCAGATAACCTGTATTATCCATCGCTAACCAGCCTTTAAAAATATCTGTATTTGGTTTGTGTCCAATCGCAACAAAAAAGCCCGTACAAGAAAGCGTTATTTCCTCTCCGGTTTTATTGTTTTTTGCCAAAACACCTTCTACTGCTTTTGCTCCCAAAACCTCTACTGTTTCATGGTTAAACAATACTTCAATGTTTGGAGTATTTAAAACTCGATCTGCCATAATTTTTGAGGCCCTAAACTCATCCTTTCGAACCAAGATGGTAACTTTATTGCATAATTTAGAAAGATAGGTCGCTTCCTCTGCAGCAGTATCTCCTGCTCCAACAACAACAACATCTTGCCCCTTATAAAAAAACCCATCACAAACAGCGCAAGCACTTACCCCAAAGCCATTTAAACGTTCTTCTGATTCTATGCCCAACCATTTAGCCGCAGCACCTGTTGAAATTATAATTGAATCTGCTGTAATTTCTGTTTTCTCGTCCACCCACACGCTATGAACTGGGCCAGTAAAATCTACTTTTGTCACCAAGCCAAATCGCACATCAGTTCCAAATCGCTCTGCTTGCTTTTGAAAGTCAACCATCATTGCAGGACCATTAATTCCGTCGGGGTAACCAGGGTAATTCTCAACATCGTTGGTGATGGTGAGTTGACCACCGGGCTGTAATCCTTGATACATTAAAGGAGTCATACCGGCTCTGGCAGCGTATATTGCTGCTGTATACCCTGCAGGTCCTGAACCTATAATTAGACACTTTACATGCTCTACATTTTCTGACATAATTCTTCTTTTTTGAAGCGTTAAAATTAGGGAATCAAAACAAATAAAATTGTCCGTGCAATGCTGTTTTTAGCGGGTAAAGCACTTTTGTGTTTCCATCACCAGCAGATCAAAATATGGAAGCATGTTTTGTTCCTCCTTCTAGTTCGTTTTGTGCGCTAATCCGGCATTCGAAGTAACGGGGAAAACGAACCTTCCTGCCTCGGGCAAGTAGCGTAGTGACCTGACTTGACTTGCCCTTTGGTCCTAGATTTTAACAAATCAGATTTAATTGCTTGGTTCATTTAATATGCCGGGGAGTTCAACAAAAAACTCCATCCCAATACTTTGTATTTATTTTTTGACAATTTGTGCGAACACCAGTTTTACGAAGTGTGGATTACCTTCCTTCGGTCGGTTTTCCCCGGGGGGGGGGGGGATTCAACAAAAACCTCCATCCCAATGCTTGGGATTTGTTTTGTTGTTTTTTGACAATTTGTGCGAGCACAAATTGTCAAAAAACAACAAAAACTCCAATCTACCGATTGAAGCTTTTGTTGTCGGGATAAGTGGATTCGAACCACCGATCTCGCGCCCCCCAGGCGCGCACTTTAACCGGACTAAGCTATATCCCGAGAATGGCAAACCTAATAAAAACTTGTTTCCCTATTTAATCAATGCATTAAAGTTTCCCTCCCTTATGTCGATTGGTTCCCCAAAAGCATTTCTTACCGTAAAATTAAAACTCCCTTGAACCGTGTTATTTAGCGTGTCTATTGCCATGATGAGCAATTTACCAGATTCTCCATTGTATTGATTTTTGAAGGTATTTGAAGAAAAAGTATTTGAATTATAGGTTGCTGTTAATGCTCCTGCGGAAAATTGGTACTCCCTTTCTTCAATCTTTTGTTCCACCGTAATGTTAACAGAAGTGGAGTCCCCATTTCCCACTCCTAAAAATGTTTCAAAAATAAACCCTCCTGAATTTGTACTTTTAAAGGAGCAAGATTCTGCCACAAATGACCTATTCCCAACTCTTGCTGTCATTTCTCCAAAGGCTGGTTTTGCAACAGGTACCTCTAAAAATGAACCGTTGGATACTTGCAACTGAAGGTTTCCTTGGCTAGCCATTAAAGTACCTGAAAAATTACCTGAAATGACACTTTTTTCAACATTGTAGAGGCTTACCACGACGTTAAGGTCTGACCTAACCCCTTGTTTTGTGGTGCTAAATAACGTGCCATTTGCATCTCTATAGTTTAGAAAAACTTTGGATTCATCTGTGTTCCCAAAATACGCTCCTTCCACTACATCGCTTATACTTAACGCGTAACTCACTTTACTCCCGCTAGCCTCTATGCCAAAGGCTGTATTTGTTTTTAGACCATTTGCCAGATCTGTCTCAAATTCTAATCCGTTTAACCTGAGCTCAAATCGTTTTGTAGGCAACCCATTTATCTCAAATAGCTCTTCTAAGGTAAAGGGCTCTCTGTCTTTCTCACAACTTGAAAAAGTGATAAAAGCTAGGAGTAAACATAGTGGTGTAAATCGCTTTTTCATGGTATCAAAATTAACCAGCCCAGCCTTCTCTATCCAAACTTCTGTATTGAATAGCTTCTGCTAAATGTTCTGTTTCTATTTTTTCAGAACCTGCAAGGTCAGCGATGGTTCTTGAAACTTTTAATATTCTATCGTATGCTCGTGCCGAAAGCCCTAATTTCTCCATTGCTTGTTTCAGCAATGTTTGGCCCGCTTTATCGATTCTACAAATTTCTCTGAGCTGCTTTGAGCCCATCATTGCATTTGAATGCATTCCCACATGGGAGGAATAACGTTGAGTTTGAATTTCTCTTGCAGCAACCACTCGGGCTCTAATTTTTTCACTTTTCTCAGACAATCGTGTTTCCGAAAGCTTTTCAAAATCTACCGGTGTTACTTCAACATGTAAATCAATCCGATCTAATAAGGGACCAGAGATCTTATTCAAGTATTTACGCACCATTCCCGGAGCACACATGCACTCTTTATCAGGATGATTATAATAACCACAAGGACAGGGGTTCATGGAGGCAACTAACATAAACGATGCTGGATAGTCTACTGTAAATCGCGCTCTAGAAATGGTGATTCTTCTCTCTTCAATCGGTTGTCGCATAACTTCCAAGACGGTCCTTTTAAATTCGGGAAGTTCATCTAAAAACAACACTCCGTTGTGTGCCAATGATATTTCTCCCGGTTGAGGAAATCCTCCACCTCCTACCAACGCCACATCGCTAATGGTGTGGTGCGGCGAACGGAATGGTCGCCTGGTAATTAGGGAATCTTCAGATTTCATTTTTCCGGCAACAGAATGAATCTTTGTCGTCTCCAATGCTTCATGTAAACTCAGAGGAGGTAAAATTGTAGGAAGCCGTTTAGCCAGCATTGTTTTCCCAGCTCCTGGAGGACCGATAAGAATAAGGTTATGCCCTCCCGCAGCAGCAATTTCAAGTGCTCTTTTTATATTTTCTTGTCCTTTCACATCTTCGAAATCCAAGTCGCTTACACTTAAATTGTTGTAAAATTCTTCTCTTGTATTCAATACCGTTCTTTCCAGTTCTGCCTCCTCGTTAAAGAAGTCGATCACCTCCTTAATATTTTCAATACCGTACACTTCCAAATCACTAACAATGGCTGCTTCCCTCGCATTTTGTTTTGGCAAAATCAACCCTCGAAAACCTTCTTTTTTCGCTTGAATAGCTATGGGCAGAGCCCCTTTCATTGGCTGTAGTCCTCCATCTAAGCTCAATTCACCCATAATGACAAATTCTTTTACCATCTCCTGTTTAATTTGTTCCGAAGCAGCGAGAATGCCAACGGCTAAGGTTAAGTCATAAGCCGAACCTTCCTTCCGAATGTCGGCAGGAGCCATATTTATGACTACTTTCTTGCCTGGTATTTTATATCCGTTATTTTTTAATGCAGCATCAATTCGTTGTTGCGATTCTTTCACAGCACTGTCGGGAAGGCCAACCAATAAAAAGTTTACCCCTTGACCAACATTTACCTCTACCGTTATAGTAATGGCATCTACTCCATGAACTGCGCTACCGAAGGTCTTCACCAACATTCTTAATTCTTTTAATAACTTAGCGGAAAGTTAACTAAATATGTCTAACCTATTCACCATCATTCTTTTTTTAGCTTCTTTTGGAGTCACTACTGCGCAGCAGGTAGAGTTTTTTAATGCTACAAATTATCCTGCATCGCCAAGTGCCGGAGAGAGTGAAATAGAATACCTATTTAAAAGTCAAATTGTTTACCCACCACAAGAATTTGAACGAAAGAAAGCCCAAGAAGTATTTGTTGTTGTTAAGGTGAATTGGCAGGGAAAGATTGACACCTTGTTCACAAACCTTGAAAAAAACAACCCTTTTGGTACTGAAGCAAAGCGACTGGTAGAATTGATTATTTGGGAGAAGGATAAAATCAGAAAAGACAAAAATCTTGAAGCTCAACAAGTAAAAATCACATTCGATCCGAAGAAATACAAAAGAATTGAAAAACGAAGATCTGTCGCCCCAATCACAAGTGATGACCCCACTGTATTTATTAAAAGTAGAATAGACAGTATCCCTTCCGTAAAAGGCTTCAATACCATTAACGATTATGTTGGAGAAAACATTAGATACCCTGCTTTAGCTCTACAGCAACTCATATCGGGAACCGTAAAGCTTAGCTTCATTATTGAAAAAAATGGGGTAGCAAGTAACTTTACACTGGTGAAACCATTGGCTGGCGGCTGCAACGAAGAAACAATTCGTTTGTTAAAAAATATCGTGTGGAAACCAGGATTTAAAACCGGAAAACCTGTTAGAACTCTCTCAGAATACACGTTAACTTTCATTCATCCCGGCAATACGTATCGATAACAATGTTTATTAACAATCGATAATGAAGATAAAAATAAAAACTTCATTTTTGAATTCCCTTGAAGATTTACTTTTGCTGAAAATCAACTGAAATGAAAAAATTCTTAATTACCGCAAGCTTTCTTGTTTGTTCTGTATTATTAACTGCCCAAGAAAGCGCAACCTGCTATCAGAAATATGCTAAAGTATTTGAAATAAGAGGTGCAAATGAGGTAGAAGATGGCACACATGACGACGTAATTATTACCATTAGAAAAGGTCGTTTTGCAGATTGTTTTTTAGGCAAGGTAACGGTCGAGAATGGGGAAGTAATACCCACTAGTATTAAGTTGAGCTATGTGGATGACAGTTTCGAAGGCTTGAACAGAAGTTATAAGTATGACGAACCAATTACCATTGTTGAAGGCATTTCAAAAACGCTATTAACCAATGACGAAGAGCTCATCAACATTATGTTTGTAGGGTCAATTAAACCAAAAAAGAAGGCTCTAAAGCGAGCTCCAGAACCTTCATTTGATCTTTAACTAGAATACTTTTTATTGCTTGATAAACTTTTGAACGCTTGTATTCTTAGTATTTGAAACTCGTATAAAATAGACTCCTGGAGACCAAGAATTAGCTGCTAATTGAGTCAGCCCTTTTACTACATTTATTTCTTTTACAACAGAGCCTAACGCATTTAATATTTGGACATTTAAGGTCTCAGAGCTATTGAACAGCAGGACATCATTCACTGGGTTTGGAAAGAAACTAAAGGCTTTTTCTAATTCATTATCCAAAATTCCCACAGGAAGTGCATCGCGCAAAGTAACTTGGTCAACGGCAATATCACTTCTATACCCAGTTCCTCTAATGGCTCTAAAAATAATTCTGGCATCTCCTTTAAAAGGAGTTAAGTTCACGGTTTCTTCCATCCAAGCCGAACCTTGATCTCCGGTTATAACCGGAATAATGTCTTGAATTAAGAACCCATTTAAGCTTAAATCCAAGTGCAATTCCCCCATTTCAATTCCCGACATGTGGTAAAAGAATTTTAGCTCAGGTCTGTTCGTTGAATTTAAATCTAAGCATCCACTAAAGAAAGAACCTTGCTCACCTTGAGGCACGTTTGTAGCCTCATAATAAATGTAATTACCAGAACCTGCGGCAGAAGAAGTATCGCCTGTTGGCCCTGTTTGACCAGAAGGAGTATTTCCCGTCTCTACAAACCAATCGTATGAATTTTGTGGATCGTTGCTCCAACCATTTAAAAATACTCCGGGTGTACCTACTGTGAAATTATCGAAAGTTACCGTATCCGGAAAATTTGTTTGAATGCTGTTGGTTGTTACCTGATATCCATTTACGGAATCATTCAAATTATCCCCATCTGCCACCAACTCCAACCAAGTATTTAAGTTGTATGTTCCAGTAGTTGACATATTGAAAGGTGTCTGAAAAGTATGGTTAAATGACGTTCCGGGCATTAAGTTAAAGAATGCGGTATCTCTGATAATTGCGCCTCCATTTACTTGATACGCCAGTGGGATTGTATCTTGCCCTCTGCTGCCCAAATTTTGAACCTCTACGGTAACATATTCATTGGAAGAACCATTACAACTAGAAGCGTTAGGAGTAACAAAATTTACAAGGCTTAATTCAGCTGCAACCGGTTCAATAATCTCGATATCATCAATGGCAATGTCACTTTGGAATCCAGCGCCTGTAATTCCTCTGAATCGCAGTTGGACAATGTTTCCGGCGTAGGACGTAAGGTCAACCTCTCTAAAGAGCCAGTTGTTTCCCTGATCACCAATAACAGCAGGAGTAACATCCAGAACCCAGGCATTTCCATTGTATATGTCTACGTGAAGCTCCCCCATTTGATTCCCAAACATATGGTACCAATAACTAAACTTAGGGGCGAGTAAACCACTAAAATTGTAACACGGTGTGTTAATTATCGCCGTTTGATTCCTAAATCCTCCTGATGATTCAACGTATAAGAAATTAGCATCTCCAGGGCTATGATCGGCTGCAGGCCCGGTATTTTGAGAACCAGTACTGGTTGCTACAAACCAGCTGTGACTCGATGCAGTAGAATTAGCCCAATTATTATTTAGGGTACCAGAGGTGCTCGATCCATTACCTGGAGTGAAGTTTGCAAAGGTTTCGGTATAATTGTAAGTGCTTACCGGACTACCCACACAGTTCGGCGGAGCGTTTGGGTTAACTATAAATTGCAAACACCCATTACCAGGAGATTGAGCCGCATTAGAACAAGAAGTATTATCAATTGCTTTGATTGTGTAACAAATGGTATCTCCTACCGCTGCTGAAGGAATTGTGGCAGAATAGATATTTCCACTTGAATTGGTCATTACTAGCGTATTCAAACTTCCACTATTTATGGTATACTCTAAGGTAGCCGAGGCAATTCCACTTGCATCTTGAATGTCTGCTTCTATGAGGTAAGGCCCTGTTCCAAAAACTGCTCCTTGGTAAATTGTACCGGTTTGCAAAATGGTTGGAGGAACAACTTCACATGGAGATCCTTGTACTTCGACATCGTCTATTAACCATCCGTAATTACCTCGTGCGCCATTATTGTCTGCATCGATTAGTGAAAACCTCACCTTTACCTGTGTTTGGCTGCCTGCCGCACTCAAATCAAAACTCTCATTTTTCCACCACGAATTAGTTGGAACGGTACCGGAATTTGCAATGTCCCACGATGAATAGCTAACTGACGAAAAAGAATTGTTATTTAAAAAGCCAGTTCCTAAATATTCTGATGACGTTAGTAATGTCCAAGTTGCACCATTGTTGATAGAGTACTCAACTATTCCCTTATCGAAAAAATCTACCTTACATATTTGACTAAAATACAGATTTACAAAAGTAAACCCCACGGTACTAAAAGCATTAGACTCTATCCTCAGCGTGTCTCCCAAAGCTACTGCTGCCGAATCAGATTTCAACCCTCCGTTTTGAAAGGCTGTATTCACTGACCAAACAGCAGACCCTGTGGAATTATTTGTCATTGAAATTGTGCTTGATTCAAAATCTTCCGAAAATAGCACCGTTTGAGAAGACGCTGTCAGGGCTCCAAAAAGGCAAGCAAGGAATAAAATCTTTTTCATAATGGGTTAATTTAAATTATACTAGACACCTATTTACTCATTTTATTTTGCAATTATCATTCGCTTGGTAAGTGGAGTACCGTTAACTACTAAGGTATAAAAGTAGATGCCTCCAGAAAGATTTCGGGTTTCTAATTCAATTAGCCCATCACCTTTCGGTCTATTCTCAGATTCGGAATAAACCGGCTGTCCAAGAATGTTTACAACGGTAAAGGAAACATTTCCCGATGCCGGTAGATAAAATGGGATAACCGTATTTACTGATGCAGGATTAGGAATATTTTGCCCTAAATACACTGAATTAATATCAATAGCATTCTCATTTACTGAAACAGGATAACAAAAGGTCGGAGGTAATTGCTCTATACAGAAATCATCAACTGCCCATCCATCACTAACGGTTGAGCCATCAGATTCAAATCGCCACATTAATGCCGTTTTAAAGGTACTTGATGGCCGTAGCACACTTTCTGCCGTTACCCATCCGTTTGAGTTCCCAGTCCAACCGCTGTTTTTTGTATTGTCAGGAATCGACAGAATGTGACGCGTTTTATACCATCCATTCTGTTCTGCAAAAATGGTATCTCCTAAAGGAGTAATTACCTTAACCTCTATTCTTAATGGATTATATGAAATGGTATCATTGAATGTAACACTCCCAATTGGATCCCAATAATCATCTGAATAATCATTGATGTTGCTATTCCGTGAATTCAGCATTCTAACCGTTCCTCCATCGTGAATAGAATCAACAATGAAAAAATTGTGCTTAAAACTAATCTTATAACAGGAGTCTTTTACCAGTGGAAAAAATGGAGAGAGTAACATGGCCTCTTCATGATTTTCATAGTTTGTATCAACTCTTGTTCCCCAGGCAGTTGAACCACTAAACGCTCCATTAATATTAGGAGAAGATGGCGTTCCAAAATCAAATGCTTTATTCAATTGCGATAAGGTATATGGGTTCGCTGAGATCCAAGGAACATCCTCTGGATCGTCAAAGCCCACACAATAAGAACCTGAGCCTGTTGAGCTGTAAAGAGCGCTTGGAATCGTACTCATTACCGTAAATGGCATTACTAAGGTATCATCCGAAGTACGCAAATCTTGCTGACCGTTTGGCAAGGTAGTCCATGTTCGTAATATGTGTCCACCCTCTGTTAATAAGAGTGAATCAATGCGGTAGGTTCTTGATCTATTGTATCTTAGCTCATTAGGAAAAGGATGGTTCTGAATTTTTTCAATCGCAGGCTGGTCATCTATTTGGAAATACAACCTAAAATTATCCAAACTATCCAATCCGTTATTTAATACACGAATTGCAACATCATATTTCTTTTCTACCGGCAATTGAATTCGATCTTCATCCAAAATTATTTTAAGCGGAGTAGCAGATCTTTCGGGAGGGCAAATCCAATTAAACCGCTGAACAGGAGAAGCTGGCCCCCCTAATACTTCTCGGTAAAGCGCTGTATCATTTTGTCCATCGTAGGCAATAAAGGAGTAATTGGCAATGAGACTGTCCTTATCGTCCAATCTAAAAACTACTTTTGAATCATTCTTCATACACACAAAAAGATCTACAATTTTGGTATTAATAGCACCCAGAGGTAAATTAATAAGGGTCCTAGGGTCATTGTATGATCGAGCGACCTCATAAGTTCTTCCATCACTAGAAGAGTAATTGAACTTCCAAACAGAAGAATCACAAGGTTGTTGAAAGTTCAGAACATCAGAAGTCTCAATCTTAAACAATAAACTACAGCCTTCGACATTTTCAATGGTTCTAATGAGTGTATCATTTATACCACAAAAATCGTTTGGTAAAATTGCTTTTGCCTGAACGATGTAATCGCCATACCCAAACATATCAAAAGTAGATTGAGAAGTTACGTGAATGGTATCTCGATGACCAATCGTTCTGGTAATTAAATCGGTTTTAACAATTGGCGCTCCTCCACTTGGGCTTGTAACGCTATATTCCATAGAAAAGGAAGTAACCGTAGTAAGGCCTCTATTTTTTATTATTGTTTTGATTTTTTGATTTTGTTGCAAATCACACTTTGAGGTGGGGCTCACAAAATGTTGAACTTGCAGGTCTAACGGATCTGGATCGTACACTAAAAAGTTGTCTATTGACATGCCATCGTTACCAAAACCACCGATCTCAGCAAAGAAGTTAAACCGCAGCAATACTTCGGGTTCAAAATTAAAAAATGAAGGTAATTGCACTTCGCTTTCAAGAAATCCCGCCCAGGTGTTCCCAAAGCAAAAGGTATTCCCCGAAAATACAGGAGCTCCCCCAAAACCACCAGCCGAAAGGAATGAGTTGTACCATTTCCATCTTCCAGGGTCTTGTTGACCACTCAAGGAGTCCCACGTCAACCCTCTGTTAAATGAATATTCAATAAACACGCCATCTCTTTGTAGGTTAATGTCCCTATTATTGATGAACGAAATAATGGCATCATCTACCGTTGTAAAGTCTAAAAATGGAGTTAATAATGTCGTTGTTTGTCCCGTTCCGGTATACCCTCTATTCAACAAAATATCCCACGAATTGGAATTAGAATATGCAGAATAGGTGTAATCATAATTTGGAGTTCCTAACTCCCAATTATTCGTCAATGAATCATCTTCTACCAAAATAGTCCACAAGGTATCTCCGTCGAAATCATCCATGTATTTGTTGCCGTCTTTATAAAACAACCCTCTAGCATTGGTGTAGGTTGTATCATTTGGAGGTATTGCATCACCTAAATGACTGACCCAAGCCTTGATGGTAAAAGTACCCAATGGAACGACATAGGTGTTCGTTGCTCCAAAAGTAATATTTTTGTTATCTCCCGCAGCTAAGGTTTCTGAAGGTTGATAATCATACACTGATGAGACAACTGCTCCATTTTTATTTACTTCATAACTCATGGTAAAATTAGAAGCATTTGAAATTCCCAGATTTTGAACATTCATGATCATTTCTTGCTGCGGTGCATTGCCTTGACTTGGAATGAACGGTTCAACAATAATTCCATTTGCTCTAATGTCATTTAGCGCAGCTGGGATAATTTTGAAGGAATCAATTGCCATGTCATTTAATCCTGTATTCTCGGAAGGAGTTGCAACAAATCGAATTTGTGTGATATAGTTTTTATAGGGAAATGTAGAGAATTCATAGGGAAGCCAGTTGTTCCCTTTGTTTCCTTTTACTGCAGGGATAATATTTTTAACAAACTGTCCATTTGGAAAACCAGGAGTAGGTGTAGGGTCAAAAATATCTATTCGAATAGAGTCACTAATGGTTGGTGTATTTGTATTTGCATAAAAACGAACCAAGCCATTTGGCAGTTCCGTTAAATCAAAACAAGGAGAAAGTAAAAAAGCCGAACTATCCTTATAGCTACCGCCCTGAAGTTTTGCTGATTCAACGTACAAATAATTACCACCACCCGGGTGATCGGTAATAATTCTGTATTGACCCTGACTAGAAGAGGGTTGATTTGTTACCCACCAATTGTGAAAATCTCCAGTTACGTTATCCCATCCGTCTCCAATCACTACCTTTGAAACAGGGTTCCCTTTAAAAGGCTGCCCTTCAAAATCTTCATAGTAAGGGAAGTTATACAATATGTCCGCATCTCTACAGGATGGAGGTAAGTTAACCTTAACCAAAAACCTTGACAAGCCGGTTGGAGGGTCTTGCGCTAAATTCACACAAGCACTCCCATCTCTCGCTTCAAATTTCCAAACAATAGAATCTCCCGCTGTTATAACCTCCCCGTTGGGTAGATTTTTAAGTATTGAACCTCTAAAATTATTCCCTGCTAACCTATTGGTCCCAATCGTATCTACAATTATGGTATCCATGCCCCCTAAAATATTCTGACGAAGCACCCAATATGGAATGTATACGCTATCTACCTGGCCTCGATTATCCGTAACAAGACCTTCAAAAATCCAAGGTCCACTCAAGTAAACTCTGCCTTCGTATCTGTTTGGATAATTAATTGGCGGGTCGGTTAATGCAATTACCGGCGGTACTAAATCACAATTCCCACCTTGTATGCAAAAATTATCTACGTACCAAATGTGTGTTCCTACTCTTCCTTGCACCGAACTGGGATCATCTTCATATTTGAGGCGAAATTTCACAGAATCATTTGCAGATGCTGGTCGTCCAGCAATCAAACTAGAAACATTAAAATCTTCTCTAACCCAAGAATTAACAGAATTAATTGCATCCCACACCCAAGTGGAATCGGTCGATTTCCAAATGCCGGGAGCTTGAGAGGACTTACTAAACTTCAATTCACCAGGAATCGGAACACCGGGAATGGATTGATCATACCTTGAAGGACCATTGTAATTGGCAACGGGAATACTTGTCCAGCTTGACCCATTGTCAAAGGAATACTCCACCATTGCATCATCTAGATCTTCCGTATAACAGATCTGGTCAAATGACAAATTCACAGAAGTAAAGCCCCCGATATAAATATTTGGCGTTTCAAGGAACGCCCTTGTAGCCTTACCCACCGTATCTGCTGCTGCTCCCGGACTTCCGTTCTTTGTTACATCTGCAACTCGAAACCACGGAGTAGCTCGGTTGGTTGGAGTGCTGCGATTTCGGACCTTCCATAACGATGGAATAGAATCAAAATCTTCGCAAAAAAGATCAACAATTCCGGGGCTTTGAGCCTTAGCGTTTTGCCCTGCAATTAGTAAGAATGAAGCTAAAACAAGTGAGTAAAGTATTTTTTTCATAAGTATCTTGACTAATGTCACAGTAAATTAAGCTTGCTAATTTAGCCAAAGCAGCTTAATGTCACAAAGCAATGCAACAATTATTTACTAAGGACGAAAAAAAATCAATTTTCGTTGCAGATTTAAGCTAAGAAATTTTGTTTCCTTTACCTTTACCCCTTAAACGACAAATACTTTTTTTGATTATGGGTAGCTTATTACAATCTTGGTTAACAGTAGACAACTCTTCTGATTTTAGCATTTACAACGTTCCTTTTGGCATTATCAATCACAGTGGCCAAAAGAAAGTGGCGAGTAGAATTGGTGATTTCGCGATTGATTTAAGCGAATTATACCATGCAGGGCTTCTAAAAAACTTAGGCTTTGACGAGACGGATTTTGAAACTGACAAATTGAATCCCATGATGAAAAAAGGCAAGTTGGGAACAAGAAAATTACGGGAGAGGATTCAGGAGATTTTTGTTGATGAAAATTTTAAACCTGATGCAGAGAATACTTTGATTGCAATTAGCGCCGTCACCATGGAAATGCCAATTAAAATTGGCGATTACACTGACTTTTATTCCAGCATTGAGCACGCAACAAATGTGGGAACAATGTTCCGAGATCCTGCCAACGCTCTTTTACCAAACTGGAAATACATTCCAGTCGGTTACCATGGCCGATCATCTTCCATTATTTTATCCGGCCAAGAGATTCATCGACCAAAAGGACAACAAAAACCTAAAGACGAGGAGCCTCCGGTTTTTGGCCCCTGTAAATTACTTGATTTCGAATTGGAAATGGGGTTTGTTACCTACGAGGGAAAACCATTGGGCGATAGCATTTCCACCTCAGAAGCGGATGATTACATCTTTGGAATGGTATTGTTTAACGACTGGTCGGCTAGAGACATTCAAAAATGGGAATACGTTCCATTGGGACCTTTTTTAGCAAAAAACTTTGCCTCTTCGATGTCTGCTTGGATTGTAACTTTAGATGCCCTAGAGCCTTTTAGAGTAGCAGGTCCAGCACAAGACCCTGCTGTTTTTCCCTATTTAGAATATTCTGGCGACAAAAACATCGACATTCAATTAGAAGTTCAAATCCAGCCTGAAGGGGAGGAAGCTTCTACCGTTTGCGCCTCCAACTACAAACACATGTATTGGAATCAAAATCAGCAATTGGCACACCATACCGTTAACGGTTGCGACATTCATGCAGGAGATCTTTACGCATCGGGAACCATCAGTGGACCAACCAAAGATTCATTTGGCTCTATGCTCGAATTATCTTGGAAAGGAACGCGAACCGTGCAGCTGAAAAACGGAGTTGAACGCAAATTTATTCAAGACCATGATACCGTAATTATGAAAGGTTATTGTGAAAAAGATGGAATGCGAGTTGGTTTTGGTGAGGTTTCAACAAAGGTGCAGCCGGCGAAGTAATTACTCCTCTTCTACAATAACAAAGAGCTCTTCATTGTCTTTTTTCATGAGGTATTTTTCTCGTGCAAACTTTTCTAAGGTTTTAGGATTGGTCTGTAATTCTTTCAAACTGACTTGAATTTTGACCAACTCTTCTTGGTAGAATACTTCTTCGTCTTGCAGCTTATTTAGTTCTGCATGATATTGATACTGAGTAATTAAATTATTTTCATCGAAAAAAGAAATCCAAATCAAAAACACACAGGCAGTAAGTGCGTATTTATTTTTTAAAACAGATGGTATTTTAATTTGATTTAAATTCATGGTGCAAAGTTGGCCATTCTAGAAGAATAAAAACAAAATCGCCTGTCGATTAAATCAACAGGCGATTGTTAGTTCAAAAATACAGTCTACTTCTCTTATCCCATAAATGGATATCTGTAGTCCGTAGCAGGTACAAATGTTTCTTTAATGGTTCTAGCAGAAGCCCAACGCAATAAATTTTGCATTGCTCCAGCCTTATCATTTGTTCCAGATTTTCTTGCTCCACCAAAAGGCTGTTGGCCCACAACTGCTCCGGTTGGTTTGTCATTGATGTAGAAGTTTCCTGCAGCGTTTTCCAATGCTTTGCACATGTGATTCAAAACATGTCTATCTTTTGCAAAGATGGCACCTGTCAGGGCATAAGCGTTATCGTCTACTAATTTCAAGGTAGCTTCAAAATCAGCGTCATCGTATACATAAATTGTAATTACTGGCCCAAAAATCTCATCACACATGGTAGTGTATTTTGGATGACTCGCTAAAATCACAGTTGGCTGAATAAAGTAACCTTCTGACTTGTCATAACCTCCTCCGGCAATTACTTCTGCATCTGTTGATGCTTTTGCACGGTCTATAAATCCTGCAATTTTATCAAAAGCTCTTTCATCAATAACAGCATTCACGTAGTTGCTATAGTTTTCAGGCGAACCTACTTTAATCGATGCAACATCTTCTAGAACAAAGGCTTTTACCGCTTCCCACATGGATGCAGGAATGTACGCTCTACTTGCTGCAGAACACTTTTGACCTTGAAATTCAAATGAGCCTCTTGTAATGGCCGTTGCTACTTCTTTGGCATTTGACGATTGGTGGGCAATAATAAAATCTTTCCCACCAGTTTCTCCAACAATTCTTGGATACGACTTATACTTTCCAATGTTCATTCCAATTGTTTTCCATAGGTCTTGAAAAACACCAGTCGAACCCGTAAAATGAAGGCCCGCAAAATCAGGGTGATTGAATACCACTTCTCCCGCTTCCGGTCCGTCGGCATACACTAGATTGATTACTCCGTCAGGTAACCCAGCTTCTCTAAGAACTTCCATTAACACCCACGCAGAGTACACTTGAGATTCTGCAGGTTTCCAAACAACAACATTCCCCATCATCGCAGGAGCGGCACATAGATTTCCTGCAATAGCAGTAAAGTTAAAAGGAGTAATTGCAAAAATAAATCCTTCAAGTGGTCTGTATTCTAATCTATTCCACACACCATCAGAAGATTCTGGTTGCTCAGAATAAATTTTCCTCATAAATTCCACGTTGAATCTTAAAAAGTCAATGTATTCACAAGAAGCATCAATTTCTGCTTGAAATGCATTCTTTGATTGCGCCAACATGGTAGCGGCATTTATTTTTTGACGGTAGGGTCCTGCAACCAATTCGGCGGCTTTCAAGAAAACAGAAGCTCTTTGCTCCCATGGCATATCGGCCCATGCTTGACGAGCGGCCAATGCTGAATCGATTGCGCTTTGAACATGCGAAGCGTCTCCCATGTGAAATTGCCCCAATTTGTGCTTGTGGTCGTACGGAGGATGCATGTCCACCGTCTTTCCAGTTCGGACTTCTTGTCCGTTTATAAACATTGGAATGTCTTTCTGTTGCGCTCTAAACGCAGCTACTGTATTTTGTAATTCTTCTCGCTCAGGAGTACCCGGCGCATAAGATAATATAGGTTCGTTAATCGCTACTGGAGGATTAAATACTGCGTTTGACATAATTTTATTTTTAGAATTGGTTTGCGAAGTTAATTTTTCGATTAGCCAATTCCAAACGACAAACGGTAAGTTGAACTAAAATTACAATTTCTTAAAAAGAAGCTTAACGGTTGCTCCCTTATGAAACAGAGAAGCAATCCAATCTATTCCTGCAAAAGGAGGAAAACTTAGCCACTGAAATAACTTTTGTAAAAAGAGAGAAAAAGACGAATGCTCTGCTGCATAAACGCTATTTCCTTTTAAATGCTCGTACAAGACATCCCTTTTTGCAAACCACTTATTCAGCATGCTCTGCTGCGCCCCAAAAGGACTAAATTGAGGTGAAAAATAGCTTTTCTTCACCAGTTTCCAGTTATGACTTTCAAGCTCTTTAATAAGCACTGACGGAGGGAACATATTCAAATGTCTCGGGGGATCTAAGTGCAACCATTTAGATTTAAAAACCCTGTATTGCCAGCTGTTAATGTTGGGAATTTCAATTTGAAGTATCGCGCCCCTTTTTGAAATATTTGTAATAATTAGGAGCGACTCTAACGGATTTGGCAAATGTTCGAAAACATGCATTAACACAATCGCATCAAAATAATGATTAGAAAACGTTTCTTTCTCTAAGTATCCTTTGTGAAGGTTTAAGTTGGATACAATTGCCGCTCTATCACAAGATTTACCAGGAGGCTCAATTCCATGCAATTCAAAATTTCCGCATTTTCCTAAGGCTTGCAAAAAGCCACCGTTTCCACAACCAACATCAAGCACCCGAGCATTAGATGGTAGATTTTTAGCAAATTGTTTCGCATTTTGAAATCTGAACCAATTCATTACCCTCTCCACGGTGGGATTAAATTTAGTCTCCCCATAGCCATAATAACTCTCATCATAAGCTTGTGCAAGTTGTCGTTGATCTGGAAAAGGGTTTAAAGAAAATACGGAACAAGATAAACAACAGCCAAAACTATAATGCTCGTTAAAAATATCATTAATTGCAAAAAGATACTTCCATTCCATTTCCCCACAAATCAAGCATTTATTCATCGTATTATTGATACATAGAAAGATGTAACACCCCCATTTTTTGCAGGCGATGTTGCACGGAGACTTTCAACACACCCAATCCGTAAATAGCGCTATTTACTAGGTTGATAGAAGATGCCTCATCAAAATATTTAGTAGGACAGCTCACCTCTCCAATCTCATAGCCTTTGTAAATCAACTGAGACAGCATCTGATTGTCAAACACAAAATTGTTTGAATTCTGTTGGTAATTAATGGACTGAATTGCCTCTTTTGAAAACGCTCGATACCCAGTATGGTACTCAGAAAGCTTCGCTCCGGTTAAAACATTTTGAATGAAAGTAAGTACTCTATTGGCAAGGTATTTATGCCGAGGCATGCCCCCTTTCAATGCCCCTGTTCCTAAAATTCTAGAACCCAATACAACTTGAAAAACACCATTCGCTATGAGGTAACACATACTCGGAATTAACTTTGGGGTATACTGGTAGTCAGGGTGAACCATAATTACAATATCGGCACCAATCGACAATGCAAAATGGTAACAGGTTTTCTGATTCCCCCCATACCCTGTGTTCTTTTCATGGCGAATAACATGTTTTATTCCTAACAATCTTGCCTTATCAGAAGTATCGTCTTTGCTGCAATCGTCTACTACCACGACATCATCTACTATGTCAAAAGGTATCTCGGCATAGGTTTGTTCTAAGGTCTGTGATGCATTGTAAGCCGGCATTACTACAACGACTCTTTTATTATTAATCATAAATTACAGTAGTGGATTCACTCGTTACAAAACTAACCGTTTATTACTGTCAAATTGCGAATTCAAAAAAAATGAGTCTTTCAATTTGCTTTTAATTTGTGGTATGTTTGTTGGATTGGGAAGAAAAATCTTATTTTGGAGAAAACCAAATCTATGAAAAAATTAATTCTTACGGCCAGTGCAGTATTGGCCTTCCAATTCAGTTTCGCTCAAACTGAAATTTCAGGAGTAACTCCTGCAAAAACAATTGAGGTAAGCTCAACAACATTAAACTTTAACGGAGCCGGTCTTCGAGAGAAGTTTTTTTTAGACTTGTATGTTGGGTCGTTGTACACCAATACCAAGACAAGCGATCAAAAAGGAGTTATGAATAGTGATGAATCCATGGCCATAACTTTAGACATTGTTTCTAGCCTTATTACTTCAGAGAAAATGCTCACTGCAATTGATGAGGGTTTTGAAAACTCAACCAAGAATAATACGGCTCCTTATAAAGCAAAAATCGCCTTATTTAAAGCGTGTTTTAAAGAAGAAATGAAAATTGGAGACCACTATGTAATCGCTTACATTAAAGGTGTTGGTACAGAAATTCACAAAAATGGAAAGAAAACCAAAACAATCCCAGATTTAGATTTCAAAAAAGTATTATTTGGAATTTGGTTTTGCGACGAACCTGCAGATGAAGATCTTATGGAAGGCATGTTAGGATTAGACTAATCCTCTACTAACAGTATCTATTAAATATCCTATAAAGCGGTGAGATTGAATAAATCTCCCGCTTTATTTATGAATTCAACATTGCTCACTGTTGCACTTCCCAACAATTCATTCATTTCTCCCTCCTGGTTCCACGTCCAAAAATTCCATTGCGTAGCAATAGGAATGCCTCCCACGTCTGTATATGCTTCGTAGGTAATAATGTGCGGATTCTTTTCAGCTTCTGCCACAGCTGTTTCACCACTGGTTACGATGTAAGCCATAGCCGCCAATAAATCTGAATTATTGTCTTTGTACACGATGTACCAATCATCTGGCGTGTCACCTACTCCTTGATTGAAGGTTAATTTATTTGCCTCAAATTCAGAGCCCCCTAAGTTAAGTTGACCCAAGTATTCGTGATTCGTTCCGGCGTCGCTAAGTTTGTACGGAGCGGTAAAAAAATAAGACCAGGTAAGTAAATCAAAACGAGCTTTAGCCTCATTTTCTTCGCTCGGCAAGACCATGGCTTTATTACCGTCCCAGTATTTCAGGGTTAAAGCATCTTCCATTTTTATTTTGCTTCCATCGGTCATAATGTACATTCTGCCATTGAACCTCTCTTTTCCACCAAACATTAATTTCAAATCGAATTGAACAACTTCATTTAAGTTGAACTTGCTTTTTCCATGAGATTCTTCAATTCGACCAACAAGTGTTTCGGCATCTGTCACTTCCTTCTTTTGAATGGAATCAGTCCCGACTTCAATGTTCTTAGCTTTTTCTGCAGGAGCAGAACAGGCCATTATCAATGTAACAAAAACCGCTGTTATAATTCTCTTTCTTCTCATTACATGTTTCGTCTATACTGTCCACCAACTTCAAACATAGCGTCAGTGATTTGACCTAAAGAACAATATTTTGTGGCTTCCATTAATGCTTCAAATAGGTTCTCATTTTGAATTGCTGCCTTTTGAACTGCCCTTAATTGCTCATTTGCTTGTTGGGCATTGCCTTTTTGCAGGTTCACTAACATATCTATTTGGTAGTCTTTTTCTTCTTGGGTTGCTCGTATCACTTCCCCCGGAGTTACTGTAGGAGAGCCTTTCGAACTTAAAAAAGTATTTACTCCAATAATTGGAAATTCACCACTGTGCTTCAAGCCTTCATAGTACAAGCTCTCTTCTTGAATTTTACTTCGCTGGTACATGGTCTCCATTGCTCCAAGCACCCCTCCGCGTTCTGTAATTCTATCAAACTCCAATAAGACAGCCTCTTCCACTAAATCGGTTAATTCTTCAATGATAAATGACCCCTGAATCGGATTTTCATTTTTTGCTAACCCCAATTCGCGGTTAATAATCAATTGAATGGCCATTGCTCTTCTTACCGACTCTTCTGTTGGAGTTGTAATTGCCTCGTCGTACGCGTTGGTGTGTAACGAATTACAGTTGTCATAGATGGCATAAAGCGCTTGCAGAGTTGTTCTAATATCATTGAAATCAATCTCTTGAGCATGCAATGATCGTCCAGAAGTTTGAATGTGATATTTCAACATTTGAGCTCTAGAATTGGCTCCATACTTCAACTTCATGGCCTTGGACCAAATTTTTCGAGCCACTCTGCCAATTACTGCATACTCTGGGTCAATCCCATTGGAAAAGAAGAAGGATAAGTTTGGACCGAATTTATCGATGTCCATTCCTCGACTTAAATAATATTCTACATAAGTAAACCCATTTGAGAGTGTAAATGCCAATTGAGTTATTGGGTTTGCTCCAGCCTCTGCAATGTGGTACCCAGAGATAGAAACTGAGTAAAAGTTTCGAACAGCATTCTCAATGAAATACTCCTGAACATCTCCCATTAACCGCAACGCAAATTCCGTAGAGAAAATGCAGGTGTTTTGTGCTTGATCTTCTTTTAAAATATCAGCTTGAACGGTACCCCGAACAATTGACATGGTTTTCTTTTTGATGTCAGCATACACTCCTGCGTCTAACACTTGGTCTCCTGTTACGCCCAGTAGCATTAACCCTAGACCATTGTTCCCTTTTGGCAAGTCTCCCTGATACGTTGGCCGATCCACTCCCTTTTTGGTATAAATCGCTTGAATCTTAGTTTCAGTTTCCTTTTCAATTCCTTTTTCTTGAATATAAAATTCACATTGCTGATCAATTGCTGCATTCATGAAAAAGCCCAACAACATCGCTGCAGGTCCATTAATTGTCATAGAAACAGATGTCATGTTGTGAGCCAAATCGAACCCTGAATACAATTTTTTGGCATCATCTAAACAACAGATAGAAACACCTGCATTTCCAATTTTACCAAATATGTCAGGTCGAATCTCAGGATCTTGTCCGTACAAGGTCACTGAATCAAAGGCCGTTGATAGTCGCTTCGCTGGCATCCCTAAAGAGACGTAGTGAAATCTTCGGTTGGTTCTCTCCGGACCACCTTCCCCAGCAAACATTCGTGTTGGATCTTCTCCTTTTCGCTTAAACGGGAATAAACCAGACGTGTAAGGAAACTCCCCAGGAACGTTTTCTTGTAAATTCCATTTTAACAAGTCGCCCCAAGCTTGATATTTTGGCAAGGCTACTTTCGGAATCTGCGAATGAGATAACGACTCCGTATGCGTTTCCATCTTAATTTCCTTGTCCCGCACTTTGAAGGTATAAATTGGATTTTTATACTTTTCAATCTTTTCAGGCCAATCTTGAATAATTTTTAAATTCTTGGGATCCAACTCCAAACTCATTTTTTCAAAAGTCTCATGCAGCCCTTTCAGCAATCGGTCTTTATCGTCAAGCTCCAATTCATTAACGCTTTCTATTGACTTTTGAATCCCGTATAGTTTTTGCGCCACCTCTGCTTGTTTCACAGACCATACATCGTACGCTCTATTGTTTTCCGCAATTTCTGCTAAGTAACGCACTCTGCTTGGTGGAATCACAAAAATCTTTTCAGACATTTCATCTGAAATTTTAAAATTTGATTTTAATGTTGACCCTACTTTCTCAACTAACAAGCCCATTATTCTTTTGTACAAACGATTCATTCCAGGATCGTTGAATTGAGAAGCGATGGTTCCATAAACTGGCAAATCTTCTTCCTTTGCATCCCACAACAAGTGGTTTCTTTGGTATTGTTTCTTTACATCTCTCAACGCATCTAAGGAGCCTCTTTTATCGAATTTATTAATTGCAATTATGTCGGCAAAATCCAGCATGTCAATCTTTTCTAATTGAGTGGCAGCGCCAAATTCAGGTGTCATCACATACAAGCTCATGTCTGAGTGATCTGTAATTTCCGTATCTGATTGACCAATTCCGGACGTTTCAAGAATAATTAAATCAAACTGAGCCGCTTTTAGAATTGAAAGCGCCTCAGCAACATGTTTCGATAATGCAAGATTTGAGCGACGAGTAGCCAACGAACGCATGTAAACTCGTTCGTTTTTGATAGAATTCATTCGAATTCTATCCCCTAAGAGTGCTCCTCCAGTTTTCCTTTTTGAAGGATCGACAGAAATTATTCCAATCGTTTTTTCAGGAAAGTCCACTAAGAATCGACGAACCAACTCATCCACTAAAGACGATTTCCCTGCGCCACCTGTTCCTGTAATTCCCAGAACTGGCGTGTTTACGTTGAGCGCCATTTTGTGCACTTCAGCTAAAATTGCAGCACTTTCTTCAGGGAAGTTTTCAGCACCAGAAATTAATCGAGCAATTGAAGCATTATCTTTTTCTACAAGGCGATTGATTTCTCCACTTAAATTTGTTCCGGTTGCATAATCAGACCGCTGCACTAAATCGTTTATCATTCCCTGCAAACCAAGTTCTCTTCCATCATCAGGAGCGTAAATTCTGGTAATCCCATACGCTTGAAGTTCTTTAATCTCCTCCGGTAGAATTACACCACCCCCACCACCAAAAATTTTGATGTGGCCTGCCCCATTTTCTACCAATAAGTCTTTCATGTATTTGAAATACTCGTTGTGTCCCCCTTGATAAGAAGTCATTGCTATAGCGTTTGCATCTTCCTGAATAGCGGTCTCCACAACTTCTTGTGCACTTCTATCGTGACCCAGATGAATTACTTCTACTCCTGTAGATTGTATAATTCTTCGCATAACATTGATGGCAGCATCATGACCATCGAAAAGAGAGGCCGCAGTTACAATTCTTATTTTGTTTTTCGGCTTGTAGGGAGTTTGAACTTGCATAGAATTTCTTTAATAGAATGACAAATTTAACGTTTTGAAGTTCGTGGAGCAACGGAAATTTTGACATAAAAAAAGGGACTCTACCGAGTCCCTTTTCTATCTATTACTTTACTACGTAATTTTTACTTTGTAGCTCTTGTTCGTCTTTTTGGCTTTTCATCAACAACCTCTTCAATTCCGGCCATTTTAGGATCAATTAAAACTCTACCACAGTGCTCACAAACAATCACTTTCTTGTGCATATTTATGTCTAACTGCCGCTGTGGAGGAATTTTGTTAAAGCACCCGCCACAAGCATTTCTCAATACCGGCACAACGGCTAATCCGTTTCTAGCACTTCCTCTAATTCTCTTGTAAGCGGTCAATAATCGTTCTTCGATTACTTTTTCTGCTTTTTCAGAATCTTTTAACAAATCAGCTTCTTCTTTTTCCGTTTCCGCAACAATTTCAGCCAATTCATTTTTCTTATGCTCCCACTCAGCTCTAGTTCTTTCCAACTTTTCAACACCAGATGAATTTGCTTCCGTTTTATTCTCAATACCCAATTGGTATTCTTTAATTCTTTTCTCAGCCAGTTGAATTTCCAACTCTTGGAATTCCGTCTCTTTTGTTAAAGAATCATACTCTCTGTTATTTCTAACATTATTTTGTTGCTCTTTATACTTAGCGATTGCAGCTTGAGACTCCTTAATTTGATTTTTCTTTGCAGAAATATCATCTTCCAAAGCTTTTATGCCTGCAGCAGCTTTTTCTGTTCTCGTCTCTAATCCTGCAACATCATCTTCCAAATCTTGAACCTCTAGAGGTAACTCTCCTCTGATCGTTCTAATTTTATCAATTTTTGAGTCAATCTCTTGTAAGTCATACAATGCTTGTAATCTTTGCTCAACTGTTGTTTCACTATTAGCTTTTTTAGCCATGCTATCTATAATTAATAGGGTTTGTGTTCACTTCCGACAAATAGGTTGCAAAATTAGGTATTTTTTCCTGAAGATACTCTTGTATTAACTCAGGAGTATGTTGCTCGCTTTCAAAATGTCCCACATCGGCAATTACAATTTTTCCGTCAGCATCAAAAAACTGGTGGTATTTGTAGTCTCCTGTAATGAAAACATCCGCACTTTGCGCTATCGCAGAATTTAGCAAAAAGCTACCAGAACCTCCACAAATTGCAATCCGCTTGACCTTCTCCTTTACCTCCTTTGTGTGTCGAACACAATCGGTTCCTAAGTTTACTTTTAAGCTGTCTAAAAACTCAATTGTTCCCATTGGCTCAGCAAGCTCTCCAACCATCCCGCTGCCGACTTCTGCCCATTTATTCTCCAATCTGTAAATGTCAAACGCTACTTCTTCATAAGGATGATTCGTTTTCAGTGCACGCAGAAGTTCAGCTTGCAAGTAATCCGGAAAAATCAATTCAATTCGATTTTCTTTTTCAACGTGAATTTCGCCTCTCTTCCCAACATGCGGGTTAGCATGCTCTCCTGCTCTAAAACTTCCCTTCCCTTCTATCGAAAAACTACAACAATCGTATTCTCCTATAGCTCCTCCGCCAATTTCAAATAAGGCAGTTTTTATTTTTTCTGAAACTTTTACTGGACAAAAGAAAACCAGCTTCACCAAATTTCCTTTTTTTGGATTTAATATTTGCACGTTCTGCAAGCCAATTTTTTCTGCCATTTTTTTGTTCACTCCATTTTTTACATTGTCTAAGTTTGTATGAATGGCGTAAATGGCAATGTCATTTTTTATGGCTTTTAAAAGGGTCCGTTCCATGTAGTTTTTACCAGTCAATGATTTCATTCCAGAAAAAATGATGGGATGGTGCGCAATTACCAACCCACAGTTTCGTTCAATTGCTTCGTCAATAACCTCTTCAGTGCTGTCTACACAAAGTAAAGCCGCAGCAACATTTATACTGCGGTCACCCACAAGCAGGCCGGAGTTGTCGTAACTTTCTTGCAAGGAAATTGGAGCCAATTGTTCCAGTTGATTTATAATTGTTGAAATGTTCATAGATTATCTTGATTTAGAGCTATAAATTTAACTTAAATCAGGAGTTTTACACTCTTAAATAGATAGCAAAAGTGGATTCAGTCTTAAAATTTCTTTTATTGCCTTTTTCCCTGCTGTATGGGCTAGCTATTTCCATTCGAAATTTCATGTTTGGTGTTGGGATTTTTTCTGCCGAAGAATACTCTTTCCCAGTTATAAGTGTAGGAAATTTGAATGTTGGGGGGACAGGAAAAACGCCTCACACAGAATACATTATTAACCAATTAAGAAAGCAATTTAGACTAGCTAGTTTAAGCAGAGGCTATGGCCGGAAAACAAAAGGTTATAAATTAGCAACTTCCAATGACAATGCTAATTCAATTGGAGATGAACCTTTTCAAATTTTTCAAAGGTTCGATGACATTCACGTTGCTGTGGCGGAAAAGAGGAAAGAAGGAATCAAGCAACTCAGAAAACTAGAAAATCCACCTCAAATTATCGTGTTAGATGATGCTTTCCAGCACCGCAGTGTAAAACCCGGATTAAGCATTTTATTGACAGATTATAGCAAATTATACATAGACGACATTATTTTACCCTCAGGTAGGCTGCGAGAATGGAAATCGGGTGCTAAAAGAGCAGATTTAATTGTAGTTACAAAAAGTCCTTCCATACTTTCCCCTTTAGAGATTCGAAGAATTTCACAAAGTTTAAATCCACAAGATTATCAAAAAGTATTCTTCTCGTACATCAAGTACAAACAGCCAAGACCCCTCAATAGGGCTGCAATGCAGCTGAGTGAGTACAAAGACAAATTTGCATCAAGAGGAGTGTTATTGGTTAGCGCCATTGCCAATACTCAATCGTTAATGCTGCACTTGAAGAGGTCGGCCAAAGAAGTTCAAAAACTTTCTTTTAAAGACCATCATTACTTTCAAGCAAAAGATTACAAATCCATTAGCACCAAGTTAGACAGTTTATTAAGCCAAAAGCGAGCCATTGTAATCACAGAAAAAGATGCTGTAAAATTCGACGCTTCTCAATTTAATGAAACGCCAGTTTTTAGCATTCCCATTACCATAAAATTTCACGTACATCAAGAATTAAGTTTTTCTCAAGAAATAGATAATTATGTTAGATCGTATTCAAAAATCAGCTGATTTTATAAAAAGCAAATCTAGTTTAGATTTCAAAATTGGAATTATTTTAGGCTCAGGCCTCGGCAACCTTGGAGAGGAAATTGTTGCCGAATGTACCTTAAATTACAACGAAATTCCAAATTTCCCGGTATCCACAGTAGAGGGTCATTCTGGGAAACTAATATTGGGAACATTAGAAGGTGTGCCAGTTATTGCGTTGCAAGGAAGGTTTCACTACTATGAAGGCTACAGCTTACAAGAAACAACATTCCCTGTGCGTGTATTTAAAGCCCTTGGCGTAGAAACTTTGTTATTATCAAATGCGAGTGGAGGTTTAGACCCTGCGCAAGAAATTGGCGATTTGATGGTCTTAACGGATCACTTGCACCTTTTTCCCGACAATCCGCTGAGAGGAAAGAACTATACTGAGCTAGGCCCCCGATTTCCTGACATGAGCGATCCATATGCGAGTGACTTGATTCAAAAAGCAAAAGAAATTAGCGAAAAGTTTGAACTTGGTTTGCATTACGGAGTATACGCCGGAACCACAGGCCCAACCTACGAGACACCAGCAGAATATAAGTACTTCAGAATTATAGGAGCCGATGCAGTCGGAATGTCTACAACGGCGGAAACAATCGTTGCCATTCACGGTGGTATGAAAGTATTCGCTGTCTCTGTTATTTCAGACTTAGGAATTGAAGGAAAAATTGTTGAAATATCTCACGAAGAGGTTCAAGAAGTAGCCGCAAAGGCAGGACCTAAATTCAGTATTTTATTTAAGGAGATGGTGAAGTTTTTAGGAGCTTAATATTTCCTGAAAGGGTTTAGCAAGAAACCATTGATTGTTGCTAAACCCTTTCATTTTTTGCCGTATGCAAACTCATTTGGACTCTTTTTTTAACGAACATTGTGTCTGCTACATTCAGCTGATGAATCTCAAATACCCGAGCTGTAACTGCTCCGTTTATATAGGTTTGTTCTTCAAATTTTGAAAAACGATTTCCGGAGATGAGCTCTTCACCTAAGAAGTAGACTTAAGATATTCCCAACCCTAAAAAGCAGCATGAATATTGTTAATTTTGAAGGACATGTTAGCACAAGAGATTTACGATAAATACGAAACGGTTATAGGGCTTGAAATTCACGCTCAATTACAAACCAAGAGCAAGGCATACTCAGCTGATTCAGCGGAGTATGGTGCCCTCCCAAACACACATGTGAGCCCCATTACTTTGGGTCACCCTGGGACCTTACCAAAATTCAATGAAAACACCTTGCAATTTGGAGTGCGCCTAGGATTGGCAGTAGGTTCCACGATAACCTATGAAAATCAATTCGCTAGAAAGAATTACTTCTATGCAGATTTGCCAAAAGGATATCAAATTACCCAAGATAAGACCCCCCTTTGTACTGGTGGCAAAATAACCATTAAGAAAAACAACGGTACAAAAGATATTGGAATCACCAGAATTCATATGGAAGAGGATTCAGGAAAAAGCATTCACGATTTAGATCCATTTCACACACTCATCGATTTAAACAGAGCCGGTGTTCCCTTACTAGAAATAGTGTCTGAACCAGATATTCGTTCGGCCCAAGAGGCTTATGACTATTTGACGGAAGTACGGCAGTTGGTGCGTTACCTCGAAATTTGTGATGGCAACATGGAGGAAGGTTCTATGCGGTGTGATGCCAATGTTTCTGTTAGAATAAAAGGTACTAAAAAATTGGGAGAACGAACTGAGACAAAAAACTTGAACTCTATTCGAAATGTCTTCAGAGCCATAGAATTTGAAGCGAAGCGACAAATAGAAGTATTGGAAGCGGGCGGAGAAATTAAGATGGAAACCATGGGCTTTGATGCGCTTACAGGCGCAACAAAAGCAATGCGGAGTAAAGAGATGGCACATGATTATCGTTATTTCCCAGAGCCCGACTTACAGGCCATTTTTGTTGGAGAACGTTATGTTGCGGACGTAAAAGAAACGCTACCTGCATTGCCAAAAGAGCTCATTGAAAAATACACGACACAACTTAATCTTTCCGATTATGACGCTGAAGTGTTAACAGAAGACAAACATTTTGCACTTTTCTACGAAGAGTTAATTCGCCTTACCAAGAGTTATAAAACTGCTGCGAATTGGATGATGGGGGCGATAAAATCCTATTTGAATGAAAACGCAATAGAAATAAAAGAATTTCCACTTCGTCCGAAACACATCGCTGAACTAATCGATTTGATTGAAAGTGGCGCGATTAACAATTCCATGGCTAATCAAAAGGTTTTTCCTGCAATGATTGAGCAACCTGAGCTTTCTGCCAAAGCATTAGCAGAAAAGAACAACTGGATTCAAGAGAGCGATACAGGAGCCTTAGACGAGTTTATTGAACAAGCTTTAGCTAAATTTCCCGATAAAGTTGAAGCGTATAAAGCGGGCAATAAAAACTTGTTAGGTTTATTTATGGGTGAAGTAATGAAAGCTTCAAAAGGGAAGGCCGACCCGAAGGTAACCGGTAACTTATTAAGAGAAAAATTAGAACAATAAATCATGATTAGAAACAAAATTATTTCCATTAGTTTTTGCATTAGCGTCTTATTATTTGCTTGTGGAAGCGAAGCGGCCAAGAAAGAACAAATCATTTTAAAAGGCACCATTTCAGGCTTAACGGTTTCGGAATTGTATTTAATTGACTTGTTGCAACCCAAAGCAGGCCCTGTAGATACAGCAATTGTTACTACTGACGGTTCATTTTATTTTGACTATGCGCCTAAAATTAAAGGCTTTTACAGGGTTACCCTTAGCAGCACTTTTTCTCTCGTTACGCCCTTAGCTGCAGGAGAAACAGTGACTATTTTAGGAGATGTGAATCAATTGACTGATTTAGCCATTGAAGGAACGGTTGACGCAGTTCAAATGAGAGACTTAAATAACTTCTTACGAACAAATGCGATGCAAAGTCAAGCGCTAGAGCAAGAGTTTCAATCGTATGCAAATTCTCCCAATCGAGATTCTATGTTGACAGTGTTGCGAGCGCGTTTTGCCGGATATGAGGCTGAAAAAATAACTACCCTAAAAGCGTTAATCGATAAAAATCCTAGTTCATTTTCGAACCTAGCGGTGATTGAGCAAATGCCAGATACAGAATCAGAGTATTACATAAAGGTTGATCAGGCCTTAGCAGAAAAATATGCCCAATCGCCTTTCTACTCTAATTTCCACACAAAAGTAGTCACCATTAGTCGATTTGCAGTTGGTTCTGAGGTTCCCGAGATAAATTTACCCAACCCTGATGGTAAGTTAGTCGCCTTGTCCTCCTTGAGAGGAAAGGTTGTTTTAATCGATTTTTGGGCTTCATGGTGTAAACCTTGCCGAAGAGAAAACCCAACTGTTGTTGCAGCTTATCAAGCGTACAAAGACAAAGGATTTACTGTTTTTGGAGTCTCTTTGGATAGAGGAAAAGATGCTTGGATAAATGCAATTGCTCAAGACAATTTAACTTGGACGCACGTTAGTGATTTAAAGTTCTGGCAATCTATTGCTGCGAAAGACTACGGCGTTTCAAGTATTCCATTTGCAGTTTTAATTGATGCTGAAGGGAAAGTCCTAGGAAAGAATCTTAGAGGTCCCGCTTTACAACAAAAATTAGCCGAAGTGCTTGATTAAGTTGAATGCCGACAAAAAACATATCTATTTCGCCTCAGACTTTCATTTAGGAGCACCTAATTACAAAGAAAGCAGAGACAGAGAGCATAGAATAGTTAGATGGTTAGACCGCGTTAAATCCACTGCAAAGGAAATTTATTTAGTTGGCGACCTATTTGACTTTTGGTTTGAATATAAGAAGGCCATCCCTAAAGGATTTGTCCGACTGCAAGGTAAAATTGCTGAGATCTGTGACTCAGGTATTCCTGTACATGTGTTTATTGGAAACCACGACATGTGGATGTTTGATTACTTGCCAAAAGAATTAGGCGTTACCATGCACCGAGAGCCAATTTCAAAAAGCTTCAACGGTAAGAAATTTTTTATTGGTCATGGAGATGGTTTAGGCCCGGGAGATCACGGGTACAAATTCATAAAAAAAGTATTTGCCAACCGAATGTGTCAGTGGTTATTTGCCCGCATTCATCCAAATGTAGGCATTGGCATGGCTGATTATTGGAGTGGACGAAGTCGCAAAGCAAACCGAGGAGAAGATGAAAAGTACTTGGGGGATGACAAAGAGTTTCTCGTTCAATATTGCAAAGATTATTTAACCAAAGAACACATCGATTATTTCATTTTTGGTCACCGCCATTTACCGTTGGATCTCACTGTTGGAAAAAACTCCCAATACATCAACCTAGGAGAATGGATTAACTATAACACCTATGGCGTTTGGGATGGGGTAGAGATGAAACTAGAGGAGTTTAAAGACTAGTTTATTCCACACACCTTCAGGATAGAACTATAGGAGTTGCATACCTCTTATCTGCCGTTGCACTGCAAGGTATCTCCCCTATTTCTATTTTCCTCTCACTTCATTTTCGTAACCCGTTAAGCTTTTCAACCCCTCCAAGGCTAAACAAAAAAATCCCGAGCCTTTCGACTCGGGATTTCCTAGTAAGGTACTCTAAACTTCTATTGAATAATCAGTTTCTCAACTTTTGATTCAGTTTCCGTTTGAACTTGCATAAAGTATA
>Ga0209491_10001765_pt1 | contig 40710 bp, 42 predicted proteins | sample BON02_FD_187213 | JGI IMG/M metagenome (GOLD analysis project Ga0209491, IMG submission 187213) | Freshwater microbial communities from Lake Bonney liftoff mats and glacier meltwater in Antarctica - BON-02 (SPAdes) (version 2) | ecosystem: Environmental > Aquatic > Freshwater > Ice > Glacier... | reverse complement strand
GTCCACCTTCGGCGAACCGAATCGTCGACAACACAATTAAGGTCGTTTTTGTATTTGCTCTTAATAAGGCGATTGAGGGGTTGATCGACCCTGCGATCTTTAACCAGGTTTTTGATTTCTATGCCCGCGAGGTTGGATCGCGGGTTTTCCTCCTTTATGGCGACGCCGACGTGCTGACGTCATTCGGAGAACCAATGGTCACACTTCCTCCGGATGTCGATCTCTTAAAAGCGGGAAGCATCCAGTGGACCGACGGTGGCATCTGTCGTGTTACGGCATCGCAACGCTATCCCATCAGCACCGTGGCGGTGACACCCACAGCGTCCGTGTCATCGAAGTGGGCCCGGACGGCGATCGAGTTTTCGCTTGCAGGCGCCGCTATCGCGGCTTTGCTCGCAACCCTGGTGATACGCGTGGTGCGCCGGACGCGATCCTTGGAAGCAGATCTGCGCGAGGCCGTCAAATACGACGAACTGGACGTGCACTACCAACCGATCATGGATTTGCGATCCAACCGTTGGGTCGGAGCGGAGGCCTTGATGCGATGGAACCATCCCCAGCGAGGAATGATACCCGCTGGCGAGTTTATCGCTGTCGCGGAAAAGACGGATCTGATTGTTCCGATGACTACACTTATGCTGGAACGTGTCGCCGAGGATCTGGAAGACACGCTCGATGCTGACCCGGAGCTTCACATCAACATCAATCTCGCCGCGCAACATTTTTCGACGCATTAGATCATCGATTCAGTTCACAGCATCCTCGGGGGCCGGATACGGGCAAACCAGATCATTTTTGAAATTACCGAGCGAGGTTTGGTTGACGATCACACATCGCCTGCGGCGGCAGTAATGCGTGGACTATCCCAGACGGGCTCCAGACTGGCGGTGGATGATTTTGGCACCGGCTACACCTGCCTAAGTTATTTGCAACGCTTTCCGCTACACTTTCTGAAAATCGACAAGGCCTTTGTGGATGGGATTTCCGATGCTGAACACAGCTCCGGATTGGTGGATCAGATCATTCGAATCGCCAAATCCCTGAACATGGAACTCATCGCTGAGGGTGTGGAACACGAATATCAAGTGCATTATCTTTTGAACCACGGCGTAGAATACGGCCGATGTTGGCATTTTGGTCGCCCGATGTCGGCCAATCGCTTTATTTCTTTTGTGTCGGAGAAGAATGCTCCAGCGGCGCATTGACAATAACCACGGGTATGGGATCAAACGAATTTCCCGGGATTCAGACGCGCAGCAGGATCCAGAGCGGTCTTAATCGTTTTGTGGAGGGCACGATTCTCGGGCGAGAGCGCCTGATTCCACCAGGGCATTTTTGCGATCCCCACCCCATGCTCGCCGGTGATGGCCCCGTTCCACGCAATCACTTGAGAGAACAGGGCATCCAGCGCACGGTCCGCCTTTGCGCGGATCGCGGGGTCGTCGTAGTCACCGACCATGATGTTCACGTGGATATTTCCATCTCCGGCATGACCGAAGCAGGCGATGGGAAATCCTGAGGATTTTTGAAGTCGCGAGGCAAATGCCACAAGGTCAACCAGCCGTCCCCGGGGAACGACGATGTCCTCGTTGAGTTTGCGGAGTCCCGTAGCTTTGAGCGACACGGAAAATGCCCGCCGCAGATCCCACAGCGCTTGGCAGGATGCTTCGTCGGTGGCAGTGCGAATGCCCGTGGCTTTGGCCTCGCGAAGCAATCGTGCCATCGCAAGCACCTCAGATTTTACGCTGGCCGCTTGGCCATCAATCTCGATGAGCACATGCGCGGAGCCCGGCGGGAAAGCGGCGTCGGGCCGAAAATTCCGGGCCGCATTGAGCGTAAATGCGTCCGCCACCTCACACGCAGCCGGCAAAAATCCTGCCTTGAATACTGCGCGAATGGCACGCGTCGCAGCACGCATGTCCTGAAATCCTGCCGATAGCACAGCCCGCGCTGGCGGATGCGGAAGCAGCCGCAGGGTGGCCTCGGTGACCACTCCCAACAGCCCTTCGCTGCCAACAAACAGGCCCACAAGGTCAAAGCCGGTTTTGTTTTTATGCGTCCTCCCGCCCATGCGAACGATGGAACCGTCCGCAAGGACCACTTCAAGTCCAAGGACGTAGTTTCGGGTCACACCGTATTTGAGACAGCGAGGGCCACCTGCATTGGTGGCGATATTTCCACCGAGGCTGCAATCACTCAGGCTTGCCGGATCGGGTGGGTAAAACATCCCCTTGCGGCGCACGCGGGCTTGAAGGTCGCCGGTGATGACACCCGGTTGCACCACGGCAACAAAATCCCGGTCGTGGATCTCGAGGATCTTGTTCATCCGCTCCATGGCAAGCACGATCCCGCCGCTCAACGGCACACAGCCGCCGACGTAGCCAAATCCTGCGCCTCGCGGAGTCACTGCCACGCCCTGTTTGGCAGCGATCCGCATCACTGCGGCGACATCGTTTGCGGACTGCGGAAAAACCACCGCATCCGGTTTAGAGGCAGCAAACCACTTGTCCCCGCCGAAAACGACCGGGACGTCGGATCCGCCAATAACCGAATCTGTCTGCGGAATTTCGCGCCGCAATTGCGAGAGGAGTTTTTTCACTTTTCTTGAATGGAGCTAATTTTGGGTTTTACGGTGTCTTCGGTGGGATCCGATGGGGCTAAATCCGGAAAGGCCTTTCGTGATTGTTGCCGCTTTTCAAGTAACACGCGACGCTGCCGGGCATTCTTATCGAGAAAATTGGTCGTCCAGTCAAAGAGCCCGAGGCCGCAAAAGTAGGCAAGGAAGGAAAGCACTGTACCAACAACTACCGCGCCCAGCAGCAATGGTAGCGGCACCTTGAGCAGGAGGTCCCATGCGCCATGCTGCAAAAGATATTGCCAACCTGTACCCTTCCCCAAAAGGTAGAAGCCCACTTGGATTTGCAGCACCAAAAATACGGGAGCCGTAATCGGATTCGTGATCCAACAGGCACCGATGGCACAGGGCACATTGGCCCTAACCGCGATAGCAATAATCGCCGCGGGCAGCATTTGCATCGGGACCGGAATCATCGACAAAAACGTTCCTATGGCGAGCCCGCGCGCCACCTGTTCCCGACCCGGTTGCCACAAGCGCGAGTCCAGCAGGCGGTCACCGATCCGACGGTGCAGCCACGAGCCGCGCATTTGTTTGAGCCGCGGCATGTGCCGCAGATATTTACCCGCGTAGGTGCGGCGCCAGAGATGTGGTTTCAAATCAATGAGACAATCAACACGGATGAAAACGTTTTACAACCGTGATCTCAAGCTTGCGCCAAACCATGGGAACCGCTACAAGGCGATGATTATATGAAAAAGATCGAAGCAATTATTAAACCTTTCAAAATGGAAGACGTTAAGGAAGCGCTCGCAGAGGTCGGGATTGAGGGCATGACGGTAACCGAGGTAAAAGGCTTTGGTCGGCAAAAAGGACATACTGAAATCTATCGGGGCAGCGAGTACACCGTGGACTTCCTCCCGAAAGTGAAATTCGAAATTGTCGTGGCGGACGCAACCGTGGAAAAGGCCGTGCAGGCAATCGCCCGTGCAGCAAAAACCGGAAAAATCGGCGACGGAAAGATTTTCATCCTTCCAATCGAGAGTGCGATCCGGATTCGCACCGACGAAAGCGGCGAAGACGCGATCTGATTTCAGATCCTCTCTGCCGCAACCGGGTCTTGCCATTCCGCATGGCCGGAACAGCCAAATCATGGCCGGTTATCTGACGGAGTTTCAACAAGGATTTTCGACACATGGAATGGTGGCACGCAATCATCCTCGGTCTAGTCGAGGGGCTCACAGAATACTTGCCCGTGAGTTCAACCGGGCACCTGCTCCTCACCCAACGGCTTCTCGGTATCGATAGCAGCGAGACTGCAGATGCCTTTGCCATCTGCATTCAGGTCGGTGCAATCCTCGCAGTACTCGGGCTTTATTTTGGCCGCGTCCGGCAGATGGCGCTTGGCTGGCTCGGCCGGGACCCGGAAGGATTCCGACTCGGATTAAACATTTTAGTGGCGTTTATGCCAGCTGCCATCATCGGGCTTATCCTGGAGAAACCGATCAAAAAGTACCTGTTCGGTGGAGATGCCTGGGGCATGTGGCCGATTGTCGCTGCATGGTTTGTCGGCGGCGTCGCGATCCTGGCTGTGAGCGCATGGCAATCCAGGCGTCAGGACACCGCGCTCGTGAAAAAGACCCTTCTCGAGCTCACGTGGCGGAGCGCTCTGATCATTGGGTTGATCCAGTGTCTTGCCATGTGGCCCGGCGTAAGCCGCAGCCTGGTAACCATCGTCGGAGGGCTTTTCATCGGACTCAGTCTTCCTGCCGCAGTGGAATTTAGTTTTCTCCTTGGGCTCCTCACGCTCACAGCGGCGACCGCCTATGATGGGTTCAAGCATGGCAGTGAGATGCTCTCCGAATACGGGCCTACGCAGATTCTGCTAGGATTGTTTGCCGCATGGATCAGTGCTGTGATTGCGGTCAAATGGATGGTTTCCTATCTGAAGAAAAACGGACTCGCGATTTTTGGCTATTACCGGATCGCTCTCGCTGCCATCGTGGCCGTTGCCATCTGGGCAGGATTTTTCACCTACTGATTGCGACTGAATGACACCCAATCTACCAAAAATTTTGCCCGACCTGCAGGGCACCCTTATGTGTGAAGATGTCCGGGCCGAGGTCAACGGACAGCAAACGCTGGTGGGAATCATCGCGGCTATCCCTGCTCCCGCCATGCCCATCGGGTTCTTTAAACTCTGCCTTTGGACAAGGTGGTGCGGCGGACAGGGAACATTCATGCAACGTTCGATGATCCTATCGAGCCATGACGAGAGCATCCTTGCGGAGTCTCGGGTCGAGTTTTCCCTCCAGCAACTCGACTCCCATGCGACCAACGTCCACGTGTTTGGTGGAGTAAAATTTGAACATTGGGGCGTCCATAGTGTCGAAATCCATCTAGACGACGAACTTCGCCTCCGGTTTCCCTTGCCGGTTGTGCGGGTTCACCCTCCGAACTGAAGCACCTTCGGAAGCATCCCAACATCCTAATTATAAGTCACATAAAGCTCAATGATCGGATCGTTAGCCGCGTTTACTTGCATGTCTGAAACTCTTCGCCTACTCTGTCTCGTGTATGCGAAATAAGTGGTTCTGGCTCGCTATGGTTGCATTTATTGCAACGCTTATAGCAGCACCCACGGGCAATGTGGCACGCACGCGCATCGCCGATGGGTTTGATTTTCCAGTCGGGAAACCCGATGCTGAGGGATATTATAAATCCCGCGGATTCTTGAGACATCATCCGGGTGAGGACTGGAACGGCCTGGGGGGAGGCAATACCGATATCCGCGATCCTGTTTATTCGATCGGCCATGGCATGGTTGTATTCGCTAAAGACGTCCGCATGGGCTGGGGAAATGTCGTTATCGTACGGCATACCTACCTATCCAAAGGGCAACTCAGCACCGTGGATTCATTCTACGCACACCTCGACCGCATCCTGGTCCGCGAAGGCCAGCAGGTGCTCAAGGGCCAGCAGGTCGGCACGATTGGGACCAACCGCGGGATGTATACCGCGCACTTGCACTTTGAGGTGCGCAAAAATTTGCACATCGGAATCAACCGCTCTGCTTTCCGAAGAGATCTGACGAATTATTATGTTCCCACCGACTTCATCAACCCTCTGCGAAAGCTCCCGGGAGGAGGAAAGAGCGCTCTGATTGCCATCAATACGTTTAACGAGAAGGGCGTCTTCGACGGACGATCCTCAACAACGACGCCACAGCAAAATCCGGCCGTACTTACGAAAGCCGAAAAACCCGGAAAACTACCGACGCCAAAGACAAATTCACGCCGATCCAACTTCGAGGTAAATCGCTTCGGGGACGTGGAATCATTTTAGTCGGCGAGACCCCACATTCAGGGATCTAGCGGTGCAACGGGAATCCGATCGTTGATTACAATACGTATCATCTTGCAGTCTGGTCCGTGAGACCGAGATACGAATATCCGAAAGAAATTAAGCAATGACAGTTTTACAATCGGCGACCGTCGCATGCGCAGCGGTCTTGTTTTTTTCTCCCTCATCTAGTTCCGCGCAGCAAGAGCCCGAGGTCGCCATCAGCCAGATGCGACGCAGCCTGGTTCGCATCCAAACCGTCTCTCAGGAACCGGATTACACCACGCCATGGAGTCCAGGTCGCATCGCACGCGGAACGGGTGCTGGATTCGTCATCGATGGAAACCGAATCATCACCAATGCTCACGTCGTCGGTAATGCGCGGTTGATTACCGTGACCCGCGAGGGAGACCCCAAACCCTATCCCGCGCGAGTGGCTGCCGTCGCCCATGATAGCGACCTTGCGGTTCTCACTCCGCTGAATCCGGCATTTTTTGTGGGCATGGTCGCTTTGGAATTTGGTGGCCTACCTGCGATCGAGTCCACGGTGATGGCGTATGGATACCCCATCGGTGGCGATCGTCTCTCGGTGACCCGCGGGATTATTTCGCGGATCGATTTTCAAACCTATAGCCACTCTGGAGCCGACGCGCACCTTACGATTCAAATCGACGCAGCCATCAACCCAGGCAACAGCGGAGGGCCGGTGATGCAGAGCGGAAAAGTCGTCGGCGTGGCCTTCCAAGGCTATAGCGGCGATGTCGCCCAGAGCACCGGATTCATGATTCCCACGCCGGTCGTTCGACGGTTCCTGGAGGATCTTAAAGACGGGGTTTACGACCGCTACATGGACCTTTCGCTTACTTATTATCCAATGTTCAATCCTGCCGCACGACGCGCGACGGGGTTGCCGAATGACGACACCGGGGTGCTCGTCGGCACCGTGTTTGGCGGCGGGTCTTCCGACGGAGTTGTAAAATCAGGTGATGTCATCATCGGGATCGACGGCAACCCGGTTGCCAGCGATGGCTCAGTAAACCTGGATGGCGAACGGATGGAAATGGCCGAGGTCGTCGAACGGAAATTTCGCGGTGATGTCGTCACACTTGATGTCATCAGAGACAGCAAGCAGATGTCGCTTGCAGTGCCGCTTACAAAATCATTTCCCTACTCGAAATTTGCAAACGCCTACGACGAAGAGCCTGCATTCCTTGTTTTCGGAGGACTGGTTTTTCAGCCAGTCGATCAAAATTTCCTAACGGCAAACACAATGGAAAATTCAAGAACGCGATTCATTTTCGACAATTTCCTTTCGGACCAATTGTACGACGATCGCGATGAAATCGTCATCTTGAGCAGCATCCTCGAAGACCCGGTTAATAGCTTTTCCAGCGCATACCTGCACGCAATCATAGAAAAGGTCAATGGCCGCCCGATTCGTAACCTCCGTGACCTCTCCGAGGCATTGAATACAAAGGCAGATCGCTATGTCCTTGAATTTCTTGGCGGACCGCGGCCTTTTGTGCTGGAAGCGGACGCGGTGAACGCCGCCCGGGAGCGCATCCTCGCAAGCTATGGTGTACGCAAAGAGCAACACCTGATCGAATGACCATCCGACCGTCTCTCATGTTTCAATACGTAGTTCCACTTGCGCTCGCGATCACTCTCGCGGGGACAACTTTCGCCGGCACCACTCCGCCACCCTCTCATCGCGACGAGATATCCCAACGGCTCAATGAGCCAGTCGCAGCGACGTCGTTGGTCCGGGTTAATTCCACCAATCAAAATTACCAACTGCTCCGCCCGTGGACCAAACGCTCCCCGTTCACGAGGCGGGGAACCGGAGTGGTCCTCACAAACAACCGGGTTCTCGTCACCGCGGAACTCATCGCAAACTCAAACTTTGTCGAACTCGAAAACCCGGAAACTCAGGAGCGAACACCGGCGACAGTCACCTTGGCGGACTACGAATCCAACCTTGCGATTCTCACTCCATCCACCGCCGGCTTTCTTGATAATGCTCTGCCGATCGCGCTTGCAAGCGAACTTGCTGTGGGCGCCCGCGTCGAAGTCAGCCAGTTGGAACAAACCGGGATTTTGGCAAGAACGCCGGGCACGATTACCACGATTTCCCAGGGCAATTACCCCACTGATGGCACAGCGCTATTGCTCTACCGCGTCAGTGTTCCACTGCAATACCGGGACAACAGCTTCAACCTGCCCGTATTTTCCGGAGCCGACCTTGCAGGGATTCTCATGCGCTACGACGCACGCACTCAGACCGCCGAACTCGTGCCGTCCACGGTAATACGAAGTTTCTTGAAACGCGCCGAGTCCCTCCCCTACCAAAGCTTTCCCCGCCTCGGCGTCGTCATGGCACCCAACCGCGATCCGAAATTCCGTCGCTATTTGGGAATGAAACCTGAGCAGTCGGGCGTCTACATTTCCAGTGTTATTCCAGGCAGTGTCGCCGCGAAAGCAGGGGTTAAAAAGGGCGACGTCATCCTGTCAATTAATGGCCGTTCATTGGACGACGATGGAAACTACGTGCATCCGTTATACGGCAAAACGTCGTTCGCACACTTCATCGCCACCGAGCGATTTCCTGGCGATACTATCAGAGTCCAGCTGCTGCGCAGCGGCGAGGCAACGACTCTCGATGTCACACTCGCCCCCCGGGATCCGACCCAAATGATCAGCGAACCATTCTTGTTGGATCGTGCACCACGGTATTTCATCCTCGGCGGTATCGTTATGCAGGAACTCTCCCGCGCCATTCTCAAGGAATGGGGTAGCGACTGGCAAAAAAATGCACCCCAGCGCCTCGTCTTTCTGGATGAATTTCAAGACGAACTTCCCGAGGATCGGGGGAAGGTCATTTTCATTAGCCAGGTGCTTCCCAGTAACGCGAACATCGGCTACGAGGACCTTGGCATGAGCGTGATTCAGTCCATCAACGGCCGACCCATCCGAAGTTTAGAAGACGCCATTGAGGCGGCAAAACATCCCATTGATGGCTTTCAATACATCCGCATCGACACCGACCCCCGGATCATCATTTTGGACGCAAAAGAAGCCACTGAGGGTGAGGAGTCGCTGAAGGAAACCTACAATATCCCCGCTTTCAAGAAACTGTAGCAGATCCCGGATTTCTTGGATTGGCGATTGCTATTGGTGCGAATTCTCTGATCAAATCGCAACCCCATGCGCTACGGCCAGCTCCACCCGAAACCGCGACGATTTCCGAAGGGTTCAATCCGTGTGCTCGCAGTGCTGCTCGCGACAACCGCTTGCTTATCGCCCGATGCTCATGGTGCTATCCGACGGCTGAATGTCCCACCGCGCTTGCAATGGAATGCGAATTTCGGATATTGCGGCGAAACGAGCTTCATCAGCGCTGGCTTGGCTCATGGCCAATATTGTTCGCAATACGAGGCTCGTCGGTTGGCATCCCCGGGGGTGCCGCAATCGCAGCCCGAAAGCCAACTTCTCCTCGGAGTTAATGATCGCGCTGCAGCCAAAGCCATGAGGTTACAAACCGTCTCTTGGAACGCAGCGCAGCAGTCGAAATCCCGTGATTTTCTGCAATGGACGAAAGCACAGGTCCTGGCCGGCCATATTCCCATTATTGGTGTCTTCACAAACGAGTTCCTATTCTACGACGACCGCAACCGCAGCGCGGGCGATCCGGAGTACGATCACATTGTTCCTGTTACTGGCATTCAGTCTGCGGGAGCTATCAATAGTTTCTCCAAGACGTTTTTCGGCTCAGACCAAGTGATTTTCAGCGACAATGGACTCTGGGATCCGTCCGGAATTCCTCCCTATATTTTTCGTTACCGCTTCGATGGCTTCCCCCGCTCCAGATCCGCTGCCAACGCTCCGAACGCTCCCGCTTACTCGCTCAATAGCACGGGATCAAACTACGGAATCGCCGTCACCGGCGTAGCCGACCGCAATAAGGAAACGATCCCCGTAAGGATCCAAACGAATCTCAACTCCGAGAGTCCCGCCATGCGCGATGGCTCCAATGATCCACCCGCGCCGTCGCCCTTGGAACTCACAGTTACCGTTTCGCTGCCCGATCGGACCCGCTCGTACGTATTGTATCGCTACGACACTTTCGAAAGGGTGCCCGTAGCACAGTTTAATGCGCACGCCAATCAGGCAGCGCAATCGTGGCAAATCCCATCCCATTCAGGACCTAGCTTTGTAGTCACTCTGACCATTCCGTCGAACAAATCAGCAATTTTTCGGGCGGTCCGCGCTACCGCCCGATAGAAAATCCGTAACCGTCGTATTGCGCCAATCAACAATGACACCGGAGGGTTGAAGTCGTTGCGCCAAGGATCATGACACCCAGCGTGTAGTTGATTTGTGCTCGTTTGGCCAAGATTTGGCAAGGGATTCCGACAGGGTGGACTCCGTGGAGGCGCGGGGAGCGACAGCGACACTAGCCGTAACGGAGTCCACCCTGGCGGCGGCGATTCGGGGGTGCACTTCGAGATTCTCGGGCTCTTCGCTCCCCTCCTCTTCCATGTGCTCGACGATGGCAAAGATCTCCACGAGGCGTCTTTCAATATCTTCGGACAAGTCCATCGGATCCAATCCGAGGCGGATTTGGCGAAGACTTTCCTTCGTTGCTGCACTGACTTTCGGGCAGACCAGAAGACGCTCACACGGGCTCGCTGCCTTGTCATATTTCTTACGGACTTTCCCGCCAACGCGCTGCTTTTCGATGAGCTTCATCACGGGGATAAAGTAATTGCGCAATGGCAGCCAAGCTTTCTCATAGAGATCATCGAACTCTTGCGGACCGCAGCGGATCAGAACGAATGTCTTGATCCGGTTGCTCGCACTCCCGATTTTGCGACCCTTCCGCGTGCCTTCGCCCGCAGCACGATGAGCAAATGTGATACGTTCCAACGTCCTCGCGCTGTAGCTCAGGATGCGCTCACTTCTTGTCTCACAATGGCTCCGTAACGCGCTGCATAGCTCTCCATCCACAGCGGCAAGGTTGCCTTCAGTCGCACCCTGCAGGGCTGCTCGCTCTGCTTCCAAATACGCACGATGATACATCGCTCTTCCTCGCCGTGGGTCGCGTTGCCTCCTCGTCTCTGCGCCTTCACCCCCAAAGTGACTTTGCCGTTGAGAGCTTTGATCGTGTGCTTGCGTTCCCACCTCAGCGTCTCACACACCTCATCGATCATCGCACTCCGCCCCATTCGGTTTCGCCTCGGATATCGTGCCCGACAACTCTCCAAATATTCTTCTTTGCTGTTATCACTCATATTCCCAGATTCTTTTTTCATCTGGGTGTCATTCTTTCTGGCGCAACGACCTTCTAAACCTTCTTTCTCACCCTTCTCCGGGTGTCATTCTATTTGGCGCAATGCGGAGGAGAGAGATAACTTTTCATCTTGCACCTCCGATCAAGGACGTGCAAAGTGCTGGGAGTTGCAAACGGTTTGATTTGTGGCAGTCATGTGGCAGCGGTTCGGAAGCAACTGAAAATAAGCAACTTATGTTGCCCTGTAGTGTAACGGTAACACGACGGCCTTTGGAGCCGTTTTTCATGGTTCGAATCCATGCGGGGCAGCCACTCTTTTTCCAGTTTGCACGGGATTACATTGGATTTTCGGCAGCTAATAGGTATATTTTGCTGCAAGTGAGAAGCATCCGTTCGATCCTTTCGTGCATCGTCCTCTTATCCGGGCTCCTCGTCGTCGTGCCGCAATGCAAAGCAGCCATATGCTCGGACGCCCCCACTAGGGAAATACTCATTGCTCCTTGCACATGCTGTGGATGTGGGGGGGGCAGCGCGTGTTGCATGGATCGATCAGACGCCTCTCCACAACTGGCAACCGTTTTCATACTTCCGGGGAACTCCCTGCCTGCGTTTGCTTTGCTACCGGCAGGTGTGCTTGCGCAACCCACGTTTCACCAAGACCTCCCTCGAATCGCTCGTGCACCGCTTTGCGCCTTTTCCAATGGTCCGCCGCTTTTCTTGCGCACGCGCCAGTTGCTGATCTGATTTTTAGTTTTGCTCCCCGGGGATGCCCGTGCCAGTCGGCACAGGCCATCCTTTACCGCCCGGATACGCGCGATTGCACGTCTGGGATTTCCAACCTTTTTACCTGAGCAAAATCATGAAACTTTTCATCTTACTATTAGCAGCCAGTGTATCGCTCACCGCGTGCAAGCCGCCATCCACCGGCGACGAGCGCAAACTTCAATTCTATCAGAGCCCGATGCATCCGTGGATTAAATCGGATACGCCGGGCCAATGCACGATTTGCGGCATGGCATTGGTGCCCGTTTACGCGGGTGAAGCCGGGTTCGACACGGGTGGTGATACGCTGATGCTATCCGACGCCACGATTCAGGTCATCAACGTCGCGACCGCGACCGTGGAGCGCGGATCGGCCACACGCACGCTGCGTCTCGCCGGCACTATCGAGGACGACGCCGGGCGCCATCGGGTTGTTTCCGCGCACTTTGACGGGAGGATTGAAAAACCATTCATCGAGCAGGTGGGTGAGGAAGTTCGCGAAGGTCAACCCTTGGCGGAAATTTACAGCCCGGAGTTGCTCTACGTCGCCCGGGAATTTCAGCGCGCCAGCATCGGCCGCGACCGTAATGCTGCAGAAAGCGCAGGCCGCAGGCTCATCCAATATGGACTAACACCCGATCAACTCGGCAGCATTGCTACACAACCCGCTGACAAATTTGGCATCGACCTGCTTTCACCCATGACGGGCACCGTGATCAAACGGTATGTCAATGCCGGTCAGTATGTGAAGACGGGTGACCCGTTATTTGAACTCGGAGATTTTTCACGGATGTGGTTCGAGGCCGTGATTTACGAGAACGACTTCCCGCTGGTTCATCTCGGACAAAAGGCGATCGTGACGACGCCAGCCGCGCCCGGGGAGGAGTTTGAAGGCATCGTCACTCTGGTGGATCCAAACTTCGACCCGATGACACGGAGCACCCAACTCCGGATCGAGGTGCCCAATCCGATGGTCCGCACGAGTCGTGGCGAACGCCGGGCGCTCCCCCATGGCGGGTATGCGGAGGCAAAAATCGATACTATCGTTGGAGAAGGTCTTGTCGTGCCGCGCAGTGCCGTGCTTGACACCGGTCTGCGGACGATCGCTTACGTCGAGAAAAGTGATGGTGCCTACGAGCGTCGCGACATCCGCCTCGGAGGCAGAGGGGATACTCAAGTGCTCATCCGCTCCGGGGTCACCGAAGGCGAAAAAATCGTCACGCATGGCAACATGCTTCTGGATGCCGAGTCACAAATGAAGGACTCCGGCGGGATGTCGCTCAGCGATCATCAAGCAGAAGCTGAGACCACCGCACCGTCTGAATCCGCGCCCCCTCCTGCCCACCCGTTGGATCCACTACTCAATACCATTGCTGCCGTGGGCGCAGCACTGGCGGCAGATGACCTCGAAGGGTACAAGACGGCGATACAAGGACTGCACGCTCCCCTACCCCGGCTGGCGGAGCAGGAATCTCAGGATGTGGCAGTGGCACTTGGAAAGGTAGACAAGGCTCGCCACCTCGGAGCAACAGAATCCGACTTGGCTGCGGCGCGCGCAGCTTACCTCCCGCTCTCCGAAGCTGCTGCAGAACTCGCGCTGGCTTTGCAAGCAGGCGGCAGCGGAGGCGGAGGCATTGAAGTTTTTGCCTGTCCGATGACTGATTCCGCCTTCCCCGGAGCGCCCGCGAAGGCACGCTGGGTGCAGGCGGGCGGGCCGACCCGCAACCCGTGGTTCGGAGCGGAGATGCTCGAATGCGGTGCCAAGATCAACCCGTAATTTGTTACCATGATTGCATCTATTATCACATGGTCGCTTCGGAACCGGTTTTTGGTTCTCTGCGGATTTGTTTTTCTCATCGTCTTCGGAGTTCGGGCCCTGCGCGAGACCCCCGTCGATGCGATCCCTGACCTTAGCGAAAACCAAGTCATTGTCTTTGCTGACTGGCCGGGACGCTCGCCACAGGAAGTCGAAGATCAGTTGACATATCCCCTCACCTCGAATCTTCAAGGGCTCGCCAGCGTCAAATCGGTGCGCGGGCTTTCGATGTTCGGGTTTTCCTTGCTCACGGTGGTTTTTGATGAAGAGATCGACAATTACTTCGCGAGAACCCGCGTCTTGGAGCGCCTCAATTACCTCGGGGCTGCGCTCCCCGAGGGCGTGACCCCGCGCATCGGGCCAGATGCCACGGGGCTTGGATGGATCTATCAATACTACCTCTCGGTGGATCCAAAAGTGGCACCGGATGGCGGTTATGACCTCGGGCGATTGCGGGCGGTTCAGGACTATTTTGTTCGCTATCAACTCAACGCAGTGCCTGGTGTTGCAGAGGTCGCATCGCTCGGCGGGTTCGTGCGGCAATACCAAATCTCCGTCTCTTCGGGTCGTATGCGAACATCCGGCACATCACTTGCCGACGTCATGGACGCGCTGGGTGCGAGCAATCTGAATGTTGGCGGCAAAGTTATTGAAGAAAATGGCATGGAATTTGTCGTCCGGGGGATCGGGCTTGTGGAGTCGATTCCCGACCTGGAGCAAATCGTGGTCAGCAGCGAGGGCGATGGTCCGCCCGTGCTCCTGCGGGATATCGCAACAATCGAAATCGGAGGCGATTTTCGTCGCGGTGCGCTGGATGTCGATGGACGGGAAGTCGTCGGTGGGATCGTGGTGATGCGCACGGGCGAAAATGCCAAGGCGGTGATCGAATCCGTCAAAGCGAAGATCGATCAAATCACATCCAGCCTTCCACTCGGGGTGACGATTGTGCCGTTCTACGACCGGAGTGATCTCATCGACCGCAGCATCGATATGCTAAAGCGCGCACTGATCGAAGAGATCCTGCTTGTGACGCTGGCGCACGTCCTGTTCCTCTGGCATTTCCGGAGCATCCTCATCGTCACGATTCCGCTCCCGGCAGCGATTTTGGTGTCATTCATTTTGATGAAAGAATTCGGCATGACGTCCAACATCATGTCGCTGGCGGGCATCGCCATCGCTATCGGCGTGCTCGTGGACGCAGCAATCGTAATCACCGAAAATGTGATCCGACACTGCGAGCAAGCAACCATCGACAAGGGATCACCGCTGACTCCCGCCGAAACGTGGGAGATCACCCGCAGCGCATCGGCCTCGGTCGGGCGTCCTATTTTCTTTGCGATGGCAATCATCATCCTCGCGTTTCTGCCTGTCTTTGCACTCACCGGCCAGGAGGGAAAGCTATTTCACCCGCTGGCATTTACTAAAACCTTTGCGATGATCGGCGCGACACTACTCGCAATCACTGTCGTTCCCGTGCTGTGCTCATTACTGGTCCGCGGCCCGTTTCATCCCGAAAGCAGCAACTGGATCATGCGTCCGCTCCTTTCAATCTACGGACCGGCACTCAATGCCGCACTAAGATACCGGAAAACTGTCATCGGCACCGCCGTGTTCCTGCTTGTGATTGCTGGCATCCTTGCGCTGGGAACCCCTGCCGCCATCCGAACCGTTTTCCAGGAAAAGCTGCCGCCGATTGCCCATTGGTTACCTGCTGGAATGGGCACCGAGTTCATGCCTCCGCTGGATGAAGGCAGTCTGCTTTTCATGCCGGTGCTGCTACCAAGCACGTCGCTCACCGAGGTCAAACGCATCATGGCCTGGCAGGACCAAGTCATTAAGAGCGTGCCGGAGGTCGTATCGGCCGCAGGCAAACTCGGCCGCGCAGAATCTGCAACCGATCCCGCGCCCGTCGAGATGATCGAAACCACCATCCTCTTAAAACCTCGCGAGCAGTGGCGCGAGGGGGTCACGCGGGAGATGCTCATCGCCGAGTTAACCGAAAAACTTTCTGCTGTTCCCGGATATGTTCCCGGATTTTTGCAGCCGATTGAAAACCGGATTCTGATGCTTAGTACTGGCATCCGTGCGCAGGTCGGCGTGAAGATCCTCGGCGAGGATTTAGATGTGCTGCAACGCGTGGCATTCGAAGTGGAGAAAATCGTTCGCGAAATCCCGGGAGCTGTGGGAGTAGCGCCGTCGCGCGTCCAGGCAAAGCCGTACCTTGAGGTGATCCCGGATCGATTCCGACTCGCGCAATACGGCCTGACAATGCGAAATGCGCTCGATTACGTGGAGACCGGCATCGGTGGACTCAATATCGGAACCACTATCGAAGGCCGCGAACGTTTCCCTATTCAACTCCGGCTGCAAAGGGCGGAACGCGATGACATCGAGCGGCTCGCGGATATCCCAGTACGAACTCCGGCAGGCACCACCGTGCCGTTGGGACAACTCGCCAGCGTCCGCCGCACCATCGGGCCAAGCGAAATTGCCAGTGAAAATGGACGCCTCCGGTTATTCGTGCAGGCCAACGTGACGGGGCGCGATCTGGGAGGATTTGTTGCAGAAGTCCGTGAGCGCCTGCGCGATTCGATCACACTCCCGCCGGGGGTCACAATCGAGTTCAGCGGCCAGTTTGAAAGCCAACTGCGTGCCGCACGCACCCTCAGTCTTATTGTCCCGGCCGTGCTGGTTATCATTTTCATTCTTCTGTTTATCACATTCCGCTCCCTCAGTGAAGCCACTCACGTCCTGTTGGCGGTGCCCTTCGCGCTCACTGGAGGCGTGTTTCTCCAATGGATCCTTGGCTACCATTTCAGCGTCGCCGTTTGGGTCGGATATATCGCGCTTTTCGGAACGGCGATCCAAACCGGCGTGGTGATGGTCACCTACTTGGAAGAAGCCGTCGCTCGAAAACGCATGCTTCGAGGAGCCGCGTTTTCACACGCAGATCTGGTCGAAGCCGTTAAAGAAGGTGCCTTCCTGCGGCTGCGACCGAAAGTGATGACAGTATCCACCGTCATCGCCAGTCTCCTCCCGATCATGTGGAGCACCCAGACCGGCGCGGAGGTAATGAAACCTATCGCAGCACCGGTGATCGGCGGGATGATCTCCAGTCTGCTTCATATCTTGATTGTCACGCCGGTGATTTTCCTCTGGCTGCGAGAGCGGGAACTCCGTCGCTGAGAGCTCGCGTGCTTTGACGGCCGTCACCCCCCTGCGTAAGGTTGGATGAGAGCACAATCGATGCGATCTATGAAAAAAAGTGCTCGGGGGGGGACTTGAACCCCCACACCTTACGGCATACGCCCCTCAAACGTACGTGTCTGCCATTCCACCACCCGAGCAATTGCGGAAAGGATTAGGTAACGCAAAGCGCGTGGATTCGACAAGAAAGAAATATTGAAAAATCGGTCTCTCGCAGCCACCTCATGAAGATGTAATCCGCTCGCAATCGTTGGAATCATTGCCGGGCACACGGCAAGACGAATTGATTTGACCGGCAATCCCGACTCACATCATCGTCACGGCCCTGATTTTGAAAAAATCGTCCACACGTATTCTTGGTGTTCCATTCTTCACCGCCGGCAATGAGCTGTTGCCTCTGCTCGAGAAAAAGGGTGGGCTCGTGGTAGTGCCCTCAGGGCCCGGACTGGCGCTGGACCTCATCCACATCCCAACATACCGGAAAGCTTTAGTAGAAGCCGACTTTGTTATCCCTGACAGTGGATTCATGGTGATCCTCTGGAATGCGATCCATTGCCTAAAACCATCCCAATGGATCTCACGTTATTCGGGGTTGGAGCTGGTTCGGGACCTCGTCCAATTCCCCGCCCTTCGTGCTCCTGGAGCAACGTTCTGGGTGATGCCATCGGAACAGGAATTGGCGGTCAATGTGGAATGGCTTCGCAATCAGGCATTACCCGAAGTAACAGCGGATGATTGTTACGCGGCGCCTTACTATCGCGCGTCACTCAGCCCCGACGGAAAGGTGGAAGATCCGATCCTCTTGGAGAAGATCAAACAAAAGCGCCCTAAATATATTTTCGTAAATATCGGGAGCGGGGTTCAGGAGCAGTTGGGATATTACCTAAAGGAAAATCTCACGCACGCACCAGCAATCATTTGTACTGGCGCAGCCATCGCTTTTCTCACTGGACAGCAAGCGAAAATTCCCCCTTGGGCGGACTATTGTTACATGGGATGGATGTTTCGCGTCCTGCGCGAACCCAAACGTTTCGGGCCGAGATACGGCCGAGCTCTGCGGCTCCTGCCTCTCATGCTTCGATACAGAAATGAATTACCGCCTCCCGTCTTCTAGACATGATTCCATGTTCAAGTCATCATTTTACGCGTAACAACGCCGAGAATAGCTATCATTCTGCATTCCAATTTCCTATTCTGTGATTGAATGATTCAAGCACGAACGACCGGATTTTGTAATGCACTCTTTTTGGTTTCGTGCGTCATAGCTACGGTGACGTTCTGGTGCCTCTGGGCATTCATTAACCTAGTTTTGCATGGCTCTTCGGAAATGCGCCCGGATGTATATGTTCGTTATAATCTCATTGTCCTTATTGGCTTGTGCATCGAACGATTCCGGGCAATGCCCGATCAACTCGACCTCGTCTCCCGCGATGTTTTACGCGCTGCCCGTCAAGGAATACAGCAGGCGGGGTATATCGGTGGTGTGCTCGCATTGACCCTGCTTTTTTTTCAGGATCTAAATATCTCACGGGCTTTTTTATTCACGCTGATCCCGACGATCGCGGTCGTCATGTCCTTGGCCAACGCCACACTGCCATCTTTTCTCAGCAGATTCTTCTTTGGAGGAAGGCACAAGATCCGAGTGCTCTTAGTCGGACCATCGAAAAGGGTGAAACGGATGAACCGATGGAGTAATCGCATGACCCGGTTTGGAATCCAAATCGTCGGACTGCTTGCAGATGATACCGACCGCAAAAGCGTCTACCGGGTTCCGCTGTTGGGGAAAATCGAGGACTTGGACAAGGTAGCCGTCGAGCAAAAAGCGCAGCTCATTATGCTTCTCGAAGTCCCTGAGCGTAAGGAGGCGCTGAGTGATATCATGCGAATTGCCGAGAACCGGTGCGCAAGGGTTATCACACTCAATACCCTGTCCGAGAGATTCCAGCATGGGCTGCAATATTCGCATCACTACGGTCTCGACTTCATTGCCGTGCGCACTGAACCCCTCCAAGATCCTCTCCTTCGCGTATTTAAAAGGGCAGTCGACATCTGCCTTGCACTTCCGGTCGTGGCATTCGTACTGCCTGTTCTCATCGCGTGGGTGGCGATCATGCAGCGTATCCAGTCTCCGGGTCCTCTTTTCTTTAGGCAGTGGCGCGCCGGGATTTCAAACCAACCGTTCACTATCCTCAAGTTCCGAACCATGGCGCTCGCAAACGATGATCCCTCCCGCCAAGCTGCACAAAACGACTCCCGAGTGTATCCATTTGGGAAATTCCTCCGCCAGATGAGCATCGATGAATTTCCTCAATTCATTAATGTCCTGCGCGGAGAAATGAGCGTCATCGGTCCACGTCCACACATGATCGAACACAATCAGCAGTTTGAAAAATTGCTTCAGGCGTATCACGTGCGATCGCTAGTCAAACCGGGAATCACTGGGTTGGCTCAAATTCGCGGATACCGCGGAGAAGCTCGCACCGAAGATGACATCCGCTCGCGCGTGGCATGTGATATCGAATACATCGAGCAATACTCGCTGTTTCTCGATTTTTATATTCTCCTGCGAACCGTGTTTCATCTCCTTTTCCCGCCGCGCTCCGCATACTGACCACGGGTCACGGCAGCGCTTCACAACAGAAAGAGGCCCACGTTGATCGGAACCCGCTCAACGCACGGATTTGAAATCCGACGTCACAGTAATTGCACTGATATCCGGATTCTCTGGAGCGGGAATACCTTCTTTGAGCATCCGCGTGTAAGGCCCGTTCACGTCTCCGTACCCGTAATACATATCCCTGCGGTTTTGAATCGTCGTGCAAGACGACAATGATGTAATAAGAAAGCTACAGCCAAGACAGAGGAGGAAAATCTTCACGGCATAGATGATAACGCCATTTTGACTGCGAGTGTCAAATCTCATCCGCAGGAACCTTTTGAAAATTTGCTTCCTCTAAGCCGTTGCGTGCGCGAATCGTATTTCCCAATGATTTTAAAGATGCTGGCGACGTGCTTCGTTTTATTCATACTCTGCGGCATCGGAGTTCTCGCATTGATGCCGACACCCGATGTCCGGGACTTACGACTACTTCCAGATGAGCTCGGGATGTGGTTCGACACCCATGATTTTGAACGAAACACACTCGGCGGCATAGTCCTTCAATTGGGATCGCTGGTGGCATTCGCTGCTTGGCGGGTGGGAAGCACTCCCATCCGGCTAGTGGGCATTTCGTCCGTCTCAAGTCTCCTCGCATTTTCTCTCGCAGAAATGGTTCAACTAGCCCTGCCGATGCGAAACTTTGACTGGATGGATATTGGGGCGGCGCTGATTGGAATTAGTGCCGTCAATCTCGCATTTCTAGTTATTGCTATTCCGATTTGGATAGGAATGCAGATGAGGGCATTTCGCTCTTGAGCAGTGGATGCCGATTATTTCCGACGTTGAGCGCGGCGCAGATAACCCGCGAACCAGACATCACAGATTGACTTGCACCAAGAAGGACTCGAACCTTCAACCAATTGATTAAGAGTCAACTGCTCTACCATTGAGCTATTGGTGCTTTACAGAGAAGAATGAAAGATTTGCATTGACCTTTCTACACCCTTTTTCTACACCTTTTGAACAAACCAAAGGAAGCGTATGAAAACCAGTGCAAAAGATCGCCCCGCATGGCAGGTAACAAATATTGCGAATCTCTACATTCATCGTGGAGGGGGATACTACTACCGAGCGAAAGTTGCAGGCAAGACAAAGTGGACAACTTTGCGGACAAAATTAAAATCCGTTGCCGTGGAGCGGATGGCGGATTTTACGAGAGCCGACCGTCAGAATCGACGCGTGACGAAAAACACGGCGAGTGGTGCGCTCAATATCGGGGAAGCTATTGCTCAAGCATTGATCATTTCTGACGCACGCTCCGACATTGCCGAGAATAGTAAAAAGCACCGCCACAGCGGAGCGAAGGCACTTCTCAAATCATGGCCGGAGTTGGCAAAGATGGACCCGCGAAAATTAACTGCAAAGGATGCGCTCGCATGGTCAAGTCGCGTCATGGGGCAATCCGTTCCACATATACCGCGTGGCGCAAAAACTCCGATGAGGAATTCAAAGGGATGCAGTAAGACAACTCACAACTCCATGCTGGACGTTCTCAGGATGGCTCTGGACGTATGCGTTGAAGCCGGGGCGGTATTCTCCAATGTGGCTAGGGATGCACGCGTGAAGCGACCGAATAAGAAACCGACAGCGAAGCCCCTGCCCTCACCCGAAGAATTCCGGCGCATGATTGCAGCAATGCGCGAAATCCGAGGCAACGCCGTCCTTGCAGCCGATCTATGCGAACTCATGGCATTCACCGGAGCGCGACGGAATGAGATTAAACACCTGCTCTGGGCTGACGTTGATTTCGGCAGAAATCAAATCTGCCTACGGATCACAAAAAACGGAAATGCACGATTTGTCCCGATGATCGATGAACTCCGATCACTACTTGAGACACTCAAGGCACGCGACCAAAGCCGGACCAATACCGACACGGTTGCACGCGTTTACGAGGCGCAGAAATCGCTCAACAATGCGTGCGCCAGCGTCGGCATTGCGCGGATGACACACCACGATTTCAGACACCTTGCAGCTACTACGTGGATTGAATCCGGCATCGATGTTCCGACCGCAGCGAGGATATTGGGCCATCAGGACGGCGGCGCGTTATTGATTAAAACGTATGGGCACCTCCGAGACGATCACGCGCAAGCCATGATGGCGCGCGTCTCGTTCTCTGCCCCTGACGAATCGAAAAGCATCCAACGCCCGGGCGCAAAATCTGCCGCAGGAAATTGATATGAAAAAGATCAATAGGACGACACCAACCCCCGGAAACAAAAGCGATGGCGTGCAGCCTGTCGCGTCCGCCGAGGAAATCGCCGCAGCCGTCCGAGAGTGGGGCGATTTGCGAGCGAGGATCAATGCTTTCAACGCACTACCCGATCAGGTTCTGCGAGCTGTAGCATCAGGCCGCGTTCGGTGGCCAGTGATGGCGGGGCGGGATAAAGGCGCCTTGCACGCAACCTCCGAAACTCTCGACGCCGTTGATCTTGCATCTGGCCTCCCTGAGAATACTTCGAAAAGACTAGGGCAGCGCAAAATACCGGATCTCGGAATTCTGACAAACGATTGGGCACTCTGTTACATGAGATGGATGCAAGAGGCATGGCGGCAAAAAGCGGCCAGTGATCACATAAGCAACCTGCCCCCGCTCACAAAATCAACCGCTCGCAAGTGGGCGGGGCTGGCGTGGAAAGAGTTTCTCAAAATGTGTCCAAATCCTGAGAACGACCCCGAGTTTTTGGCATTCGGAAAGAATCGCGCTGACAAATATGAACCTAGCTCTCGCACGCAACGGTCCTCAGAAAAAACCAGAGTTCAAAATATTCGGGATGGCATCCGAGAGGCGTTTGTTACTGCATTCATCAGGCTTGTGAGGGATTAAGTTTTCCCCAATTATCGACACCGAATCTTTGGGGAAGAGCGTTTTTCAGTTTTCCATCATCTCTCAGGGGATGAAAAAAAACCGCATTGAAAAACGAATTCCATTGACCGTCCCGCTTGCGGATAGGCTCGCATATACACCGCAAGAATTTGCGGCGCTCTTAGGAAAATCGGCCACATGGGCATATCGCCTCATATACGCCGGGAGGTTGAATGTAATCGAAGGATTAGGATGCAGGATGATTCCTCGCACCGAACTGGATCGCATTCTCAACACGGCCGGAAACGGCAACGATGGAGTCGCACGATGAGCGCGCAAAAATTGATTTCACCGACGATTGCAGAAGAGCAATCTTTCCGAATTCTGTCAGGCCCATATTCAGAGAGTGAGCACTGGATGGTGGCAAACGTCATGGCTGACATGAGGCGTGGCGGCATCCCCGCGGCAGTGGTGTCACGCTCAGACGGCGACGTGGAAGTTTGGCGGTCAACCTCCGGATTCAAAGAATTGACGCGATGACCGCCGATTCAAAGAAGCCTCCGAAAAAAAGCGCAAAGGGCAAGTTGGCAGCAGCAAAGGCACTCATACTTGAAAAAGTGGGGACGGCCGAGAAGGAGGCCCGAGCCGCTGGCACACCCATCCCCGACCCGACCGGAGAAAGGTTGCTGGCAGAGGGTAAGCGAATTATCGCTGAAGCGAAGACGGAACAAGAGCGTGGAAGGAAATTGGGCGAGAAGCTGTCTTCATGGCTTCGTCAACATGGGAGCATGATCATCGACAAAGATAACATAACGTCGGAAGGGTGCTACTGGATGGACACTCGGTATAAGCCGCAACTCAGATCGATGGTGGAGGAGGAGACTAAAGCGCTTCTGGCGAGGAAATGCGGCGAGTCGGAAAATTCAGCAAACATGAAGGCCGCCTTCGACATGGTCTCCACAATGGCAAAAGATCCCGAGGGCACTCCAGCCCAAAGGGCGGAATTATCCGTATGGTGGGATAGGCGGGGCAGCGGGGCAGATTCGCGAATTTTCATAAGCTCAGGCCCGGAGTTGGTTAGGTGTTCAAAAGAGGGAGTTTCCGTTGTTCCCATGGGGACAGAGGGTGTCTTAATCCCCTCACGGCGAGCTTTGCCGCCGTGGGAGCTGAAAAGCGTCCGGGACTCAGTGTTTGCCGATCAACTCCTCTCGGTGAAGGAGAGCGGCTTGGAAGCAGACGACCAGCTTTTCTGGGCTTTGTATTTGTGTGCGCTCCCCATGTGCAGGCCTTACGAAGCGCCCCCAATAGCCTTGGAAGGACCCCCGCAATCAGGGAAGACAACAATGCTCCGGCAGAGCGGGCGGTTATTTGCTGGCGATGAGTTTTCAGTTTCCGATCCGACGGGACAAGATGCAGAGCGAGCACACAGCAGACTCTTGGCGTATAACCGATTTGTTGCATGGGACAATCTTGACAACCCTAGGAAAATCTCATGGTTCGCAGATAAATTGGCTTCGTCGTCCACTGGAGCATCGAGCAATGAAAAAACCCATTACAAAAACGCCGGGGTAACGAATCTGCCTATCCGCGCAGCGCAAACCCTCTCCGCAATCAATTGCGATTTTCTTTTACGACTCTCGACGCTGAGCACGCGGTTGCTTGTCTTGAAATGGAAGAGCGTACGAAGCTCATTCAACTCGTCCCGAGGTGAGGACGATCTTATCGAAAAGCGGGACGCGGTGCTTTCATGGATCGCGCATACCATAGCTCAAGCGCTAAAGGGCTGGAGGGATGATGACCCGATCTCCTTTCGGTTCGATTACTGGAATCGATGTTTTTTAAACGTCGCGAGGGCGCACAAAACTGGACCAAAGGCGGCGGAGGTATTGAAAACCATAATTGCGAGCGGGCGCGAGCGTGGAGTTTCTGCAGGCTACTACGGTTCGGCACTCTACGAGGCACTCAAAGCGGGCGAAAACCTTAGTGGAAAAGCATCGGTGATATTAAACCGCCTCTGTGTTGCCAAACCTCCTGCTGAATATGAGCCGAGCACCACCGGATTTGCTGCATGGATTGGAAATGCGCGACCGGTACTAACTGATTTTGATGTAGTAATCACCCTCGATCCACACACCAAAAACAACACTTATTCGATTACTCGGAGAGCATGATGACCGTCTTCAATAGGGCGCTCGCATACGTCGGGAAATATCCTCCAGCAGTGGCAGGACAAGACGGCCATGCTCACACGATCAAACTTGCTCGCACTCTCCTTAGCGGTTTTGCGTTGGATCAAAGTGAAGTGCTGTCATGCATGATGGCTTGGAACCTAGCTTGCCAGCCTCCTTGGGCAGAAGGTGAACTGCACCACAAAATCCGCAGCGTAGTCAGCACACCGTCCCCGCACCCGCCCGGCTGGATGCTGGACGACTTTTCACCATCTGCGAACACTGGAGCGGTTCCGGCCCGAGCATCGTTTGATCCCGATTCGCTAGAGCGCATGGCCGGAGGACTCAAGATAACGCCGCGCTGGCTGGCCAGCCGCTCCCCTGCTGATGTTGCGGTGGATGCGGTGGGTTTCCTCCAATTGGCTTTTGGGGAGGGAGAAAAGGCAATCGTCTTCGATGACCAGCGGAGTCAGGGACAGGCCGTTTTCCCGGATGATACCATCCCGACCTCCGGCGCAGATGGAATTTGGTTTCTCATTCAACCCGTGGATGGGCTCACGCACTACAATCCGCGCACTCAGCGCCCGAGCCGCCGGAGCGAGGAATCAGTAAAGGGCTGGCGACACCTATTGCTGGAGTCAGATTCCGCCCCGAGCGGACTGTGGCTTGCCGCCATTTGTCAGCTGCCGTTGCCCATCGTGTCCATCTGTCACTCCGGCAACCGATCACTCCACGTCATTGTCCGCATCGACGCGGAGAGCAAGCTAGAATGGGATGCTGCGGTTGCCAGCGTCCGGGACGAGTTGGCAGTCCTAGGCACAGATCCGAAGGCGATGACTGCCATCCGACTCGCGCGGCTCCCCGGATGCTACAGGGCGAACAAGGGCCGGTGGCAGAGTCTCTATTATCTCGATCCGACCCCAGATGGACGGCCGATCATTGAAAGGAAGCCATCGTGACTTGCGGTGGTTGCGGTAGTTGCGGTGGTTGTTTCCAATCTTCTATTCCCAATTCATCCAAGCATGATTTTTTTTGCGCGCGAAAGATCAGAACTAACCACCGCAACCACCGCAACCACCGCAGAATAAAAAAGGGGACCCTCCCCTGGGCTGGGGGTAGTGGTACAGTTGGAAAGTAGAGCGGCCTAAAAGAGGGAGCCAACTTCTTAGCACAACGGAGGCCGATCCCCTCCGGGCCTCCAAGATCAATTCCGTTTTATTCCGTTTTTGACAGATCACTTCCCTCAGATGACTACGGAACAACAAGGACGGTGGAGATCAACCAGAGCCGAGAGTAACATCATCAAGGAAGCTGCAATATTTTTCAAAGTCAGTGACAGGTCGGTCCGAGAGTGGAGGAAAGGCAACGACCCCCGCTGGCAAAGATTCATAGCCAATCGCGCAGGAGCGAGCCTTGGACAGCTTGAGGCGGGCGCACTTCGAATCGATTTGGAAAAGCCTGGCGATCCTATTCAGGAGGAAAAATCGGCCTTGCGTCGATTTCGAATGATGGAGAGTGAAATCGAGAAGGCCCTCGACTGTGGCCAGCTAGGCTCCATCCCGACGATTTCCCGAGCCGCTTCAGACTGCCACAAGCTCCTGATGCAGACTCGTCAGGCCGCGATGGACTGGGATGTTCAAATGAAAAAATACATTCCTTCAGCGGAGGTTTCGGCGTTACTTTCGCGATACGTCACACCGTTGAAACAGGTTTTGAAAAATCTGCCGAATGAGTGTGCGATTCTGTGTAATCCATCCGATCCGGGTTTGGCCGGGGCCGCGCTCCGGGAGTGGCTGGAGGTCCGATTCAACGTTTTGTTAGACGAAGCGCAAGCAGCCATTGGCGATGCCGTATCGCAGCACCAAACAAAGGAGGAGCAATGAAATCTATCATCGATGAGATCTTGGACGAGCTTCGCCTGCCGCAACCACCGCCTCGATTCCCGAGCGGTGAGGCATTGAGCAAGCAGGTCGAGGAGGAGCGATATCACCGATTGCTGGCTATCGAGCATTCAAGGATGGCGGATGGATGTGACCGCGAGATTCTCCGGATGGTGAAATCGATAAATTCAAAAGCACCAACCCCTCCCCAGTAACATGAGAGAAATTGGATGGGCTTACGAAGGTGACCAAATCGTAAAGATTGCCGCTCCCGAATATCCCGCCGAGGAGTTGGCGGATGAACTTGCGGACGCCATAGGAATCACTAGAGCGCAGTCAGAAAAAGCCATTGAGTGGTTTAAAGCCCGGCAACTGGATGACGTTTTCCAAGCATCAGCCGATCTTTTATCTAAATCGCTCTCCTCCATTCTAGATACAAAGCAAACTCTCAAGATCGTTGGATTAAGGACCATAGCCCTGATTCTGATTTTACAGCGCGAAGAGGCCCGAACCGTCAGCGGGATGGCCGCGCGGTATAAAGTCAGTAAGCAGACGCTCAGCCATCACCATACCGTGCTCGCCGACATGTTGGGGCTCAAGAGTGCCCACGCGAAAACTGCCCGGGCGAGAGGAAACATGGCAAACGGCGCGAAAGCGATGTGGAAAAAATTGACGCCAACCGAGCGCATTGAACGTCGACGGGTTAAGCCCCCGGTTTGACACGCGATGTGCATTGTATGCACCCAATCAAAGAAAAACTCAAGTCGCTGAAATCCAAATTCAAGCCTTTCATTGTGTCCGCGAATGTGGATCCTTCGCCAGAGCGCGAGCTATCCGTTGCGTTTTCAGTCTGCATTCAAGGGGCAGAAAAGCTCCTTGAGCCAGAAAACCTAAAGCTCCTAGAGACGCGTTCCGAAAGCTCCGAAACCTATCGCGCCGCCAGCGCGATTCTTATGGATGTCTTCGCGCTCCTTCATTCTATCATCCCCGCCGCCGCGACCGCAGTCCGCCGCTCCGCAGACGCCCCGGTGGATCGCAAGGCAACGATGACCCGCTCACAGATCCTCGCGCTGAAACCAACCGATCAATCGTCCTTCTTCGCCAAAGGGGGGCGCATCGTGCCATGATCGCCGCTCAGTATTTTACAGCCAGCCAAGCAGGCAGGCAATTGGCTCGTCCAACATCTCAGATCCTGAAAGCGGTAAGGAGCCTCGACTTGCCAGCATCTCGCGCTGGTTTCGCAAAGAACGCGGCGATCCTGCTCACGGCTGAGGACCTAGTCGCAATCGAGAAATTCTTAATCCCAACGACCAATCCAAAATCCCCCGCCATCTTCAACCCAATAACTCAATAACCCAAAATCCCATGATCACTAAAACCCAACCGACCCCAAAAATCATTTCATTTGACGACCTTCCTCCTTTCGAGTCCCCCCGAGGCCGCAGCTGGCTGACTCACTGCCAAACGAATCACAATTTCGATTCCAATGAAATTTCAGCATACTTGACTTGTCGGAAACTTGAATTGGACGATTTGAACGATGTCTCTGCCCTTTTGCTCAGTGGTTCAAACATGACCGCTGATAGCCTCCTTGAACCGCTCCGATCCAAGCGAGCGTTGGGTAAGATGGCGTTAAGCTTGAGTCCTGAGTGGCAGACCCTCAGACAAAAGCTGGACCCTATCTTCATTGAGTTCATGCAGCACGAGGCCGCTGAGATCGAACGGCAGCGCATCGAGGCCGAGGAGCTGGCTGCCGCGCAGCGCGCCGTGGTTAAGGCAGAGATCCAAGCGAAAGCAGCTTTAGACGCCGATCCAGAGGTATCAGCAGCGCGCAAGCGAGTTCAAGAGATTGCAGAGGGAAGGCTGAGGGCCCACGCCGCCCTTTAAAAGACTGTTAAGCAAGCCATATAGCCCTGCTTCCGGGGTGCTTAACAAGGAAGGCAAGACGCCGGAGGGATTCATTTCCTCCGGCGTTTTTGTGTTCTGAGAGCGCCAACCCTCGACCCCCGGCAGAGCAGAGGCCTTGGCGTCCCGGTAGAGCAGTTGATTCTAGGTCAAATTTCCTAGCCGTTCTACACCCCCATTCTACACCTTTTGAACAAACAGGGTGAAATGAGCGGAAACGAGTGCAAACAAAAATACGGGTTTTTACTCTGTTAAAGTTAATTTTGCAAACCAGCGCAAACCCTTGAAAAACAACCCTTTCCGATTAAGAGTCAACTGCTCTACCATTGAGCTATTGGTGCTTGGCTGGAACGGTTGCTCCACAGCAGAGGAGAATCTCATCGAACCCCTCGGAGTTCAATCAAATTCATCGACGTATCATCCGATCTCTTTGATGACTGCGTTGACGAGTTTTCCGGCAACCACAATGACGCGAACAATGGATTTACCGGCAGCAGCCTCGATGATTTTTGGATGTGCCAAGGCCAAAACTTCGATGTCGTCTTTTGATGCATCCTTATTTACAATCAGCTTGTCGCGGAACTTGCCATTCACTTGGAGCACAATCTCAACCTCGTCCTCGATCAAGTAGTCTGCATTCCACTCCGGCCAATCGGATTTTGATGCCTGCCCGGAAAACATCGGAAATCGGATAGCGAGTCGAGCCCATACCTCTTCTGCTAGGTGCGGGGCAAACGGGCTGAGCAGCCGCAAGAGCACGTGCAGCGCAGCCAGAGGGCGGGGACCTGCTGCGGTCAAGGCGTTCGTGCAGACCATCATTTGCGCAATCGCGGTATTAAACGCCAGGCTCTCCACGTCTTCGGTGACTTTCTTAATGGTCCCATGAATGACTTTGAGTAAAGCACGGTCCATGGGGACATCTGCGAGGTCCTTATTGATTTGCCAGTTCCCCTCCTGATCTTCTTCAAATCCCAGCCTCCAGATACGCGCAAGGAAGCGATAAACGCCTTCGACACCCGTCATACTCCAAGGCTTCATCTGCTCCAAAGGGCCCATGAACATCTCGTAAAGCCGCAGCGCGTCAGCACCATATTGCTCGATCACCTCATCCGGATTGACTACATTTCCGCGGCTCTTGGACATTTTTTGCCCGTCTGGTCCGAGAATCAGCCCCTGATTCACCAGTCGGTGGAAAGGCTCCGCAGTCGAGACTTCTCCGAGGTCGAAGAGTACTTTGTGCCAAAATCGGGCGTAGAGGAGATGCAACACGGCGTGCTCCGTACCCCCGACGTAGAGATCGACGCCGCCACCGCCCTCACCTCCCGGTGATCGCATCCAGTATGCCTCGGCGTCCTCACCGACAAACCGAAGGGAGTTTTTTGGGTCGCAAAACCGGAGATAGTACCAACACGAACCCGCCCATTGCGGCATCGTGTTGGTTTCACGGGTTGCTGTTGGAGAAAATTGCACCCAGTCCTTTGCCTTTGCTAAAGGGGGCTCACCAGTGCCGGTAGGCTTGAAGTCTTCGAGTAGTGGCTGGACCAATGGGAGATCCGCATCCGTGAGTGCTCGATGCCGACCATTTTCCCAAAGAATGGGAAACGGTTCCCCCCAGTAACGCTGCCGCGAAAAAAGCCAATCCCGGAGCTTGAAATTTACCCTCCGCTCTCCCAATCCGCGTTCTTCCAGCCAGTCGATCATCATCGCCTTGGCCTCAGTGGTCGGCAGGCCATTCAGGAATGCAGAATTCGCCGCCATCCCCTCACCCGCAAAACAGCCCGGTTCATTCCCGCCCTCTTGCGTTTCGACTCCGGGCGGCGAGTTGATTGGCTGGGAGCCGATGCTCCTGGCACTCACGACCTCACGGATTGGCAAGCCGAACGTTTTTGCAAATTCAAAATCCCGCTCGTCATGACCTGGCACCGCCATGATGGCACCCGTGCCATAGCTCATGAGCACGTAGTCCGCGATCCATATCGGGATTTGTTCGCCATTGACAGGATTGGCTGCAAACGCGCCGATAGAGACCCCGGATTTCGACTTCGCAAGGTCGGTGCGCTCAAGATCACTTTTAGCTCCAATCTCCTTGCGGTAGGCAGTCACCGCCGCTCGCTGCGCGTCCGAAGTAATCTTATCAACAAGCGCGTGCTCCGGTGCCAACACCATGTATGTTGCGCCGAAAAGAGTATCCGGGCGCGTCGTGAATACCTCCACCTGCGAAGCAGAATCAGAAATCGCAAACCGCACCATTGCCCCCTCCGATCGGCCAATCCAATTTCGCTGCAATGCCTTGATGGACTCCGGCCAGTCCACGCCGTCCAACTCGGCAATCAACCGCTCCGCATAGGCGGTTATCCGCAGCATCCATTGGCGCATGGGACGCCGCTCGACAGGAAATCCTCCAACCTCGCTTTTGCCATCAACGACTTCTTCATTCGCCAATACCGTGCCGAGCTCTTGGCACCAATTCACCGGAACTTCCGCGACATAAGCCAAGCGAACATTGTCCACATCGTCACCCGGATACGTGGCGACGGATTCCGCCTTGCCAGTGCCGGGATTACACCATGACCCGTAAAGCTTCAGAAAAATACTTTGCGTCCACCGAAAATACGCAGGATCCGTCGTGCTGATCTCACGGGACCAATCGTAGCTAAATCCGATCCGCTGCAACTGGCCCCGGAACTTCCCCACATTGCGCTCTGTAGTAATCCGGGGGTGTTGGCCGGTGCGAATCGCAAACTGCTCCGCTGGCAATCCAAAGGCATCCCAGCCCATCGGATGCAGCACTTGATAGCCCTGCATCCGCTTCGCACGGGCGACAATGTCCGTGGCCGTATACCCCTCAACATGCCCGACATGCAGCCCCTCGCCACTCGGATAGGGAAACATATCCAACACAAAAAACTTGGGTTTCGTAGGATCAAAATCGGGATCTCCCGGACTCGGGGCTCGGAATGCCTGTGATTCCAGCCACTCCGATTGCCAACGCGTTTCGAAGGAGGGAAAGGGATAAGGTTTGCGTTGGGACATTTAAAAAGGAATTAAGGAAAAGCCCTCGATTCTCCGGTCTAAGGAAATCCAGTCAATTCCAATCGTCCAACCATTTCGCTATCGACAGCGCATCTCCGAAAGCTGCAAAAAGCTGAACTCCAAAACTCAACGAGAGTAAAGAGAGGCCATGCAATAGCCGGTAGTGGTTCAGGGACGTGAAGTGGAAGAGGAAAAAAGCGTGATGGCTGTCAGGCTGGATCGCAGAGTAGCAGCACTGGAGTCGGCGGCGATCGCCCGGTGAGTTGTACGAGTATTGGGATTGGCATAGTGGACGCGGGGGAGCGGAATCTTTGATGGCCCGCAGCTTTCTGCCCGAGATGGATGAGCAGGGGTTGATCGATTTGCCGCCATTGTGACAAGCATGCCGCAATCTTCCCGCAAGAGGGGAGATTGGGGGACAGCTTTCAAGAAAGGGAGCCCTTGAGCGTGGAGGTTGTGCAAGCCGGGGGGGTAAGGGGCATCGGCGATGGGCTTGGGACTGGCTCGCGCCAAAGAAGTTCTCGGTGCGGCTGACGGGGCACTCTGGATATAAAACTTGATCGAAGATCGCTTCTCCGAAGCTACCAAAACCTTGGACTTCTATTACGGCAGCGAGCACCTCTGGAGCCTCGCCTGCCATCTTCACCCCGATAGCTCCGAGCTGGCCGCAGCCTGGATCAAGCCTCTTCTCTATCAGTTGCGCCGCCCCCCTGAACATCGCCTGATCCACACCCTTGAGGAGTTGTTGGCCGCCAAGGTGCCGGTATTGATGGACACCGAAGGCATTGGCCCCGGTCGTCTCGAGCACTCGCTGTGAGCTCGCGAAAACTCTTCTTCGATGGCACCGATTCCCAAGAAATTTCGCTGGAAACCGTCTGCTCCCAGATCACCATCGTCCCACAGGAAGTCATACCCATCAGCGGCACACTTTGAAAAAACATCGCTTATGGCAAACCTGGCGCCATCACTACCGAGATCGAAGCTGCTGCCACCTAGGCAAACGCCCACGCCTTCATCAGCGAACTCCCCTGGGAATACCTGCCCCTCTTAGGCCCGCGCGGCGCAACACTCTCCGGCGGCCAGCACCAGCGCGTCTCCAGGGCCCGAGCCGTCCTCGCCGATCCCTATATCCTCCTTCCTGACGAATCCACCTCCGCCCTCGACAGTAAATCCGAACCTCTCGCCAACGAGGCCCTGAAGCGCCTCATGGCAGGCCGCACCTCCTCGTCATCGCCCAACTCCTCGCCGCCAACGGCACCTACAGATTCCTGGCGGAAACGCAGCTGAGCTGAAAGCCGTGGGCTGCGGCAGCAGGCTGCCGAAGTGCACGAACTGCAACAACATCAATTGAGTCTTTAGAAAGATAAAAATTTGGTTCTTCGCTATTTCCAGTAGGGTTGCGAGTCCTTCAGCCCGGAGGGCTTGCGGAAATTAGCCGGTGGTTGGCACCCTGAGCGTTTCACAGATCAACCCTTATCCTGCATTTTATAATGATTCAACCGCGTCTCATCAGGGCCGAAGCCGTCGCCGGTTTGCATTGGCAGAGAATATGCCCCGCCACGAGTTTCGGTAGTTGCCGCCTACTGGCGATGACGGGCGCGTATTCTTCGTCTATCCGCGCCGACACGGACACCCTGGACCGAGGAGAAAAGAATTAAAACCATGAAGCGCATGAAGCGCATGAAGATTCAGAAAAAATCTTACTCAGCCTTCTTCCCCTTCCTGTCCTTCATGCTCTTCATGGTAGAAAAAAAGGGGTTCACCTCGTCGGAAGTCAACCCGGCGACAACCAGCGCAAAATCCCGCTCATGCCCGGCGTGCTCGTTGTCCTCCCACAAGCGAGTCGGGCAGCGAGTTCTCAATCCGCCCTGTTGTTTCCCCTCCCTTTGCGTTAATCGTCCTTCACTATTATACCCAAAAAGTTGTGTAGAAAGCTCAGGATTGGCACCACCGGCTAATTTCCTAATGGACCCTCCGGGTCTTAACTGAACATGTTCACCCACCGAAAACAGCGCAGAACCGAAAATTTGTTTATTCCCCAACATTCAGGAATCAGAAAGCCCCTCACGCCTTGATCACCTTCCTGCCCTTTGCCTCTTTAAGCAGCTCCTCGGCGAGGGGGTTGGGGAAACGCCTTGCGGGCGAGATGGCGTAGAAGTTCTCGTGGATCTCCTTGAAACGGTGGAGCTCGACGAGTTGTCCCCTCTTCAACTCGCCGGTAACGACGACCGGTGGCACGAGGGCGACGCCCCCGCCATCCCGTGCGAGAAGTCGGAGCATTGCCATATCGTCCACTTCCGCAGCTACGATTGGCCGTATCCCGTATTTCTCCATGATCAGATCGAAGGCGGCACGTAGGTGGCTGTCCAGCGAGGGCAAAAGCAGCGGGGTGCTTTCGAGGTCTTCGGGAAACTTAAACCGCTTTCCACGTCCCGGCTTTTTCCCGACGAGCGAGACAGGCTGCTGCTCGAGCAGATGGCTGTGCCAATTGTTCTCCACATCGCGGCGCACCGGGAGGTTTGAAAGCACGATGTCGAGAGTGTGAGATTTCAGCTGCGACAGCAGCTCGACAAGGCTGCCCGAACGCAACACCAATTCCACATCCGCCCTAGCGATGAACGGCTGGAGACAAGCAAGCTGGAAGTTCCGCGAGAGCGTGGAAACACTACCCACCCGGAGCACTTGGCGTTTTTCCGTCGGCCGGCCGCCGAGAACATTCACCAGCTCCTCCCCGGATCGGAAAATCGTCTCCGCATACTCCAGCGCGATGCGCCCCGCCTCGGTCAGCACTAGGGATTTTTTCTCCCGCAGGAAAAGCGCCTGCCCGAGGCTGTCCTCCAGCTGCCGGAGCTGCACGCTCACGGCGGACTGGGAAATACCAAGGCTCTGCGACGCGCCGGTGAGGGTGCCATCTTGCGCGATGGCGCGGAAATACCTGAGATGGTGATAATTGAGGAAGCTCATTACTACGTTCGCTTTTTAAGAACGATATGTCGCAAAACATCTATTGGAAAGAATTTTTTCGGTTCGGTAGTTTGGCTTTGTTTCCAAGAACAGAAGCACCAACCGAACACAACACACACCATCATGGACATACTCATCGCCATCCTTAACCCCGGGGTTCTTTTCTTCATCCTCGGATTCATCGCCGTGATGGTGAAAAGCAACCTCAGCATCCCCGAACCCATCGTGAAATTTGTCAGCTTGTACCTGATGCTTTCCATCGGCTTCAAGGGCGGGGTGAGCCTCTACCACTCCAGCATGTTTGGGGACGGGATAACCATCATCGTCATCATCCTGGCAATGAGCGCCCTGGTCCCCGTCTATTCGTATTTCCTGCTGAAGAAAAAAATCGGGGTGGCGGATGCCGCAGCCATCGGCGCGACCTACGGATCGAACAGCACGCTCACCTACATCACGGCGGCTGGTTTCCTGACCTCGCTGGGCGTGGGATACGAGGGCTACATGACCGTGGCACTGGTTGTTATGGAGACGCCCGCCATCATCCTGGCGGTGGTGATGGCTCAGATGGCCATGAAAGGAAAGGCCACGAAGCCCACCAGGCAAGTGCTCAGGGATGCACTCACGGACGGCACTTTGTTGGTGCTCGTCGGCAGCATGGTCATCGGCTACACCCTGACGGTGCTCGGGACGGAAAAATCCCCGCTCTCCAGCTTCATCGGTGGGGACATGTTCACCGGGATGCTGGTCTTTTTCCTCCTCTACATGGGCACGCTGGTCGGGAAGAAATTCAAGGAACTGGAATCCTTCCCGCCCATGCTCGTGGCGTTCGCCATCATCGCACCCATCGTCAACGGCGCCATCGCCCTAGTACTCTGCAAGCTCTTCGGCTTCGATCACGGTGACTCGCTGCTGCTGGTAATCCTCTGCGCCTCCTCCTCCTACATCGTCGCCCCGGCCATCCTCAAAGACATCCTGCCGGAGGCGAACCCCGCGAAATACCTGACCATGAGCATGGGCATCACCTTCCCGCTCAACATCGTCCTGGGCATCCCGGTTTACTGGTGGATCATCCAGAAGTGGGTCTGAGGAGTCCGAAAACAGAATCCGGGAGCGCGGACCGCTTCCGGGTTCTTTTCGTTTCTTCCTTGGCAAACTTGATATCCAGGCACCCCTTCCCATGCTAACCCTCGGGTGCAGCAGGAATGTTTTGCGCTCAAGGAAAAAAAGCGAAGCGGAGACAGCATACTTCTTTGCGGATGTGCCGCTGCGCTTTGAAAATGGTTTCGCTTTCGGCTAGTCGCAGGCGATTCCCGTCTCCACCACCCGCACCATTTTCGGTGCCGGAGGCCATCGACCTCAACGAATTCCACAAGCAAAGCCTCTCCGAGCTCCAGAAGATCGCCACCGAGATCCCGGCGAGGGTCGGGGGTGGCATACCCAAAACCCAGCTCATTTACAAAATCATGTACCTCTACGTCGCCAACGGCACTACCGTGATCTGCGGGGCGGATGGCTTGAAGTGGCAGAAAACCGCTATTGGTTCTCCAGCGGCACCGGGGACGCCAAGCGGGGGGTCTGTTCCCGCTATTGAGCACATCGAAGAGATGTGCGAGTCCATACGCTGATCCGTGCATGGGCGAAAAAAAGAGTCCCCCTGCACTCGGGACGGGCTCTTGTTTAGGTATCAGCGAAACCGGATGGTCACGATGCGAACAAACGGGGCTGTGCTTCGGATATTAAAAGTGGAGCCACTAAGAAAGTTTTCCGAAACTGCACAGCATAGATGCCGATCATTGAAATCACTTGGAACGTTCAAGGCGTCTCCCGGCCAAGTCCAAGGGCTTCCATAACGCGGAGCGCAGCGAACGCGTCGTTGGCGGCGTAAAGAAGTTGTCGCGATGTGAGATCGGCCAAAGCCCAGTTGCTTGTGGTGACGCTTTTCGATTTGGGAAAGCTCTGCTTTAGTATCGCGCCGACAGCGGCACGAACGCCAATCTGTCCAGAATAGCCACGTTTGCGAAAGACCTGGTCGAGATCGAGAGTTGCCCGCAGATTGACTCCCAGTTTCGACCGAATCTGTCCCCGATCATTCTGCAACCCGAATCCGACTTTGAGCACCTGCTCTGATTCGAGTAAATCGGAGACGACGCGCCAACAATCCTGACGATGAAGCTGGAAGATGAAGGCTTTGTCCCTAAGGGCGAACTGGACGACCTGGGGCCCGTGGTTCTTTTGGCCAGCGTTAAAGACAGGCTTTGATTCTGTGTCAAAGCCAACGATCCCTGCCGCAATGATCTCCCGGGCGGCATTCTCAAATTCCGCCTGAGTCCTCGGGATGTGAATGTGTTCCGAGGGAAGCCCTTTAAATGGCATCATCAGAGCCGTTTCGGATTTCGTTGGAGCTGTAGGTCTGCTCTTCGACCTCTCTGGTCGAACCACGGGAGGCTCCTCGGGATGTCTGCACAAGACCTTTCCCAGCACTCGTTCGAAAAAAAACCGCAACACATTGCGTTTCCGAGGCAAATCTCCTGCGACGTCTGGCCTGCTTTTTCGCGGAGTTGCTCCACCCGTATGAGTTTTCGCTTTGGACGCGGGATGCAATTTTATATCGGGGTCCACCGGGAGAGTATCCGTTTCGCAGGCTTGGGCTCCGACCGATGGAGCATCCTGCGAAATAGGAGAATAAGAAAGTTCATGCGTGGACTCTGACAGTGGAGCCGGACAGGAGCAAGCGCTAGAATCCTTGTGGAGCCGACATTGCCGGATTTCACCAATTACAACCATTCCCTCGTTCACCAGTCTCAACGAGCTATTTGTAGACCGTTGACACAAAGAGTGGTATCGATTCGATTCATCCGCTAGCACCCGTCAGGGTTTGCGGGGAGTCGGCGCGGGTAATATCAGGACGGTCCGACTCGTGCTGGAGCGGTCACCGCTGGTTCTGAATCCATTGCCGAAAGTCGAGGTTGTTACGGAGGATCCACCGGATCCACGAGTGATCGAACTGTCTCCAAACTTGGATGTCGTATAGCTGTTTCCCCCGCTCGACCTGCTGATGTAGCCGTCGCCGAATTTCGAGGTGGTCACGGTCGATCCGCCAGTGCCACGCGTAATTGCCCCATTGCCAAACTTTGAGGTTGTCCATGATTTGCCGTTCGGGCCGCGTGTAATCCATCCATCACCAAACCGTGACGTGACGTAGGAGTCTCCCGATGCCGAACGGGTGATATAACCGTCAGCGAATTTGCTGGTCGTGAACCCGGAACCGCTGATTACAACAGGGATGACCACCGGTGTAGGGTCCCCGGCCATGGCAAGTGAAACCAGTGACATCAAGATCAGACCGGCAAGAAGGTGCGAAGTTTTCATAATTGGTAAAATACGGCTCTCACTACAATAAACGCGACACCACTAACAAATATTCGAAAGATTATTTGAAGGGGGGCGAAGAATCCAGATTTTGGAGTCAGGAACACCTTGGCAACCATGCGCAGAATTCAAAGCGCGAAATCACCACCACCCAGATTCTCGACACCGTCCTGCTCAATAAGAGCTAGAAGATTCGTATAATGCGAGCGCAGAGGCATCTCTGGTTTCCAGGCTATTCGCATAGGTTTTTTGTCATCATTTCAACAGTGGTGCGAGGTCGCCGTTTCAGTGCGCCAGGGTGGACGACATGGACGTGTTCACCCCAACTAAGAATCCACGGGATATTTTCCTCCAGCGAGGAAAGCTCGATGGCGAAGGCGAGGCGTTCGCCGGTCAATTCCTGAATGCGTTGGCCGGGGTGCCATGCGCGCTCGCGAATGAGTTCGGCAGCCGATGCGTCGAATTCAAGTTGGACCCGGTGCATGCCTTAGCCTTGAAAAATCCCAAGGCTGCCGCGCAAGTATGTGTCGATATCGAAGGGGAGATCGCGCACGAAGGTTTCCGATAAAGCTTCGACACTCATCATCCAGCTGAAAACGAAGCTTCGCCAGTCCTTGCGTTCCCGGTCGTAGGCGATGGCATACCATTGTCCCTGGATGCACGCGAGGTGGTAGGGTTCGACTTCCCGTGTCTCTTACAGAATTTTAAGCCGTTTGGCAGCAAAACAATATTTTAACATCCCCGCAAGGACCATAGATGTCCCTGTTGATCTTCTATATTGAGAACCATGAATAAAAATCTCACCGAAATTGCCTACATTCTCGATCGATCCGGTTCCATGCAGCCCCTCGCGGAGCAAGCAGTGGCAGCCTTCAATAGCTTCTTGGAGGATCAGAAGTCGGATGAGGGTATGGCCCGGCTCACACTGGTGCTTTTTGACAACGCATACGATATTCCGATCGACGGCGTCCCTCTCGAAGAAGTCCTTCCGCTCACCACGGCAAATTACGAACCGCGTGGCAGCACCGCGCTCCTGGACGCGATCGGACGGACCATCGAAGACTTAGGAAAGAGACTCGAAGCCATTCCTGAGGCCGAGCGGCCGGGTTCAGTAATCTTCGCGATTTTCACTGATGGACTTGAGAACGCCTCCCTGCGTTTCAATTGGACTGAGGTGAGCGAGCGCATCAAGCACCAACGCGAAGTCTACAAGTGGGAGTTCCTATTCCTCGGTGCAAATCAGGACGCAATCGCCACGGCTGCGGGTCTCAATATCGACGCACGCAACTCATCGGCCTATGTGTCGGACGGAGTCGGCATCCATTCGAGTTCGGCAGCTTTCTCGCGAAAGGCGACTGCAATTCGCCGCGTCACCTCAGGCAAAGCTTCCGAGGACGAAGTCGCTTTCATGAAGGTTGCGATGAGCGACGTCGTTCATGAGGAGGATCGCAAGCGCCGCGATAAGTCGGGCGGAGAGTAATTCTCCGGTAGGAATTTGCTGCCATCGGTTTCTATTCGAGGGTGCCAAAGGTTGGCGCTCGGTATTGGGGGATAATCGAATGAGGCCGGTGGTGGTTTCGCTGCAAGGCGCGCCACCGGGTCAGCGCAGTTCGACGGTGGTTCGAGTGAGGGAGTCGAGCAGTTCCCGCGAGCAGGACTCGGGACGAACCTTCGCGAGGATCCGAGCGGCGGGCGCTTCACCGTCTAAAAATACCCCTCGACCAAGAGCGTGATGGAGGACAGCTGGACGCACGAACAGATCGAACTTCTCCCGCTAAACCCGGATTACAAACCAATCATCGTCGCGACCCACGAAGGACCGGGGATGAGGGTGGTCGGCGAATGGCTTTCCTCAATCGACTGAACCATGGACCGGAACACCATCTTCTCTCAGCCTTCCAGCTTTTACGATTTCCGGCTTTCCTAGCCGTAACTGCCAGCTAGCCTCCAAATCAATTCATGAACTGGATTGACTCCGCATAAAATCAACAGCCTTCCCCTGCATTTGTCGTACGCCCACTCTTAGAACTCTTCGCCATGCCCCGCATTTTCGATAATATCGACATCGATCTTCTCCCGTCCCTGCGGGAGACCCTCAATATTTCAGATCGTTCGGACTTCTGCGTGGGCTACTTCAATCTTCGCGGTTGGAAATCTATCGATGACCTCATCGGCAAGTGGTCCGGCCAACCCGGCCACCAGTGCCGCCTTCTGGTCGGAATGCACAGCCTTCCGCAGGATGAACTCCGCAATGCGCTGAGTATTTCCACGGAAAAAGACCAGATCGACAACCAGACCGCGCTGCGTCTCAAAAAGAAGCTCGCTGAGGAATTCCGCAATCAACTGACTTTGGGCGTGCCCACCAATGCCGACGAGACGGGACTCCGCCGGCTTGCACACCAGCTCAAGGACGGCAAAGTCGTCGTAAAGCTTTTCTTACGCCACACCCTGCATGCCAAGCTCTACCTCTGCTTCCGCCAGGATCCGAACAACCCGATTACCGGCTTTCTCGGCTCCAGCAATCTCACCTTTTCCGGCCTTTCCAAGCAGGGTGAGCTAAATGTCGATGTCCTTGACCACGATGCCACGCAAAAACTCGACAAATGGTTCAACGACCGCTGGAGCGACCGCTGGTGCGTGGACATCACCAAAGAACTCATCCAGGTCATCGAGGAAAGCTGGGCTCGTGAGGATGTCATCCCTCCCTATCACATCTACGTCAAAATCGCCTATCACCTCGCCCAGGAGGCCCGCGCCGGCCTGTCCCAATTCCGTATCCCACCGGAATTCGGCAATCGCCTGTTTGACTATCAGGTAGCCGCTGTGAAAATTGCCGCGCACCAACCTCTTCAAGCGCTTGGAAAGCAGCGGCGAGGCGTTCCAGCAGTCCATCGAGCGTCACATCCTTCGGAACTACATCTTTCTCCACGC
>Ga0209491_10001758_pt1 | contig 40877 bp, 37 predicted proteins | sample BON02_FD_187213 | JGI IMG/M metagenome (GOLD analysis project Ga0209491, IMG submission 187213) | Freshwater microbial communities from Lake Bonney liftoff mats and glacier meltwater in Antarctica - BON-02 (SPAdes) (version 2) | ecosystem: Environmental > Aquatic > Freshwater > Ice > Glacier... | reverse complement strand
ATTAGACTAAGAAAAAGAAGGAAGAAGAGATCTTTTGAGAAGTCCTATTTGAAGAAAATGCAGAAGAATAGCCACTTTCAAACCGCCACTTTTACACCACTTTTAAATCGCCGCTGACAAAAACTACAAATACCTGCAAAAATAGGCTTGATTCACCTATCAGCAGCGACATCTTATCCGTTTTCCTAAATCTAGAGGACGGTTAGCTCAGCTGGTTAGAGCACCTCGTTTACACCGAGGGGGTCGTGGGTTCGAATCCCTCACCGTCTACCATTTTTCAAGTCGAATCGGGGATTAAGTAATTAATCCCCTTTTTATTATGCGCCACATCATCTCAATTCTTGTTGAAAACAAATTCGGAGTTCTCGCCCGCATCGCTGGAATGTTCAGCGGTCGTGGGTTCAATATCGAGACTCTGAATGTGGGACCAATGATGGATAGCAAGCTTTCGCGCATCACCACTACGATTGTCGGCAACAGCGACTCGCTCGATCAGGCGATCAAGCAAGTCAATAAGCTGATCAACGTCCTCGAAGTCACGGAGTTCTCTGACGGCCAAGCCACTGAACGCGAGCTTGTCATGCTCAAAGTCAGCGCCTCGGCCGGACAACGATCCGAGGTCATGCAAGTCTGCGACATCTTCCGCGCCAAGATCATCGACGTCTCTGCTGAGAGCGTTAACATCGAGATGACTGGTAACACCAACAAAGTCACTGCGTTCCTCAGTCTTATCGAGCACTACGGCATCGTAGAGATGGCACGCACCGGTAATCTCGCCCTAAAACGAGGCTAGCCCTAATTCCAGCATTTTAGCTTTTTATTAACCAAGGGAGTGATTCACTCCCGCAATCAACGATACATATGCCTGCAAAAGTCTATACAGATAAAGACGCCGACCTACGAGTCATCAAAAAGAAGACCCTCGCCATCATTGGCTACGGTTCACAGGGCCACGCACACGCCCAAAACCTCAAGGACAGCGGTCTGAATGTGATCATCGGTCTTTATAAAAAGAGCAAGTCCGCCGCTGTCGCCCGCAAACAAGGTTTCGAGGTTTACGAAACTGCCGAAGCCGTTCAGCGCGCCGACATCATCATGATCGCCGTGCCCGACATGAAGCAGCCTGAAGTTTACGAAAACGACATTCTGCCCAACCTGGAAAAGGGTAAAACCATCGCGTTCACCCACGGTCTCGCCATTCACTTCGGCCTGATCGAAGCACCTAAAGGCATCGATGTTATCATGGTCGCTCCTAAGGGCCCCGGCCACGTAGTTCGTAGCCAATATGTTGAAGGAAAGGGCGTACCTGCACTGATCGCTGTCAACAAGGGCTCCTCCAAGGATGCTAGGAAAATCGCCTTAGCCTGGGCGAAGGGCATTGGCGGCACACGTGCCGGCGTGATCGAAACAACTTTCAAGGAAGAGTGCGAAACTGACCTCTTTGGCGAACAAGCCGTCCTCTGCGGTGGTGCTTCGGCCCTCGTAATGGCTGGCTTCGAAACACTCGTTGAAGCGGGCTACCAACCTGAGATGGCCTACTTCGAGTGCTTGCACGAGTTAAAGCTGATCGTCGACCTTATGGTTGAGTCCGGCATCTCAGGCATGCGTTTCTCCATCTCCGAGACTGCTGAATGGGGTGACTACATCTCCGGCCCTCGCGTGATCAACGCTCAGTCCAAGAAAGCCATGAAGACGATCCTCAAGGACATCCAAACTGGCAAGTTCACCAAAAACTGGGTTAAAGAATACAAGGACGGTCTGCCGAACTACAAGCAGTTCATCAAGGACGGCCAAAACCACCCGATCGAGAAGACGGGTCAGCGCCTCCGCGCCCTCATGCCTTGGGTTAAGAAGCGCAACATTAAGGGTTCGCAAGCTTCTTACAACTAAGCGATTTCATATTTGAAATTCAAAGCGGTCGTCGGAATATACTGACGACCGCTTTTTCGTTTCTATCATAGGCCAAACTTCACTCTCACTCTCACTCTCACTCTCACTCTCACTCTCACTCTCACTCTCACTCTCACTTTCACTTTCACTTTAATATTTTGGAACAAAATATTAACCTCATAGCCACTCGCAAAAGTCCGCTTGCCCTCAAGCAAACGGAAATGGTGCGTGCCTGCTTGACAGAGCAGTTGCCCACAGAGCATTTCGAGAATCTCGAATTGACCACCCAGGTGGACGAACGCCTCAATTGGTCGCTGGAAAAACGTGGCGGCATCGGCCTCTTCACTAAAGAGCTGGAAGACGCGCTCCTCGACAGACGCGCTGAGCTGGCCATCCACAGCGCCAAAGACTTGCCCACCGTCTGCCCAGAGGGTCTGGCCATCGCCGGCTACCTGCCCCGCGCTCGGGTCAACGATATCCTCGTCCGCCGCAGCGATTGCCTGAACCCCAAAGCAATCGCCACCAGTAGCCCTCGACGCCGCGCACAGCTTGGCATACTTTATCCCAAAGCCGAATGGACGACCATACGCGGCAACGTCGGCACCCGCCTGCGCAAGATCGCCGAAGGCGTATGCGACGCCAGCCTCCTAGCCGCCGCCGGCCTGGACCGGCTAGAGATCGACGCACATGCAGGGCTCGATTTCATCGAACTCCCCGTCGAGCAAGTGGTGCCCGCCCCCGGTCAAGCCGCCATCGCCATCCAATGCCGCAGCGAGGATCTCGCAAAATACGAAAACCTCTTCTGCGCGCAGACCAAACTCGCCGTCACCTTTGAAAAAGCCTTCCTGCAACGTCTCGGTAGCGGCTGCCAGATCCCCGTCGGCGCGTACTACTGCGAAGGCCTCTTCCGTATCTATCATCCCAAAGTGGGCCACAAGATCTTTGAGATTGAACTCAAATCTTCCGACCAAATCGAGCCCAAGCTCGATGCCATCATGAAGGAGCTAAAGCTATAATTACGAAATCCCGATCCACGACTCTCGATTCCCCGCAACTCAACCAACGCGGCAGCTAAAGCAGCCGATCCCAGTTCCTAATTCCTAATTCCCAATTCCTAATTCCCAATTCCCAATTCCTAATTCCTAATTCTCCCCCGCATGACTCAAAAAGGAAAAGTATATCTCATCGGCGCAGGCCCCGGCGACCCCGGTCTCGTTACCGTTCGCGCACGCGAGCTCATCGAGCTTGCCGACGTCATCGTTTACGACTATCTCGCCAATCCACAGTTACTCGCTAGGGCAAAGGCTGGTTCGGAGAAAATCTACGTCGGCAAGCGCTCCGGCCAGCACTCAATCCCACAGGATGAGATCCAAGAGATCCTCGTCGATCGCGCCCACAAAGGCCTGAAAGTCGTGCGCCTCAAAGGCGGCGACCCCTTTGTCTTCGGCCGTGGAGGCGAAGAAATCAGCGAACTCCAGATCGACAAGATCCCCTACGAGATCGTTCCTGGCGTGACCGCCGCGCTCGCCGCCGCCGCCTATGCGGGCATCCCCCTCTCCCACCGCGAGTATAGCTCCTCCATCACTTTCCTTACCGGACACGAAAACCCCGAGAAGCACACACTCAGCATCGACTTCAAGCTATACGGACAAATTCAAGGCACCCTTTGCCTCTACATGAGTCTTGGCCAATTGCCCCGAATCATTAAAGAGCTCAAAGAAGGCGGTATGGCAGGCGATATGCCCGTCGGCATTATCCAATGGGCGACGCTTAACTGCCAAAAGTCTATCTACGGCACAGTCGACACCATTCTCGATGAGATTGAGAAATCAGGCATCGCCACTCCAGCCATGATCATCATTGGCGAAGTCGTAGCGCATCGTGCTCAAACAGAGTGGTTTGAAGGACGCCCACTCTTTGGCAAACGCATCGTCGTCACCCGTGCCCGTGAGCAAGCGGGGCAACTCAGCCAAATGCTGACCGATCAAGGCGCTGAAGTGATCGAGCTCCCCTTCATTTCCGTGGAGCAACATTTCGACAGCAAGCGACTCGGCGAGGTATTCGCGGGGATCGCTGTTTACGAGTGGATCATCTTCACCAGTGCCAATGGTGTGAAGAATTTCTTTGATCTCTTTTATAAAGCCTACGACGACATCCGCTGCCTCGGCCCCATGCGCATCGCCGCGGTTGGAACCGCCACCGCCCGTGAGATCGAGAAGCATAAACTTAAAGTCGACCTCCTCCCCAAGCAAGCCAACGCCGACGCCCTCGCCGAGGAGCTGATCAAAAATGAAGGCGTCGAGAGCGTTCAAATCCTCGTCGTGACCGGCAACCAAAACCGCGATAGCCTGGTCAAGCGATTAGAATCCGACGAAGGCCGCGCCATCGTCGATACACTGCCGCTCTACAAAACGACAAAAACCGACCTAAGCAAAGACCCCGCCGCCGAGCGCTTCCGCCAAGAAGGTGCCGACGCCGTGCTCTTCACCAGCTCGTCCACCGTGAGGTCCTTCGTCGAACAACACGCCGCACTCGTGCGCGGCCCCGAGGCTCGCAAGCCCGCCTTCGGTAGTATCGGCCCCCTCACCACCAAGACACTGAAAGAACTCAAACTTCCAGTTGCCTTCGAAGCCACTCAAGCCAGCTTAGAGCACTTCGTCGTCGAAACGATTAGTTCCCTCAGCGCCCAATAGGGCACCCGCTTCAGTCACCCTTCGGGGCAAACCGAAAGCGGTTCACCATCTCCGCGCTACTCGCGCTCCGTCACATTTAAGGTCTTAATCATACTCCTAATCGTAATCCTAATCCATCACTCTAGGGATTAAGTTTAAGAGTAAGATTAGGATTAAGAATTCCACCACTAAAACACCAAGATCAATTATGCCAAAAGTCACACTCGAAACCACACAAGGTTCTATCACATTCGATCTCTTTGCCGACGTCGCGCCAAAGACATGCGAAAACTTCACCACACACTGTAAGAACGGCTACTACAATGGCGTCGTTTTCCACCGCATCATTGAGCAGTTCATGATTCAAGGGGGCGACCCCACTGGCACTGGCCGCGGCGGCGAGTCCATCTGGGGCAAGAACTTCGAAGACGAATGCGCCCGCGACCTCACATTCGACAAGCCCGGCATTCTCGCCATGGCCAACGCAGGCCCCGGCACCAACGGCAGCCAATTCTTCATCACCACCGCAGCCACACCATGGCTCAATATGAAGCACACCATCTTCGGTGAAGTCGTCGAAGGCATGGACATTGTGGAAAAGCTCGAAGCCGTCAAAAAAGGCCCCGGTGACCGCCCTGTTGAAGAGCAAAAGATTATCTCTGCGACGGTCAGCGAGTAATCGTGGCGTGTCCGCTTGCGGACGCCCCTGTTAGAATCAGTCAATCGACTACCTCGCTTACCAGGCGAAGGCGCTCGCGTGCGAGCACACCACCCTTTTCAAAAGCGGCTTCGGAAACGAAGCCGTTTTTTTCGTCTTTGCCTCTCAGCTCTCAGCTCTCCACTCTCCACTTCACAATGTCCATTCTAGCACTTCACGGCTTCACCGGTTGCGGCGCTGACTTCGCCCCATTGGCAAAGCTCTGCGGCGGCGAATGGCACTGCCCCGACCTGCCCGGGCATGGTGCCAACGCCGGATTGGATTGCTCCCCCGAGACGATGGTCGACTTCATCAACCAATCACTCACCACTCACCACTCACCACTCACCACTCCAAAGAATATCCTCATAGGATATTCTTTGGGCGCCCGCGCAGCCCTACTTCATGCGACTCAATACCCCGAACCATGGGACGCGCTCATCCTAATCAGCGCAAACCCTGGCATCGAGAACCAAGCATCACGTGTCCAACGTCGAACAGCCGACACCGACCTCGCCACCTCCATCGAGCAGCGAGGCGTTCCCGCCTTTCTGGAGTTCTGGCAGCAAACACCCCTTATCCGCAGCCAGCAAAATATCCGCGCCGACTGGCGCGAAACCATGCGGGCAAACCGCCTAAAGCATCAGCCTGAAGGCCTCGCCAACAGCCTACGACAGTTTGGTCAAGGCAGCTGCCCCAACCTCTGGCCGGAGCTCTCAAAACTCCCAATGCCCGTCTGCCTGATCACCGGCGAGCAGGACACGAAATACACGCAGATCGCCAAGCGCATGCTCTCCACCTTGTCCCGGCGTAGCGGCGCGGAGACGGATCTCCACGCACCACTCTCGACTCACACCGTCATCGGTGGTGCCTCGCACATGCCCCATCTCGAACAGGCCGAAGAGTCTGCCAGAGTTATTGGACGCTTCCTCGAAAGCGTCCGTGGCCGCTTTCCACTTGCATTCACATAGACTCGTTACCAACTTCCACCATAATGCCTAAAGCTAAAGCCCCAGCCACTTCGAAAAACAAATCCCTCGAAACTTGGATCTGGGATGCCGCCTGCTCCATCCGTGGCGCTAAGGATGCACCGAAGTATAAGGACTTTATCCTCCCCCTGATCTTCACCAAGCGCCTCTGCGACGTCTTCGACGACGAAATCAACCGCATTGCCGCCGAGGTCGGCTCGCGCAAGAAGGCCTTCCAGCTAGCCAAAGCTGACCAAAAGCTCGTCCGTTTCTACCTGCCACTCCTGCCGGATGATCCTGAGCAGTCCGTCTGGTCTGTCATCCGCAAGCTCTCCGACCAGATCGGCGAAGGCGTCACCACCTACATGCGATCCATCGCCCGGGAAAACCCGCTATTGAAGGGCATCATTGACCGCATTGATTTTAATGCCACGACTCACGGCCAGCGCGACCTAGACGATGATCGTCTTTCGAATCTGATCGAAGCCATCAGCATCAAACGTCTCGGGCTCGAAGACGTCGAGGCCGACATTATCGGCAAGAGTTACGAATACCTGATCCGTAAGTTTGCCGAAGGCGGCGGCCAAAGTGCTGGCGAGTTCTACACACCACCCGAGGTGGGCACCATCATGTCAAAGGTGCTTCAACCTGCGCCCGGCATGGAAATCTACGATCCCACCTGCGGCTCCGGTGGCCTGCTGGTCAAATGCGAAATCGCGATGGAAGATGCCGCCAAGGGCAAGAAGCGCACGGTTGCGCCTCTCAAACTCTACGGCCAAGAGTTCACTCCAGAGACCTGGGCGATGGCCAACATGAACATGATCATTCATGACATGGAGGGCCAGATCGAGATTGGGGATACTTTCAAAAATCCAAAGTTTCGCAGCAAGGGCAAGCTCCGCACCTTTGACCGTGCAATCGCCAACCCGATGTGGAATCAAGACTGGTTCACCGAGGCCGACTACGATGCCGATGAGCTCGACCGCTTCCCCGCCGAAGCAGGATTCCCCGGCAAGTCCTCCGCCGACTGGGGCTGGACTCAACACATCTACGCCTCGCTCAAGCCTCAAGGGCGCGCAGCCATCGTTTGGGATACCGGAGCCGCTTCGCGTGGCTCGGGTAATGCCGGCAACAATAAGGAGAAAAACGTCCGCCAGTGGTTCGTCAATCAGGACCTCATTGAGAGCGTGCTCTACCTACCTGAAAATCTTTTCTACAACACCAGCGCCCCTGGTATTGTGCTCTTCCTAAACAAGGCGAAGTCGAAGCAGCAAAAGGGCAAAGTGCTCCTCGTCAACGCCAGCCAGATCTTCGAAAAAGGCGACCCCAAGAATTTCATTCCACCCGCTGGAATCGACCGCATTGCCGATATCCTACTCAACTGGAAGGAAGCGGAAAAACTCAGCCGCATCGTCGACCACGCTGAGCTGAAGAAAAACGACTACAACATTTCCCCCAGCCGCTACATTCACACCAGCGACGCCGAGACTTATAGGCCCATTGCCGAGATCGTGGACGAACTAGATACCATCGAAGTCGAGGCTAAGAAGACAGACAAGGCCTTGCGGAACATTCTTAAACAGCTCACAATCTAGTTTTTAAGCATGGCAAAGAAACCGACATTCGATCCGAGAAAGCTGATGGAAAGAGCCGTGGAAGTCATGAAAGCTTCCGTGAGTGAGAAGCGTTCCGACGACACGATCACTCCAAAAGTCGGTGCGGTGCTTTGGATGCCAGATGGAACCATCCAAACCGCCTGTCGCGGTGAGCTCCGCGAAGGCGGCCATGCCGAATTCACACTCATTGAACGCAAGAATATCGGAAAGAACCTTAGCGACTGCGTCCTATTTGCGACTTTGGAGCCATGTGCACCAGACTCCCGAAACCATCCTAAGCTCGGATGTTCGCGTCGTATTACTAAGGCAAGAATTCAGAAGGTTTATTACGGTTGCGAAGATCCGCATCCGAAAGTCAAAGGAGAAGGACTTCGCTACCTCAAGCAGGAGAGCGTCGAAGTCATCCCCTTCGATCGAGATCTTCAGAAGATTATTGAAGACGAAAACGCCGAATTTTTCGATCAAGCGCGCCGAAAAGCGGCTGAAGAGGAAGCCGAGCCGATCATGACGCCCTTGGCGTATGACCAAAGTCCACCTCAGGTTACCCTGAACGACCTGGACTCTGAGGCCCTATCGCACTACCGCCATTTTCTTTTCCAGCAGGGATCCAATACCAGTGAGGAGTTTCACCGCAGACTGGCGCACCAAGGTTTGCTGGTGCAGACAGACGGCAACTCACTCACTCCGACGCGATTCGCCTACCTCCTGTTCGGGAAGCAGCCCAGAGACATCCTCCCGCAAGCTGGAATTCTGGGCACCATCCATCGCTCCGACGGCGAGGAACTGATGGACTTCGATGGCCCCATAGCGCTCGCGCCAAAACAAGTGATCGTCTGGCTTCAACGCAAACTGCTCGATTCAATCAAGCGCACTGATGCAGAACGCAAAAGCATCAACGAGGCCTTTTACGAACTCGTCCGCGAAGGCATCGCCAACGCCCTCGTCCACCGGGACTACGACATCGAAGGTTGTAAGATCCAGTTGGTGGTTAAAGAGGACACCGTCACCATCCGAAGCCCCGGTGCCCCGGTGCCTCCTATCACGGTAGAGCAACTTCAATCCTTCTCCGCCCCCATGGTCAGCCGCAACCCGCGCCTCCATGCGGCCTTCGGCACCATGGAGCTTGCCGAGGAACGCGGTCTCGGCCTCAAGTCAATGCGCAGCAAAGCAACAGATGCCGGCCTGCCGCTCCCCAAATATAGCTACACCGCCCCCTACCTTGACCTGATCCTCTACCGCACCCCCAAGGCAGCCACGCAGGCGCTGCCCGAGGAAACGCTCGCCCAACTTAGTAAGTCCGAGCGCAAGGGCTGGGAGTGGGTCGTCTCGAAGCGAACTGTGACCACAAGCGAATACGAAAACGCAATGGACGTCTCGAACCGCACCGCTCTCAACCACCTCAAGAAATTCGCCGAACTTGGGCTGGCCAAGCGCTCGGGTTCCGGCCCCTCAACCAAATACCAGGTTCTATGATGCTCTCCCCCGATTCTATCCCGCAGATTATCCCGCAATATTGCGGGATAGGCAGCCCTCGCTGGAGAAATAGCCACTATCCCGCAATTTTTCCCGCAATTTTGCGGGATAGCAGATCGTCAGGCGATTCGTTCAGGAAACAGGCGATCTCGCCATTTCTCTCGCCAAAATGGCGGGAGACGAACAAGATCTTGCTGAAAATCTTGGAGGAGATCGGGGTATGATGGACGGCAAACCATATCCGGTTCCCAAACCATGGACGGAATCGTCCATCGGAGAAGTTGTCGTCAAAGCGAAACAGCGAGATCCGCGCAAGAAGCCTGACGAGGTGTTCAAATACGTGGATGTTTCGAGCGTCTCCAACAAATCCTTCGAAATCAGCAGCGCAACGCCCACCCTTGGATCGGAAGCGCCAAGTCGAGCACGTAAAGCTATCGAAACGGATGACGTTCTCTTCGCAACTGTGCGTCCGACACTCAAGCGAATCGCGTTGGTCCCGCCTGAACTCGATGGGGTGCGCCCAATGCGCAACAAGTGGGCTTCCTGTTCAACAAACGGACACCTGAACTTCAGCAATGAACTACTAAATCTAGAGCCGAAGCTCTGGGATTATGTCATCGTACACGAACTCCTACATTTCTCCGCGCCAAATCATGGCAAATTGTGGAAAAGCCTAATGCGTGCCCATCTAGGCGAATGGGAGAAGGCGGAAGCCGAGCTCAGACGAATGCAATAACCTAATTAATATTCGGAAGATTCGGATCCTTTTCGATGTGTTGAGGGAAATCCTTAATCGCTTGCTTGAGCGAATCCACCACACGCTCTTCAGTCAGCTGTATGGCATCGAAGATGTTGGGGAGATCCTTGCGCCAGAAGAGATTTCGCGTGCTACTTTCGTAAATCTCAAGGGTGAGGTGTAGTCTAGAAGCAAAACGCTTTGAGGGGTCGTCACGACGCGCCATCACTTCACTATACGGATCGATGTGATCAAATGGGTCGGCGTAGCTGCTGACCGCTTTTTTCCATTTCACGACTGCAAAAAAATCAGCGCCGTCAGCGCTCTGTTGAAAGCCGCGTGACTCGAGTTCACTCACGATGGTTTGCTCCGAAAGCTCTTCAAGTAGCATCTCCTCAGACTCGCGGAAATCCATCCCCGTGACGAGTGTATGCTTGAAAGTAAAGGTGTCGAGCGAGCTGAAGTTGATCGTTTTGACGAACTCCGAGTTTTGCGGCGTGCTCATGCAGCCAGTAAAGGCACTGAGCAATACGAGGATGGGCAAAAGATACAGTGGTGATTTCATAAGAGATCATTTATAGTCGCTTCTTTGAAAAACTCAACACTTGTCCAAATGCTCTCTATCAACTCTAATTTCAAATATGCGCCTCACCAGCCAAGAACGTAAAAGCCTCTCGATCATCTTACTGATTCTAATTGTCGCGACGATTGGCTGGTGGATTTTTTAATTACCTGTTCAATAATTTATCAACGGGCGAATGCTCATACGATTCGCGCATCCTGACAGGTGAGGCTGCCAGCTGATCGAGTATTTGGCCGCCCTGCCCGTCTAAGCGACCAAAGCTGAGCACGCCGGTCGGGCACATTTGCACACAGGCGGAGCACCGCACGCACTCGGGGTCTTCCATCGGCAGACCCTTGTTGGCGAAGTTCATGATGTCGATGCCTTGATGGCAGACGCTGGTGCAGACGTTACAGGAGATACATTTCTTTTTTTCGGCAAAAATGCGGAAGCGGGAGAAGCGCGCGTAGATGTGCATAAGCGCAGCCAGCGGACATGCAAAGCGGCACCAGACGCGACCAGAGAAGTGGAAGTAGAGGCCATAGCCAATCGCCCCCGCCAGCCAAAGATCGATCATTACTTTATAGCTGAACAGTTCGTTCTGATCGATGAATCCGGCCACGACTTTATCGAAGCCCTCCCATGGCGTGACCCAAGCGATGATTCTAAGAGCGAGCAGAACAAAGGCGATGACTAGAATCCATTGCCCAATCATGTTGAGCCGATTCCATTTAGGGCCATGCGGCATTTTATGCCGATGTTGATCACCCAGTGTTTCGGCCATCGCACCGCAGGAGCAAATCCATCCGCAATACGCGCCCTTGCCCCAACGCCACACGATGAGCGGAATGATGACGAAGGTCTGAATAAAGCCGAGCACGATCCAGCCCCAGATCGGGGCTTCAGTGAAGATGTTATAAATGAAGAGCGGCCATGCTAAAATGAAACCGAAGGCACGCCAAAAATCATCAGGCGCACCGCCCTGCCCGTCCGAGAGAAAGGTCATACCAAACCACTGGCCGAAACCGCCATTGGTAAAAACACCGTGTTGATACAGGTAGGGAAACAGCAGATACGGCAGAATGAAGAGCGGGATGACCTGAATTAGAATCAGGGTGGATGTCTGTAGCGTGACGTAGGGCGTCCTGCGACGGCGCATGCGGCGGATGCCGAAAACAATAATCACCGTCGTGTAAATGAGCGCAAAAGTGAACCCCGGATCGGTACTCGCGGCATTGAGGAATGTATGAACGATGCTCCCCTCGCCCCCTACGACGGGTATGTTAAAAGGAAACCATTTTTTGCTGGCGAACACTTGCCACAGGTTGGTGCCGTCGATGCCGAGAAATGTTTTGTAGGCTTTAAGATGATACAGGAACGCCATCAATAGCATGAATGCGATCAGGCCTCCCCAGATCTTGGGGGACCAATCGCCGCTCACATGAATGTCGGACTTGCGAAAGAAGTCCAAGGGCGGCTCGCGCCCGATCAGAGTGAAGACGTAGTCGTTCTCGACTTTGCAGTCTTCATCATCGTCCCCACAGAGCACGACGTGATCCTCGTTGATCTCCTGAACGTTGGTGCCCATGTAGGTCTGAATCTTGCCTGCCGCGACCAGCGCATTGAGCTTTTCCACGTTATCCGGCTTTGCTCTGGAGAATTCATCCTTGCGATAACTCAGTGAAACCTCAGCGCCAGCTTCAGCCAGCGAGATAGCTGCTTCTAAAGCAGAATCCCCCCCACCGACGACCATGACTTTCTGGCCAGCGTGTTCGCCGGCGTCGATCAAGCGATTAGAAACTTTGTCGAGCCCCTCGCCCGGCACGTTGAGTTTGCGAAAGTTGCCGGTGCGTCCAATAGCGACGATGACTCGCTGCGCTTTGGCCGGTTCGCCTTCGGTAAAATTGACCGTGAGCAAACCACCCTCGCGGGTAATATTCGTCGCTTTGGCTTGGGTTGTTTCGATGCCATGCGCTGTTTGTTGCGCTTTAAGCTCTGCGAGGAGGTCTTCTTTGACAACCGAGTTAAAAGTCAGCTCGCCCGCCTGCTGCATATCGGTCGGGTAGGTATAAATAGGCTTCTTGCGCGGAAAGTTATGGATGGTCGAAAACGGCTCATCGGCTTCGTAGAGGACGAAATTCAAACCGGCCTTCTTGGCCTCGATCGCCGCGGAAAGACCAGAGACACCGGCTCCGATAATGGCGAGATCGTAGACGTTTCGATCATTCCCCGCGCCCTGCTTAAAATCTGACTCTGCTAAGATGCCTTGCACTGCTTTCGCTCCGGTATCAGCGGAAAACTTAAGCAAGGGTATGCCCGTGAGGTCGCCGACCACGCGAACGCCTTTCAGTTCAGTCGTGCCGTCTTCGCGAATATCCGGCGTCTGCTCCACGCCTCCGGCGGGCCATTTACCGTGGAGCCATGTGTAGTAGCGTTGGAGTGGATTCACAATAATGTTAGATGGTAGAACAGGCATTCAGCCTGTTTTGTTTGTGATTCAAGATACACAGGCATCCTGCCTGTGCTACTTTAAAGAGCCGCATTCAGCGACCAATCGTAGTCGATCCAGTCCACATCGTAGTCGAGCGGCAGAGGCATCTCGCGGTAGCGATTTAGAAACTCTGCAGGGTTTTTCACGCCAAAGTCGTCTTTATACCACTTAAACAGCTCCGAATAGGCGATGCGCTGCTGCACCATCATCACGCGGGCCGCACGGCCGCTTTTGGCAAAGGCTTGAGTCTGCGCTTCGAGTTGAGCATCGAGCTTTTTGCCGACGAATGGCTCGGCCAAAAGCGGCGGACAGCTTTCGCTAGCGCAGTTGACCGCGAAATGGATGCGTGGGTCGAAGAAGTCTTTGAGCAAAATTCCTTTTTCGACATCATCGAGACTCAGCGAACGGACACCTTGCCGGATGAAGTTCTTTTTGAAAATCGAAAACGGTAAAAAGCCAATGTCTTTGACGGAATCGAGTGGATAGTTATTCAAAACTGCCTGCAGCATGGCGGCATTGTAGAGGTTTATATAGAAAGCAGCTTGTTCTTCTTTGGAGTTCTCCAAAAGATCCATCGTGGCGAGGTCTTCTAAAAAGTTGTCCAGCGCTTCAAGGTCGCCCTTGTTGTTAAACCATGCGTCATATTTCACGCCTGTCCTAGTGACATAGGTTTCAAGTAGACCCGCATACGCGGCATAGTTGATCGGCTGTGCAGGGCGCTTCAACTCGCGAGCATCTTCAGTAATGGAATGCTCCTCGAGCGGACTGCGAGCACACGCTGAAGCGTTAAATCCAAGCAGCGAAGCGATCATAATTAGGAGTGCGCGTGTGCAAGTTTTAGATGCCATGATCTTAGGATGAACCAGAGCCGGTTCTATTCCGAGAAATTTCGCTCGTAGCTCGTAGCCGAAGTGGTCACACTTTGGATTGCTCGATACCGGATTCTAAGACCATCCAAAATCTTACGATTTCGGCTACGTGGAAACTGTCCAAAATCTTACGATTTCGGCTACGAGGAAAGTGTAGCCGAAACTGTAAAGTTTTGGTCGAACGATTCTACACCGTCGCTCCGCCGCAACTGGAGCCTTGGCCTGCGGTGCAACCGTAGCAATGGGTGCCCGTTAGAATCGGCGACTTTGCCCACTGGTCCAACTTAAGATCCCAGAGCTTCATCGGTTCGGTTTTCGCCCCATGAAACATTCCCAATTGTTGATTAAAGTCGCAGTCGTAAATGCCACCTTCCCAATCGACACTAATCGTATCTCGGCACATCAGACCTTCAACCGAACTCGGATTAAAATTGTCGAGCAGCAACTGCATGTAGTCCGCATAGCTGCCCTGACGCTTCAGATACGAGATGAAGCGCGCAATCGGCATGTTGGTGATCGCGTAAAGCTGATTAAATTCAATATCAAAGTGCGCTTTCAATTCGCGTTTATAGTCGGATTCGAGTTCGGCTTGCTCGGGGGGGAGGTTGGCTCCGTTGGGATTGTAGACCAAATCAAGCTTAAGTGCCGGATCGATGCCATAGCCTTTTGCGTTGAGTGCCTGAAGCGCGCGGATACTAGAGTCAAAGACGCCTTCGCCTCGTTGCGCATTGACATTCTCGGGGCAATAGCACGGCATCGAAGCCACGATCTCGACTTGATTGGCTAGGTGAAAGTCAGCCACCCACTCGTAGCCGGGCTCGTTCAAAATGGTCAGGTTACAACGATCCATCACACGCCGCCCCATCGCACGGATGCGCTCAACGAAGTAGCGGAAGTCGGGAATCATCTCGGGCGTGCCGCCGGTCAAATCGACGGTCTCGATCTCTGAGGCTTCCAGCCAGTCCAAGATGCGCTCGATGGTCGCCCTCGTTATAATCTCCTTTCGCTTTGGCCCCGCATTCACATGGCAATGCACGCAGGTGAGGTTACAGAGCTTACCTGTGTTGATTTGCAAGACGCGCGGTGTTTGCCTAGCCAATTCCAAGCCATGTGCTGAAAGTGTAGTACTAAACTCGGGGATCTGAAGTGCGGACGAAGTCATAGTTCAAAGAATAGACATCACAGTCTTATGGATTATTCCATGCTCTTTTTAGAATTGAGAGCGAAGAAAGCGTTAAACGTGGCGTGCTCGCTGGCGAGCGCCCTCAGAGTTGTCGGCAATCATCGACCATCTAACCAATCCGACGAAGGCGTCCGACAAGCGGACACGCCACGGTCGGAGCTCAATCAGGCTGGCTGCTTCAAATTAATAAAATGATCCCAGTCCGAGTCGTAGCTCTGCCCGATGAGCGTGCTGACAAAGGGGCGCCACTTGGGGCGCTCTGGTTTACGGATCAGATGCATACTGGCCTGATGTGGCAGTCGATTGGCTTTGCGCGAGTTACACTTGATACAAGAGGTCACAATATTCTCCCACGAGGTTCGGCCGCCGCGGTCGCGTGGAATGACGTGATCCATGTTCAGATGCCCCGCCTCGAAATGATTCCCACAGTACTGACAACGGTAATCGTCGCGCTTGAAAAGATTATCTCGTGTGAATTTAATTTCCTGCACGGGCAACTGATCGTAGCAGCGAAGGAGCAAGACCTTGGGGACGAGGATACGTAACCGCACCGTCTGGATGTAGGCTTCGCTGTCCCCTGGCGTCGCCTCCTCGGAGAGTTGCAGCCAGGCCGCGGAATCCATCATCTGGAAACTTTCGTCGCCCGTGTAGATGACCTGAGCGTGATCCTGCAAGAGCAGGCTGAAAGCTCGTTCGACACCAACGATATTCACTGGCTGCCATAGCCGGTTCAAAACTAGTACTCGATATTTTAGAGCAGTGCCCATCTGGGACTTATGGAAGTAAGCACTCGAACTGATTTGTCAATCTTTTGGAGTAAAACTTAACTCGATTGACACAATCGTTAGCGAGCACAGTCTAGTTCTTGAATGCAACGCCTTGTTCAACCTGAAATCCTCGACGGCCTCCCGCCTTGCAATATCGACGCGATCGCGAGCCGCCGGGATCTGGTGAAGATCAATCAGCTGATGGGCAACTATCGCTGGATTAGAGCAAAAATCAAAGCCTGCTCATCGACCAATGCGGATCGCTATTTGGAAATCGGTGCGGGCGATGGCACCTTAGCAAGGCACCTTTTCCAGCACCTGCCACGCGGCAGCTACGACGCCTTAGATTTCTCCAGTCAACCCGAATCCTGGCCGTCGGATTCAAAATGGATCGCAGCGGATCTCTTGCAGTTTAGAGATTACGACCAATACACACATTTGATCGCCAATTTAATTCTGCACCATTTCGAAACCGACGAACTGGCAACGCTCGGAGCAAAGATTCATCAAAGCGGGGTGCGACATATCATCGCCTGCGAGCCCTGCCGGCGCTCGTTTCACAAAGTGCAATTGCGAGCGGGCAAATCGATTGGCTTTAACTATGTGACCCTCAACGACGGCTGCGTAAGCGTGGAGGCCGGTTTTCGGGGTGACGAGCTCCCCGAGCTACTGGGTCTTCCTCGATCGGAGTGGACTTGGCAAATCGATGAGACTTGGATGGGGGCCTATCGAATGCGGGCAAAACGAAAATGAAACCAATTGAAATCATAGGCGCTGGACTCGCCGGACTGGCCTTGGGGAATGCACTCCAGCGCGACGGCGTGCCCGTGACACTCCATGAGGCAGGCACACTGCCGCGCCACCGCGTGTGCGGTGAGTTCATCTGTGGACGCGGAGCCGATGCCTTACATTCGCTGGGCCTCGGCGATTCACTGGCCGGCGCTTCCGCGCACACCAGCACCGTCTGGTATATCCGTGGCCGCCAAGTCCTGCAACGCGATCTGCCCCAACCGGCCATCGGTCTCTCCCGCTATACGCTCGATCAGAGGCTGGCCAATACCTTTCAAGAAGCTGGAGGGCAGCTACTGCTAAATTCCCGCAAAAAGCTGAGCGGACACGAGGAAGCGATCGTGCATTGCCACGGGCGAAAAGCCGTCCGCAGCGAATGGATCGGACTAAAAGTGCATTGCAGCCACTTGCGCACAGAAGCCGACCTAGAACTCCACCTAGGGCAGAACGGCTATGTCGGCCTGTCCAGAATCGAGGATGGCAAGGTCAACGTCTGCGCCCTCTTCAAGCAACGCCCTGATTTAAAAGCTAAGCGAGAAGACTGGCTGCTCGAATATTTGCAACAATGCGGTCTAACTCAGGTTGCTGAAAAGTTACGCGCTTCAAACTTTTTGCCGGATAGCCATAGCGGCGTGGCCGGGGTCGAGTTTTCCCGCATCCCCTCAACCGACACTAGCACGCTCTACCTCGGCGACGCTTACAGCGTGATTCCTCCGTTCACCGGCAACGGCATGTCGATTGCATTGGAAGCCGCCAAACTCGCCTACCCTGTGCTACGAGAGTATGCCAGTGGTGCGCAAACATGGGACGAGAGCATCCGCCGGATCAACCGAGTGCAACACGCGACCTTTGATCATAGACTTCGTGCCGCCCGCTGGCTACACCCCTGGATCCACTCCGACAGGGGCCAATACGCGCTCAGCGCACTCGCACGCGCCCATCTACTGCCCTTTGCTCTCCTCTACTCCCTCACTCACTAATGTATTTACAATCAATCAGTCACGCGGTGCCGCCACATTCCTTCACGCAATCCGAGTGTTGGGACATCTTGCTAAGATCCCCCGCGCTCGACGCGCTAAAGCCCCGCTCCCAGACTCTGCTGGAGAAAGTGCTTAAGGGCGACAGTGGCATCCGTAAAAGGCACTTCGCGACCGAACGGGTCGAGGAGTTGTTCACGCTCGATGCCGAGTCGCTTAACCGTAAATTTGAAATCGAAGCCCCCAAGCTAGCCGAAGCCGCTCTAAGCGAAGCACTCACAAAAGCTGACCTGCTCGCAAGCGATCTCGACGCCCTCTTCATCTGCACCTGCACGGGATATTTGTGCCCTGGTCTGACTAGCTACGTGGCCGAGCGAATGGGCATTTCCAATCGAGCCTACTTGCAAGATATCGTCGGGCTAGGCTGCGGTGCAGCCATTCCGACACTACGCAGTGCGCAAGGATTCTTGGCGGCTAATCCGAATGCAAAAGTGGCCTGTATCGCAGTCGAGATCTGCTCTGCCGCCTTCTACCTCGACGACGATCCAGGTGTGCTGATCAGCGCCAGCCTCTTCGGCGACGCCGCTTCGGCTAGCATCTGGGCGAGCGCTGACAAGGGCGGTCAGTATTGTATTCATAAATTCGATACAATTCATATCCCTGAAAAACGTGAACTACTACGCTTCACAAATTGTAAAGGTAAGTTACGCAACAAACTGGATCGCTCGGTGCCCGGCATCGCTGAGAGCGCAGTCAAACAACTCTACGAGCAAGCGGCTATCAAAGAACCTCATCGGATCGCGGCTCACGTCGGTGGACGCGACGTGCTCGATGCGCTGGAATCGGCTCTAGATATTCCACCACTCCAGCCCAGTTGGGACGCGCTGGCCAACTACGGTAATACCAGCAGTCCGTCGGTGCTCATTGCGACACAAACTATTCTGGAAAACGAGTCGGACGCCAACCGCATCTGGCTGACTTCCTTCGGCGCGGGCTTCGCGGCGCATTGTTGCGAGCTTTATCGGGAACCCGCTAACGTAAGCTCGTAGCCGAATTCGTAAGAATTTAATCCAGCAGGCTCTTGATGTCGTCTAGGCTGACTTTGGCGTTGGCGGCTTCGGATTCCTCGAAGAGTGCTTTGAGGATTTCGGATTTCCTAGCCTGCAACTCTAGAACCTTTTCCTCCACGGTGTTGGCGGCGATGAGCTTGATGCTGGTGACGACTTTAGTCTGACCGATACGGTGGGCGCGGTCAGTGGCTTGGGCTTCAGCGGCCGGGTTCCACCAGGGATCATAATGCAGCACGGTGTCAGCTCCGGTCAGGTTGAGCCCTGTGCCACCGGCTTTGAGCGAGATTAGAAACACGGGGATGCTCTCATCTTCGTTGAACTGATCGCAGATCGCCAAACGGTTTCTAGTCTTACCGTCGAGGTAACAGAATTTGTGACCTTTTTTCTCTAAGTGCTCGGAGAGTAATTTGAGTGCGGTGACGAAGCTGGAAAACACGAGAATGCGACTGCCGGCGTCGAGGCACTCGTCGAGCACTTCGTCGAAGGCGGCGAGTTTGGCGGAATCCTTTTCGGGAAATTGATCGTCTAAAATACGCGGGTCGACACAGGCTTGGCGCAGACGAAGCAGCTCGGTGAAGGCGGCGAATTGCACGCGCCCTTGGTTGGCACCAGACATTTCGAGATTGAAGATGTCGCGGCGAGTTTTCTCCAGGGTGTCTTGATAGAAGCGTTGTTGCTTGGCACCGAGTTCGCAGAAAAATGTCTTCTCGATTTTGTCGGGCAACTCGGGGGCGACTTCCTTTTTCGTGCGGCGAAGGATGTAGGCGGCAGCGCGTTCCGCTTGGCGTTTATTGTGCCAGGCTTTGTCGTCTGTTGAGAGCTTGCCAGTGGGCTTTTGTAAGTAGCCGGGCATGAGAAAGCTGAAAAGCGAGAGCAGGTCGTCGAGGGAGTTCTCTACCGGCGTGCCGGTCAAAAGAAAGCGGCCTTCGGCGTGAAGGCTGGTGAGGGTCTTGGCGTTTTGGCTACGGCGGTTTTTGATATGCTGCGCTTCATCGCCGATCACAACGCACCAGTCCATGGTGCCCATGAGTTCGGCGTCTTGGCGGAGGGTGCCGTAGGAAGTAATGACAAGATCATACTCTTCCAGCACGACGGGCTCTTTCGCCCGCTTAGGGCCATGGTGTTTGAGCGCTTTGAGATTGGGTGTAAAGCGAGCAGTTTCGCGCTGCCAATTTTCGACGATACTGGCGGGGCAGACGACGAGTGCGGGTTTCTTTGATGCCTGCCCTGGGTCTTGTCGAAATGTATCCTGATTTCGGATACACTCGATGAGCGCGAGGGCTTGGAGGGTTTTACCGAGGCCCATTTCGTCGGCGAGGATGCCGCCGAGTTTATGGCGATAGAGATGCCACAGCCAGGCGGTGCCGATACGTTGATAAGTGCGGAGGATGGCGTCAAAACCGGGGCGAATGGGAGCGGCTTCGAGGGCGCCGACTTCTTTGAGCGCACGACTGCGAGACTGCCATGCTTGGGGCGGTTGCCAGCCTTCGCAGAGTTCGTCGAGCAGGTCTTCAACGTCGATCAGGTCTTGCGTATCGATGCGCTTGGTAAAGGTGGGGGTAAAGGGGCGGTCAGCTTGGCCGCTGACGGCGCGTTCGATCTCGTGGAGTTGCTCGACGGAGTTGCGATCGAGTAAGATGATGGCACCGCTCTCGGCCTCGACGTAGTTTTTACCACTGGCGAGTGCGCGGCGCAGATCCGTCTCGTCGGTTTGCTGGCTGAGGCTAATTTCGAGTGCGAATTTGCCCGCGTCTTCCTTGGCCTTGATTTCGAGGGCGGAGATTTCGACTTCTTTAAGTTTAACCTTAAAGTTATCCGTAAACTCGGCATGCCATTCATCATTGAGCGCCTTCCAATGGCCGGCGAGGAAGTTGAGCGTTTTATGGCGGTCGCGGAGCCACCACTTGCGGTTGCTCGGTTCGAGCATAAAGCCTTCGGCTTTGAGAATAGTGCGGAGGGGTTGAACGGAGTCTATATCACCCGACGGTAAGCGAATCGCTATGTAATGGGTCGAGCCATCGACAACGACACTGTTATGCGAAAAGCTTTGCATAGAAGCGGCCGCCTCGCTGGCGATGGGGTAATCGGCCTTGCGGGTCTCCCAAAGTTTTGGGCCGTTGGCCTCGGCGATGCGGCGTAGGTTGGGCTTGGACTTTTCGCGTAGACTGATGTCAGCACGAAATTTGTGCTTGGGTGGCTCGGGATCTAATGCGACAGGTTCTGGGTCGAGGGGTAAATCCTCTCCTACGGCTTCCGGTTCGCCGAGGAATTCGTAAACGCCGGGCAGCTCACCGTCTTGCCAATCGATCGGTGCATTCGGCTTTTTTACCCAATAGACGATGGGCTCGCCTTGAACCGCATCGAGGAGGCGACGAAGTTGCGCCCCGGTGAGTTGCAGTAAGCTGGAAAGTTTGCCGCCACACCAGGACTCGACCAGTTTCAGGATGGCAACTTGCTTAGGCGCAACTTTGTATTTTTGACGCGGGTTGAGCTTGTTGAGCGGGAGGATTTCGCGTCCGGCAGCCGCATCCAGCTTAAGCACGATGGCACCACGCTTGGCTGCGGCTTCAAGATTGGGCGGCAGAAAGATGAGCACGCGCAGCGGGAGGCCGTCTTCCCCGAGCTTGATCGAGCGCACGCGGGGCAGTTTAGGCGGCTGAACTGGCTCGAGGGCTGGCTCAGGGGCTGGCGCTGCCGCGAGACTCTCGGCGACTTTGGCGTGCTTGGCCTCTTGTTTGAGAGCTTGGAAGTGCATCGCGGTGGCGAGCGCATGCACGCAAACCTTGCGCTTCCGGCCTTCGGGGCAGGTGCAGGTGTTTTCGGCGAAAACGGTGGAGCGCAGGTTAAGCTCGGGCGTAAAGATGCCATCGCCGCCGTTGACGAGGCCTTTGAGCACGGGGCTCTCCCACTCGGCCGACTCGACGGCGTGGGACTCGAAGAGTTTTTCGGCTTGGCGAAAGACCACGCCGCCCCCCAGTTCAATCAGGAAGCTGCGGTCAAATATCGGTGCGGGTTTCGGTGGAAGTGCCATAAAGCGAGAGAATCGGACAAAATATCGCGACGGTGGCAACCCCTCATAAATATTTCGTATTTCTGCATTTGCAGGAACCCGGAAACTTTCATCAAATATTCCGCATGAAAACAAAAGTTGCTGTTATCCTCTCGGGCTGTGGCGCATACGACGGCTCTGAAATCCACGAATCAGTGCTCACGTTGCTGGCTTTGGCTAAATCCGGTGCGGATGTCAGCTGCATCGCGCCTGACATCGCTCAGAAACACGTGATCGACCACTCGAAAGGCAAAGAGATGGAGGACGAAGATCGCAACGTGATGGTCGAGGCCGCGCGCATCTCGCGGGGCGACATTCTGCCGCTCGACAACGTGAAGGCGGACGATTTTGATGCATTTATCTACGTAGGGGGCTTCGGCGTGGCCAAAAACCTGTCGAGCTACGCTTTCGACGGGGCCGATTACGATGTCGACCCGTCGGTGGTGGACCTGATTCAAGCAACACACGCTGCGGGAAAACCACAGGGTTTTATGTGTATCGCGCCTGTATTGGCAGCACGCGCGCTCGGCCCAAAAGGGGTGCAACTGACCATCGGAAACGATGCCGAGACCGCAGCCGCACTGGAATCTCAAGGTGCTCAGCACATAAACTGCTCGGTGAACTCCATCGTAGTGGATAAAGCCAATCGCGTCGTCACGACCCCTGCCTATATGCTGGCAGAATCGATTACTGAAGCCGAAAGCGGCATTAACCAGCTGGTCGAAGCTGTCCTCAAACTCAGCTAAAACCTTCAAATTTATGCTGATTGCGTACTTGACGGGGCGAAATTGAAGCCTTTAATCCGCGAATTCCAAACGAGCCTAGCTCAAAAAACTTTTAATCTAAGAAAGACATCCCATGGGACAGCCAAAACGCAAACAATCCAAGCAACGCAGCCGCAAACGCCGCGGTGCGACTACCTTCGCACTTCCACAACTGTCAAAAGACGCTCAAGACGGAACACTCTTCCGTCCCCACCGCGTAAACCCTGCCAACGGCATGTATCGTGGCCGCCAAGTGCTAGACGTCGAAGTCTAAGCGCTGCGCTGCCTCCTAACATTTACATCTGACTTCCTATATGGGCGCACCCGGCGGTAAATGCACCATCGCGGTCGATGCCATGGGGAGCGACCTCGGGCCCACGGAATTTGTCCGTGGGCTTTTGTATGCAACCAATGAGCTCGGCCTCGATTGCAATTTTACGCTGGTCGGCAAGGGACGCTTGCTTGAGCGTCTAATGAAAGTCCGCAAGTCCTCGATCAACCCGTCAAAAATCAACATCCACCACGCCAGCGAAGTGGTGAACATGCACGATAAGCCGATTCAGGCGTTGCGAAAGAAGAAAGACTCTTCGATGGCACAAGCCATTGAACTGCTGCGTGATGGCAAAGCCGATGCCGTCCTTAGCTGCGGCAATACCGGAGCCCTCATAGCCGGCGGCATATTGCGCATACGCCCGCTCGACGGCGTGGATCGCCCTGCCCTGGGTCTTATCGTGCCGAGCAAACGCAAACCTTTTGTCCTCATTGATGTGGGCGCAAATCCAGAATCGACCTCCCTCAACCTCGTACAGAACGCGGTGCTCGGTGCCAACTACGCGAAAGCCGCTCTCGGCTGCGAAAAGCCACGCGTCGCGCTGCTCACCATCGGCACGGAGGAAGGCAAAGGCAACAGCCTGATCAACGCAACACATACCAACCTGCAGCAGATTAATGGCAAAGTCATCGACTACGTCGGCCCAATTGAGGGCTTCCAGCTCTTCGACGGCGATGTCGATGTGGTGGTCTGCGACGGCTTTGTCGGCAACATCGTCCTTAAATCGAGTGAGGCTCTTTTTGGTTTCATCGGTAGCACGATGAAAGAGGAACTTGTGCGCAACCCGAAGCGTATCCTCGGCGCCGCACTCTCTAAGTCAGCCTTCCGCGCCATGAAAGTGCGCCTGAGCCCCGACCAGCACGCAGGTGCCCCGCTGCTGGGGCTCAAAGGCAATATTTTAAAGTCGCACGGGTCCTCAAATTACATCGCGATCGCCAACGCTCTACGCATCGCCCGCGAGGTAGTGACGCATGATATGATTGACTCAATCAGCTCAGATATCAATCAAGCTAATGATCTAATCTAAATTCGACTGTCAAAAAACTCGGCAATCGCTAACTTGGTCATTCACGTAGCAAATATTTTTTCAATGTCTCAGCCTATTCAATCCGTCATCATTACCGGTATCGGCGCCTATACGCCCGAAAATGTGGTGACGAACGATGACATGGCTAAGATAGTGGATACGACGGACGAATGGATTCGCTCACGTTCGGGCATCAGCGAACGTCGCTTTGCGGCAGAAGACGAAACCACCAGCGACATGGCTCTGATTGCCGCAGAAAAAGCAATTGAAGCCGCAGGGATCGACCGCAGCGAGATCGACCTCGTCATCGTCGCTACGATGACGCCCGACATGCCCTTTCCGTCCACCGCTTGCCTGCTACAGAGCAAGCTCGGGCTAGGTAACATCACGGCATTCGACATACAAGCCGCCTGTTCTGGCTTTATTTACGCGCTGAATACCGGCAGTAATCTGTTGCGCTCGGGCGCTTACAAGAAAGCACTCATCATCGGAGCCGAAAAGATGAGCTCGATTCTGGACTTTGAAGATCGTGCGACCTGCGTGCTCTTCGGCGACGGTGCCAGCGCTGTGATTTTAGAAACATCGGAGACTGCAGAGGTCGGTATCCTCGACACGATCACCGGCTCCGACGGCTCCGATCCCAGCCTGCTCTACCAACCAGCAGGCGGTTCTGCGATTCCTGCGAGTGTCGAATCGATCAATGCACGCCAACATTTCATAAAGATGAACGGCAAGGAGATCTTCAAGCTAGCCGTCCGCGTAATGGGACAGGTCAGTCAAGACGTCCTAGATCTCCACGGCTACAGCACTGAACAAGTTGATCTGCTCATCCCGCACCAAGCCAACATGCGTATCATCGACAGCCTCTCCAAACGGATAAATCTGCCGATGGAAAAATTCCATAACAACCTCGACCGCTTCGGCAACACTTCTGGCGCGTCCATCGGCATCGCCCTCGACGAGGCCTTCCGCAACGGCCGCATCCAATCCGGCGACCTCGTCCTACTGGTGGCCTTCGGGGCAGGCTTGACGTGGGGAGCCTCACTGATCAAATGGCAATAAACCTCGCACTCACTTATATGCAACGCACCACCTATACTCTCCTCGCGATTTGGCTGTTACTAGCCTCTTCATTACAAGTTGAAGCCGGACTCAACCCATTCAGTTGGTTTGGGAACAACGACAAAGACCTCGTCACGCTCAACATCGCGAGCGCTGCCCAAGAGGCCGATGCCACTGCCATGTTGGAAACTGGCAAGGCAAAGCTCGAAGCTGGCAGCACTGGCTCAGCCAACCGCACTTTTAAGAAGATCATCAAAAAATACCCCACTGCAAAGGCCACCGCCGATGCACGTTTCCTACGCGGGCAGATCTACATGACCAAGGGCAGATGGGTCAAAGCCTTCGAGAACTTCCAAGAGGTCATCACCAAGCACCCGAACTACGAAAACTTCAACCAAGTCATCGGTGCACAGTTCGAATGCGCCACCGCATTGATGGAAGGTGCCCGTGGTCGTATTCTATGGATCATCCCCGGCTTTAAGCAATACGACGAAGCCGTCAAGGAGTTCGAGCAAATCGTCCGCAACGCACCCTACAACGACTACGCACCCCTCGCGCTGATGAACATCGCGATCGTCTCCGAGATGGAAGAAAAGCCTGAAGATGCAATCGACGCACTCGACCGCCTCATCAACTACTATCCGCAGAGCATGCTCGCTCCCGACGCCTACTATAACATGGCGGAGACCTACTCGAATCTCGTCAAAGGTGCTGAATACGACCAAGGCTCAACTCGCCAAGCGATTAGTTACTACGAAGACTTCCTCATCCTCTTCCCACAGAGCAGCTATCTCGGCGAAGTCGAAAGTAATCTCGAATCAATGGAAGACCTACTCGCCCGCAGCCGACTCAACCTAGGCGACTTCTTCTACAATTACCGCTCCAACAACACGGCTGCCTTGGTCTTCTACAACGAAACCATCACCATCGCGCCTGAATCGGAAGCGGCCGAAGAAGCGCGCCTGCGCATTGAAGATATCGAAGCAGGTGTCAAACCGACTTCAGGTGCCAGTATCCTACGTAAAATACTCGCTGACTAATCCGTTCGCCAACTTAACTCACTATTCGCTATGAAGATGCTCCCCAACGCCCTCCGCGCCACCTTGATCGCCACACTCACATTGCTGTCGGCGGCCTGCATCAGCGGCTGCAAATCATACCAGTTTGGCAACGCGGCAGAGCTCCCCTTCCAGTCGATCTACATCAAGCCCGTGAGCAACGATAGCTTCGCGCCACAGGCACAAGCCCTGCTCAGCGCGCAGATCCGCGATGCCTTCATCCGCGATGGCCGTGCCAAGCTTGTGACCAGCGAAGAAGCCGCCGACGCCGTGTTGCTCATCAATCTGACCGAATACGACCGCCGCGCCGCCGCACGCCAAAGCCAAGATACCGCCATCGGTGCCAACTTCGACCTCACACTCGTAGCAGAGGTCTCCCTCTATAACCAAAACAAGGGTGATTACTTCTTTAAAGATCACGTCATCAAAGAGAGCTCCATGGCCTACGTGAACAACCCGTATGCGACCTTGGCGACTCCGCAAACCCAAGACTTCCTCCAATCCGAGTATCAAGCCATGCCGCTCCTCACACGCGACCTAGCGCGCAAAATAGCCGACGAAGTGCTCAGCCCTTGGGAACCGAAATAAGCGACTTTTCCAAAAAATTAAATTTCCTAAAAACGCCGACAAGAGTCGGTGTTTTTTTTGTGTCTGTAACTGAGGATATGAGATCTGCGAAAATCACTTTAATACTGAAAATGAGATTCAGTATCAAATATCTATTGACAGGCATTACTTAAAGCTATTGAGACTCATTCTCTAACATTAACTAGAGATTACAAAGCTATGAAAAAACTAAGATCAGTAACCTTAATGGCACTCCTGCCGGTCGCGCTCACTGCTGCGGTCGACGGCATCGAAATCGCAGAGTCGCCTAATACAAACTACCAACAGCTGGACGCCTTTCAGGTGATCGGCTCCCAAGAAGCGGTCTTCAACATGCCGGGATCAGGTTTTTACTTCGGCCCTGAGCTCTTGGAACGTTTTGAGCTCACCAACATAAACGACCTCCTACGCCAAGCCCCTGGCGTCTACGTGCGTGACGAAGACGGCTACGGACTCTTCCCCAACATTAGTATCCGCGGCGTCGACACCAACCGCAGTGGCAAGGTCACTCTGATGGAAGACGGCATCCTATCCGCCCCTGCGCCCTACTCTGCTCCCTCAGCCTACTACTCGCCCACTGCTGGCAGAATGAGCGGGATCGAAATCCTCAAAGGCTCCAGTCAGATACAATATGGCCCACACACCACGGGCGGAGTCATTAACTACATCTCCACACCTATACCTGAAACGACCGAAGGCTTCATCGAACTCTCCTACGGCACGGATAACACGATCAACGGACACCTCTGGTATGGTGGCTCAATGGAAACCGAGCTAGGCACTTTCGGCGGGGTGGTCGAACTTTACCATGAACAAACCGATGGCTTCCGCGAAATTCAAGAGTCCGTCAACGGCACGTACGACGGCTCCGACGATACCGGCTACGAGCGCACAGATTACATGGTCAAGCTCAGCTTTGAACCTAAGTGGGAGCGGCGCAACCATTTCGAACTCAAGCTCGGCTACGGCGAGCTCGACGCCAACGAGACCTACCTAGGTCTCAGCGACGCCGACCTGAAAAACGACCCATGGCAACGCTACGCCGCCAGTGCCAAAGACAATATCGAGACCGAGCACTTCCGCAGCTACCTGCGCCACCTTCTCGAATTCGACACTGACAGCCGCCTCAGCACCACGCTCTATTACAACGCATTCACCCGCGACTGGAATAAGCTAGACAAGGTCAACGGCCTAAATCCAGCCGAGATCATCCAGACCGACCCCGGCGTCCTCCGTGGCGAAACCGCGGGCGATTTCAAGATCAAGTCCAACGACCGCGAATACTACCTCTTCGGCATCCAGAGCAAGTTCGAGCATAGTTTCGAGACAGGCGATCTCCGCCATAATCTCAGCCTCGGCGCTCGTTTGCACAAAGATAAAATCGACCGCTACCAAGACGCAAAGACCTACAACGGCGTATTCGCCGGCGACTTCGACGACTCCGCCGCGACCACCACCTCAACCGGCCCCGACCAAGAGGGCGACCGCGAACAAGAAACCGTCGCTCTGGCGCTTTTCGTGCAAGACCGCATCGAAACCGGCAACTGGGCTTTCACGCCCGGCCTGCGCTGGGAACACATTAACTGGGACTACATCCGCCGCGATAAAAAGACACCAGCTCAAAAAGACGACGGCAGTTACTCGGTATTCGCATACGGCCTGGGTTTCGAATACACACTCGACAATCAATACGCCAAAATCTTCGGCGGCTATCACCGCGGCTTCTCCGTCCCGAGTCCCAGCGGCAAGAAAGACGGCAATGACTACGACGAAGAAATCTCCGACACCTTCGAGCTCGGCTACCGCTACGACAATCCGAATAGCTTCTACCTCGAAGCGGTCGCCTTCTATACCTCGCTGAAGGATCTGATCGTCCAAGACAGCATCGCCGGAGGCCCCGGTGACGGCAATGTCGGCGACATAGAAACCCTCGGCTTCGAGTTATTAGCAGGAGCCGATCTCGGTCAACTCTGGGATCAAAGCTATGGTATCCCTGTCCGCTTGGCCTTCACCTACACCGATTCGACGCTTGATGGTGACGTAGCCAGCGAAGACCCCGAGAGCATCTTCGGCGCAGGTGAGGACGGCAGCCAAATACCTTATATACCCGAATTCCAGATCAGCTTCACCACTGGGCTTGAATTCGAGAAACTCAGCCTCTACGCTGTACTCACCTATGTTGATGAGCGTTATGCCGATGCGCGTAATAGCAGTGAGTCAATCAATACCGACGGCGATCCCGACGCCCGCTTTGGTAAGCTAGACTCCTTCATTACGGTCGATCTTTCTGCTAAATACCAATTGACTGACGATTTTGAAATATTTGCCAAGGCCAGCAACATCTTCGAAGAAGAATACGTAGCTAGCCGTATTCCCCTCGGCCCTCGCGCTGGAGCCCCGCGCCTCTTCAGCGCAGGCTTTAACTACAGCTTCTAATCAAGGTAATTTCCTTACGCACATAGGAACTATTTAGAGACCAAGGGTCGGCTATTTATTTGGTCGGCCCTTACTTGCCTTCTAATGACATTCTCATAACCAAAACCTAAGCGAAAAAAATGAACACACTCACCAAAACATTCTGCCTCCTCGGTGCCTGCGTATGCCTCGCTGCTTGCGCACCCAAAAAAGAACCGATAGGCGCCTCTCTGCCAAAATTCGTCGTAGCGATGGAGCCGGATAAAGACCCCGACGCCATGCTGGCTGACCGCACTGCGCTGCAAGCCTATCTTAGCGAGGCTACTGGTAAAGCCGTCGAAGCAATCGTGCCCATTAGCTCCGCCGTCATTTATGAAGGGCTCAAAAACGGAAGCATCGATGTCGCCTACCTCAGCTCGACTGCAGCCGCAAAGCTGATGGAGAGCGGCGCGATTGATATCCTTCTAGCAGAGCTGATAGACGACAAACCTTACTACCAGAGCTACTGGATCGCACTCAAAGACGCGCCCTACGAGAGCATCGCCGACCTAAAAGGTAAGCCGATCGCCTACTCCAGCCGCACAAGTACCTCCGGCTTCTTGATTCCTACATGGGATCTTTACTCGCAGGGTTTGATCGATCTCGAGAATGGCCCCACTGGCTTCTTCGGAGAGGATAATGTCTTTTACGGCGTAGGTTACGTCTCAGCGGCCGAGCGTGTTCTCGCTGGTAGCGCCGAAGCAGCCGCTGTCAGTTACTACGTGCTGGATGAAGATAAGCACCTCAGTGCAGAACAGCGCGCCCGGTTAAAAGTCGTCGACACGCAAGGTCCTGTGCCTAGCCATGTTATCGTGATTCGCAACGCACTCAGCGATGATGACCGTGCCACATTACTGAAAAGTTTTCTCCAGATGAATACCGAAGCCACCGAATTACGCGACCGCATCTTCGGAGCCCCACTCACTCCGGCTAATGCGAAAGAGCATCTGCGCACCACACGCGAGGCGCTAAAGCTGACTCGCACCATGAAATTCTAAGGATGGATAAGGTATCTCAAGCGCCGGTTATAGTTGCTCGTAAGCTCGGATTTAAACGAGGCGAGCGATGGATCTTCCGGAACCTTGAGCTCGAGCTACACGCTGGTGAGTTTCTCGCGCTGGTCGGCCCCTCTGGCGTCGGAAAAAGTACGCTACTCTCCTGCCTCTGTGGCTTCCGCTCGCCCTCAGAGGGCGAGGTTACGATTCGATTACCCGGGCTACCCGAAGCCCCGCCACTGGAGCTACGGCGCTACTTCGGCATCGTGTTTCAAGACCTACAACTCACCGCCAAAGCAGATCTTTTGACTAATGTTCTCTGCGGGCGACTCGCCCGCTACAGCTGGCTACGCACCCTCTTCGGCTTTCCCCGTGCGCAACGTATCGAAGCCTATCGCCTACTCTGCGATCTAGGCGTGGGGCGCAACCCGCACAAGTGGGCCTCCCAAATGTCGGGCGGCGAGCAACAACGCGTGGCCATCGCCCGTGCCCTCTTTCAGCAACCGAAACTTTATTTCGCTGATGAGCCGGTCTCCAGCCTAGACAGCTACTACGCAGGGCGCGTGCTCGGGCTGCTACACCAAGAAACGGAATTACCGAAGAAGGCCGCGATCTGCGTACTCCATAACGCCGAGCACATTCAGCGCTTTGCCGATCTGGCTCTGAGCCTGAATCCAAATGATCCATCGGGCTACAAGATACGCCGTATCCGCCCAGAAAAGCTGGAGTCCAGCGCATGAGTCCCCCGCCCAATCCCAAGCAGTCACACACTGCGCCTATTCTTCTTCCCGAAAGGCCATGGTTCGAGCGGCTTAATCTGCTCAACACTACTTTATTGATTTTTCTGCTCGCCGTCGTCTTTAGCGGCACGCAAATCGAAGGCAGCGACCGCGATCTCAATGTATGGCAAAATCTAGGTAATTTCCTGAGCGAGTTTTTTCCGCCTGATTTAAGCGTCATCCCACAAACTGTGTCGGCTCTGATCGAAACAGTTGAGATCGCTCTCTTATCAACGTTTTTTGCGATTCTACTCTCACTGGTCATCGGCCTATGCGCTGCCCAGACCGTCTCACCAAAGTGGCTGGTCGTCATTACGCGCATGTTGCTCAATGTCATCCGTACGATCCCTAGTTTGATCTGGGCGGTCATCGCGGTGGCCGCGATGGGAGCCAACGCGGTTGCCGGTGTGGCCGCGCTCACCCTCTACAGCACGGGCTATCTGGGTAAATTCTTCAGCGAGGCCTTCGAGTCGGTCGATCTCAATGTGGCGCGTTCGCTCCGAGGCATCGGCGCCGACCCCGTGCAAGCCTTTCAATACGGCATCTGGCCGCACGCCAAACCCATCATCTGGAGCCACTCTATCTGGATGTTGGAGTATAATATCCGCTCGGCCAGTATAATCGGCTACGTAGGTGCCGGTGGGCTCGGGCTACAGCTCCATGCATATCAAGAATTCCACCATTGGGATCGCTTCGCCACGGTACTATTCTGCATCCTTATCGTCGTCACGCTTCTCGATTTCTTGAGTGAGCGTATCCGTCGTCGAATCGCGCGGCGCACGGATTCCAAGCGCTCGCTTTCCGAAGAGTAATCGCTTGGTTTGAAGGAACCCTCAACGAATCGTCCGCATCAGCAAGAGCTGATCGATGCCTACCGTATTCACAGATCAGATACACTAGAGCCTGTCCCATTTTGGGCACTTTTCAGGGAGTTTTCTTCAAGATTGCGTAAACTTTACCGATTTCCAGTGTCCACCCTGCCGCGTATTGTCTTAAATGCGTTAGTTTCATGTTTTTTGCCCAAAAGTGGCTATTTCCGCGCATTGTTGCCGACGGCTGATCCTTGGAGCTCCTTGGCGGGAAGTCCTGATTTATTAGTTGTGAACGCGGAGGTCGTTAGGCAACCTTTGGTATGTCCTCGGGTTCCGCGGCTGGTTTGGCTTCGACCTGTTCAAGACGAGCGAGCTTCCAAAGGTTGTGACTGAGCACTGCCCAGCCGACCATCATCTCGCGGTGCTTGAACCCTTTAGCTCGGGCGGGGGTGCCCATAAATTTCCGGATGATGATGCTGATGCATGCTTCGGTGCCTGCTCTACGCTTGAGTCCTTCGCGTAGTTCTGGCTCATCTTTTAGCCGTTCGCTCAACACCTTGACATCACGTGGACACAGGCCGCTGTAAATCCCGTTCGACTCCAAGGTCGTCTCGTTGGCTGCACTGTGCAGGCCGCGGTCGCCCCAAATGCTTTTAATGGGAAGCGATTGTTCTTCGACCAGACGAGTGATCGCTGGTTCGATCTGCTTGGCATCACTGGTTTTTTCTTTCTCCAGAAGGTAGTCGACGATGAACCCATCATTGTTTTCGCCGATCCAAAGGTTGTTGCCGAACTCAACCTCGCCGTTACTCTTGCCGCGTGTGATCACTTGCAGGTCTGCGTCATACAAGCTCAAGGTTTTGTCCTTATTTTCAACTTTACGTCCTCCAATGATGCGCTCGTGCGCTTGTTTGATAATTGAAGGCACTTGAGCGAGTATGCTTTCTATTTGAGTGATGATGCATTGAATCACCCCTGTACCCAAATCAGTCTCTTCACCTCGCTGCTTCAGAACGTTCAAGTGCCTCTGAGCGTGCTTATTAACGCGCCACAGTAGAGCTTTCATTTTTCTTAAAACGCGCTTTCGGTTATTTCTCCCCTCGGTGGTTCGATACTTGGCAGTCATTTCCATACAAAGCGTGTTCATTTCGCTTAAGAACAATAACGGCCCTTTAGGCATGCGGCAGAGTAGGCCTTCTTTACGAATGCGCTCGATGGCTTTCATCAATGTGCGCGTGGCATCACGCAGGAGCACCCAATCGACGGGATGATGGATCGGAGCTTTCAAACAGGTGCTGTCGAAGAAGATCGCTTCAAAATTGATGGGCTGATCCAATCCAAAGTCGCTCTGCGAATCGCCTTGAAGTAAGTCGATCAGCTTCACGTTTAATTTCTGAAGCGACTCGGCATCAATAAAGTGAGCGAAACGATCACTTGTGCTCTTGGCAAAGGTGCTGACCCCATCGACTCGCCCGACCTGGAGAAACCACTGTAATAAAGCTCAGCTCAGTGAACTCCTGCTCAAGGCCAGAGCGACTCAACAAATCGTCTAAACCTGAGCAACACTGCTCTCCGCCCCGGCGGGACGGGCTCTACACTAGCTCACCTTGACGGCCAGCTCTTTTACAACGGAGCGCCACTCACCCGCGGCGAAGCACCACTTGGCATCGTCGAAGGCGATCCCATCACCATCGTCGCCACCAAAACCCAACTCATTTACCTCAACACAGAGGGCGAACTAATCGAAATGCTTCGCGCCAGCCAGCTCCCTTACGCAAAACTCGTTGCCGTCGGGCGCAGCATAGATGATCGCCCTATCCTCGTGTCCGAAGAAGGCCGCTGGAGTCCTAACGCGGATTGGCTGGAATTCGACGAGTACCAAGCCAGCTATACCGTCGAGCCACTCGAAAGAGTTTCACTCAGCGAGCGCGAAACCGATGCCCTGCTCGAAGCCTTTCAAGGCGGCGGCGTATCGCTCTACCGAGTGATGCTCGATCTCCACTCCGGTCGCCTCTTCGGCTGGGGCGGGCGCACGCAGCCTACAACCCGTGCGCTGGCAGGGCTACGCCCTCGGTGCCGAAGGCCAGTTGACCCTCTACACCGATGCGCCTGCGCAGGCAAGGCGCATACTCGACCAATGCTTCGCGCAGATCCGTCGCCTTGAATCGCTCTTCAGCCTCTACGACAATGCCTCCGAGCTCTGCCAGCTCAACCGCGTAGGCCACCTACTCAAACCTTCGCCCGAATGGCAGCCTCTGCTTGCCGCCATCGACCAAGCCCATGCACGCACTGGCGGTCTCTTTGACCCCACCGTGCAACCACTTTGGAAAGCCTACGACGCGCACTTCAAAGCACACCCAAATTCAGAGGCCACACCCGACCTAGCAGCCCTCTCCAATTTAGGCTGGAAAAAAGTCGTACACCACGACTCGGAGATTCGCTTCGCCCAATCCAACATGGCGCTCACCCTCAACGGCATCGCCCAAGGCTACATCAACGATCAAATCGCCGAAATCCTCAAAAATGCCGGCTACACTCAAGTGTTGATTGAACTAGGCGAGACTCGCGCCCTCGGGCAACACCCCGAAGGTCGCCCTTGGCAAATCGGGATACGAGACGCCGCTGGCGCGGCATCGCTACACTGTGACGACGCTATGCCAATGGCGTCTCCGGAAACGGGAATCGCTCCACAAATCTACCAAGTCGCCGACCTAGCCGACCAAGCTCTTGCCACCAGCGGCAGCTACGGCAGTCCGTTTTCCAAAGACGGCAAATATCATCATCTCATTCATCCCAAGACCGGTCTTCCCGCCACTCAATGGAAGAGCCTCAGCGTGATCGCGCCTACCGCCACCGAAGCGGATGCCCTTTCCACCGGATTCTCGTTTGCACAAGAAGAGCAGCTCAACCATTTCCAATCAAGAAACCAAGCGATCAAGATTCTCACACAAAGCTAGAACACGCTTTCACAGGGTCACCCGTAGGAGAGGCGCCCCGCCTGTCGCCCCAGAGCCACAGCCGCATCGAGACAGACAAGAGTGTCTATCTTACAGCCCTCAGCGGATCGTCCGCATCGGCACCAGCTCGATCAGCGTCATTTCCGTCGGGCAGTTAAATCGCAGCGGCGGCAGCCCAAGTCGGCGATTCGAGCCCGCCCCCGCCGAGACATTCAGGTACGGAATACCCACCCGGCGAAAGCCTTGCGCCCATTCTTTGGGCACATCGCTATCGATCACTAAGGGGCCGTAGAACGGCACATTCACCTGCCCCCCATGCGTGTGCCCAGCCAGGCAGAGATCGATCGGTGCCTCGCCCACAGAGAGCGCATAGTCGGGCGCATGCCCTAATAAAATGCGGAAGTCATTCGGATTCGATTGCTCCAGCCACGGCTCAATGGAGCGCATCGCCCACTTACCCGACTTTGACTGGTAGAGACTCAGCCCGTGCAGATTGATCGCGCCCGCGCCCACTTCGATGCGTTGATCCCGCGAAGAGAGCATTACCATCGGTTCCAGCGACTCGGGCTTATAGCGATAGAGTTCGCGCTCGGTATCGCCAAAGACGGCAAAGGTGCCCAAGCGCGGATTCACCCGCGCAATCAAGGCGTGCAGCTTCGGCCACTCGCTCTCAAAGGTGGCGGGTGGCACGACTTGTAGGAAATCCCCCGTGTTGATGATCAGATCCGGCTGCAAGGCCTCAATCCGCTCAAAGATGGCCTCTTGGTAGCCTTCAATCGCACCCGCCTGAATATCTGAAATGTGTAAAATTCGCACGGACTGATCCAGCTTGGGTGTCTCCAAGCGCACTTGCCGCAGAACCAAACGCTCTGGCTCCACGTAGGTCACATAATAGCGCAGCACAAAAAGGTCGACTCCGAGAAAGGCATAGATAACCGCCACCCAGATGAGTGCTCGACGTGAACTCAACCACGTCAGCGCCAAGCCCACACACAACACCGAGACTGCCAATAGAATCAGGGGCAATTCGAACAAATTAAAATTATACGCCTGGTGAATGACCGTAAAATTCGGCGCAAGCATCCCCTCTTGGACGTAGATATAATTGCGCACCACGACATAGAGCACGACCACCAGGCCGAGCAGCGCACCCAACTTCCAGATACGCCCGCTACGCGAGCGCGAGGCCACATCCGTCATCCCCAGTTCCGTCAACTCCATCATAGCGCGGCTTGCCTCCGTACGATCAGGCGAATGCCGAACGGGATGAGCGCCAGCGCTCCCAAGAACCAGCAGAGCGTCAGCTCAACCGGCGCACGGAACCCGCTACGCATCGCTTTTTGATAAATCATCACTCCCATAAACAAATTAATTATCTGTAAGTTACAAAACAGCACGAGAAAGGCAATCGGATGCTGGGCAAAGTTCTGCGCTGCATCATAGCTCGCTGTCGATACCACATTTGGCAGCACCGCCGATTGATACGACTTCCAAAGCAGCACCGCCAAAACCACGGTAAAGAGCGGCACCACCAACCAAGGCTGCGCGACCTGACGCAGATAAGGCGTACTCGGAAACGCGATCATCGCGATCCAAAACGGAGCCGTCATCAGCGCGATGACCAGAAACGCCGCGTCCAAATCCCGCGCTCCAAAAAATTCAATTAACCAAATGGGCATGACGTTTCGCAAGTTAAAAGTGAAAGTGATCCTACTTCTATTCGATACGCCGAGACAAGGAGTAAAAATGGCTGACGCTGATGCTGGGTTCAATTATATCTGCGGGGTAAGCTGTACGAAGATAATTCAGTCGTAGCCGAAGCGGTAACGCTTTGGATCGCTCGACACACGCGGCTCAGACCGTCCAAAATCTTACGATTTCGGCTACATTTACCCCGCACATTTAATTGCACCCGCTGATGCTTAAAAGCGCCCTCCTTCTCCTAGCATTATACTTCGAATGATTAACCGAGTATTGGGGTGCACGCTTCATTCTGCAACTCATGCCAGCCGAAGTCGGGCTGCTGACACGCAACGTCACCTATGACATCCCTCTGTAGCCTTTGGCGAAGGAGGAAGCGGGTGGTTGAAAATCACGTATGAGCAGCCGGATGGGGGGGTGCTTAAGGGCTCAATACCATTGCGACTAAGCCCCTACTTACATCGACAACTCTGCCATCTTTTCCACAAACGATTCCGCACCCGCATAATAAGGCGAAAAATCCATCCGTGGATGAAAACGCTTCAGCGGAAAAGGTGAGCTTTTGGTAAACTTCCATCGCAGCCCCGCGGCTTGACACAGCGCATAAGCAGCGGCGATGTCCCACACCTTAACGCGAGAGTCGATCACCCCAGTCAAATAACCCGTCGCCACGTAGGCCGCCGTGAGCGCCCCACTGCCGATGCAGCGCACCCGATACTTCGCCAATAACGGCGAGAGTGCCTCCAGTTGCTCCGGCGACATCGGAAAATGCAGACCGATCATGGTCTGCGCATCCGCCACTGTCGCATCGCGGTCAATTTTCTTTTGATTGCGAAACAGACCGCGCTCAGGGCCACCTTCCAACAAATCCTCCGTACTGTGATCGTAGATAAAGCCATAAACCGGCACACCATCTAGAAGCAACGCAAGCGAGATCGCGCAAAAAGAGCAGCCCAATGCGTAATTATTAGTGCCGTCAATCGGATCGATGACCCATGCGAAACGCGCTTCCAGTTCCAACGTTTCATCCAGTGGACTGGCTTCCTCGCTACAATAATCGTCCTGTGGGAAATCGCGTCGAAGCTCAGCAAATATTTTCTCTGAAATGGCAAAGTCCGCAAAAGTCACCCGCGTATCATCTTCCTTCCACTCCGAAGTGACTTCACCGAACTGCCGCCCGAAGAAAGCGACCTGATCACGCACCGCCACACGCCCCGCATTGATACGGTGGCGGAGCAGACTATCGAGCTGTGCTTTAGCTTGGCGGTTCATTAATGCACATGCCCGGCATGGTCATGCGGCTCCGGAACATCATATGCAGGAGCGGCAGCCTTCGGCGCTTCAACCACAGGCTCTACCGCTGGTTGAAATCGCTTCCAAAAAGGAATCTTAAGTGTCTTCTCCAGCTCTCGAATACGCTCATAGATAATCCCTTTCTGAGCGAAAGGAAGATTCGGAAGCTCGTTGTGCAGGTCTTTAAGAAAGTCGTATGCCTCCTGATTGAGCCCCTGCTTGCGCAGCAACTCTGCATAGATCCGAGCAGCATAGTAAGGCGCATCCGCTTGTTCGGAGGCTTTCAAAAACCACTTGGCCGCGTTGGCGTCATCCTTCAAGCGGTTGAGATAGATCTGTGCTTTCTCCAGATAAAGCTTCGCCTGGTCCGGGTGAAACCCGAGTGCTTGGTCAAGCAGTTCGAACGCCTGCTCGGCCTGTTCACGGTCAATCGCTTTCTGACGCACTTCGGGGACATCGTCGTAGCCCCCCTCTTCGCGAATCCGCCAGTTGGGTACATCGTAGGCAATCATACGGCTGCCATTGATCCAGAAAAAATCGGGGCGCGGGTCGAGCGTGGTAACCAGACGTACCATTGAATCGAGTTTTACACGGTCGCGCCGCTCCCAGATAGTATTTGTCCGTATCCAGAGAAAATCGGCTAAGATCGCACGAAAGCCACCGAGCACACCCACCACCAAGCCTTGCCCCAGAGCACCTTCAATCGCCTCGAGGTTCATCTCTGGCTGCCCTGCTTTCACGACACGCCAAGCAGGTGCCTCGATCGGTCGTGTCAATAGACCGAGCAGCAGCAAGACCAGCAGAATCGTGAGTATCCGACTGAGTCGTAATAATAGCGGATGTTGTAGTCGATTCATGTCTGAGCGAAGCTCGTAGGGGCGCGACTTGTCACGCCCGCGCTGGTTCGGCTCTGATTCTCGGCGGGCGTGACAAGTCGCGCCCCTACGTGTATATGATCTCCCAAACGCATTTAAATCTCTCTCCTCCGGAAGTTCAATTGAGCCAGTAGAATAAAAGCCACGGTGTAGATGGCTCCATAACCAGCGAGTTGAAGCACAGTGCTGACAGGCAGTGCTTTCTCCACATCAAAGACTAATTGATCACCGATATTGAACAATTGGAAATTTGGAAAAATGAGCCCGAGCCCTAAGACGAGAAAACGTTCCCATCCAGCTTCCATCCCAGTGTAGGCATCACGCGCGATGTATTGCAGTTGGCAAATAATCAGCACAAAGAACGACACAATAATGGTATAGAGATTGGTATTGGAAAAGCTCGCCACGAAGAGCGTAATGGCGGCAAGGATGCCGAATTTCATCCACTGCAAAAAGCCAAAGAGGAAAATATCGCCGTAGCGAATCAGCGGCCCATTCAGCAGCACGTCGTCACCGAGACGTTCGATTAAGGCCATTTCTCGCCAATACAGAATACCGCTCAGCACCAGTGTGATGACCAGCGTGAAGCAAAGCATCAACAGGTGAGCGCCCAAGAATTTACCCGCCAAAAACTCCAGTTTGTAGACTGGCTTGGCCAGCATAGTGAGCGCTGTGCGGTTTTCGATCTCGTTAAAGAAAAGCTGTGTCGTCGCGGTGATCGAAAGGATCGAGCCGAAAAAGAAGAGCGCGCCGAAGCCAAAGTCGGTGATGAACTTCAACTCCCCCGTGCCGAAATCGAACTGCTGGAAAAACGTCGAACTGCCGACCAAGGCGATCGAGATTAGCAAGAGCGAATTAAAAAACTTCTGGCGGACCGCTTCGAGAAATGTCGTGCCCGCGATTAAACGGATGCGTGTGAATGAATTTAAGATACTCATGATGCTTCGCCCCCTTTCTGACTAGCCGCGTGCTCGCTCTCGCGTTGCTGCACTTCTTTGAGAAAATAGGCATCGAGGCTGAGTCGAGGCTTCTCGATTCGCGCAAGTCGCCCGCCTTGTGCTTTAATCGTCGCTTCGACTGCGGCACGCCCTTCGGCGCTGAGTCCTTCGACCACCAGCGACTCGGCATCCTTTTCCTCGACGAGATCATCGACGCGACCCGCTCGCACCAGCTTACCTCGGTGTAGAATGGCCACTCGGTCACAAAGACCTTCGATTTGTGCCAGCAAGTGAGAAGAAAGTAAAACAGTCTTACCGCGTCGTTTAAGCTCTCGGATAATATCGGCGATAGCCGCCGAACCGAGGGGATCGACTCCGGCGGTCGGCTCGTCAAGTATCACTAGTTGCGGATCGTGCACCAGCGACTGAGCCAGACCGATGCGCTGAAGCATCCCCTTAGAGTAAGTGCCCACCCGGCGATCTGCGGCCTCGGTCATGCTGACGAGTTCAATCACCGAATCAACGGCATCATCAATCTTTGCGCGCGGCACCATACAAATGCGCGCATAGTAGCGCACCAGTTCCCGCCCGGTTAAGTAACGATAGAAATAAGGCGCTTCCGGCAGGAAGCCGACGCTACGACGGGCATCGACCTGCTTGCTCGGCTTGCCGTATATCTCGCAGGTGCCTGTCGAGGCTTCGAGTAAGCCTAAGATGATCTTAATCGTGGTGCTCTTGCCGGAACCATTGGGGCCGAGTAAGCCGAAGATCTCGTTATCGCCCACTTCGAGGCAAAGATCATCGACTGCACGCAGCTTCACGCCGCGAATGCCGACAGCGAAGTCCTTGGTTAAATTCTGAATACTAATTGCGGGGTTGTTCATTTTTACGAACGATTACTCGATACGAAAACTTTGGCAAGCGCGTGTTCCATTGTCGGTTTTAATTTCGGTCTCACGGATGTAACTCTTTAGTTCGGACGCAACTTCGGATTGAAAGGCAAGCACCTCGGCCTGCTCTCCCTCCGCATAAAGGTGCACGCGGCCATCGACGAGATTGCGCACATTACCCGTCACCTCGAAGCCCTTGGCCACACCGACTGTCTGATAGCGAAAGCCGACACCTTGCACGTGGCCTTCAAACCAGCAATTCATTTGGAAAACACGATGATCCATAAGAGTAAAAGTAGAATGAGGTGAGCTACAAACCATTAAAGAAAGCAGCCAATGATCCAGAAAATAGAAAACATTATACCGAGGAGTTCAAGGCGTAACATGTAACGACGAAAAACAAACCGGGGAAATAAAAAGGGGTCAGAGTATCAAGATAAAAAGTGCATTTTCTTTATACCTAGTAACTCGTACACGCTCCGCTCTCTATCATATTTTGATAGTTTTAAATAACGTTAGAATATAG
>Ga0209491_10001757_pt1 | contig 40879 bp, 45 predicted proteins | sample BON02_FD_187213 | JGI IMG/M metagenome (GOLD analysis project Ga0209491, IMG submission 187213) | Freshwater microbial communities from Lake Bonney liftoff mats and glacier meltwater in Antarctica - BON-02 (SPAdes) (version 2) | ecosystem: Environmental > Aquatic > Freshwater > Ice > Glacier... | reverse complement strand
GACCGCAATCGACCGCTTCATCGAACTGCACAACGAAGCAGATGCCAAGCCCTTCAAATGGCGCGCAAACCCGGACGAAATTATTGCTGCCAGAAATCGGGGGTTCCAATTGTTGGAATCAATCCAATAGGTGTTCAGGGTCCGGTTCTGGGCAACGGCCCATCCCGCCGCGCCGCCGTCTGAATCAGGCTTGAATACCGCCCCGGTGAAGCCCTTTTCCTTCTTGGCGCTGACGTGCCACGGGCCTTCGGGGTGGATCAGCCGGAGCGCCTCACGCGCGGCCTCTTTAGAAGGCACCAAGCAATTCTGGTCGCCTGCACTGTCAATCCCCGTTATAAAAGGGGTGTTCAGCAAGTCACTATTCTCCAGAGCGCCCCCCGTCCCCAGCGGGGGGCGTTTCTCATTGCCCCCGCTCATTCCGTCACCTCGCCAGCTTCCATGAAGGCGCGCACGTCTGCGGTGCGATAACGGACATTGTGCCCGATCTTGATGTAAGGGGGGCCGGAGCGGTCAGCCCGACGGGCTTCCAACCACTTCGGGGAAAAACCCGTCATCTGTGCCACCTGATCGGCAGACAGGTATTCGGGTGTGATCGGAAGCCGCCCTCGGGGGAGGGATTCAATCACACGCGCCGCAACGGCGGCGGCAAGCTCGTAAATATGTTCAGTCATCTGGCGTCACCAGTCCAGACCGCTAACGGGCGGTCAGATTGGTGACAGGCTCATCACTGGGTTAGCCCGCGCCATTTGTTTGTTGGCGCTCCCCGCGAGTGGCACACCCCAGCCAGCCACCGCAGATACATAGTCAATGCGCCACCATAGATCGGGCGGGGCTGTCCGTAAACCCTAAGTTGCCCCGACAACAACACTTTCCTTTTTGGGTGGTTCAATCAGCGCCACCAGCGCCGCCGTCATCCGCTCCTGATCCGCCAACAGGGTGTCGAACAACGCCCGCTCGTGGATATAGACGCCATCAATCCCCGGCACGGTATGGTCCAGCAACAGCCGGGCGTTCACCTTGTCGATGCCCGCGCGCTGGGCAACGGTGCGGTAGGTGTGGCGCAGGATATGGCCAGTCTCAGACGGCAACGCCTTTTCGCGCCAGACCTGCGTTGCGATCAACTCAAAAGTCTTGGTGGACCGGGACGGGAACAGCCACGGCGCACCCGGATAGAGCAAATCACCGACAGACATCGCGCGCCGCACCACGCCCAACATCCGGTCGGACAAGGGAAGGTCAAAGGAGCGGCCCGACTTCATCCGGGGAATCGAGATGGCCTTGGCGCCAAGCTGGATCCATTCACGGCGCAGCCCAACAAGCGTTCCGGGGCGCAGGCCGGACAGCAGACCCAACTCGTGCATGTCGCGGCGCAGCGGGTTGGTGATGGCCTGAATCTTCTTCCACCATCCCGCAAGGTCATCGGGCATCAGAACCTTGTTGCTGGCCCGTTCCTTGTTGAAGGTCACGGCCTCCACCGGGTTTCCGGGAAGGGCGTCAGGATCATCGACCACCTTCAAGGCGAAGTTGTAGGCCGCGCGAAAATCCCGCATGGCCTTGTTGGCCGTGGTCGCGCCGTGGTTGACGGTGATCCGGCGGTGTTCTTCGCGCGCCGCGCTGCGCTTGATGTCGGTCACGGGGAGGTCGCGCCACTTGGGCAGGTATCGGTCCAGCCGATCCAACATGTCGATGATGCTGCGCTCCACGCAATCGCGGGTCCGCATGTCGGCCCCGTATTCCTCATACATGCGCTGGACGGTCCAAGCGCCTGCATCCGCAGAAGGATCAGCGGGCGGGGCGTTCGGGTCTATCCCGCGCTTGATAAGGTCCAGAATGGCCGTGGCCTTGCTGCGGGCATCGTCCAGCGTCATCTCCTCCGTGCCGCCCAACGTGTGGCGCACGGTCTTGACCAACTTCTTGCGCCCGCGCTGGCCCTGCCAGAGGTCGCGCTGAATCTTGTAAGACTTTCCGGCCTTATTCACCGCGACCATAAGGCCCGTCACCTTGGCATCACGCACGACACTGGGCGCGCCTTCATATTTCAGGGCCTTCACCGCCGCTTCCGTCAACTTTTCTGGCATCCCGCTTTCCCTTTGCGAACCGTGTGGAGCGCTGCCTGCGAACCGTAAACGAACCGGGTGCGGAACGGGAAGGTAAGGGCAGCTTAGGGGGAGACTACCGCCAAACACCTGAAAAAGCTAGTGTTTTAAGAGGTGGAGAGGGCTGTGAAGGGGCGCAGGCGACCGACTTCTAATCAGGATGTTGGGCGTTCGAGTCGTCCCGGGATCGCCAATACACCAATAAAATTTTGTCTATGATCGTCGAATGTTGAGCGGCATTATCTTCATCAATCGCAATGGCTTGCGGTGGAGTGATGTGCCCAGAGTGTATGGCCCAGCGAAGACCCGCTGCAACCGACGGAAGCGGTGGAGCGACAAGGGCATCTCCACGCCGACGATGCACGACCTTGCCTCCGAGGCGGCGGTTCCGACGACGGTGTTGCCCCCTTCTCATTGGTTGCCCGGCAATGGTGTTCGTGAAAACCATGAGAGGATGAAGGCCCACCCATTGCCCGGCAGCACGTGCAGGGCATGTGCGAGAGGGGCACGGCGACCAGCCTGCGGGTAAAAAAGGGGGGCCCAATGACCGAAGAGGGCGTTTCATAGGCCAAACCAAGGGCGGGATAAACACTTAAGCCGTGATATGCCCTGCTGGAGCTATAAAATATGCGGTTATTGGCAGCCCCTCTGCTGCAAGTGCAAAGATGAATGTTCCGGTTGCCCAGATAGCAGCTGCAAAGGCCGTAGGGGTGAGTTGGGCAAAGGAATTCATCCCTGCCCGCCTCAAATGTTGCAAGAAAAGCCCGCGGCTTCAGGTGGCCGGATCTTTGCCAATAACCGACGGCGCGCCGCCCTCAAACTGGTTGCCGTTGGTGTAATCGCAAGGCGCTTCTTGCATCTGCAGATGCAGCCCGTTGCCGGTATAGGGGTGCGCGCGGGCCAGGTCTTCGTCAAAATCAATCCCCAGACCGGGCGCTTCGGGCGGCAGAATATATCCGCCTTCCCATTTCAGCGTGTTCTTGATCAGCGCCAGATGGAACGCCCCGCCGGTCTGGATGGTTTCGGCAATCAACAGGTTCGGGATCGACACCGACAGGTGGATATTCGCCGCCCATTCCACCGGCCCCGCATAAAGATGCGGCGCCATCTGGGCGTTGAAGATCTCTGCAATCGCGGCCAGCTTCTTGCCCTCCATAATACCGCCCAAGCGGCCCAAGGCCGGTTGAAGGATCTTGACGCCGCCGGCCCGCAACAGCATCCCGAATTCGGTTTTTGTGGTCAGCCGCTCGCCCGTGGCCAAGGGAATCCGCACATGCCGCGCCACTTCGGCAAACTCCAGCAGGTTGTCCGGCGGGATCGGCTCTTCATACCACAAGGGGTTATACGGCTCCAACTCCCGCCCCAACCGGATAGCACCCGTGGTGCAGAACTGGCCATGCGTGCCGAACAAAAGGTCAGCCTTGTCGCCCACGGCCTCGCGGATCGCTTTGCAAAAGGCGACAGAGCGGGTGATGTCAGACATCGCAGGCTCATGCCCGCCGCGAATGGTATAGGGGCCAGCGGGGTCGAATTTAACGGCGGTAAAGCCCTGCTCAACCGCCCGCGCCGCGGCTTGCGCCTGTTTGTCGGGGTTCACCCAGAAATCGGCCGAGTTCTCTTCGGGTTCCGGGTAAATATAGGTATAGCTGCGCACCCGGTCATTCATCCGCCCACCCAGCAGCGCCCAAACCGGACGGTTGCGGGCTTTGCCCAGGATGTCCCAACAGGCAATCTCCAGCCCCGCAAAGGCCCCCATAACGGTGGGGTCGGGGCGCTGGGTAAAACCGGACGAATAGACCCGCCGATACATCAATTCGACGTTTTCGGGGTTTTCGCCCATCATGTGGCGTTCAAACACATCCTCGATCACCGCCTTCATCGCCTTTGGCCCGACGGTCGAGGCATAGCATTCGCCATAGCCCACAATGCCGCATGCCGTGGTGACCTTGGGAAAGATCCAATAACGCCCCCCCCAACCGGGGGCAGGGGGGGCGACGACGAAGATTTCGAGGTCTTTCAGTTTCATGGTCGTCTCCCTGTGATTGAGGTCAGTCCGGGGGCGTGCGCCGCCCCCGGACCCCCTGCGGAGTATTTCCTAAAGGGCAACCTTAAGGGGTTGGTTTGCCGGGTGATAGGTCTTTTGCGACAGGGATATGCCGCAATTGGGCGTGGTTATATGTGGCCGATGTCGTGCAGAAAGGCGCCAAGGGTTTCGGCATAGAGGCGTGGGTTCTCAGCCATCGGCAAATGGCCCAGACCCTGCATAAGATGAAACCGCGCGCCGGGGATCAGGCCGGCGGTTTCGCGCACCAGATCGGGGGGCGTAGAGCCGTCGTTGGAGCCCGCAATGGCCAGTGTCGGCAGGCGCAGCGTGGCCGTGGTCTGATAGAAATCCGTCCCCGCAATTGCCGCCGCCCCGCCCATCCAGCCGATGGGATCGGTCGCCTCGAACGCCGCGCGCAGGGCGGGCATGGCGGGATTGATGTGCCAGGTGCGACCCAGCCAACGCTCCATTGTGGCGTCGGTCAGGGCGGCAAGTCCCTGGTCTTGCAACATCTTTATTCGGCCTTGCCATTGCGCTGCCGTGCCGATCCGCGTGGCGGTGTTCGACAAGACCAGCCCGCGCACCAGATCCAGCCGCTTCACTGCTAACCCTTGGGCGATCATCCCGCCCAAGGACACCCCAATCACCACCGCGTCTTTCAGCGCGAAATGATCCATTAGCCGTTCCACATCACGGATCAACTGCCCCATCGCATAGGGGGCAGGCGCCACGTCGCTGGCGCCATGGCCGCGCAGGTCCATGGTCAGGATCCGGTGGTGGGGCAGCTGGGCGATCACGCCGTCCCATAGGTGATGGCTGCCGCCAAGGGCGTGGATCATCACCAAGGCGGGGGCCCTGTCGGGGCCATGCAAGCAGGCATTCAGGCGTAGATCGGGCAGGAAAACGGGGGGCATCGGGTTATCCGTACTGGGCAATGGATTGGGCGAACAGGGCAGGGTCGACATTGCCGCCCGAGATGGTGCAGATCACCGTATCGGGCAGGCTGGGATCAAACAGCGCCGCCGCCAAGGCCACCGCCCCCCCGGTTCGGCCACCAGCCGCAGATGGGTGAAAGCCGCCGCCATGGCGCGTTGCGCCTGCGTGTCTGTCACCACAATTCCCGGCCCGGCCAAGCGTTGCAGCACCGGCAGCGTCATCTTGCCGGGGCTGGGCGTCAGGATGGCGTCGCAGATCGACCCGGTCGCCTGCGTATTGCGCTGCGCTACGCCAAGGGTCAAAGACCGCGCCATATCGTCAAATCCCGCTGGCTCCACCGTCCGCACCCGCATCCCCGGCGCGCGATCCTCCAAAGCCACCGCCACCCCTGCAGACAACCCGCCACCGCCGCAGCAGACCAGCACATCGGCGCTTGTCACGCCCACCTCAGCCGCCTGCGCCGCGATCTCCAGCCCCACGGTGCCTTGCCCGGCAATCACATCCGGATGATCAAACGGCGGCACCAGCACCAGCCCCCGCTCCGCTGCCAACCCCGCCGCCAAAGCATCCCGGTCGGTCGTCGCGCGGTCATACAGGATCACTTCCGCCCCATAAGCCCTTGTATTCGCAACCTTCACCGCTGGCGCGTCCGAGGGCATCAAGATCACCGCCGCTACCCCATGCGCCGCCGCCGCAAAAGCCACCCCCTGGGCATGATTGCCCGATGACATCGCCAAAACCCCGCGCGTGCCCTTAGGCAGGGCAGAGATCGCAGCCCACCCGCCTCGCGCCTTGAACGATCCCGTCACCTGCAAACACTCGGCCTTGATCAAGACCCTGCGCCCCGCCATCCGGTCCAACAACGGCGCTGAAAGCAACGGCGTCACCCGCACATGCCCCGCCATCCGCGCCGCTGCCGCCGTAATCGCCGCCAGATCCGTCATGCCATCGCCCCCAACCACGCGGCCAAAGCCGCCACCGCCAAAGGCTCATCCAGAAACGGCACATGCCCCCGGTCCGGCACATCGGCAAAGACCATATCGGGCCGCCGCAAACGCATCTCAGCAGCCACCGAAGCCGCCAAAAGATCAGAATTCGCCCCCCTGATCAGCGCCAAGGGCATCCCCGCACAAGCGTCAAACAACGGCCACAGATCCACCGCAGGCCCCTCAAACGCCGCTAAAAATGCCTCGCGCAGCGCCGGGTCATAGGTGATCTGCACGCCCTTGGCCGTCTCACTATAGAAATGCGCGGCCTCGGTGTCCCACCTCTCAGCAGGCACCCCCGCAAATCCCGCCATCACCTTGGGCAGCTTCAGCGCCACTTCGCGCAGGCTCCGCGCCACGGGATTTCGCCCCACATACTGCTTGATCCGCTCCAACCCCACCGGGTCAATCACCGGCCCCACATCGTTCAAACACAGGCCCAAAAGCCGATCCTTTGCCACCGCCGCCAGAAACATCCCGATCAATCCGCCCCGCGATGTGCCCAACACAGCCGCCCGCGCCACGCCCAGATGATCCAACAGCGCAAGCGCATCCTGCGCCTCCATCGGCACCGTATAGGTGCTTGCCCCCGTCCAGGCAGAGGCCCCACGCCCGCGATAATCCATCCGAATAACCCGGCACCCTGCCAGACTGGGCAAAGCATAGTCAAAATCCGCCATCGTCCGCGTCAGCCCGGCCAAGCACAAAACGGGCAACCCCGCCCCCTCATCGCTATAGGCCAGCCGCGCGCCGTCCCCCGCTTCAAAGAATGTCACGCCAAAGCCTCCAATTGCGACAGATCGGCAATGATCCGCGCCGGGCCATGTGGCAGCCGATCCATCGGTGCCGCCGCCCGGTTGACCCAAGCGGTGGTAAAGCCAAACCGCGCCGCCCCCGCCACATCCCAGCCGTTGGATGAGACGAAAACCACCCGCGAAGGCGGCACCCCGGTTTGCGCTTCAACCAGCGCGTAAACCGCTGCCGCAGGTTTAAAAACCCCGGCCTCTTCGACAGAGATCACCGCATCAAACCGCCCCGCCAGCCCCGACGCCTCAACCGCCTCCGTCAGCATATCCGGCGTGCCGTTGGATAGAATCGCCAGCCGCTTGCCCCGCGCGCGCAACGCATCCAGCGCGGCCGGCGCTTCGGGATAGCAGGGCAAATGACGAAACGCCGCCAGCAAGGCCGCGCGTAACCCGGAATCGTGCAGCCCCCGCACTTCCAGCGCCCAGTCCAGCGCATCGGCGGTGACTTCGGCAAAATCGGCATGCGCGCCCATGATCGTGCGCAGCCAGCTGTATTCCAGCTGCTTGCGTCGCCAATCCTCGGCCAAGGCAGGCCACAAAGGTGCCACTTGCGCCGCCCCCAACGCCACCGCCCGCGCCGCCCCCGCCAGATCAAACAGCGTGCCATAGGCATCGAAGACGAACAGATCCTTTGCCATCGCACCGCCCCTCTAAACGCTAGCGCGAAATTGACACGGCGCGGGCGGCAAAGGCAACAGCCGAGGCCGCGACACCGGCAGTCCTTGCCCCCCGGGCCGCCCCGGCCTAAACCCGGTCCGCACGATAAAAAGAGATACCCGATGGCCCGCAAGCCCCAGATGATCGAAGATCGCCCCTCCACCCGCAAGGTGGGCGCGTTGCGTGGGCTGGCCCCGTTCCTGCGGCCTTACCGCGGAATGGTGATCGGCGCGCTGGCCGCCCTGACCCTGACGGCCACGGTCAGCCTGATCCTGCCCTTGGCCGTGCGCCGGGTGGTTGATGGCTTTCAATCGGCCAATATCGCGCTGCTGGATGATTATTTCTTTGCCTTCCTTGCCATCGCCGCCCTGTTGGCCATGGGCACGGGCCTGCGCTATTGGCTGGTCACCCGGCTGGGCGAATGTGTCGTGGCCGACATCCGCCGCGCTGTCTTTGACAAGGTGATGGGGATGAGCCCGGCCTTCTTTGAACGTGTCCTGACCGGAGAGATCCTGTCGCGCATCACCACCGACACCACCCTGATCCTGTCGGTGATCGGCTCTTCGGTTTCGATCGCTTTGCGCAATGCGCTGTTGTTGGTGGGCGGGCTGGTCCTGTTGATGCTGACCTCGGCCAAGCTGACGGGCCTTGTCTTGTTGATCGTGCCAGCCGTTGTGGTGCCGATCATCATCCTTGGCCGCCGCCTTCGGAACCTAAGCCGTGAGAATCAGGATTGGATCGCGAATTCCTCTGGCACCGCGTCCGAGTCGCTTTTGGCTGTGCAAACCGTGCAGGCCTTCACGCATGAGGCCGAAACCCGCGCCGGTTTCGCCGATCTGACCGCGAAAAGCCTTGTCTCGGCGCTGCGCCGCGTCTCCACCCGCGCCGTGATGACCGCGATCGTGATTTTCTTTGTTTTCGCCGGCATTGTCGGCGTTCTTTGGGTTGGCGCGCATGATGTCCGCGCCGGGGTGATGAGCGTGGGCGAATTGATCCAGTTCGTCATCTACGCCGTCATGGTCGCCGGGGCCGTGGGGGCGCTGTCCGAGATCTGGGGCGAGTTGATGCGCGCCGCAGGGGCCACCGAACGCTTGGTGGAGATCCTGCAAACCGATGACGCGGTGCAAGACCCGGTGCAGCCCGTGGCCCTGCCGCGCCCCGTCAAAGGCGCCATCGCCTTCAGCAATGTCACCTTCCGCTACCCCGCCCGGCCCGAAACCTCGGCCCTCAACGACATCACCCTGACCGTCACCCCGGGCGAAACCATCGCCCTCGTCGGCCCCTCGGGTGCTGGCAAAACCACCATCCTGCAACTCCTGCTGCGGTTCTATGACCCGCAATCGGGCGCAATCACCCTTGACGGTATCGCCCTGACCGCCATGGCCCGCGCCGATTTCCGCGCCGCCATCGCCCTTGTCCCGCAAGACCCCGTCATCTTCGCCGCCTCCGCTCGCGACAACATCCGCTTTGGCCGCCCCGAGGCTACCGACGCGCAGGTGGAATCAGCCGCCCAAGCCGCCGCTGCGCATGATTTCCTTACCGCCCTGCCGCAAGGCTACGACACCCAACTTGGCGAGCGCGGCACCATGCTATCGGGCGGCCAGCGCCAGCGCGTTGCCATCGCCCGCGCCATCCTGCGCGACGCCCCCGTCCTCCTCCTCGACGAGGCCACCAGCGCGCTGGACGCCGAGTCTGAGACCGCCGTCCAAGCCGCCGTGGAAAAGCTTTCCCAAGGCCGCACCACCCTTGTCGTCGCCCACCGCCTGGCCACCGTCAAACGCGCCGATCGCATCGTCGTCTTCGACAAAGGCCAGATCACCGCCATCGGCACCCATGACGAATTGGTCGCCGCAAACGGCCTTTACGCCCGCCTTGCGCGGTTGCAATTCACCGACGGCACCGCCTGACCCATCAAAAGGGGGGGGAATCCCAGCCGTTTTTTCCCCCAACCGCCCCCGCCGACGAATTTAGCACGAATGACGGTTGGCAAACGCCCCCCCAATCCCCATCCTATCCCTAGACGCCCCCGCCAAAAGAGGGGCGCTGACAAGGGGAGACGACCATGGCCGAATTCGCCAATCTCGCAGACCTGAAGGCCATTGAGGCCGAAAGCCCTTGGGCAGACCGCGACACCGCCCGCACCATGTATGACTTCCTCAGCCGCGCCAAAGATGCCCATGGCGCCCGCCCGGCGATCAGCTTTCAACTCCTCTCCGCCCCCACCGCCCCCGCGCAGACCCTGACCTGGACCGCCCTGCACGCCGAGGTGACCCGCACGGCCAACTTTCTGCGCTCGCTTGGCGTTGGCCCTACCGATGTCGTCGCCTATATCCTGCCAAACGCCATGGAAACCGCCGTCACCCTGATCGCGGGCTGCGTGGCGGGCATCGTCAACCCGATCAACCCGCTGCTGGAGGCCGAACAAATCAGCGCCATCCTGCGCGAAACGGGGGCCAAAGTCGTCGTCACCCTGCGCCCCTTTCCCAAAACCGATGTCGCCCAAAAGGTCGCCGAAGCCGTCAAATTCGCCCCCAGCGTCAAACATGTGGTTGAGGTTGACCTGCTCACCTACCTGACCGGGCTAAAGAAATTCATCGTCCCCCTGATCCGCCCAAAAAACCCCATCACCCACCACGCCGACATTCATAATTTCAAAACCGCCATCGCCAGCCAGCCGTCAGACCGCCTGACGTTCGATGACCCAAAGGAAGACCGCATCACCGCCTATTTCCACACCGGCGGCACCACCGGCATGCCAAAAGTCGCGCAGCACAAATTCTCGGGCATGGTCTACAACGGCTGGCTCGGCGCGCGCCTTCTCTTCAAGCCCGATGACGTGGTGATGTGCCCGCTACCGCTTTTCCACGTCTTTGCCGCCTACCCGATCCTGATGTCGATGATCGCGTCGGGTGCCCACGCCGTCTTTCCTACCCCGCAAGGCTATCGGGGCGAGGGCGTCTTTGACAACTTCTGGGGCCTGATCGCGCGCTGGAAATGCACTTATATGATCACCGTGCCCACCGCCCTTGCCGCCCTGATGCAGCGCCCGGTGAATGCCGATATCTCCAGCCTGAAAAACGCCTTTTCCGGCTCTGCGCCCCTGCCGATCGAGCTGTATAACCGCTTCAAAAAGGAAACCGGGGTCGAGATCGTCGAAGGCTACGGCCTGACCGAAGCCACCTGCCTCGTCTCGGTCAACCCGCCCGGCGGCACTAAGAAAATAGGTTCCGTCGGCCTGCCGTTTCCCCACACAAACGTCCGCATCCTGACCACCCAAGGCGCCACCGAATTTCGCGATTGCGCGGTGGATGAGGTGGGGGAAATCTGCATCTCCAACCCCGGCGTCTTCGCGGGCTCCACCTATACCGAGGCTGACAAGAACCGCGAACTCTTTGCCGATGGGCGGTTCCTGCGCACCGGCGATCTGGGCCGGATTGACGCGGATGGCTATCTGTTCATCACCGGCCGCGCCAAGGATCTGATCATCCGTGGCGGCCATAACATCGAGCCCGCCCTGATCGAAGAGGCGCTGATGGGCCATCCTGCCATCGCCATGGTCGGCGCCATTGGCCAGCCTGATGCCCATGCGGGTGAAGTGCCCTGCGCCTATGTCGAACTGGTCAAAGGCGCGTCCGTCAGCATCGACGATCTGATGAAACACGCCGAAAAACACATCGCCGAACGCGCCGCTGTGCCTAAATACATCGAAATTCTGGCCGAGCTGCCCAAAACCGGCGTCGGCAAGATCTTCAAACCCGATCTGCGCCGCCTTGCCATCACCCGCACCTATGACGCGGCGCTGAAAAAAGCCGGCATTGCCGCCCATGTGGCCCATGTGGTCGAGGATAAAAAGCGCGGTCTCGTTGCCCGTCTGGCGATGGATGCCGCCGCCATTGACGACGCTGCCGTCACCGCCGTTCTGGGCAGCTTTACCCGCCCGTGGGAGTGGCAATCCTAAATCGGGCCCAAGCCTTCCCCGGGCAAAAACTCTTGCATGACGGGAAGTTTCATTTGCAACCGCCCCGCGTTTTCGCCCAAACTGGGGGGCGAAAGATATGCTCTGGGGGGGTGTGCGACATGATGATGCAAAAGATGATTTTGGCGGCAGGGGCCGTTTTCGGCCTGTTGGGTGGCGTTTCGGCCAGCCCGGTTCTGGCGCAGCAATCCGAGGTTTTGTTTTCGCACAAGCAGTGGAAAGTAGAGCTGGTTGCATGGGATGACGGGGTTTTGGGCTGTCAGGCCACGGTCTGCACGCGGGATGAGAGTTTCTCGCTCTGGACGTTTCAGGACAGCTCGGTGCAGCTGCAATTCTATTCCAAGGCATGGGATTTTGGCGAGGGCGACACCGCTGATCTGGTGATTCAGGTCGATAAAAAGCCGCAATGGAACTTGAACAAGGCAGAACTGTATCAGAATTCGGTGCTGTTCACCTTGCCGGACAATGATGCCGCGATCGAGTTGATCGTCGAAGTGGCCAAGGGTAACGTGGTCTATCTGCGCTCTGCCGATGGGGGCAGCGTGCAGAACTACACCCTGTCAGGCTCGCGTGCCTCGATTGATGCGCTTATCTCGTGCGGCGATGTGATCACGCAGCAGAAACCGTCAAATCCGTTCAACTAGGCCTGTAGCGGGCATGAAAGGGTTAATAAGCTGTAAGCACGAGTTATTAGCCCTATGATTTTCATGAAAAACCATAGGCGTCCCGAGTCGGGACGCTACCCCGCCTCGCTGTCCATCCAGATCGTAACTGGTCCGTCATTGACCAAAGCCACCGCCATATCCGCCCCGAAAATGCCGGTTTCCACCGCCACCCCCTCAGCCCGCAATGCCTCGGCAAAGGCCTCATATAGCACACGCCCCACCTCCGGCGCCGCCGCCGTAGAGAACCCTGGCCGATTGCCCCGCAAATCCGCCGCCAAGGTGAATTGGCTGATTACCAAAGCGCTGCCCCCCACATCGCGAACCGACAGGTTCATCTTCCCCGCCGCATCCTTAAAGATCCGCATCTTGGCCACCTTCGCCGCCATCTTCACAGCCACACCCGCATCATCGCCCTGCATCGCACAGACCAGGACCATCAACCCCGCCCCACAGCGCCCCACCACCGCGCCTTCGACGGAAACACTCGCCCCAGTCACACGCTGCAGAACTGCCCTCACAACTCATCCGCCCAAGGCGGATTGGCCCCGGCGCGCGACACCGTCACCGCCGCCGCCCGCGCGCCCAGCAACAAGGCCGCATCCAGAACCTCACCCGGCAGATCAGCAACCCCAGCCTTGCTCAGCACCCCCGCCTGATGCAGCGCTGCCAGAACTCCGGCGTTGAACGTATCGCCAGCCCCAACCGTATCGGCCACGGTAACCGGAGTAGAGGCCACACCCCGTTCCGTTGAGGCCGTCACCGCGCGCGCGCCTTTGGCGCCTTCGGTGAGGAACACCACCCGTGGCCCCCGCGCCAGAATTCCACGTGCCAGCGCCGTCAGATCGCCGGGGCCTTCCAGCCAGTGCAGGTCTTCGTCAGACAATTTAACCAGATCGGCCTTTGCGATCATCCGGCCGATCCGTGCGCGATAGGTCGCTTCTTGCCCGGCAATGAAGCCGGGGCGGATGTTGGGGTCTATCATCGTCACCCGCGCCGGGGCTTCGCGGGCTTGCAGCGCCTCATAAGTGCTGGCGGCGGGGTCCTTGACCAAGGAGATGCCGCCGAAAAACAGGGCCTGCACATCCGCGGACAGGGTGGGTAATTGGTCGAGGGACAGCATCCGCCCGGCCGTCGCCTCATCATAAAAGGCATAGGTCGCTTGGCCGTTCACCAGCTTGACGAAGGCCACCGTGGTGGGCCGTGCAGAGCGGGCGAGGAACTGCGTATCGACCTTGGATTGCGCCAAAGTGTCGGCCAAAATCTCGCCCAGCATGTCGGTTGAGACGCCGGAAAAGAACGCAGAGGGCGCGCCCAGACGGCCCAAAGCGATCGCAGTATTGAACACCGCCCCGCCCGCATAAGGGGCAAAACAGGCCTCTCCCTCGGTCGAGACACGCGGCAGCATGTCGATCAACGCCTCACCACAGCTAAGAATCATCGCGGCCTCCTGAGTTGGGCGGACCATAGCCGCGTGAGGGCTGTTAGCGCAAACGGATCAGGCGAAAAAGCCCGCGAGGTTGCTGCGCACCCGGTCCAGAACGGTGCCGTGGCTGGCGTCTTGCACAAAGGGATGGCCGGTGATCGCGTGATAGGCGTCGCCGTAAACCTGTGCGGTTTGGGCAATCATCTCGGGCGGGATTTCGGGGATCGGATCGTGATAGGGATCGCAGCGCGCAACAACCCACGACCGGATCACGTCCTTGTCAAAGCTGGGCGGGCGGGTGCCATCGCGAAGGGCCGCGTCATAGCCGGCGGCGATCCAGTAGCGGCTGCTGTCGGGGGTGTGGATCTCATCGGCCAGATAGATCTTGCCCGCCGCATCGGTGCCGAATTCGTATTTCGTATCGACCAAGATCAGACCGCGCTCTGCCGCCATCTGTTGGCCGCGGGCAAACAAAGCAAGGGCGTAGGTCGAGATTTGATTCCATTGCGCCGGGGTCAGCAGGCCTTGTGCAAGGATTTCCTCTGCCGTCATCGGCTCATCATGGCCACCGTCAAAAGCCTTGGAGGTGGGGGTGATGATCGCGCCGGGCAGGGCCTGATTGTCGCGCATCCCATCGGGTAGGGTACGGCCATACATCTGCCGCCCACCCGCCTTGTATTGCGTCAGGATCGAGGTGGAGGTGGAGCCGGCCAGATAGCCGCGCACAACGATCTCTACCGGAAGGATGGTCAGGCGGCGGCCCGTCACCACGTTCGGATCAGGATAGGCCAGCACATGGTTGGGGCAGATATCGGCGGTGTGATCAAACCAGAACCGCGCCACTTGGGTCAGCACTTGGCCCTTGCCGGGAATGGCGGCAAGGATCTGGTCAAAGGCGGAAATGCGGTCAGAAGAGATCAACAGCCGGGCGCCTTCGGGGGCCTGCGCACTGGCGGGCAGGTCATAGCAATCGCGGACCTTGCCGAAATAGGGGTTTGGCAGCTCGGTAATGCGGGCATGGGGCAAAACGCGGGTCAGGTCGATCGTCATTCTAGCCTCCGGTAGCGGTTGGGGCGTGATGGCGCGAGGGGCAGGGGGAGTCAAGGTGGCGGCGTTTGGCATAGCTTTTGCAAAGCGCCCCCTTTGATGTCGCCCACCCGCCCACCCCGACATCAAAGGGGGCGGGTCAATTCAGCCAATCGGGGGTTGGCAGGCCCAGCGTTTGAGGATCGTTCAGGTAGATCGCGGCCAGCGCGATCACCGCCACCAAAGCCACCGCAAAGCCGATCTTCCAGATCGACCAAGGCCGTTCGCCCTGCACTTCACCGGTTTGGCCATTGACCAAGAACCGATAGCTTTTGCCGTTGTATTTATAGGCCGCCATCCAGATCGGCAGCAGGATGTGCTTGAAGGTTTCACCCGTGTAATCGGTATCCAGACTGGACAAGCGCTGCTCATCGCCACCGATGTCGCGGCGGGCGTCATCCTCGATCACGCGGGCCATCCGCTCTTTGGCCGTGTGGTCGGCATCAACCAGCGCAACGGTATAGCCTTCGGCTTGAAAGCCCGCCAGAAACGCCGGATCATAGGGCTGCAATGCGCCCAGATCCCATGGGGTCAGATCATCGCCCAGCCGCTGCGGCAGGCTGTTGGAGCCCATAACCAACTCATCATTGAAATCACGCGCGACGCGGCCAGAGGCGGGCGACCAGCGGGTTTTGCGCACCTGTTCGGTGCGGCGTTCGGATTTGCCGTTCACCCGCACGGTAACGGTGCGGGTTTCGTAGTAATAATCGCCCCGCTCGCCGGAATAGCGCGAGGCTGTCTCGGCATCAAAGGTCCAGAACGGCACATAAAGGCCGTTCATCGCGCGGCCTTTGCGGGCGTATTCCAACAGGGTTGAGGGGGCAAACCACAGGCTGCCCATCCATGAGATCATCTCTTTGCGGGCTTGGGCTTCGGTCAGCGCGAAGGGCACCAGGGCTTGGGGCTTGATCAGCCGGTGCGCGCCCGTGTCCAACACAACCGGAGAGGCGCAGAACGGGCATTCACTGGCATGCAATGCGCCGTCGAATTCAACCTGCGCGCCGCAATTGGTGCAGGTCGTGGTGCGCACTTCGGTCATCGGCGAACCAGGCAGATCATCGCGCAGGCCTGCGGTCAGGTCATGCTCTTGCAGCGCGCGGGCCTGCCTGCGGCTACCGCCGGTCTGAATGGTTTGATGGTGGCCGCAATGCACACATTCCAGCTCTGTCTGGCCGGGCGCATAGCGCAGCTGCGCGCCACATTGCGCGCAGGGCCATTGAAGGTCTGGTTTTTCAGGCATTGCAGGTCAGGGGGCTGGCGGTGGCACTTGCGCGAAAAGCCGCGTGAGGTCGGTGTCGCTGGCGGCTTTCCAGCCGTCTTGCCCGGCCGTCCAGACCATCGAGGCCCAGTTCAGCTTGCCCGCGGTGATCATCGTGGCCAGATCACCTTCGGTAAAAGGCCCCGTCGTGGCGCCGTTTTCCGCGATATGCCAAGCGGTGGCGGTGGGTGGTGGCGGTGGGGCAGCAGACGGGGCAGCACCCCAAGGGCCGATCGACTGGCCCAGTTGCGCGCCCATGCCTGCGGCCATCCCGGCACCCAGCATTGTGCCCATGCCGCTGCCGGGTTGGGCAATGCCTTCGGCAGCGTTGAACTGCATGTATTTTTGCAGATCTCCGGCCACGCCGATGGATGTACGCTTATCCAGAACTTTCTCGACTTCTTCGGGCAAGCTGATGTTTTCGATGTAGAATTCGGGGATCGAGATGCCGTATTCCGCGATCTTTGGCGCGATGGCGGTGGCGATAATCTTGCCCAAGTCGGACAAATTGGCTGCCATGTCCAGCACCGGGATTCCGGCACTGGCCAGCGTCTGGCTGGCGGTCTGCACGATGATGTTGCGGATCTGATCGGCGATCTCATCCGAAGTGAATTCATTGTCGGTGCCAACCACTTCGGTCATGAAGCGGCCAGGATCGGTGACCCGCATCGTATAGGTGCCAAAGGCGCGCAGCCGCACCGGGCCAAATTCGGGATCGCGCGCCATGATCGGGTTTTGTGTGCCCCATTTCTGGTCGTTGAAGCGCGTGGTCGAGACGAAATAAACCTCGGACTTGAAGGGCGAGGAAAAGCCGTGATCCCAATGCTGCAGGGTCGTCATGATCGGCAGGTTGTTGGTTTCCAACATATAAAGGCCGGGGCTGAACACATCGGCCAGCTGGCCTTCATGGATGAAAACCGCCGCTTGCCCCTCGCGCACCGTCAGCTTGGCGCCGTATTTGATCGCCTGATCATGCCGGTCAAACCGCCAGACCATGGTGTCACGCGTGTCATCCAGCCAAGAGATGACATCGACAAATTCGCCCTTGAGGAAATCGAAAACCATTGCAACAGACCTTTCCGCCAGACCGGCACCTGCCGGGGGATGTTTTGCGCATCATACGCGCCCCGTCACAGGGGTGAAGGGGAAACCGCAGGTATTTCCACGCAGCAACAAAGCTGCGCGCGTTAACTTGGCCCGCCCATTATCTTTGCGGCCAGCTTTTCGACAATCGGCCGCGCCTCATCCACCGTCATGCCGGGGCGCAGGGCTGGGTTGTACAAGAGGCGCAGCATCATCTCGTCTTGTTTGGTCAGCAGGGCGTATTCTTCATCGTCGTTAAAGATTGACGGCCGCGCGCGCGGGCTGTCATTCGGCAAGCCCAGTCCTTGGGCTATTTCCTCATGGATGCACGACAGGCGCAATAAATCGGGGTGTTCGGCCCGGATCACCGCCACAGCGCGGGTGTAAACGCCCGGATTGCTGCCCGACAGCGCGTAAACCAGACAATAGGTGTTGCGCGGCATGTTTGTGACATCGGCAATGTCAGAGGCCGAAAGCCCCGGCAATTGGCTGGCCAAAATGGGGCCCATCGCCTCACGTTCATCCTCGGACACGATATGCACCCAGAAGTTGGGCGAAGAGTCTGACAAAGCGATCGGATGGCCCGTTAACTGGCTCAGCCGTGCCAGATATGAGCCGATCCGCGCCCGGTCTGCCGCTTGCCGATCGGCTGGAACAGAGGCACCAAACCGCACGCCCACCCGCACCGGAGCCACCCATTTGCGTAAGATTGACGCGGATTCGTTGTGCACAAACCCGCCTCCAGCGCGCGAATATTCATCAAACAAAGCGATCTGGATGAAGTTCTGCGTGAGGATTCGGTCATCGAACGGCGCATCGCTGCCGCCACCATCGGTGCGCAGCAATTGCTGGCTTAGCAGGGTCTGCTGCACCTGCGCATAATAGGTGCGCGCGGCGGCACTTTTCAGCGTCATCTCTTGCGGCGGTCCCGGGGGCAAGATCGCCGGGCGCGGCTGCGGCGAGGTTGTGGGCGTCGACGGGCTGTCGATGGGCACGCAGGCCGCCGCCGCCACCATCGCGGCGGCGGCGGCCATCTGGGCCAGTCTGGACGGGATCAGGAAGGGCAGGGCGTTCTCCTTAGACCTTTGGGGTTGCCGGCGTTGTTTGCCGCGCGCGCGCCGAGGCCAGCGTGTCGCGCAATTCTGCCTCCATCTTCACCAGTTCCACCTCGGCGGTGGCGCGGCTGGCTTTGCCTTCGTCGGCGATGGCCAGACTCTCGTTGATTGTGTCGATCAGGGTCTGGTTGGCGCGCTTGACGGTTTCGATATCGAAGACACCGCGTTCCATTTCCTGCCGCACGATCCGGTTGGTTTCCTGCAGGTTCTTGGCATTGCCTTCCAACAGCTCGTTGGTCAGATCGGAGGCCTGCTTGACCGCAACGGCGGCCTCTTTTGACCGCTGGATGGTCACCGCCTGCGCCAGTTGGGTTTCCCACAGAGGCACGGTGTTGACCAAGGTCGAGTTGATCTTTGAGACCAAGGATTTGTCATTTTCCTGCACCAGACGGATCGAGGGCAGCGATTGCATCGTCACCTGACGGGTCAGTTTCAGGTCATGCACCCGGCGTTCCAGATCATCGCGCGCGGCGCGCAGATCGCGCAATTCCTGCGCTTTGATGATCTTGTCATTCTCGGGCGCTTTGTCGAGTTCGACCTCTTTGGCGGGGATGGTCTTGCCATCCACCTCAACCAGTTTGGCCTCTCCGGCGGCGATATACAGCGCCAGTTCGTTGTAGAAATCCAACGTCTTGCCGTAAAGGATATCCAGCGATTTTATGTCCTTAAGCAACGTATGCTCATGGGTCAGCAAATCGTCGGTGATCTTGTCGATCTGGCCTTGAACGCCCTCATACCGCGACAGAAATTTGGCAAAGGGTGCTGTGCGGCCCAGCAGGCGTTCCCACCAGCTGGCCTTGCGGCGTAAATCCAACTCCGACACGGCAAAGCCGCGGATGGTGGTGACGATATTGCCAAGGCTGTCGCCCGCGGGGCCCACATCCTTGTTCTTTACGTCTTGCAGCATGGCTTGGCTGATCACCTGCAATTCGGCCTGTGCAGAAGATCCAAAAGAGATGATCGACTGGGTGTTGGAGATGTCTACCTCCTCCATCCGCTTGCGGATCTCGGCGGCCTTGTCGGCAGGGGCTTCGGCCAAGGGCACGATTTCGGCCATTGGTTCTACCAAGATCACGGCGGCGACCTTTTCAACATCAGCGACAAGGGCGGCGGCGGCGGTGCGTGTATCGGCCATGGGGAACTCTTTTCTATAAGGGTCGCAAAAGGGGGGGCGGCAGCGCCGTAGGTTAACGGTTTTCCATCTTCAACCGATCCCGCAGGACCGAGATTTCAATGTCCAGATCGGTGCGGTCATTCAGCATGAGCGCTTTGGAGCGGTCGGCAAAGGTGGTTTCCAGATCAGTCAGCAGGGCTTCCCATTCGGTGCGGGCACCAATGTCGCGGCTTTGCGCCCAGTGGTCGGCGAACTTGGCCGTCGCGTCGCGGGCCCCCATCAGAAAAACGGTCAAATACTTGCGCGCGGCGGTCAGATCGCCGGGGTCAGATTCCACCTGCGCGAACAGGGCGCGGGCGCGCGTGGCGAATTGATCGACCCGGGCCTCGGCCGCGCGATCTTTGGCGCGCAGAATGGCGTCTTTCATGGCGGAAAGGTAGGCCTCACCCTCTTCCACAGCGCGGGCGACGCGGTCGGATTGAAAGCGGTCAATGCCCTCCATCCCCTTGTCAGTCCACGGGTCGAGACCAAACGCGCCGATATGCAGCGCGGCCCCGGCGAGGGCGTAGAAGGCGGGATAGAGCGACAGGCCATGCGCGATAATGCCGCCGGTCAGCAGTGCCGCACCACAGGCGGCGGCACTGAACAACAGGCGTGGAATGGCCGGACGCCGCGCCATCTTGCGCAGGTCCCAGGCCGCACGGGCCCGAAGCCCTTCGCGCGCCAACCAAGCGGACAGGATCATCAACCCGCCCGCCGCCAGCCCCAAAAGCATCGCACTGGGCGCATCGCCAAAAGCCGGGAACAGAAAGGCAAAGCTGGAGAGGAATAGCAAAGTCGCGCGCCAGCCGCCCGGGGCCGTGCCTTCGGGACGCGCCCGTGGGGGCATCTGGGGCGACGTTGCCCCTTGCGGGCTGAATTTGCCGCCAAATCGCTGGGCCATCACACGCCCCCCGATCCGGCAACGTAAAGCACCAGCGCAATCAACAGTGCCAGCGACAGGGTTCTTAGGCCGGATTCAGACATTTTATCTCCCAATTGGGGATAACCAAGGCGAATTGTCGCTGATCTTACCCCAGTGCCGCGCGCCTTGCCAGCGTGCAGGCCGGGAAATGGGCGGGTTTCTTCCCCCCACGCTATCCCTTGGACGGAGGCCGCCCCTTTGGCGCAAGTTTGCGCGTGGTTCCGGGGCCGGTTCGGGTGATTGTCGGCCCTGCCTTGCGGGCAGGGGCAGCGCCGGATTTGGCGGCTGGCTTGCCAGTGGGCTTTGCGGTGGGCTTTGCGGTGGGCTTTCCGGCAGGTTTGCCAAATGGCTTCCCCGCAGGTTTACCGCCGGGCTTGTCCACGCCCCGGCTGGGTCGGGCCGGGCGGCCCTCGGGCGTTGTGGCTTCGGTCCAGGCCCGGGCAAGGGCGCGGATACCTTCGCCTTCACGCGGCTTTGCGGGCCGTGGTTTTGCGCCCGGTTTCGCCCCCGGCTTTGCCCCGGGCTTGCGATGCGCGGGCAGGGCGGTGCCGGTCTGATCGCCGGTCGCCACTTCGCCCAACTGATCGCGCAGCACCTTGGGCCGAATTTCCTCGACCTCTCCGGGGTTCAGATCATTCAGCCGGAATGGCCCGTAAGAGGTGCGGATCAACCGGTTCACATAAAGATCAATCGCGTTCAGCGCCCGGCGAATTTCGCGGTTCTTGCCTTCGCGCAGGCCGATGGTCAGCCAGGCATTGGCGCCCTGAATCCGGTCCAGACTGACCTGCATCGGCTGAAAGCGGTCGCCATCCACGGTGATGCCCTTGCGCAACGGCTCCAGCTGCGCATCCGACGGGTTGCCATTGCAGCGCACCCGGTATTTCCGCAGCCAACCGGTCGAGGGCAGCTCCAGCTTGCGCTTCAACTCGCCATCATTGGTCAGCAACAACAGCCCTTCGGAGTTCAAATCCAACCGGCCAATCGACATCACCCGCGGCATATCCTCGGGCAGATGGTCAAACACCGTATCGCGGCCCTTTTCATCGGATTCGGTCGTCACCAAGCCTTCGGGTTTGTAATACAGCCACAGCCGTGCGGGCTCTTCGTCCGGCAGGGGATGGCCCGAAATCGTGATCCTATCGCGGGACGTCACGTTCAGCGCAGGAGAGGTGATGACCTTGCCATTCACCGTCACTTCACCGGCTTCGATCATCCGCTCGGCCTCGCGGCGCGACGCCACACCCCGGCGCGACAACACCTTGGCGATGCGGTCGCCTTCGGGTGCGGTCCCTTGTGGGGCGCTTGGTTTCTTGTCATTTGGCGTCATGGCAGTCATCCTTGGAGCGCAAACCGGCCCGGGCCAAGAGTATTTGAGCCATGATCAAGACGCAATCAGACTTCCGGTCCTTTATGGATATAGCGCTGGCCGAAGCCCGCGCTGCTGCCGTGCGGGGCGAAGTGCCGGTGGGCGCGGTGGTTGTTGGGCCCGGTGGGGTCGTTGTGACCCAGGCAGGTAACCGCACGCGGGAACTTTGCGACCCAACCGCCCATGCCGAAGTGCTGGCCCTGCGCGCGGCCTGTGCGCTTGCAGGGTCGGAACGGCTGCCCGGCCATGACCTTTACGTGACGCTGGAGCCGTGCCCGATGTGCGCGGCAGCGATCTCTGCCGCTCGGGTGGCACGGCTTTACTACGGCGCGGCAGATGTGAAATCGGGCGGGGTTGCCGTTGGGGCGCGGGTGTTTTCGCATGCCCAATGTCACCATGCGCCCGAAGTCTACGACGGTATCGCCGCCACCGAGTCCGAAGCGCTCTTGCGGGATTTCTTTGCAGGTAAGCGTAAACCCGGGTAGGGTTTGATTGTCTTTAACGAGTATTGACCTGCGTTAACCAATTATTAACTGCGTCGTTGCGTGGCTACGCCGCGCGTGTTGTCTGTGGTTTGCAGTAGGTGGAGTGAAGTTCCGGTGATTCTTGAACCGGTTTATCTTTATTGCGAACGCTTAGGCCCCGGCCTTTGGGCAGAGCCGCTGAATCTGGCAGCCGGTTTCGGCTTTTTTCTGTCTGCGGTGTTGATCTGGCGGATGGCGCAGGGCGTTGCCGCGCTGCGCTGGATGGCGGCTACGGTTTTGCTGATGTTTTTAGCCACCATCCATATGCATATGTTGCCAACCCGCCTTTCGGTGGGTCTGACAATTGGCACGATCCTGTTGTTCGTTGTGCAGTTTTTTTACCTGATGAACCGCGATCTTGTCGGGCTTTCGGTCAGAATGTCGGTTGTTCTTACCCTTCTTATTCTGCCCTTTGCCGCGACCAGCCTGCCCTTGATGGGTCTTTTGCCGGGGGGCTTTGGCACCATTGCCTTTCTGCCGCTGGGCATCTTGTTGCTAGGCTACCCCGCCCTTTTGCGCGCAGAGCATCCAAGGACGGCGCGCGGGGTGCTGGTGGGCAGTTTGATCCTAGGTGCTGGGCTGGCCGTGCGCTCGGTGGATTTGCCGATGTGCGATGTCTGGCCACATGGCACGCAATTCGCGTGGAAGCTGTTTGCGGCTTTGCTCACATGGCATCTGGCGCGGGTTTACCGCGCGCACGTGCTTGCAGGGGCGGATGCGGGCCGTTAAACGGGGCCAAAGTCAGCCCTAGGGGGTCCTATGTCGATCGACATTGATACGGCGCGCAAAGTCGCCAAACTTGCCCGGATCCGGGTCGAAGAGGCGGCCTTGCCCAAGCTGGCAGAGCAGCTGTCCGGCATCCTGTCCTTTATGGAGCAGTTGAACGAGGTGGACGTCTCGGGCGTGGACCCGATGGTCAGCGTGACCCCGATGAAGCTGCCGATGCGCGCCGATGTGGTCACCGATGGCGACATTCAGGCCCAGATTTTGAAGAATGCACCCGAAGCCCGTGAAGGGTTCTTTGCGGTGCCGAAGGTGGTGGAATGACTGCGAATAGCCTGACGATTGCCGCCGCCCGCGACGGTTTGCGCAAGAAAGAGATCACATCGGTCGATCTGACAATGGCCTGTCTGACGGCGATGGATGCGGGCGATGGCTTGAACGCCTTTGTGTTCAAAACGCCCGAAATCGCGTTGGAACAGGCCCGCGCGGCGGACGCCCGACTGGCCGCTGGCGATGCGCCTGCGATGTGCGGCATCCCCTTGGGGATCAAGGATCTTTTCTGCACCAAAGGCGTGCCTTCACAAGCTGCCTCCAACATCCTTGCCGGGTTCAGGCCGGAATATGAGTCCACAGTGACCACGCAGTTGTTCGGCGCAGGTGCTGTGATGCTGGGCAAGTTGAACATGGACGAATTCGCCATGGGCAGCTCCAACGAATCTTCGTGCTATGGCAATGCGGTCAACCCGTGGAAGGTTGACGACCGCGCGCTTACGCCCGGTGGATCGTCGGGTGGCTCTGCCTCGGCCGTGGCCGCCGATCTTTGTCTTGCGGCAACCGGCACCGATACGGGTGGGTCGATCCGCCAGCCCGCCGCCTTTACCGGCATCACCGGCATCAAGCCCACCTATGGCCGCGTGTCGCGCTGGGGCGTGGTGGCTTTTGCCTCCTCGCTTGATCAGGCCGGGCCGATGACCAAATCAGTGCGCGACGCGGCCATCATGCTGCAAGCGATGTCGGGCCATGACCCCAAGGATTCTACATCGGCCAACATCCCCGTCCCTGATTTCGAGGCGGCTCTGACCGGCGACATTCGCGGCCAAGTGATTGGTATTCCGCGCGAATACCGCATGGATGGCATGCCTGCCGAGATTGACGCGCTTTGGCAAAAAGGCATTGCGATGATGCGCGACGCGGGCGCTGAGATTCGCGACATCTCTTTGCCGCATACCAAATATGCGTTGCCCGCCTATTACGTCATCGCGCCCGCCGAGGCCTCCAGCAACCTCGCCCGCTATGATGGTGTGAAATATGGCCACCGCGCCAAAATGGCCCCCGGTGATGGCATCACCGAGATGTATGAAAAGACCCGCGCCGAGGGCTTTGGCCCCGAAGTGCAGCGCCGGATCATGGTCGGCACCTATGTGTTGTCGGCGGGCTTTTATGATGCTTATTACAACCGCGCCCGCCGGGTGCGCGCGTTGATCAAGCAGGATTTTGAAACCGTTTTTGCCGCTGGCGTCGATTCGATCCTGACACCTGCCACGCCCTCCGCCGCCTTTGGCTTGGGCGAAATGGCAAATGTCAGCCCGGTCGAGATGTATCTGAATGACGTCTTTACCGTCACGGTCAACCTTGCGGGCCTGCCCGGAATCGCCGTTCCAGTCGGGCTGGACGCCACGGGCCTGCCGTTGGGCTTGCAGCTGATTGGCCGCCCGTGGGATGAGGCGGGCCTGCTAAATCACGCCCATGTGCTGGAACGTGCTGCCGGATTTGTTTCCAAACCGTCAAAATGGTGGTAACCCCCCGGAAAATGCGCACGCCGCGCAAGTGAAAGAGGCTGTGATGTTGCGCCGTTCCGCCCTACCTGTTGTTCTATTGCTGGCTGCTTGTCAGCCCTCTGTCCCTGATTCTGGCGCCGGTGTTGGCTTTCAGGATTACAACAGCTACATCCGCGGCGCATCAGCACCGCCTGCCGCAGCGCAGCCCCCCGCCGCGCAACCTGCTTTTGACCCGGCCGCGGCCTCTGCAGCCATCGACCGCGCCGATGGCACCGCGACTGTGGCCCCGCTGGATGCCACCCAACCCCGGCTTGGTAGTCTTCCGGTGGATCGCCCACGCGGCGATGTGCCTGCTGGCATCAAGTCTGAATCGGGAGAGGTTACGGCTCTTGCCGGGCATTCCAGCATCTCGGACGAGCAGGACTTTGCCGCCGTCTCGACCCGCGAAACCATTGCCAGCGACAAAGAGCGGATCGCCCAGAACCGCGCGCAATATGTGGTTGTGCAGCCGCGCGATCTGCCGGTGCGCCCGGGCGATACTGGCCCGAATATCGTGGAATTCGCGCTGGCCACCACCAATGATCCGGGCATCCAGTTGTATAACCGCCGGTCCTCTGGCCGCAAAGATCCTTTTGCCAATTGCGGTCGCTATGCCTCGCCCGATCTGGCGCAGGCCGAGTTTCTGGCCAAGGGTGGGCCTGACAAGGACAAGCTGGGCATTGACCCCGATGGAGATGGCTTTGCCTGTGGCTGGGATCCGCGCCCGTTCCGCACCGCCCTGCAGTGACCGCCTTTCCGTCACCGAATTTCGGTGATCGGCTGGGCGGGGCCAGCCCGTCGCTTGTGGTTATTCATTTTACCGCGATGGCCAACTGTGCCGCTTCGCGTGGTCGGCTTTGCGATGCCACTGCCGAGGTTTCTGCCCATTGGCTGATTGACCGCGATGGCAGCGCCGAGCAGTTGGTGGATGAGGCATTGCGCGCCTGGCATGCAGGGGCTGGCGAATGGGCGGGGCAGGATGATGTCAATTCCCGCTCTATCGGGATTGAGCTGCAAAACACTGGATCAGAGCCCTTTCCCGAACCCCAAATGGCGGCGTTGGAGCGGCTGTTGTCGGGTGTCCTGACCCGGTGGCGTATCGCGCCCCAAGGGGTGATCGCACATTCCGACATGGCGCCTTTGCGCAAATCCGATCCCGGCGCGCGCTTTGACTGGAAGCGCCTTGCGCGGCAGGGTCTGTCGGTCTGGCCCGCCCCGGCGCCGCCCGGCGATTTTATCGCCGACCTGCACCGCTTTGGCTATCCGCAGGCGGATGACGCGGCCCTGCTGTCTGCCTTTCGCTTGCGCTTTCGTCCTTGGGCCACCGGGCCGCTTGACGCGCAAGATGTTAGCCTTGCCGCCGATCTGGCCCTACGCTTCGCGTATTGACGCATTACCCCGTTTCGGCTTAAGCCCCGCCTCGTGCGGATGGCTGGATGACCGCGGGGGGCGTAAGCCTCGCGAGGAAAGTCCGGACTCCATAAAGCAAGGGTGCCGGGTAATCCCCGGCGGGGGTAACCCCAGGGAAAGCGCCACAGAGAAGAGACTACCCCTGTCCGCAGGGGAAAAGGTGAAACGGTGGGGTAAGAGCCCACCGCGGGACTGGTAACAGGACTGGCACGGCAAGCCCCACCCGGAGCAATGCCAAATAGGGGCCTCGCGCGGGGCTGATCCAGCGGCCGCAAGGCCATCGGATATCGCCGCAGGGATGCTTCAGCCCGAGAGGCCCGGGTTGGCAGCTGGACCGCGTCCGTAAGGGCGTGGCTAGAGGAATGGTCATCCAAAGGGGGCAACCCCTGGGACAAGATCCGGCTTATAGGCCATCCGCACATTCTCCCCCTTCCCCGGATCGCGGGGGATTGGCGCAGGCCGCCCAATTTGCGCGGGTCTTTGGTTGTTTGCCTGTTGACTCCGGGCTTGGCCCCGGTAAAAGGCGAACTTAAGAATTATTCGGGGGAACAGGCGTTTCCCCGTGACAGGAGAAACGACGATGGCAAAGCCGGTAACGATCAAGATCCGTCTGAACTCGACAGCGGGCACCGGGCACTTCTATGTGACCAAGAAGAATGCCCGCTCCATGACCGAAAAGATGGTTGTGAACAAGTATGACCCGGTCAAGCGTCAGCACGTCGAATACAAGGAAGGCAAGATCAAGTAAGATCTTGCTGCCCTGATTTCAGATCGGCCGCCTTTGGGCGGCCTTTTGCTTTTGGCAATGGCGGGGTGGTTGATGCAGCGGATCATGATCCTTGGCCAGCCGGGAGCCGGCAAATCAACCCTCGCCCGCGCATTGGCCGCCCGCACGGGCCTTCCGGTGGTGCATATTGACCATATCCACTGGCAATCGGGATGGGTCGAACGCGCGCGGGAAGAAAAAACCCGGTGGTGCCTTGAGGCGGAGGCGCGCAAGGCTTGGATCTTTGAGGGCGGTCATTCGGCCACCTGGCCCAACCGTCTTGCTCGCGCCGATCTGCTGATCTGGCTGGATCTGCCGGTGGGTTTGCGCCTGGGAAGGGTGATCTGGCGCACCTTTGCGGCACGGGGTCAGAACCGCCCTGATCTGCCCGCTGGCTGCGTTGAGGGCTTTCACCCCGAAACGCTGCCGTTCTGGCGCTTTATCTGGCGTACGCCGGCCAGTGGCCGTCGCAACATCCAGCGGCTTTGGGACAATGCGCCCCCGGGCAAGGGCAAGCTGCACCTGCGGTCGCGCGCTGACGTCAGCCAGTTTTTGGAAACCGGGCTGCCGCAATGAAAAAGGCCGCCCGAAGGCGGCCTTTCTTTTGTCCGGTCGTCTCTGCACTTATTCGCGGTTGCCCAGGAACTGCAGCAGGAACATGAACAGATTGATGAAGTTCAGGTACAGGTTCAAGGCGCCCATGATGGCCGACTTGCCCAGCCATTCCTGATCCATCGCCTGCGCGTGCTGAACGTAGTTGTTCTTGATGTTCTGCGTGTCAAAAGCCGTCAGACCCGCAAAGATCAGCACGCCGATGAACGGAATGGCGAAGGCCAGACCTTTGGAGTCAGGCAGCAGGAACATCTGGACGATCATCGCGACGATCAGACCCACCAGACCCATCATCAGGAATGCACCCATCGGCGCAAGGTTGCGCTTGGTGACATAGCCATAGATCGACAGTGACGCGAAGGCGATCGAGGTGACAAGGAAGGTCGATGCGATCGAGGCCCCGGTGAAAACGATGAAGATCGAGCTGAGCGAGATGCCCATCAGCGCTGCAAAGGCGTAGAAATACAGTTGCGCCCCGGCAGCGGACAGCCGGTTGATCAGCGCGCCAAAGGCAAACACCATCGCCAGCGGGGCAAGCATCAGAACCCACTTTAACGGCGAGGCATAGATCGCAGAGCCAAAGCTGTTAAGCAGGGTGCCGTTTGCCAACTGGGCCACGGCCTCACCTGGGTTCGTTGTCGTTGCCAGCCCGGAAATTGCCCAGGCTGCACCGCCAGTAACCACCATCGCCACGGACATCAGCCCGTAGACCTTGTTCATATGGGCGCGAAGCCCTTCGTCGATCTGCACGCGGGCACCAGTGCCGACGCTGCTGATCGTTTCATATTGTGCCATTTCCAGTCTCCGATGTTGTCCCACAAGGGTCTTTAGGGGCAACGCCGATTTGGCCGGCGTGACCACATGCAATATCGGAACTCTTGCACATGATTTCAAGGATTACACATAAAACTTGCGCTGATTGTCCGCACCCCTTAGCCGCGCCAGTGCGGCGGTGCCTCCCAAAGCGGACGTGCGGCCTCGGTTTGTGCTTGTTCATGGGTGATGCCGATGTCGCGCAGCAGATGCGGGTCCAGCAGCAAAAGTCGTGCGCGCTGGCGGCGCAATCCCAAAGCCTGTCCAATGCGCTGCCAGACAGACCGCCGCTGGGCAGAGCGCGGAGCGGGGGCGGAGATGCAGATGCATTCAATCGATGTCATGGCTCTATCCTCATTTCCAAATGTGATGCATGTCAGGTTTTACATCATTCCTGTTGATCAACTTGCCGCAACATGATTGATTATGAAAACGAATGTATGTGCGATGCTTCATCAGGATTTGTGATATGGCTCGAAACCTCGACCTGACCACGCTGCGCTCTTTCGTGACAGTGGCCGACACCGGCGGTGTCACCCGGGCCTCTAGCCTGTTGAACCTGACGCAATCGGCGGTCTCTATGCAGATCAAGCGCTTGGAAGAGGGCTTGGGCCAAGATATGTTCACCCGCGCCCAACGCAAACTGAGCTTGACGCCCGAGGGCGAGCAGCTGCTGTCTTACGCCCGCCGCATGATCGCCCTGAATGATGAGGCCTTGGCCCGCCTGACCGACGCGGGGTTTGAGGGCGAAATCCGTCTGGGCGTGCCGCATGATATTGTCTATCCGCAGATGCCCGGCATTCTAAAGGTGCTGGCCGCCGAATACCCGCGCGTGCGGATCAAACTGGCCTCAACTTACACGCTGCCCCTGCGCCAAGCCTTTGCGCGGGGTGAGTATGACATGATCCTGACGACCGAAGAGGCCCCCGGCCCGGGTGGCCAAATTCTGGCGCAGCGTGATCTGGTCTGGGTCGGCGCGCCCGGCGGCACGGCTTGGCAGCGCCGCCCGTTGCAGTTGGGTTTCAAGGACACGTGCGTTTTTCGCCCGATCGCCCAAGCCGCGCTGGACGCGGCTGGCCTGCAATGGGACATGGGGTTTGACGGTGAATGTGAGCAGGTGATCGAGGCGACAGTTGCCGCCGATCTGGCCGTTTCGGTGCGGATGCGCGGGGCTATCCCACCGGGGGCCGAGGTGATCGAAGGTGGCAATACGCTGCCCGATCTGGGCAAGCTGAGCATCTGTCTTTACAATGCTAACCAGCAAAAGGGTCAGGTTGTTGACGCCCTGCTGGCACAGATCCGCGCGGCTTATTGCTGCTAAGTGCCGGTCGTTAGGACCAGTTTCCCCGTCGCTTGACGGTCGCGGATCATCTGCAACCCGTCCGGCAACCGGTCAAACGGCAGCTCTTGCCCTATATGCGGATGCAGCCGCCCTTCGGAATACCACTTTAGCAGGTGCGCCAAAGACTCGGTCGTCATTCGGGGTGCAAATGACGCATAGCCGCCCCACCACAGCCCGATCACCGTCAGATTGCGCACCAATAACTGGTTCAGCGGCACCTGCGGAACCTCTCCGCCCGCAAAGCCAATCGCCAGCAGTCGCCCACCCGGTCGCGTGGCCCGCATGGCGGCATCAAAGCCCGGGCCGCCCACGGTGTCATAGACCACATCCACCCCGCCAAGCGCGCGCAGCGCCGCTTTCAGATCCGGCACTTCGGCATCCAAAACCTCATCCGCGCCCGCCGCCCGGGCAATCGCGGCTTTCTCGGCCCCGCGCACCTGCGCAATCACCCGCGCGCCGATCAGATGGCCAATCTCTACCGCAGTCAGCCCCACGCCACCGGCGGCCCCGGTCACAAACAATGTCTCACCCGGTTGCAAAGCCGCTTTTTGCACCAGCGCCAGATGCGAGGTGCCGTAAGCAATCTGGAACCCCGCCGCATGGGCAAAGGGCATCGCATCGGGCAGAGCCAGCAGCCTGTCCACCGGCGCCACGGCATATTCGGCAAAGGCCCCGTGCCGCAGGCTGACCGCCACGCGCGCGCCCGGCAGGGGGCCGCGGGTGTTCGGGCCAAGCGCCTCAACTGTTCCGGCCAGTTCCAACCCGAGGGTAAAGGGCAGGGCAGGGCGGTCTTGATACTGCCCTTTGACCATCAAAAGATCGGCAAAGTTCAGCCCCGCCGCCGCCGCACGCACCAGCGCCTCGCCAGGACCTGGAACTGGTTTTGGCACGTCGGTCAGGACGGGCGCCTGCCCAAGGGTTTCAACTCTCCAGGCCTTCATCGTGTTCCCTGTCTACGGCTTCATTCTGCACCGCAGCAAGGTTAGCGCGATGTCTTTGATCGCGCCAGATCCAGCAATGCAGGCAATTTTTCGCATCTTGCGCTTTTAACGCTGAAATTAGCAAAATGAAATTGCGATTTGGAAATCGCCCTTAAGGCGAGCGACCGATCCTCACTGTCCGTCAAGGTGTTACGCGACCTTCGCCGCAGAGTTGTTATACATTCGGATAATTCAACCTGTCCAAATGGACAGGTTCAAACAGTCATTCCGATTATATTCGATTCTTTTAAAAAAAATCCATTTTGGCACGAAATATGCTTATATTTTTTTAAGATACGAACCGAAGCTACAAAAATAAATGTGGAGTAAAGAATGAAACATCCCGTTGATGCCTATGTTGGGAAACGGATCCGTCATCGCCGTTGGATGGTGGGAATGACCCAGCAGCAGTTGGCCGACAAGGTAGGGATCAAATTTCAACAGATCCAGAAATATGAGACCGGGATGAACCGGGTCAGCGCCTCGCGGCTTTGGGATATCGCCGAAACGCTTGGCGTGCAGATTGCGTTCTTCTTTGAGGGCCTGTCCGAAGATCAAGCCATGACCCCGGCACAGGGCGATATCCTGGCCGATAAAGAAGCACTTGAGCTGGTTCGCTCGTACTACGCCATTCCCGAAGCGCAGCGCCGTCGTCTGTTCGATCTTGCGCGCGTGTTGTCCGAAGCGGCGTAAGCCGCCTGAACCGGATACCATCGCCGCCCCTTTTCCGCCCCCCATGGGGTTGCAATGGCTTCTTGACCTATGCCCCGGCGCCCATTAGCGCCGGGGCATCGGCATTTTTGGGGGATGACTCATGCGGGTATCGGCAAGCGAAGCGGATCAGATCGTGGCCACGGCCCATGCGCTGGCCGAAGCCGCGCGTGAGGCGACGTTGCAGCACTTTCGCGCCTTGGGCCTGTCGGCGGAAAACAAAGAGACGGATCGCTTTGACCCGGTCACCGTGGCGGATCGGTTATCTGAAACCCGGATGCGTGAGATTCTGGCGCTGCGCCGCCCGCAGGATGGAGTCCTGGGCGAAGAGTTTCCGGCGGTTGAAGGGTCTAGCGGGCTGACCTGGGTGCTGGATCCGATTGACGGTACCCGTGGGTATCTGTCGGGCACGCCGACCTGGGGGGTTCTGATCTCGGTTCGCGATGCGGTGGGGCCGATCTATGGCATCATTGACCAACCCTATATCAAAGAGCGGTTCGAGGGCGGTTTGGGCCGGGCAGAGGTCAATGGGCCGATGGGCAAGGCCGCGCTGAAAGTTCGCCCTCCGCGGGCGTTGGGGGAGGCGATCTTGTTCACCACATTTCCCGAAGTGGGCACGCCTGCTGAGGGGGCGGCGTTCCGGCGGGTGGCTGAAAAGGCCAAGCTGGTGCGCTATGGGATGGATTGCTATGCCTATGCCTTGATCGCGGCGGGGCAGATTGATCTGGTGATCGAGGCCGGGTTGCAGGCCTATGATGTGCAGGCGCCGATTGCGGTGATTGAGGCCGCAGGGGGCATCATGACCAATTGGCAGGGCGGTCCGGTGCTTGAGGGGGGGCAGGTGCTGGCGGCATCTTGCAAGGCTCTGCATGAGCAGGCCTTGGCGCTGTTGGCCGGGCGGTAGGGCAGGCGACCCGATTAGGGACGCTGATCTGATTTATATGGCATCAAGGGGTTGGGGGCGAATTTCCCCCGCGCTACCCCTTAGCGTCGCGACCCAAAGCCAATCAGGCCAGACAGGAACAGCACCAGCGCGCCGCCGACCCAAGCAAAGGCGCCCGGCCCGACGAAATCAGGCAGCACCTTTAGCAACTCCATCAGATCACCTGATGATGGCACCGGCATGCCGCCGGGCACGATCTTATCAAGGTTCAGCGCCGCATAGGCCAAAAGCCCCAACACCCCACCGCCCGCCAGCAGGGCAAGCAGCCGCGAGGCAGCGCCCAGAATGGCCAGCACTGCAAACAGCGCCGCAAATACAAAGGTCGAGACCAGAACCCAAAGCTCTGGCGGGGCAGAGTCTACAAAGGATTTGAGCGTGTCGCCGTTCCACTGCATCTGCTTTAGCATATCCCAAGGCACAGCCCCAACGGGCCCGGCAATTGTAGGGCTAAGCCATGACAGGAACAGGCTGGCCACCATGGCGATGGCTGCAAGGATGGCGATAGCGCGCATGGCGGTCTCCGGTTCTTCTGGAATAGTCACGCAACTGTGACGGCTGCGCCAACGGGGTGCAAGCGACAATCGCCCGGATTGCGACCCGAGGGGGGAAGGGTGGGGAATTCCCGCCTCGATCCCTGGGCGGAGATGGGGCATGTAAGGGGCAAGATATCAGGAGACGGCAATGGCAACCCGATTGCGACAAATGAAGATGGGCGCTTTGATCTGGCTGGCCGGATTGGTGCCAGCCCATGCCGAGACGGGCTTCGCGGTGGTCAGCGGAAATTGGGCAGGGCCAGAGGGCGGCGGCGTCTTTTTCACCGCCACCTTGGAGCAAGAGGCCGACACGGTTCGGCTAAGCATCTGGGATGTTGCCTCTGCCGGGGCTGAGGCTATCGGCGAACCCAGGCTGGATGTGGATGATTTTGCGCTGTCGGCCTATGCGATTGAGGGCGGGCAGCGTTTGGAAGTGGTGACCAGCGAGGCGGCGATTGGCCGGGGATTTGGCAGTGGCAGCATCTTGCAGATGGTGACTGAATTTGCCGATGAAGAGGCGAAAGGCGTAAGCATCGTGCAGATTCAGTCGATTGACGGCAACCTTTTGGTGACCGGGTATTATCACCAATTTGAGTTCTATTCCTCTTTCGGCGCCAACCCGCTGGTTTTTGAATGCGTGGTGGATGTGTGGAATGGCACGGTCACCGTTGATGGCACTGAATCTGCGCTGCCGCCGATGGATTATGAGGCGATGCGCGCTGGCGGTTGGAGTTTTGGGGCCGCGTTTGATCGCGGCTGGTGTCCGCGCACTTAGAGGGTCCGCGCACTTAGAGGGTCTGGGCGCTTAAAGGGCCCGCGCGATGAGAATGGTTGAGGTGGCCGCGACGGCATTGTATCACCGCCCGATGACCCATGATTACAACGCCCAACGCCGTGAGACCTTTGACACCTTTCGTAAGTCGAAAGGCATCAGCCTGCCGAAAACGGCGGTGGTCGAATTTGCCTTTTTCGTCGAAGAGAATGACGCCGATTGGGCGGGGTTTGAACGCGCGCTGAAAGCCAAGGGGTTTACGCCAAAGCGGTTGGCGGATGGCGAGACGGTTCTGGCCTCGGCCGGGCCAATGGCGGTGACGGCTGAAGAGATCTGGTCTTATGAAGAGCGCGCCACGGCGATTGCGCTGGCCTTTGATTTCTATCCCGATGGCTGGGAACTGGCTGAAAAAGCCGCGCGGTAGCGGCGCAGACGTTCTCTTTTAAGGGCGTTTGGTCGGCTGTAATTCTACCTTGGCGGGAATTCTCTTGCCGAATCGGGCTGGGGCATGGGTGGATAATCCTGAAAATTCAGGAGATTGCCGATGAAGCGCCTTGCCCTTGTTGCCCTGTCGATCAGTTTGTCTGGCTGCGTTGCAAATGAAATCTATGTAAAGCAGGGCGTGACGATGGACCGCTATGAGCGCGATGGCGTGGGCTGCGCCACCGAGGCGACGCAGGCGGTGCCGACCAATACTCAGGTCGGCTGGGCGCCCTATGTCGGGATCTATTCGGCGGATACAAACCTGCCGCTGCGCGAAAAGAACATGGAAATCTGCATGCGCGACCGGGGATATCAGAAGGTGACATTGCCCTATTGCAGCGGTGCCGCGCTGAAAGCCGCGACCGCCGAGGCAAAGCTGCCACGATCCAGCACCAAGACGATGCGGGTTTCGCCCGAGTCGTGCTATATCATGGACGCTAAGGGGCAATCCTATCTTTATGCTCCGTGATCGGGCCGTGATCGGGCGCGTTTGACGCTTGGATCACGGAACATTTCATGAAACTGGCGGATTGTTGCCGAATTTTGAACATTCGTGATCTTCAAACTTGTCTCAAAGGCGCTGCATGTGGTCAGTTCCGGTCAACAAAACGACTTTTGAGGCTTGTTCATGACGTCTTTCCGTTCCGGTGCTTTTGCCCTTCGTATGGCCTTGTTTGGTGCGGTTCTGGGGCTGTTGAGCGCATGTGGCGGATCGCAGGTGTCGCGGATGGCCTCGCCAGAGCCGCAGTTGGATATCAGCCGGTCGACCATGGCCGTCGAAGAAGCCCATGCCAAGCGCGCCCGTGGCGAGAGGGTCTGGTGCGCGCCCTTTGCCCGCACGATGAGCGGCGTTGATATACGCGGCAATGCCGAGACCTGGTGGGCGGGCGCTGCGGGGATTTATGACCGTGGGCATGAGCCGAAGGTTGGGGCTGTGATGGTGTTCTCTGGCACGCGCAAGCTGCCGATGGGGCATGTCGCGGTGGTGTCGGAGCGGGTATCGGACCGCGAAATCAAGATTGATCACGCCAATTGGAAGCGCAATCAGGTGTCCTTGGGGATGTCGGTGATTGATGTGTCCAAGCGGGGCGATTGGTCGGTGGTGCAGGTGGCCTATGATCCGGGCAAATATGGCCGGGATTATCCGATCAGCGGGTTTATTTATCCGAAGTCCAAGGCGGACCAGACGATCATGGCGCAGGCCAAGATCTTGCCGGAAAGCCCGTTGGATACACTTTTGCCCGACGCGCTGTTTGATGAAGCGCTGGGCGATGGGATGCTGGTTGTCAGCACCTCTGGCCGGGACTAACGGCGCTTTCCACCGATCCAAGTTGCTGTAATTGCACGATCATCGCCCATCATAATGGTGGGGAAGATTTGTTGCCAAATCGTCTCGGCGCGGGCGGTGGCTTGGGCGATGGCGGGGGTTGAGGCCAGATCAACGACGATCAGGTCGGCCTCCATCCCCACGGCGATATTGCCGATTTGATGATCGGCATGCAGCGCGCGGGCAGAGCCTTGGGTGGCCAGCCACCAAAGATGCGCCGGGTGCAAGGGGTTGCCGCGCAGTTGCGCCACCTCATAAGCCGCGGCCATGGTACGCAGCATGGAAAAGCTGCTGCCGCCGCCGGTATCGGTGGCAAGCCCAACGCGCAGTTTATGGGCAAGGGTCATGTCAAACAGGCCCGAGCCGATGAAGGTGTTGGAGGTGGGGCAGTGGACAAGGCTGGCCCCGGCCTCGATCAGGCGGTCTTTTTCGCGGTCTGTCAGGTGGATGGCGTGGCCGTAAAGGGCGCCCTCGCGCAGCAGACCTTGGGCCTCATAGGTATCGAGATAGTCGCGCGATTGGGGGAACAGCTCGCGCACCCACGCGATTTCATCGGTCTGTTCGGACAGGTGAGTTTGCATCAGGCAATCGGGGTATTCGCGCCAGAGATTGCCCAAGGCGTGCAGTTGTTCGGGCGTGGAAGTGGGCGAAAAGCGGGGCGTGATCACATAGCTCAGCCGATCAACGCCATGCCACGTGTCCAGCAACCGCTTGCTGTCGTCATAGGCCGATTGGGGCGTGTCGAGCAGGCCGTCGGGTGCGTTGCGGTCCATACAAGATTTGCCTGCAAAAAGCCGCATCCCGCGCGCTTGGGCCGCGCCAAAGATCGCATCGACTGAGGTCGGATGGATGGTGGCATAGCTGCAAACGGTGGTGGTGCCATTGGCCGTGATCAGGTCAAGATAGCGGTCGGCTATCATCGCGGCGTAGGCCGGATCGGCAAAGCGCAACTCTTCGGGGAAGGTGTATTCGTTCAGCCAATCAATCAACCTCTTGCCCCAAGAGGCGATCATTGCGGTTTGCGGGTAATGCACATGCGCATCGACAAAACCGGCTGAAATCAGCGACTTGCCGTAGGAATGGCGGGCAGCTTGGGGGTGTGCGGCGATCAGCGCCTTGGCTTCACCCACGGCGGAAATCCGGCCGTTCTCAACCAGCACAGCGCCGTCGGCGATATGGCGAGCGGCCTCAAACCCGTCGGCAAAGGGATCACCGGCAAAGCCAATAACCTGCCCCAAAAGAAGATCAGACATAAACCACCTGTGTCACCTGCCCCTCTCATATAAGCGCGCGCGGGCAAAAGGGGAATCCTTCGATTTCCCCTGTTTGATGAAAACAGTTTTAGATAAGGTCAATGCAATCGCAAAGGGGGCGCTATGGCGGAAGATCGGGCAGAGCGGGATGAAGACGCGCTGGCGATGGAGCGGATGGACGCCGTTCTGGCCGCCGTTCAGGCGGGCGATGTGGCCCGGCTGGACGTTTTGTTCGACCCTTTGCACGCCGCCGATATTGCCGACATTCTGGAACAGATCAACACGTCGGAACGCGCGGCCCTGCTGGCGCTATGGCATGGCGGGATCGACGGCGAAGTGCTGTCGGAGATTGACGAATCCATCCGTGAAGAGGTGATCGCGGCGCTGCCCGACTCGGTCGTCAATGAGGCGATGAGAGAGCTGGAAACAGACGATCTTGTTGATATTCTTGAAGATCTTGAGACCCCTGCACAGGACAAGATCCTTGAGGCGCTGGATTTGGCCGACCGGGTTGCGGTGCAACAGGCGCTGTCTTACCCGGAATATTCCGCTGGCCGTTTGATGCAGCGCGAGGTCGTTGTGGCGCCCGAGCATTGGACCGTGGGCGAAGCGATCGATTTTCTGCGCGGCGCGAAAGAGCTGCCGGATCAGTTTTACCACGTCATCCTGACCGATCCGCGGATCAAGCCGGTGGGATTTGTGACGCTGGGGCGGATATTGTCTTCGGCCCGCACGGTGCGGCTGCGCGATATCGTTGAAGAGACTTTTCGCACCGTCTCCGCGACCGATGAAGAGGCCGATGTGGCCTATATTTTTAATCAATATCACCTGATTTCCTGCCCTGTGGTGGATGGCGATGGCCGCTTGGTCGGGGTGATCACCATTGATGACGCGATGAACGTGCTGGACGAAGAGCATGAGGAAGACATGCTGCGGATGGCCGGTGTGGGCGATGAATCGGCGATTTCTGACCGGGTGTTGGAGACGATGCGGCTGCGGATGCCGTGGCTGTTTGTGAACTTGCTGACGGCGATTTTGGCAAGTCTGGTGATTTCGCGCTTTGAGGATGTGATTGTGCAGGTGGTGGCGCTGGCGGTGTTGATGCCGATTGTCGCCTCGATGGGGGGGAATGCGGCGACGCAAAGCCTGACAGTGGCGGTGCGTGCGCTGTCAACGCGCGATCTGACCGGGGCAAACGTCAGCCGGGTGATCTGGCGCGAAACGGCTGTGGGTCTGGTGAACGGGGTATTTTTCGCGGTGATCATGGGACTGATCAGTGCCTATTGGTTTCAGGACCATCTGCTGGGGATTGTGATCGGGGTGGCGATGGTGGTCAATCTGGTGGTGGCGGGGATGGCTGGAATTGTCGTGCCGGTGATGATGGAACGGGCGGGGGTGGACCCGGCGCTGGCCTCTGGCACCTTTGTTACCACGGTGACGGATGTGGTTGGATTCTTTGTGTTTTTGGGGCTGGCAGCGGTGGTGCTGATATGAAGGACATCAAGGACGTGGCCCGCAAGGCGGCCTTTGCGGTGCGCAAATTGGCCTTTGCCGCGGGGCAGGGGCAGGCGGCCGAGATTTTGGCCGATTATCTGGCGGGGCAGGCGGGGCGCGTGCTGGCGGGCTATATGCCGATGCGCACCGAGATTGACCCTTTGCCCGCGATGGCGGCGCATCGCGGTGGGGTTTGTGTGCCGGTGGTGCCGGGGCGGGCGGTGCCGTTGCGCTTTGCCGCATGGTCGCCGGGGTGCGCGATGCTGGAGGGCGATTTCGGCGCGATGATCCCGGCAGATGAGGTCTGGGTGGAGCCAGAGGTGCTGATCGTGCCGTTGCTGACCTTTGACGCACGGGGGTATCGGCTGGGCTATGGCGGCGGGTATTACGACAGGACGCTGGAGATGTTGCGGGGTAGGCGGCCCACGCTGGCGGTGGGCTTTGCCTTTGCCGCGCAAGAGGTGGCGGAGGTGCCGATTGATGCCACCGATCAGCGGCTGGATGCGATTGTGACGGAACAGGGCCTGCGGCTGTTTGATTAGCCGCAAGCGTCATTTTAATGCGCAATCGCCTCTTGCTTGACGAACATATTCGCCCAGGCGCGGTCCAGCAGATCGGGTGACATCTGATAGGGGATGCACTCGAAATCGCAGACCGCGATCATCTGGTCGATCAGGAAGTTCGGCATGTAATTGGCGTAATTATTGGCGATGGAAGGGAATTTCACCTTCATCAGGTGCATCATGCTGGCTTCGTCCAACGGCATCTTTTTCTTGCGCGCGACCATGGCGAAGATTTTCAGGAAGTTCGCCTGATCCGGCCCGTCAATCTTGATCTTGAAGAAGATACGCCGCAGGGCCGCGCCATCGAAGATCTCATTCGGGTGGAAGTTGGTGGAGAAAATGACGAGCGTGTCAAAGGGCACCTCGAATTTCTCGCCCGACTGAAGCGCAAGGATGTCCTTGTTTTCCTCCAAAGGCACGATCCAGCGGTTGACGATCTTTTGCGGCGGTTCGGCCTGACGGCCAAGGTCATCGATGATGAAGATGCCGCCGGTGGCCTTTAGCTGCAAGGGGGCCTGATAGGTCCGCGCGGTGGGGTTGTAGGTGAGGTCGAGCATATCAAGGCTGAGTTCACCGCCGGTGATCACCGAGGGGCGTTCGCAATAGACATAGCGCTGATCAAAGCGGTTCGAGGTGCGGCGCAAGGAGTTGGGGTCATCGCGCACGTCTTCGGCAGCGGAATGGACGATGGGGTCATAGACCGAGATCACCTGACCGGAGTATTCAATCGCGCGGGGCACATAGATCTTGTCGCCCAAAGCGGCGCGGATGCCGTTGGAGATTGACGATTTCCCGTTGCCGGGGGGGCCATACATCAAGATTGAGCGGCCCGAGGTGACGGCAGGGCCGAGGTTTGAGATCAGGTCCGGCGGCAGGATCAGATGGCCCATCCCGCTCATCAATTGAGTGCGGTTCAGTTGGATGTTGCGGACCGACTGGCGCTTGATTTGTTCGTGATACATATCCAGCGGGATTGGCACCGCACCGTAGTATTCAGACTGCGAAAGGGCATCCAAGGCGCGGGCTTTGCCGGCGTCGGTCAGCTGATAGCCCATTTCGGTGCCTGAAGTTGCGCTCATGGTGCCGGTGGCTTGCAGCATGCGCTGAACGCGGGCCATGTCGACCAACTCTTGCGTCAAAGGCACTGGCAGGCAGATCATCCGAGAGATGGCCGAGACCAGTTCCATATTGGTGCGGAACATGGTTTTCAGCAAAATATCGCGCATCATCACGACGTTGATGCCCACATCGGCCAGCGAGCGCGGGCTGGGGGGCGGCGTCACGCCGGTTTGCGGAACTGGATTGGCCTGCACGTTCATGGTCTTGCCCCTTGCCGTTATCTTGGCCTCTGCCCGGATTGCGCCGGGCAGAGTGCGTCGAACACGGGTTTACAGGGGGAACATGTCAGCCTTGGGGCAGGAAGGCGGCAAGAAGATAAATCACCACCATCGAGGCCAAGGCCAAGCCCATCGGGAATTTGTTATGGGTCCAGCTTTTCCAATCGGGCGTCGCACGGCGGATGGCGGGCACTTGTTTCATGCCGCGATGCACCGCAAAGGCCCCGATAGAGCAAAAGGCGTACAGGGCGGCGATAAACATCGGGTCGCCATAGACGAAAACCGGCGCCATGGCGGCGGCGAATTTCGCATCGCCTGCGCCGAACAGCCCTGCGGCATTGCCGATAAATCCGGCCAGAAGCACGATGCCCATCAGGCCAAAGCCCCAAAGCCACAGCTGCCAATCCCATGGAAAGGCGATCCAGCACAGAAGCGGCCAGAGGGCCGCCATGGCCATCACGGCTTTGTTTGGGATCTTCATCCTTGCCATGTCAGACCACGCGACCCAGATCGCGATGGGCAGAACAAAGGGAAGAAAAACAAGCGCTTCGCGCATCTGCGGAAAGGTAAAGTTCAGATCCATCTTACTTGTTCACATTCGCATCAAGGGCTGCAAGGCTGCGCGAAGCGGCCTCAAAATACTGCGGGTGGGTGTCGATGGCCTCTTGCAAAAGACCCTTGCCGACCGAGACATCGCCCTGCTTGATCGCGGCCAAGGCCATTGTGTAAAGCAGTTCTGCTCGCTCTGGTTGACTCATATCAATCACCGGCAGAGGCTCTGTTGCACAAATGGTCTGACGGTGAGGGTTCCCCTATCCCCGGACAGACTTATCCCACGACTTCTGTAATGGGCGTGCCGAGAGCGGTGAAGCCGTTCAGGACGGCAACACGAACTTGGAAC